>ERZ795055.1277-NODE-1277-length-20636-cov-4.847043_pt1 | contig 20636 bp, 28 predicted proteins | sample MGYA00375139_ERZ795055 | MGnify/ENA primary metagenome ERZ795055 (study PRJEB30184, sample SAMN05720283) | anaerobic digester metagenome | isolation source: active sludge of municipal wastewater-treating anaerobic digesters | place: USA | collected 2015-01-23 ... | reverse complement strand
TGGGGACGTATATCCCCAAGGAAGGGCAGCGGGGCTATCACTTGCAGATCAAGGACTTCGATATGAGCGAGCTAAAGACCGCGACCGAGCCGCCGATGGCAGCGACACGCAGGCTCGCCGCGCTGGTGTCCGGGTTCCTGATGACCGAGGGACGCGATCGTGCCCCGTGGTCAAAGAACTACTGGACGGGCAAACGCCAGGATGGCCGTGCCGTTTTCAGCGCCCACCTATGGGAACAGTTTGCCAAGTACATGCTGGAGAATGGGTGGGCAGAGAAGATCAACCCAACCGAGACGGACATCACCGACGAGGGTATGGAGATGCTGATGAAGGTGTGGGAGCGCGAGAAGGAAAACTTCACCGAGGATGAGGAAGGAGTTGACGTTCTATGAAACAGAAACCAAGGTCGTTCCGCTTGAACGAGACTGACCAGGAGAACCTGCTAACAGTCGGCAACGGCAACCGCACGCGGGGCATCCGCCTGCTGATCAAGCCGTGGGTCGCACTGGGCAGCCCACACCTGGACAAAGACACGAATCTGGCACAGGTCTTCCAGCACTATCAGGAGACTCGTTGACGTGACCACGCGGAGAACTCACGTCGAGAACGGTGAGGTTCGCGTGCTCACGATCAATGCCCTGCCGTTCAATTGCCAGCTCTGCGGAAAACTGACGAGCCGTGATCAGGTCTGGTTTTTCTGGAAGGACGGACGCCCAGAGACCAGAACGTGTAGCGACTGCGGGATCAAATTGGCAGCGGACCACGGCATCGACATCAGCCGGCAAAAGACGCACTGGCCCAGGGTTCATAACATGACTGACTGGGAACGTGAACTCAAAACGCTGCTTGCCGAACTGGAGCAATTGTCATATGAACACGCAGCGTTCGCTTTCGACAAGGGCGAGCACACGCCCAGGGGCAAGTACCTGGACAAGCTCAATGAAAAGCGCAAGAGGATCGTAGACCTCTTTTGGGAAGTAGGCGAACTCGCGATCAATGAGAGCCAGGCCCGTGTCAGACGTGGGATAGCGGCAAAGCAAAAGCAGGAGGTATGATATGAGAGAGTGGTTGAAGGACTGGTGGTATAACAACGGAGACTTTGTGCAAGCGATAGTTTTCATGCTCTCTGTCGGCGCGATCATCCTCATTATCGCATACTCCTTGGGCTCGTTGTTTGAGCAAAGCGTGTGTGATAAGGCAATAGCCGGCATCGGGATGGCGCACCGATGGAGCATCCTTGGCGGATGCCAGATCGAGGTCGATGAGGGAGTCTGGATCCCCCTGAGAAACTGGCGATACGTCGCCCCGTGACAGATGCGCAAACACGTAACATTCAGAGCGTGCGACGTGGACGCTATCATCGGTGGCGCCAAGACCCAGTTCCGCGAAGTCATGAGACCGCAACCTGCGGTCAACGACCGAGGGCACTTGGTGTACAAGTGGCAGTATGTACATAGCGAAGATGACAGTTGGGTAAGTAGGTTATGCCCATACAAGATCGGCTCCGAGTTGTGGGTTCGAGAGTCTTGGAGGATTTTGCGTGCAGACCCATATGAACCCCTTTGCACAGAGTTGTGGGATGATCCGATCCCAGATTCCTTTCCAAGAGGGTGGGGCATTGAGTATAAGGCAAGGTCATCACATCAAGAGGATCCGTGGCTCCATCCTTTTAAGATGCCGCAGTGGGCGTCCAGGCTCACATTGACCGTGACCGATGTTATGGCAGAACCACTGCAGGACATCTACGAAAACGATGCGCGTCGTGAAGGTTGTATGAGAGGGTACACATACGACACCGGAGCCATGACGCCCTGGGGGACTTTCGTTGAAAGCACCACATACGTAGATGCCTTCAGAGAGTATTGGGATTTTCGCCGTCCCGCGAATCCGTGGAATGAGAACCCGTGGGTATGGGTGATCAGTTTCAATGTCACCCGTCTGGTGTGACATCTGTCACGTGCGCATGGCGCGGGTCGTGATAGACTAGAGGTGGCCCTGGTCATGAAGGTTACGGGCGGGGAGTAACAGCCCCAATTCGCGTGCCGATGACCACGGCCTGTTAGCAGTGAAAGGAGGGGGTATGGGAGTACCCATCGACATCGAGACAAGGATCGCAGAGGCGGAGACACGCTGGCCAAGCTTGACATTCAAGCGCACGGCGCAGGACGAGGCCCACTCGCCCTGCCCGTTCTGCAACAATGGCGTCGATCGCTTTATGATCTTCGCCACTGGAGCCTACTGGTGCCGCAAGTGCGGTGCCGTCGGCTGGATCGACGAACACGAGAAACTTGACGAAACAGAACGCCGGCTGAGGGCGCTGGAGTACGCACAGAAAGCAATCGTGCGCCAGCAGCAGGAACACGAGCGCCGGTTGTCTGCCCTGGAGCAGATGCACGCCCAGATGCCGGTGGCGGAGCGGTACTGGTCAAATCTCCACGTGCGCACGGACGCACTGGAATACTGGTGCAACCAGGGGATGACCCTGGACACCATCGACAGGTATCGCCTGGGCTACTGCCCGAGGTGCCCGACCGATAGCCAGGAGCGCGACAGCTACACCATCCCCGTCATCAGCAACAGCAAGCTGTGGAACATCCGCCATCGGCTCACCCGGGCCGACAACGGTGACAAGTATCGCCCACACCTTGCGGGGTTGCCGAACGTCCTCTTCAATGCGGACTTCCTGCGTGGAGAAGATCGCTCGCGCATCCTCATCGTCGAGGGCGAGAAGAAGAGCATCATCGCCGCCCAAACTGGCTTTGCCAACGTCGGAATTATGGGCAAGGCAGGATTCCAGAACGAGTGGGCAGCGAAGTTCGCTGGGTTCGAGCGGGTTGTTGTGGCGCTGGATCCAGACGCGACTAATGAGGCAGCACGTATCGCATCACTCTTTCAGGGACGCGGAAGGGTCGCTATCCTACCTGCCAAGCTCGACGATCTGATCGTCAAGTATGGGGCTCGGCAGGGAGACATTGAGGCGTTTGTACGCTACGCAAGGGCATAGAACAGGAGGAGCGATGAACGACGAGCGAACAGACTACGAACCAGGGGAGCCACTGCCCCTTGAGCAGATTGCGGCATCATTCCAGGCAGAAGTCGGGCGTCTTCTGGTAGACAACAAGAAACTGGAGCAACCCTGCTGTGGTTTAGGCGGGTTTGGTAAACCAGGAGTGAAATGAGCGAAGAAGCTAAGTTCGTTATCGATTTCATATCCATGTACTGGCCTCTGTTCGCGTGGATGTGCCTGATGGGCCTGACGACTGCTCGCTGGTTCCCACTGAAGGAACCCGGGCGGGTCTATGGGGTCGGCTGGTGGTTCGTCCTGTATGTGGACGTGCTCCTTCAGCTGGCATGGGCGGCAGGAACGTTCGTGCTTCTGTTCCAGTGGTGGGCCGTGCCGATACTGGAGGCGAGCAGATGACCGCACCCGTCGCCGAACGCCCCTGGGCATGCCGCGTGATCTACGGCGTGGCCTTCCCTGGCCTGGCCGTATCCGATGTCGCCGTGGAGGTGCTGCGCTACGGGCACAGCACCGGCATCCTCACGATTCCGCTGGCGGCGCTCGGTGAGTTCGTGGCGCTGCTATCTGTGGAGTCCGAGCCTGTTACACGATCTGATCCACACCCGTCCAATATGTGGGACGGCAGATAGTTGACAGTAGGGGCGAGGTGATGTAGAATGATGGCAAGACGTTGCTGGACTGGTCACCCGGCGCACGAGGCGTCACAAAGCGTAGCACAGAAAGACGTGTATGGTACATTCAAGACAGCAGCTTTTGAGCTTGTTACGGGGCTACAGACTCTGACCGGTCTGTGGTTACACGTCCCCCGTGGCAAGCCCAAAGGCTGCTTTTCGTTATGGCCCAAGGGCTTGAATAGTTAGTAGATAATCTACTATAATCTACTTGACACTACCAAAATCTTTTAGTATAATTGGAGGTGAAGGATGAAACGAGCGATGGTCACACGAGTAACCAAGACTGAGTTTGAACTTGACGACGGGCGGGTTTACCAACACCCGTTTGAACTCGATGAAGTTCCCACCAATGAGGAATTTCAGCGCATCTACGACCATTGGCGAGAACTTTTCGAGAAGGAACTGGATGACGAGCAAGAGACTAATCGGGATAGCGAAAGCCGCTGAACTTTTGGGTGTCGGAATCTCTACGCTCCGAGCATGGGACGATTCTGGCGCATTGAAAGCAGAACGTACAAAGGGCGGACATCGGAGATACCGCATTGAAGATATTGAGCAACTTCAAGGTGTAGTATCAGAAGACAATCCGCCAAATGATTGTGTTGCGGTTTATATCCGTGTCAGCAGCCACGACCAGAAACAGAAAGGCGACTTAGAACGCCAAAAGTTGCGAGTGCTTGAATACTGTGCCAACAAACAATATCGAGTTGGCTATGTTTTTGAGGAAACGCTATCAGGCATGAACGACAGCCGCCCAAAGTTGCACAGGTTATTTGACTTGGCTATCGAGCAGAAAATTAATCGAGTTGTCATTGAACACAAGGATAGATTGGCTCGTTTCAATTTCTCAATCTTTGTCAGACTATTTGAGAGTCATGGTGTTGCCGTAGAATGGTGTGAAGAAGTATTGCCAAAATCCTACGAGGCTGAGTTGGTCGAGGATATGCTTTCATTGCTTTCGTCATTCAGCGCAAAAATCTATGGTCGCAGAAGTGCAGAACGTAGGAAGAAAAAGACTGATGGAAATTCTTAGAGCCTACAAAACCGAGCTTGACCCCAACAATGTTCAACGAACTGCATTGCTGAAACATGCGGGCGCTGCTCGCTTCTCTTGGAATTGGGGATTGGCAAAACGAAAACAGGAATACGAGGAAACCGGCAAGTCGAGCAACGCCATAGAACAACATCGCCAGTTGAACGCGCTGAAAAAGACAGATTTTCCCTGGCTTTATGAAGTTAGCAAAGCGGCTCCACAAGAGGCTTTGCGCGATTTGGACAAGGCATATCAAAACTTCTTCCGCCGTGTGAAGAATGGAGAAAAACCGGGCTTCCCAAGGTTCAAAAGTCGCAAGAATGGTATTGGAAGTTTTAGACTGACTGGCGCAATTCACATCACTGAGACACACATTAAACTTCCTCGTATTGGCTGGCTCAGGCTAAAAGAACACGGCTACATCCCGGCTGATGGCATCCATATTTTATCCGTCACCATTTCAGAATCGGCAGGGCGATGGTTTGTAAGTGTTCAATGTAAACAAGAGATTGAGGCTACCCAGGCAATCGGAGAACCCATAGGCGTTGATTTGGGCGTTAAGGAATTGGCTGTGGTTTCTGATGGGCGGAGATTCGAGAATCCGAAGCCATTAAAGAAGGCACAGGCTAAACTCAGGCGGCTTCAACGCGAACTGTCGCGCCGAAAGAAAGGTGGAAAGAATCGAGAAAAGACACGGAAGAAAGTTGCCAAAGCGCATCAACGGATAGCCAACATCCGCCGTGACACACTACACAAATCAACGTCTGTTATCGTTGCGAAAACCAAACCCGATAATGAACGTCCAAGTGTAGTTGTGCTTGAAGACCTAAATGTATCTGGGATGTTGGCAAATCATTGCTTGGCACAGGCAATCAGCGATGTTGGATTTGCTGAGTTTCGCAGGCAACTGGAATACAAGACAGTTTGGTACGGCTCCGAATTGATAGTCGCCAACAGATTTTTCCCATCTTCGCGTCTATGCAGGCATTGTGGTTGCATCAACTCGGAGTTGAAGTTATCAGATAGGGAGTGGACTTGCGACTGTGGTGCAATACATGACCGCGACCTAAACGCAGCCATCAATCTCAAGAATTTAGCAGCAAAATTACCGAGAGTTGAGTTGACAAGTCGGCCTGATAGTGATATACTTACTCTACAAAGGAGTAAGTTATCATGAAAAAGATATGTAGGAAGTGTGGTCGTGTTCTTGACGCAACGCAGTTCGGCAGGAATTCCAGAAGGAAAGATGGGACAATGGCCGTATGCAAGGATTGTGTAAACGCTAAGGCAAATTTATGGAAGTCTAATAACAGGGAACGAGACAGAGCAAATCAAATCGCTGGTTACAATGATAGAGTATCACGAGGTCTTTGTAAATTTTGCACAAATCCTCAAATGCCTCACAGCAACCGTCTTTGTGAAAAGCATTGGTATGTCGAAATCGCTACGGAGAATTTAGGAGCCGGAACCGTGGAAGTGGCAAGACTATTGAAGGATAAGTTGGAATCACAAAATTATACTTGCCCTTATACCGGTGAGAAACTTGTTCCTGGGTTGAATTGCCATCTCGACCACATTTTGCCTACATCAAGATTTCCCGAAAAGAGACATGATATTGACAACGTTGAGTGGGTGAGCGAAAGAGCCAATTACGCAAAGCGCGATCTTACACCACAAGAATTTATAGAGTTGTGTAATCGTGTTATTGAATATAGAAATGGTACGGTAAGTTCTACCGAAACCGGAGTTGATACTCGAACGCCTGTGGAGAGTGATATAAGACCAACAGCAGTATCGTTGGCGGCCTCTTTGAAGCAGGAACCAAGCGCAGAATCTTATGGTAGATTCTGGTAGGTATTGGAGAACGGTAACACCGACAAGGGCGTAAAGACAACGGCGGACTGCCGGAGGAGAACAAGGATGCTGATAATGACAAAGCGCCCGACCGATATGAGTACGACACCTACCGTCGATGCGATCTCCAGGCTGAGGCTTACCGGAGACATCATACCGCCAACGTGGTACAAGACCATCACCAGGGCCAACGGAAAGCCGCACTTGCTCGCCATCGTGATCCTGGCCAATATCCTCTACTGGTACAAGTCAACCCCGATTCGCGACGAGGCATCAGGGGATATTGTGCGCCACGAACGCAAGTTCTATGGGGACAAGCTGCAACGTTCCTACGATGCCATCGCCGATCAATTCGGTGTCAGCAAGGCCCAGGCCACAGACGCCTGTCATCACCTGGAACAGATGGGGCTGTTGACCCTGGAGTTCCGCACCGTGAGAACCGACGGCGGGTTGACCCTGAGCAACGTCCTGTTCATCGAGCCTGTCGTAGACGCGATTGCCCATATCAGCTTTCAAGATACCCCCCTCTCCCGTTTTTCACCCCCCCCCTCTCCCGTTTTTTTGGGAGAGGGTATGGCAAAAAAAGGAGAGACGTATACATCAACTACTACATCAACTACTACATCACTATCGCCAGAACCGGAGGGCGACGGCGTATCCACTGATATTGTGCTTGACGCAGAACAGCCTACGCTCATTGACGACGAAAACCACGTCGTCAATGCCCCAGGGGGCAACAATAACGTGCGCCCCGAAAAGCCAAAGCGCAAACGGCGCACACGCGAGGAGATTGAGCGTGATCAACAGGCGCTAAAACCCAAAGACCGTCGTGAGGAAGAACTGTTCGCAAGGCTACAGCGCGAGGCGAAGGTGCACGGATATGGTGGGGCAGGACAGTTCCAGTCGTTACAACAGGCGGACGACTTTCGCAAGGCGGTGGCCCTGCTCAATGGACAGTATGACAAGGTGCTTGACGCGGCTCTGCGCCGTGGTATCTATGCGGTCGGGCAGATCGTCGGCTATCTGCTCGCCGCAGCGACGAGACAAGAGGCCGATAAGCCGAGCAAGACCGAGGACGGCAGGACGATTCACAGGATAGGTCAGAGATTCTAACAGGAGGGACAGATGGTAGCGACTAAGGGAGATGTACGGGTACTAATCCACACGCCGGCGGACTTGGCTGTTGAGCACCTGGAGTGGGCGAAACGCAATCGCACGTCGCCAGGGGTTCCCTGGGGAATCAGGGGCATCGACGCGAAGGTAATCCCCATGAGGGCCGGAGACCTCGTGGCGATGATCGGGCGGCCCGGGCACGGGAAGTCCACGATCATGGCCTACTTCGCCAGGGCGGAGAGCAAGCGTATCGCACAGCGTGGTACGCAGGACAAAGAGTGCGTTGTGTACGTCACCTGGGAGTCGTCGGCGGAGGAGATCGAGAACTTCTTCGCTGCCGATGACAAGTTCAGCGCGTCGGACATCGCCTGGGGCAAGGCGGATCCCGAGTATCTTACCGCAAAGGCCGCACGCCGTGCCGCTATGCCCATCTGGGTCATCGGACACGGCATCGGCAGGGCCAAGCCCGGGACGCCCAGGATGACAGTGGATGCGGTCTATCAGGCGATCGAGTCTATGGAGCAGGACTATGGCGTCAAGCCATCGCTGGTGCTGCTTGACTACATCCAGATCATTCCGGTTGAGCGAGCTGCGGAGCGCACCGAACAGGTGTCTGAGGCTGTGATCAGGGCCAAGGAACTCGCGCAGCGCATCGGTGTGCCGATCGTGGCTGGGGTTCAGGCACGTCGTGACGTGGACTTATACAAGACACCGATACCCGAGAAGTCAGACGCACAGTGGAGCTCTGGAATCGAGCAGGCGGTTGACAAGTTGTTCGGGCTGTGGCGGCCATCGTTGTCGCCCAACTTCGAGGAAGGATCGCTCATCGAGATCGAGGGCGTGCCGTCAAGCGTGGTGGTGACGCAGAACCTGATGATCGTGCGCCTGCTGAAACAGCGGTTCGAGGATGGGCGAGCAACCTGGGCTCTGCACTTCGCCCCACAATACCTGCGGCTGTGCGAGCTTGAGCTGCAGAACACAGAACAAACAGGAGGGAACTGATGCCTTACAGAGACCTTGAGCACGATGTAATTCATTACTTCAATGCGCGGGGGCTGGTGTGGCCGGAGGACGCAGACACGGCGCTCCAGTTCGCGCTGACCGAGATGGCAGAGGCCACAGAGCTGCTGCTGTCCCGCAAGGCAGGGTGGAAACGCAACAACCAGGACAGCAAGCGCGGGTTCAGCAAAGAGCGTCTGGCTGAGGAGCTGGGCGATGTCCTGATGATGGTGCTGGTCGCCGGCATCGCCGAGGGCGTATCGCCCGTCCAGGCGCTGCGCGACAAGATTCAGAGGAAACTGGAGGAGCACCGTGGCGGCACGCACTGAGATCATATTGACCATCGCGTGCGACGATCAGATGTGGCGCCGTGGCGCAACGTTCCCAACCACTCAGTGGAAGGATATGCTCTACGACGGCACGCTGGTTCAGGATGGCTGTCGCGTGTGGGTTGATGGGGCGTTCGGCGTTGTCAGTGGCAGACAGATCCTGTTCGAGAACGGGCGACGCTGCGAGGCCATCTCGACATATAAGAGTGCCCGCGCCCCGCTCCCCAGGGTCAAGCTGGTGTGGTATGATAACAACACGCGACCTGGCGTGTAAGTGGGGCTACGCCGAGTCCTGGGTCGAGTCGCTGCCTTCTGCCCTGGGGAAGAGCGTTGCTGAACTCGATCAACTCGGCCTCAAAGAGACACTACGCCTGTATCGGAGGATAGATGCACAGAACGGGAAAGTACAATGCACGCAAGACGACCGTTGACGGCATCACTTTCGACAGCAAGATGGAGGCGAGTCGCTATGGCGTGCTCGTGCTGATGCAGCGTGCCGGACTTATCAGCGGCCTGCGCTGTCACCCTGTCTACGAGCTCCAGCCGGCGTTCGAGCACAACACTAGAACCGTCGCCGCGATCACCTATGAGGGCGACTTCGAGTATCTGGAGAATGGCGTCCTGGTCTGCGAGGATGTCAAAGGCGTGAGAACTCCAGTGTTCAATGTGAAGGCTAAGATGTTCCTGTATCACTACCCCGACATTGACTTTCGGGTATTGCAAAGATAGGAGGCAATATGAAGACGTGGGTGCGCGAGTTGGTGTGGTGGATCGTTTTATTGGCAGTTGTCCTGGGCATCCTGGCGCTGATGCTCAGACCGGCGAGTGGCGCTCCGCTGCCGAGTCCCCTGCTGTCCACAATCGGCAAGTCTCCGCTGCCGACGCCGACGCCGGATATGTGGGCGTTCGTAGATCCGATGCGTGTGCAACTGTACTTCCCTATCGTGGCGCACTGATTGCGTATTGACAAGTGACGAAACGTCGCCTATAATGGGAGTGTAGTTAGGGACGCAGAACAGGAGGGAAGGGATATGAACGACGGATTGCTGGGACACTACAGGCAGATGGCGTTGGACGCAAGGGCCACAGCGGCCAACGAGGTGCTTGCTGCAGATGCCGAGAACGAGCGCCTGCGCGCTGAGTACCTGGAGGAGTTGCGTGATGCGCTCCCAGAAGAACTCCACGGCGGGATTGACGAAGACTCGTTGAGAGATACCGACATGCGCCACAGCCCATCGCCATCGGTGCCCGTCTTCATTGATGGATTCCCAGTTCTGGCGGTCGCTCTGATTTCAATGCGGGACGGACGGAAGGCTCTCCTGTCGTCCTACGTCATTGAGGATGGTGATGAGTTCACCAGCGATGATGAGGGATTGTACCGTTTCAAGACCGTGCGCCGGCAACACGGGGATGACCTTGGAATGGCCATCGGCGAGGCGCTGCTATCCGCAGAGAGGATGCGGGAACTAAAGCCTACCCTGGATGGCATGAACAGACTGATTCTGGCCAATCAGGCCCGGGAGCGCGAGCGCGTGGAACAACTCGAAAAGCGCGATGCCGACAGCGAGAATTGGGCAGAGATTGCACTACACGACGCCGTTCGCCACGGGTGGGTGTGTAAGGACAGCGTGTTCACGCATATCGCCTATGAGCTCCACAAGATCCGAAAGTACCTGGAGGCCAAGCATGACGACCATGACTCCGAGTGAGATGCTGGACGCGCTGGCAAACCCTAAGGTCGGAGAGCCATCAGTCTCGATCAGGAACAAGTGAGGAGGGATAGTTAAATGGGCATAGCTGAGATCATTTTTCTGTCTGTCAGCGGAGTCGCGGTATTGGTGTTCGTCATCTACGCCATTCTGTACATTCTCGATGTCGAAAAGCGCATGAAAGAGCGCGGAATGTCGGATTGGGACTGAGGAGGGGAACGTGAGAGAGATGCAGGAGTGGGTAGATGCAACCGCAAAGGAGTTTCTTGACGGAAACCCACCACGGCACGGCAACAACGTTATGGGGCTGGTCGGGGGTCTGGTGATCTCCGTCTACCTGCGCAAGCCATACACCGTGGCCGTCGTGACCCCCAGCGACGCGAGCGAAGAGGAGTGCGTCGGCGTCGCCAAGGTCAACTGGCCCGACAAGTGGGATGAGGCGTTCGGGGCGATGGTGGCTGTCAAGCGTGCGCTGAAGGAGTATTGGCGCAAGTCTCACGCGGGGCTTGACTCTCTGCTCTCTGGCCTTGTCGCGCTGATCTTGCGGTGATATAATATGGGCAAGGCGCTAACCCTAATACCAACCCTGGAGGCGTCTATGACTATTCACGTGGTGCTGGGCGCACAAGGCGGGTTCGAGCCCCGCCCCACGTCTCGCCGTCCCCCTTGCTGACGGCGACCCTCCTGTGAGTGGGCGGGGGCACTCCCTCCCCCGCCCCATTGAATACAAACGGGCCGGCGATAAGCCGGCCCGTCTTTTTTTGTTTCCAGGTCATCGCCACAGTTGTCTGCGTGCCTGGCTCAGCTCTGACTCCAGTCTCTCTCGATCCTCTGGCATCAGATAGGTGGCCTGGCGCAAGTACGCCGACAACGAGCTCACGTACTCCTTTACCCGCTGATTCGGCGTGCTGCGAGCCTCTAGCCCCTGGGCAGAGTATGTGCCGGTACTCCAGTCAATCAAGGCGCGGATCTCTGTATCCCCGATCAGGAATGAGTCCCATCCCCACTGGTAGGCGCAGAACAGCGTGATCCCAGCGCAGCGGTTGCCGTGGGTGTCGTTCCACGCCAGCGCACGATCTGCATACTCTGCGATGTCAACGATGTATTTGGAGAACGCGCCGCAGGCGCGCCAGCCGCGCATCGGGTCGAAGTTCCACCCATCAGAGGCGTAGCAGATCCCACCCTCGGTCGCGATGTACCTGGGATAGCACCCTGCCGCCGTGAACACCTTGTCCCACTCCATCCAGCGACCCGCGTGGTACGGCCATCCCGACTCGATGAACGTGGTGCTTGTGTTCGCTGACCAGTATGAGTGGTAGCCAAGGAACCCGCCATAGCGTTCCGCCTCCTGGGCTGCAGGCAGCAGGTACTCGACCTCGCTCTCCAGCGGGTTGCCCACCGCGACATTGAGCAACACCGGCGCCAGGGCATCCCCATAGCGTGCGTACAGCAGGTCGGCAAAGTAGCAGTCTACCTCGACTGCGCGCTTGAGACCTTCAAGGGCATTAGAGCCGATGACCTCGTTTGCACTCTCGATGCCGTCAATGCCGGAGAGCAACGTACCAACCGAGATTCCCATCGCCTTCGCCGCAGCGTCGATCTCGGCGCTGTACTGGTCCAGGTACCACTGGGCCTCCCCCTGCGGGGTAGACTGCGGAATCGTGCTTACATACTTGCGCCAGACCGTGATGATGTCCGGCGCCGCCTGCTTGTAGCGGTACACGTCCCCAGCCGAGAACCCTTTCTGCACCGTCGTCAGCGACTGCGTGATGTAGGGCATCGTGAGCGCCCCGATGAACGAGCTGTGCAGCCCGACTAGGTTATCGGAGCGTAGTGGATAGACTGTCGGCTCGTTCGGATCTTCGGGTTCGGGAACATCAGTGCCACCAACCCCATCGAACTTGACCTTTGTGCCCGGGTAGTACGTGGCGTAGAAGTCCACGTAAGCCTGACGCTGCTCTGGAGGGACATCCCATTCAACTGCGGTCTTGTCATTCAGTGGCCCCATCCCCGCGTCGTCGCTGCTGCCCGTTACGGTTTGCTTGCCCCGCCCCCACGCGATCTGTGCGATCTCCAGATAGCGCCCCTCTGTAGCGTTCTGGCGCACGACGTTGACGACGCGCACATACTGCTCGCGTGGCTGTCCCCAACAGGGTTCAGGCTCCGGCTCGGGTTCTGCCACGAGCTCAAGGGACGCCAGATCCCAATAGGCGTCGCAGTGCTTGAAGGGCCAGATTGCCACCGAGCGCAGGAAGACGGTGATCGTAGTCGCCTCAGCCTCTGCCTCAACCCCGGGGAGCTCGGCATACTCGTCATAGTAGCGAACCGGAACACTCCATACCACAGACGCGGCGTATGGGTCAGTGCCACCAAGCGGGTCTATGCCAACCAGGAAGTCAAAACCCTCGTGCCCGTTGGCGAAGTCATACCAGACGCCGCCCTTCCAGTGCCCACTCTTGTATGGATCGTCGATCTTGGATGGATCATCTGTCGCCCAGAACCACGACTGTGCACGGGCCGTGGCCTTGTAGGAGCTCCCGGGCGTGACTGGCACTCGCTGCATAATGCCTGCGTCGTGAACCCTATAGAACGTGAAATACTTGAACGCCCTGTACCCGTCAAAGATACGTGGCGGACTGAGATATGGCGCCTCTTTGTTGATGACCTGGGCCTCTGGCCTGGAGTAGGTTGTGTTCGGATCCTCCGGGTTGAGAAGACCGCCCTCTTTCCAGAAGAACGTCCATCCCTCTGGAACGAAGATCTCCCCATACTCCTGGCCCGTCCAGGTTTTCCGCGTCCATCCGCCCTCGAAACTAGGATTCTGCAGCAGGTTGCTCATTGACTTCCTCTTCTACATCATAGGTGACTCGATCCGCAAACTCCTGAACCTTTCCGATTCCCCACGACTCCACCGGTCGTATGTACCCGACAACTCGCGAGTAGACTTCTGTTTTGACTCTCCTGATGGCAGTCGGCTCTTCCTCTTCCGTCTCTGGCCGCTGCCTTAGTGTCCATTTTGGAGGAGACCAGTTCAGCACGTAATCACTCATTGGTAAAACCACCTCGTCATATGGAATAGTCTGGCTGCATAGGCATTGATCTCAGGGTAACTGGCCGCAGTTCCTGTGCCGACATTGATCCGAGCCCCGCCGATCCCCAGGAGGCCGCTCCAGGGAGAGAGCAACGTCGGCGCATTGTTGAAGGCGGATCCAAGGCACAGCGGAGCGGTGCCATCATACAGGGAGGCGGGGACGCCAACCGTCTTGCTCCCTACCGTCAGGGTAGAGTCCGTCGCAGCACCCACGAACACACGTGTAAGCGTGGACGGGTTGTAGTACCCCGCCACAAAGTACCACGTGTTCGTTAGCTCTGTATACGAGAGCGTGGCGTCCACATTGTTTGCAGAAATCCCAGTTCCATTCACGCGGAATATGAAACTGGTGACCGCATTGTCGTGCAAAAGCGCCCACGAGCAGTTGTTGCCGGTGAGATCATACTTGGATACGACGTAATGCGAGCTTGCAAGCGTGGTGGTTCTGCACCAGTGCCACACGAAGAACGTGTGCGATGTGACTTCCTGCCAACTCGCATCAGCGACGTATGCAGCCTCTGTCACCCCATCCAGGTTGACGTATGGGGCTCCATTCGCCGTAACGCCAAAGTCGCCCTGCACCAGATTGAGGCTAGTGAGCGCCTGACTCCCGATGAAACTGTCAACGGCGAGCCGATCCCCTGGCCACGAGTACATCAGCGCCCCGCCTATGCCCATACTCCCATCGTATGAGCGGTGCATCATCTGCAGCGCGCCAACCATCTGCGCGGGGTTTGACTGCCAGTCATAGCGGGTTGGGAAGTCGCCAGAGAGCAAGCGGATCATCTCATCGTTGCGTTTCTGAGCTGTCATAGCCCCCCGATCATCCCGCGCTTGGCAAGCAATTGTGGCAGCGTCGAGTAGCGGCTGCCATTGAGATTCAGTCCATATGGCATGGTGTACTTTACGCTTTCCACGAAGATCATCCGGCTATCACTTGCCAGTTCGTGTGGAGTTGCAGACTGCCCGAAGAGGTAGTCCGGCAGGAACACCCAATCCCCTGGACGCACTGCCCAGGGGCGCACCTGCGTTCCACCTCTATACAACTCGACGCGCTGTGATTCGTCAGAAATCCTGTGACTGTACTTCACTGTAGAGGGGATGGTGTAGTAATAGGGCGTGCGCTCTTCGTAGATTGCGAAGAACGCCCTCCGATCGTTGGCGTCCCCGATCACCGTGGCTTCTTTGATTATCGTGAGTGCTGTGGCATTGTCGCGCTCACGTGCCGGCGTGAGGAACGAGTTTTCCTCAATGTGCGCGTAGCTGCTGCTGAAGATCTCGTTGGGGTCTGCGGCAAGTGCCCGCTGGATTCTGGTAGAAATAGACTCGGTGCTGGTCGTCGCGTCGTTGAAGATGTATCTGTCTAGGAAGGCATAGTACCCCGCGCACTCCAAAGACACCGTGGGCGTTGACCCAGCACCAATCGCCAGGCTCTCAGAGCGGGCCGGCCATTTCGCGTCACCAAGGAGCGTGTTGGCGATCTGTGTCGCCCCCGCATCCTGGGTCTGCCCCGCACTGTATACCGTTTCCAGTATCCCCCACCTCCGCTGCGAGTCATCGTCTACGACGGCTGGTGTTTCGGTTTCTGGACCGGTCGCCGGAGGATCTGTCGTCGGGTCAACTGGCGTGTAGACTACCACGACCTGATTTGCGACGTTCATCAGTGGCCCTATGGTCACAGAGAGCGAGCCAATGTTCGCGCTCACAGAGTTCACAAAGCCTTCCCATACGAGACCGTGAGACTCGTCATAGACCTCAATGTGCCGCCCGAGGCCGCTGATGACCCAGTCCTCTACCTGAGACTGGGTCGCGTTCAGCGTGATATTGGCAGTAGTGAACCCACCATCTGCAGCAATCTCGTGTCCATATGAGGTAATGTACGTCGCAAGATCGTCATACAGCAGATGCCCTCGTGGATTGTAGTATGGGCCGTCCGGGCGTATGTCTGGCTTGAAGACAGAGATACTGAGCCCTAGGGTCTGGAACCTCGTGGGAGTTGACTGGGCATAGGCAACCGTTTCGACTGTTGGCATTACCTATCTCCGCGCATCGCCGTATACCTGGACACCTTCTCGATCTGTATGGAGTTCAGATTCCAGGGCTCGCTCCTCCAGTTACCGCAGATGATCCAGAACACGTCGCCGGTGTCGAAGTCGTTGCCGCCGCCACCAGACAGCGTTCTCAGAGATAGCACGTGTTCCGCAACATCCTCCACTTCCCCGCTGCAGCCGTCTGTGTAGTTATAGACCGTCATTCCAGGCTTGACGCCGGCACGCAGGAAGTTCGTGTTTGCGGATGTCAGGTCTGTTGCGTTGTTCCCGCCCGTGTGCTTTCCCATCAGCATCCCGCGTGCCGTGAGAAAGTACACGCTCTGGTCTGCGTTGGCCTGGAGCATCGCCGGCCCTGGCGTGATAGACTGATAGGCAGAACGGATGAACCCATCCACGCCGCCGTCGCGAACCAGCGCCCTGATTTGCCGCTTTGGATAGCGCACGCTGTCCACATCCAAGGCGCTGTCCTCGTAGACCCCGCTGCCGTCAATCAGGGTTGTGTCTATGAAGTCTCCGCTCCACTCGTCAACAGGGATGAGGATCAGGTCGTGCAGATAGACGTAGATCACACCAACTTGCGTGAGTGCAAACTGCACGGTGATGCTTGACTCGTCTGACATTTCGGACTGGCGGAACGCCCCACTGACAGGCAGCGAGATGCGCCCGAAGTCTAACAACTGATGGGCTGCATAGTGTTCCATATCGACAGCATCTTTGCAGGTGAACATCGCAGTGTCAGTGACGTACTCGATGCCTCCAGAGCCGGACTTCACCTTGAGTCTGAACATCATCTGATCCTGGTCCAGTGATGGGTTTGTGTATGAGACTCCACCACGCAAGAACGCCCTGAACTCCCCATAGTAGTTGCGGGAGACATCGGGGCCGAACTCCACGGTCAGCGCGTTAGACCATACCGGCAGCGCACTTTTAACGGTCGAGATCAAAACCCTGCGTCCAGTTGGAGAGAACTCTATCGCATCTGCGAATGTCGCCGCAGTTGCGTCCAGGGACACCGCGATGCCCGCCGGGTTCTGCACGTCTGATAGGTTGATGTATGGCTGGAATGTTCCACGGTCTTCGCTGCGTACGCCCACAATGACCCTGTTCTGCAGGGTGTATAGATCTTCGAGTATAGGCGCGTATGCGTCCGTATACAACGTCCCGTCGGAGCTGCGGTTGGCGACCACGGCTCGCATCAGTGCCGGGATGTCGCCTAGGACTTGATCTTCCCCCAGGTGAACTCCAGCCCACAGGACGCTGTAGATGTTTCTATTGTCCTGTGTTGGGCCAACAGGGGCACCACCCACTGCAGAGATAATGGCGCGCATCCAATATCCCGTAACGCCATTAATAGCCACCGCAGTCCAGTCGTCCGGCGGGATCCAATTGACGACCCCGACGCCCACAATGCTGAGAGAATTGGTCTCATCAACCACAGATAGGCCAACCCAAGCCCCGTTGTAGTATTGCCAAGTCAGCGTGTAGTCTCCAGACGCCGGAGTGCCTATGTCGAAGACGAGATTGCTGAAAGGTCCAGTCCCTACACCGAGTGCGCTTGTGTCGTTTCCGAAATACGCAATATCTCCGTTGTCCATCGTTACAGGAAGAATCTGTGTCGGAAACGTGGTGAGCGGATAGATGCTGGTGTATGTTGGCCCACTGGCCTCGTAGTTATATGCGTGCGTGATCTGCCCGGTGTTGCATTTGTTGGCAACAATCACGCCGTCCTCAAGCGTACACTCCTGTCCTATGTTGGCCTTTCCCAGGACGTATACATCATCTCCGCCGGTCTCGGAGGCATACAGCAGTCCATTCTCACCATAGGAGATAAGTCCACCGATGGCTGTGCCGAGGTCTCCGTTCTCCACAAACGATGTGCCATCGCCGACATAGATCTTGCCATTCCCCAACCCAACAAACAGGCGTCCACCGTGTGCGCAGATTGAGTTCACGCCCGATGAAAACAGTTGGATCTGTTGCCAGATTAGTCCATCGCGACTACGATAGATATATCCTGTGGAAGTTGCTGTAGTGGTTCCTAAGTATAGGTATCCATCTCCGCCGTTGTCCTCGCTCCACTCATAGAGAACTTTTGGGGTGCCTGCAGTGGCCGGGAATATGGCGCCCTTGCTGTCCGCGAATCCATCTCTGGAGTAAAGCCCGAAAGTCTCCTCAAGTTCTCTTAGTGTATACCACGTGTCGCCGTCAAATGAGGCGTAGAATATCGTGTTTCCGTCTCCGGTACATCCAGCTCCCCAGGGCAGCGGATGTGCGCAGACGACGAACGCAGACATATAGAGCACGTCTGGATCCCAAGGATCCTTGCTCGGCCTTGTGTCTGACGGCATGCCCGGCAAGCCAATGGTGTAGTTCGGAACGCCGAAGAAGCTGGCGTTCTTGTAATGGACAAGCGCCGTGCAGTTCTGTGTGGTAGACGATATGTCCGGCGTTGATACGACTGTCCACGCTGCCCCATCTGTGCTTCTGGAGATCACTTGATACAAACAGGCACCGAGTGCATAGGCATATGTACCGTCCATATCTACCATGTACATATAGCCGTCTTCGCCGTCAATCAAGGCGTTCCTAACCTGCGCAGACGATCCGTGGTTTCCTGCAGTACCCGCGCAGACACTCCAGTTGGCGCCGTTGTCAGAACTCTCCCATACTTCGGGTGCGCCCGTAAAGGTCACAAGCCCACTCGCGAACAACTTGCTGCCGAATTGGCACATGCCCGTGATGTTATCCATAGACGCGGGGGCCGACGTTGCGACAGACCACGATGAACCATCATCTGTATAGTTCATATCTGCGGTGTCGGCAACGATCAGTCTGCCGGTTGTAGTTTCCAGAAAGCCATAACGCACAACGGTAGGGGCGCTGGTGCTGACCATCCATCCCATAGAGTCCATCTCGCGCTCTGTGCACAGTTCTATGCGTGTCCCAGTGCCTCCGGCAGCATCTTGCCACGGCCCATGCTCCACAAACACGGATATGCCATCAAAGAGTGCAGAGCAACTGCCCAGGAGGAACGGACTTGCATACGGGTTGTTCAACTCCTCGACGCGGAATGACTTTACGATCGCGTAACGGGTGTTGGTCTCCTTCGATGCCCGTGCCTGGATGTAGACAGGATCTCCCTGCCACGTGCTTGTCCAGTAGTCTGTGCCCTTCTGGAGTAGGCGCATCAGCTCCTGCATCCAGCGGATCGCCGTGTTCTGAGATCCACCCTTGGCCTTGATCACAAACTCGTCGATGATGTTGGCGTAGTGCGACATCGCCATCCGCCGGCCATCTGCCATCGGAGAGTCCTGCCACACGCCGCTGTCTTTCAGCCCGAGTACGTTTTGCTTCCACTCTTCCAGGTGGATACCATTCGGGTTGAGCATGTCGATGCTCGTCGTGCCGTCTGTAATCTTCAGAACTGCGGTTGCTGTCATTGTAGCGTCCTTGCGACTGCCGCCTCAACGCGGCTGATGAACACCGCCTCATCCATCCCGTTGTTGACATAGTTAGGCCCGATGGTCATGTAGTTCGTCACGCTCGTTGAGGCAGGCGCAGAAACGGAATGACGCATCCTGTCCAGCATCTGCATCGTTTGTGCCGTGTCGTATACCTGCGAGCCGCGTGGCAGGTTCACCAACTCTGGCCCACGCTCTCCAACAAGTGATAGCCCGCCGGGAGCGTAAGATGTACCGGATGCAAGCTGCTTCACTGGCTGTCCAGGCAGGTCGAGATTGGTATATAGGTCGAACAGCGTGCGCATATCGCCCACTGCTCGTTCCAGGTAGTACGAGACCCAGGCGAACGTGTCCACCATCCACTTGAACGAGTCCTCTGGAACCGTCAGTAGCCACTCGATCAGCACGTTGTAGCGATCAAGCCACAGCCACGTGGTCGGCAGGAGTTGGTTGAAGATGCCGAACTGCGTGTTCAACCCGCCCATCCGCTCTGTCAGTGTCTTTGTCGCGGGTATCGTCATCTGCAGCATCGTGATTGAGAACGGCACGATGCCATTGACGGTTGCCCTGATCGCCGCTGCAGTCAACTGCGTGAACCGCAGCGTGGTTGTCGGCAACACGGTGCTCTTGCCGATCTCGGTCATCTTCGTTGTGAACGTGCTGCCCAACTCTTCGACTGCGAGCGCGGCGTCTGTAACCGATGTCTCTACAGGCTCGAAGAGCGTAGCGCCCACCTGAGTGACGACTGTCTGCGCGGCGGAAAGAGCACCAGAGATGATAGACGATAGATCGAACTCCTGTTTCTCTGGCAAGATTGAAGGAAGTACCTTGCCGTGTCCGCCCCCGACGGCGGGTTTCTCTTCCTCTGTCTGGGGTAGAACGGGTTCCCCGGCGAACATACTCATACCAACCAACGAACCCAACCCAAGTAGGCGATCCACAATTCCCTGAAGTTCAAGGCCGATGTTGTGAAAAGCCCCCCACAACCAGTCCAACGCAGTGTCGCGCACGTTCAGTAACCACGCCAGAATGTCATTAAATATCTGGAGAGGGGATCTCGCGTTTGTGGCCTCTTCCCCGATCAATCCAAGATTCGTGGCGATTCTACGGAACACCGTTGCCACTTTCGAGAACACTGGCCCCCACGTGTTGTTCCACATGATTATGAATGGATTAAAGAACAATATCATCAATAGTTGTCCAGTGCGCCGCAGCTCAGAGAATGTGTCTTGCAATCCTCCTGGGCCTAGAGAAGAAACTAGCCCGACGACCGAGAACTCGATGTTGGTTTTCATGGTCG
>ERZ795055.1275-NODE-1275-length-20653-cov-19.095786_pt1 | contig 20653 bp, 16 predicted proteins | sample MGYA00375139_ERZ795055 | MGnify/ENA primary metagenome ERZ795055 (study PRJEB30184, sample SAMN05720283) | anaerobic digester metagenome | isolation source: active sludge of municipal wastewater-treating anaerobic digesters | place: USA | collected 2015-01-23 ... | reverse complement strand
GCGCGCGGCATCAGTTGCACCTCATGCTGCCGCAGCGCTTCTACGTGACTCAGCAAGCGGGCGGTGGCGACCGGTACGTCTACGGCAACCGCACGCGCTTCATCCCGGGGCAGTTGGACGGGTACTTCGAGAGTGTGGCTTGGCCGATGGCGTCTCCCGGCCCGGCGCAGGCCGCGCGGCCAGGTTTGGCCGTAGACCTGACCGCGCGCATGCGCGGCATGTGGGGTCCGGTCTAGCTCGAGGGCAGCGGGGCGCCGGCGGTCGTCTCGGAATTTCCAAGGGTCGTCGGCGCATCGGGTAGCGGGGAGCGCACATCGAGCGATGTCTTTGCGCCGTCGGAGGGTGGCGATGGCACGGCTCCGCCAGGTTGCGCGGTGGGGCCACCGACCGACACGGCGAGCGCGCTGGCTTCGTTGATGCCGTCGCTGCTGCCGCCGCAGGCGGCGAGCAGTGCGCTGGCGAGCAGCGTCAGGGCAAGGAGTTGGCGGGTACGCAGCGTGGAGTTCATGGCGTTGAGCGGCCGCCAGGCCGCGTCGGATTTCGAAGTCGAGGCCCAGTATTCCGGCTTGGCTCGCGCGCGCGTCGCGCGCGTCACGCTCATGCGGGTCGCGCTCATCTCTAGGGATGCTTCGCGAGCAGTGAGTCCGTGGCGCGCGCGATACACCGCGCGGCTGGCAGGGTGGGCGCGCGCCGGGCTCAGTGAAAGTCGTGCGAGCGCACGGTGAGTTGGCCCAGCAGCGCGCTGTGGTCTACCAGGCGCTGGGCGATCACGTGCACCACGGGGTGCACGCCGGTGTCCACGCGCTCGATGTGGCCGTACACGGTGAGCAGCGTGGCGCCCAGCAGCGCGCGCCGGTGGCGCTCGGCGGTGGCGCGCCACACCACCACGTTGATGCAGCCGGTCTCGTCTTCGAGGGTCACGAAGGTCACGCCGCTGGCGGTGCCGGGGCGCTGGCGGCAGGTGACGATGCCGCTGGTGCGCACCGGCTGCTTGTGCCGCCCGTGGGTGATGGCCTCGGCGTCCACCAGGCGCAGCGCCGCCAGGCGCGGGCGCAGCAGGGCCAGGGGATGGCGGCGCAGAGTGAGCGCGGTGTGGCGGTAGTCGGCCACGATGTCCTGCCCCTCGGTGGGCGGCAACAGTTCGAGCTGTGCCTCGCGCGCGGTGTGCGCGGCCAGCGGCGCCTCGAGGGGGGCGCCGGCATCCAGCCCCAGCGTGCTCCACAGGGCCTGGCGCCGATGCCCGGCGAGCGCGGCGAGCGCGTCGGCCGCCGCCAGGGCCTTCACTTCGGCGCGATCCAGGCACGCGCGGCGCACCAGGTCTTCGAGGTCGGCCGGCGGCTGAGCGCTGCGCGCCTGCACCAGGCGCTGCGCGGCGGCCTCGTTGAAGCCGGCCACGAGCTTCAGGCCCAGGCGCACCGCGGGCCGCGCGGGGGTGCCGGGCTCGGGCACGAGGCGGCAGTCCCAGTCGCTCGCCAGCACATCGATGGGCAGCACCTGCACACCGTGACGGCGCGCGTCCTGCACGATCTGCGCCGGCGCGTAGAAGCCCAGGGGCTGGGCGTCGAGCAGCGCGGCGCAAAAGGCCGCGGGCTCGTGGCACTTGAGCCAGGCCGAGACGTAGACCAGCAGCGCGAAGCTCGCGGCGTGGCTCTCGGGGAAGCCGTACTCGCCGAAGCCCTGGATCTGGCGGTAGATCTGCTCGGCGTAGTGCGCGCTGTAGCCGCGCGCCAGCATGCCGGCGAGCAGCTTGTCGCGGAACGGCCCCAGCCCGCCCTTGCGTCGCCACGCCGCCATGGCGCGACGCAACTGATCGGCCTCGCCCGGGGTGAAGCCCGCGGCCACCACCGCGAGCTGCATCACCTGCTCCTGGAAGATCGACACGCCCAGGGTGCGTTCGAGCACGCCGCGCACCGCCTCGGACGGATAGCTCACCGGCTCCAGGCCCTGGCGGCGGCGCAGGTAGGGATGGACCATGCCGCCCTGGATGGGGCCGGGACGCACGATCGCGGTCTCGATCACCAGGTCGTAGAAGCAGTTCGGCGCCAGGCGCGGCAGCATGGCCATCTGGGCGCGCGACTCGACCTGGAACACGCCCAGCGAGTCGCCGCGCGAGAGCATGGCGTAGACCTCGTCGCAGGCGTCGGGGATGTCCTGCATGCGCACGCGGTGCCCGTCGGCTGGCGTGGCCCGCCCCGCGTGCGCGGTGCCCAGTTGCGCCGCGCGGGGCGCGCCGGCGTGCGCGGGCGCAGCCGCTGCAGGCGTGGCGCCGTGCGAGCTCACCTGGCGGCGCGCGTCGGGGTAGAAGGCGTCGAGGTGGCGGAAGGCGCGGCGGATGCAGGTGAGCATGCCCAGCGCCAGCACGTCGACCTTGAGCAGGCCCAGCGCGTCGAGGTCGTCCTTGTCCCACTGGATCACGGTGCGCTCGGCCATGGCCGCGTTCTCGATCGGCACCAGGCGATCGAGCCGGTCGCGCGCCAGCACGAAGCCGCCCGAGTGCTGCGAGAGATGGCGCGGAAAGCCCGTGAGCTCGTGGGTGAGCGCCACCAGCAGCGCGATGCGGGGGTTGGCCGGATCGAAGCCGGTTTCCACGAGCCGCTCGGGCTTGATGCTGCGCCCGTCCCACCAGCCCACGCTGCGCGCCAGGCGGTCCACCTGGTCGAGCGACAGGCCGAGCGCCTTGCCCACGTCGCGCACCGCGCCCTTGGGACGGTAGGTGTGCAGCGCCGCGGTCAGCGCGGCACGGTGGCGGCCGTACTTGGCGTAGAGGTACTGCATCACCTCCTCGCGCCGCTCGTGCTCGAAGTCCACGTCGATGTCGGGTGGCTCGTTGCGCTCGGGGCTGATGAAGCGCTCGAACAGCACGCTCATGCGCGCCGGATCGACCTCGGTCACGCCCAGGCAGTAGCACACCGCTGAGTTGGCCGCGCTGCCCCGGCCCTGGCACAGGATGCCGCGGCTGCGCGCGTAGCGCACGATGTCGTGCACGGTGAGGAAATAGGGCTCGTAGCCGAGCTGGCCGATCACCGCGAGCTCGTGCTCCACCGTGGCGCGCACCGCCGCGGGCATGCCCTCGGGATAGCGGCTCTGCGCCTCGGTGTAGGTGAGCTCGCGCAGCCACTGCGCGGGCGTGCGCCCGGGGGGCACGATCTCCTCGGGGTACTCGTAGCGCAGCTCCTCGAGCGAGAAGCGGCAGCGCGCCGCGATCAGCGCGGTCTGCGCCAGCAGCTCGGGCGGATAGATGCGCGCCAGCCGGTACAGCGGCCGCAGGCTGCGCTCGGCGTTGACCGGCAGGCGGCGCCCCGCGGCCGCGAGCGGCGTGCGGGTGCGGATCGCGGCGAGCACGTCGGCCAGGCGCTTGCGGGCGCGCAGGTGCATCAGCACGCCGCCCGCGGCCACCAGCGGCAGTTGCGCCGCGCGGCCCAGTGCGAGCAGCGCGGCAAGTTCGGCGGCGTCGTCGGGGCCGCGGGTGAGGGTGCAGGCGATCCAGCAGCGTTCGGGAGCGAGCGCCGCGATCCAGCGCAGCTGCTCGAGCGCGGCCTCGTGGCGCGCTGCCGCGCCATCGGCGGCGGGCGCATCGGATGCGCGCCGCGGCTCGGGGTGCGCCGCGAGCGGCGCCGGCTCGGGCGGCCGCCACAGCACCAGGGCCTCGGCGAGCCAGTCGGCGTGGGCTTCGAGCTCGGCGCGGCTCAAGCGGTACTCGCCCTTGGGCGCCTGGCGCCGCGCCAGGGTGACGAGCTGGGCCAAGTCGCCATAAGCACGCCGGCTGGTGGCGAGCAGCACCAGGCGCGGCCCGTCGGCGAGGCGGATCTCGGTGCCGTGGATCAGCCTGAAGTCACGCGCCGCCGGGTAGGCGGCGATCGCCTCGCGCAGCGCGAGGTGCGCGCGCACGCTGCCCGCGAACGAGCACTCGTCGGTGAGCGCGAGCCCCGCGTAGCCCAGGGCGATGGCGCGCTCCACGAGTTCGTGCGGATGCGAGGCGCCGCGCAGGAAGCTGAAGTTCGAGGCGCAGTGCAGCTCGGTGTAGGCCAGGTCCACGGCCGCGCCTTAGGCGAAGTAGCCGTGCAGGTACCAGCCGTGCGGCGCGGCGAGCTCGCGGTACACCCACAGGGTCTGGCCGCGCGGATTGCGCGCCACGAAGTAGTCGCGATGCACCGCCGGGCCCTGGCTGTCCCACCAGCCGGCCTCGATGCGCTCGGGGCCGGCCAGCAGTTCCAGCGGCCCGGCGTGCAGCGGGGTGGCCTCGGCGTCGCAGGCCAGGGGGTGGGCGTGCGTCAGCAGCAGCAGCGGACGCTGGGCTGCGGCGGCCGCCTGCATGGGCGCGCTGCGCGGCGCAGGCGACACCGGCACGCAGCGCCAGGCGAGTTCGGGGCGGTGCTCGTCGGCCAGTTCGACCTGGAACACGCGCTCCGAGCCCAGGCGTGCGTGCAAGGTCTCGGCCAGTTGCAGCCAGTCGGTGCCGGCACCGTCGGCACCGGGCAGCAGGCTGGGCCGCGGCGGGGCGTAGGGCTGGAGCGCGTCGATGGTGAGTTCGAGTGCGATGGCGGGCTCGGGCAGCGCCAGGCGCGCCAGGCGCTCGCCCAGCAGCCGTGCGAGGCGGGTGGCGTCGCGCTCGGGAGCGGCCAGTTGCAGCGCAAAGCGCGTGGGCGGCGTGGGGCGGGCGCGGCGCGGGTTGTGGTGGGCGGCGAAGTCGAAGACGCTGGCCGCGCGGTTGCGGCCGCGCAGGAAGCCTGCGGCCAGGCGCAGCAGGCGGTGCGCAGGAAAGAGCAGGTGCTGCGCCTCGGTCAGGTCGGCCGGCAGTTCGAGGCGCGCGGCAAAGCGCGCGGCAGGCTCGAAGGCGGGCTGCGGATCGGGCAGGCGGCCCAGGGCGCGGTCGAGGTCGTCGAGCGGCGCGCGGCCGAAGCGCTTGACGAAGGGCGCGCGCGGCAACTCGAGCACGTCCTGCGCGCGGCGCAGGCCCAGGGCGCGCAGGGTGTCGAGCAGGCGTTCGTCCCAGTCGAACCACTCGAGCGGCAGCACGCCCACGCGTGCGGCGAGTTCCTGGGGCGTGAGCGCTGCCGTGCCGGGCGCCTGGCCCTGGGCCACTGCACAGGCCAGCAGCCAGGCGGCGCGTGGCGTGGCCGCGCAGCCGAAGGCGGCTTGATGGCCCAGCGTGCGCAGGCTGCGCGCGATGCGCCGGTGCAGAGCCTCGCGCCCGCCGAAGAGCCGCGTGCTGGCCCCGGTCTCGATCAGCAGGCCGCTGTCGCGTCGCGCGGGCGGGGCCAGCGGCACCACCTGGGCCGAGTACTGGTAGGCCCAGGCCGCCAGGACCTGCAGCGCGGCGTGCTCGGCCGCCGTGTTGCGGGGTACGGCGCGCAGTTCGCCGCACAGGGCCTGCGCCGCTGCCAGCGCCTGGCCGGCTTGCACGCCGGCGGCGGCGGCGGACGGGTTGCAGCAGGCGATGCGCGGGCGCTGCGCGGGGCCTTCGGTGACGGCGAGCGGCAGCTCGAGTCTCAGCGCCCGCGTGGCCAGTTGCAGCGGCCAGGCGGGCAGCACGAGAGCCAGCCACAGGGCCATGCGCGACTCGGCGATGGCAGTACGGCCATCAGTGGCCGAGCAGGCTGGCGACGAGGGCGCGGGCGCGCTGCGCGAGCGCCGCCTCGGGCGCAGCGGCGGGAGGCTGCGTCGCGGCGGGCCTTGCCGCCAGCCGGATGGGCAGCGCGGCTACGCGCCCCGCCCGCCAGTGGGCCGGCTGCAGGGGCAGCGGCACCGGGTCGGGCAGGGGGCAGCCGCGCCGCTTGAGCAGATGGGTCTGCAGCACGCCCTCGCGCATGCTCAGCTGCAGGCGCAGCACGGCAGGCGAGGGGGCGCGCGCGGCGCTCGTGTCGCGCAGCACGAACACCAGGGCCTGGTGGCGCGAGGCCAGCAGTTGCAGGCGACGCAGGGCGCGGAAGTCGCCGTCGGCGCTGCCCGCGGGCAACCAGGCGATCAGGGCGCCGAGGTGCTCGCCGCGCAGGGCCTGCTCCATGGCCCACCAGCTTTCGCGGGCCGTGGCCGGACGCACGAACAGGTGGCGCGCGCAGTCGATGCCGGCCGCTGCCAGGGCGGGCGCGTAGGGCAGGGTCTCGGGCTCGGCGGCGGGGCGGCGTGCACCGGGCGTGCAGGGCAGCACCCAGACGCAATTGCGTGCCTCGAGCTGCGCCAGGGCGGGGGCGAGCAGGGTGAGCTCGCCCTGGCCCGGCGCGTCGAGCAGCAGTTCGGTGAGGCTGCCGCGCGGCCAGCCTGCGCCGGGCAGTTCGGAGTCGAGCACGGCATGGCCGCTGGGCACGCCAGGGGCGACGGCGGGGGCGGCTTCGTCGGCGGTCCACAGGGCGGGACGCGCCTCGGTGGCGGAAAAAAGGGGAACAAGAGCCCTGGCGGCACGCATGACGCCTCTCGAAGAAAGAGGAAAGGGAAGGGGAGGGTGCTAGATCGCGGGGCGGATCACGCCCACGGCCAGACCTTCGATGTGCAGCGTTTCGCGCCGCAGGTCGACCACGATGGGGCGGTAGTCGGGGTTCTCGGCGATCAGTTCGGCGCGCGCGCCCTTGAGTTGCAGGCGCTTGACGGTGACCTCGTCGCCAAGCCGGGCCACCACCACCTGGCCGGACTGCGCGGTGTCTTGCTTGTGCACGGCGAGCCAGTCGCCGTCGAGGATGCCGGCGTCACGCATGCTCATGCCGCGCACCTCGAGCAGGTAGTCGGCGCGCGGGCGGAACATGGCGGGGTCGACGGACGGGCGCTTGAGCACGTTCTCCTGGGCGAGCAGGGGACTGCCCGCGGCCACCTTGCCGATCAGGGGCAGGCTGAGCTCGGGCACCAAGGCGCGCGCGCTGCGCAGGGCCTCGCTCAGGCGGATGCCGCGCGAGGTGCCGGCGAGCAGTTCGATCAGGCCCTTGCGGGCCAGCGCTTGCAGGTGCTGCTCGGCCGCGTTGATCGAGCGGAAGCCGAAGGCGCGGGCGATCTCTTCGCGGGTGGGCGGCGCGCCGCTGTCGGCGAGCGTGCTGCGGATGAAGTCGAGGATCTCTTGCTGGCGGGCGGTGAGGACGGCGGGCTCGGTCATGGTGGTCGCACGGCGGGCTGTGACACTGGAAATATATACAGCACTGGAAGGAATTGCAAGGGTGGCGTCGCCGCCGGCTATCCGGCTCGACGCACCGGGGCGGCAGCGCCACACTCGCCGCACCTTCCCGCCCTCGATCGCTCAGGAGTCCCATGTCCGCCCGCCCCGCGTCCCGCCCCGACACCGTGCTCGTCACTGGCGCCTCTTCAGGCATCGGCGCGGCCCTGGCCGAGCGCTTTGCCCGGGAAGGCCATGCCCTGGTGCTGGTGGCGCGCCGCGCCGCGCACCTGGCCGAACTGGCCGAGGCGCTGGCGCAGCGCCACGGGGTGAGCGCGCTGGCGCTGCCGACCGACCTGGCCTGTCCCGGCGCAGTGCCGGCCTTGGCCGAGACTCTGCGCCGCCGCCGCGTGCGCATCGACGTGCTGGTCAACAACGCCGGAGTGCTGCATCAGGGCGCCTTCACCCGCATGAAGCCCGAGCAGCAGCGCGCCATGCTGGACCTGAACGTCACGGCGTTCACCGAACTGCTCGTGCACCTCGTGCCGCCCATGCGCCGGCGCGGGCACGGCCGGGTGCTCAACGTGGCGTCGATCGCGGCCTTCCAGCCCGTACCCTCGCTGGCTACCTACGCGGCCACCAAGGCCTACGTGCTGTCACTGAGCGAGTCCCTGGCGCAGGAGCTCGCCGGCAGCGGCGTCACCGTCACCGCGCTGTGCCCCGGCATTACCGACACCGGCATGCTCGAGGGCGCGCGCCGCACGGATGCGCGCCTGGCGCGCCTGCCGGACCTGATGGTGAGCGACGCCCAGGCGGTGGCCGAGGCCGGCTATCAGGCGTGCATGCGTGGCGAGCCCTTGCGCGTGCCGGGCGTGTTCAACGAGGCGCTGACGCTGGCCTCCCGCGTGACGCCGCGCTGGCTGCTGCGGCGCGCGGGCAGCCGCCTGGCGCGGCGGGCGCGATAGACACCGCAGGCCGTGCGCCCGGGCCGGCGGGCCGCAGCCGCGAGCGATCGGCGCAGCGCTGCAACACCGCCGTGCCGCCGCAACATCGGCGTGCGTATCGCGCCTGGCTGCGTGCTAGACTTTTTTCAGTCAAGACTTGGGCTGGTGCGCGTGAAGCGGTCGCTTCTGCAAGCTGTGCACCGGCCAGCAGTTCAGGCAGGTTCGACTCTCGCCCCGGCAGGCAATAACAACAACCAGCTCGCCGCGGATCGAAGAGGTCGCCTCCGACTTTTCTCCAAGGATTTCGGGCGCCTGCAGCGCGCCCCCGGCCGTGACCCGCAGCGGGTGGCAACCGCGCCCGGGCGCTTGGCCTTCGATCTGGAACGCGATGAACACGCAAGAGGCAAAGCTCGTCCTCGAAGGCGCCCTGCTGACAGCGGAGCGCCCCCTGCCGCTCGCCGAACTGCGCCAGCTCTTCGGCGGCGAACTCGGCGCCGACACGCTGCGCGTGCTGCTCGACGAGTTGCGCGCCGACTGGAACGGCCGTGCCGTCGAACTCACGGCGCTGGCCTCGGGCTGGCGCTTCCAGAGCGCGCCGATGCTGCGCCCCTACCTCGAGCGACTCAACCCCGAGAAGCCACCGCGCTACTCGCGCGCCGTGCTCGAGACCCTGGCGATCATCGCCTACCGCCAGCCCGTGACGCGCGGCGACATCGAGGAGATCCGTGGCGTCACGGTCAACTCGCAGGTCATCAAGTCGCTCGAGGACCGAGGCTGGGTCGAGGTCATCGGGCACCGCGAGACGCCCGGCCGACCGGCGCTGCTGGCCACCACGCGCCAGTTCCTCGACGACCTGGGGCTGCGTTCGCTGCAGGAGCTGCCTGCGCTCGATGGTCAGGAGGGCGTGCCGGAGGGCTTCGAATTGCAGTTCGCCCAGGCCGAGGCGGGCCTTGCCGAGCCTGACGCGCCGGCGCAGACCCTCGCCGAGTTCGCCGAGCCGAGCTTGGCATCGGCTCCACCGCCGAACTCGGACGCGGCGGATGTCCTGCTCAACACCGGACCGGCGGGTGCGCCGGTCTTCCCCGATGCCGCCGCGGTCAAGGCGGACGCCTCTCCCTCTCAGCCCTGAGCCCATGAGCCAAGACTCCGATCCGCCCGACTCCCACGCGCCGTCCGTCCCGCCAGAGCAGGCGGCACCCGAGCCGCAAGGCGAGAGCGCCGAAGGCGAAGGTCCCCGCGCGCGCGGGCCGCATGGCCGGCGACGCCGCGGTCGCGGTCGCGGACAGGGAGCCCAGACCCCGGCCGCAGCGGCGTCGACGGCCGAGCCGGGCGCGGCGCCCCAGCCGCGCCCGCGCGCTCCCCTGGCAGGCGAGGGCGACGAGATCAATCCCGCCGCCATGCCGGACAGCGCCTTGCCGCGCGAACTGCTGGAGCGCGGCCGCAAGGCCGCCAAGCAGGCGCTGACCGCGCAGTCCGAGAAGCTGCACAAGGTGCTGGCGGACGCTGGCGTCGGCTCGCGTCGCGACATGGAGGAACTGATCATCGCCGGGCGCGTGTCGGTCAACGGCGAGCCCGCGCACATCGGCCAGCGCGTGCTGCCCACCGACCTGGTGCGCGTCAACGGCAAGCCGCTGTCGCAACGGCGTGCCGGGGCCACGGGTCGCCCGCCGCGGGTGCTGCTCTATCACAAGCCGTCGGGCGAGATCGTCTCGCAGGACGATCCCGAGGGTCGTCCGCGCGTGTTCGACAAGCTGCCCAAGGTCTCGGGCGGTCGCTGGGTGGCGGTCGGTCGCCTGGACTTCAATACCGAAGGGCTGCTGATCTTCACCACCTCGGGCGAACTGGCCAACCGCCTGATGCACCCGCGCTATGAGGTCGAGCGCGAATACGCAGTGCGCGTGCAGGGTGAGTTGTCCGAAGAGCAGGCGCGCCAGTTGCTCGAAGGCGTGGCGCTCGACGACGGCACGGCGCGCTTCGCCGCGATCGAGGACGCCGGCGGTCAGGGCAGCAACCACTGGTACCGCGTGCTCATCCAGGAAGGCCGCAATCGCGAGGTGCGGCGCATGTTCGAGGCGGTGGGCCTGACGGTCTCGCGGCTGATCCGCACCCGCTTCGGGGCGGTCCAGTTGCCGCGCAGCCTCTCCCGGGGGCGCCACTACGAACTGGCGCCCGAGTGGGTCCAGGCCTGGATCCACGACCTTGGAATCGCTGCCGACGAGGTGCGTTCGGGCAAACCCGGTGGGGGCAAGCCACAGGGCGTCGGCAAGGGGGGCAAGCACAAGCACCGGGGTGGCGGTGCCAAGCCCGTCAGCCGCCAGCCGGATCCCATGACGAGCACGGTCAACTACATCGCCGTCGGCGGCCTGCCGGGCATGCAGCCCGCCCAGGTGCGCCCGCGCCGCGGCAAGGTGGGGCGGGGTTACTGAGAGCCTGGTCGGCTCGCTCTAAGCCCTTGATCCAAGGGGCTCCCTGGCCCTACAATGGTGGGCTAGCAAGATCCCCCGGCCAGCCCGGATTGGATTGGCTGATCTTTCCGTGGCGCAGTCACGGAAGGCGGCCGGCACCGGGGGCGATTGCGCGGAACGCAGCGCGGTTCCGCGCAAGCCTGTTGATCGAACTGATGGGCTTCGCGCCCATTTTTTTTTGCTCTTTCGCCTTCGTGGCGGGGTGCCGGGCGGGGGACCGCCCAGGGAACAAGACGGCAGATGGCGGTTGCAGCGGACGGACTCTTCGAACTGGTTGAACGCACGGTCTCGGGCCTGGGGCTCGAGCTCGTCGACGTCGAGCGCGCTCCTGCGGGCTTGCTGCGCGTCACGATCGACCGCGATGGGGGTGTGAGCCTCGACGACTGCGAGCAGGTGAGCAGCCAGCTGGGCCATCTGTTCGCCGTCGAGAACGTGGATTACGAGCGGCTCGAGGTGTCGTCGCCCGGCGTGGATCGGCCGCTGCGCCGGCCGCGCGATTGGGTGCGCTACGTGGGCGAGACGGTGCACGTCGAAATGCACGAGCCGCTGCACGCGGCGGGGCTGCCGGCTGCCGGCCGACGCCGCTTGGACGGGCGTTTGCTGGAGGTCGCGGGCGTGCCGGGTGACGAGCGTGCGCGCGTGGCGCTGAGCGAGGATCGCCCGGCCCGCACGCCTTCGCAGGCGGCCCGCGCAAGACAGGCTGCCAAGCCGCGGCGCGGTGGCGCAGGATCCGAGGAGTCGGTGGAGGTCGAGTTCGCCCTGGCGGACGTGGCCCGTGCCTGGCTTGTCGCGCAACTGGACTTCAGGAGTGGGCAAAGATGAGTCGTGAGATTTTGCTGACGGTGGACGTGCTGGCGCGCGAGAAGAATGTGCCGCGCGAGACCGTGTTCGGGGCGCTGGAACTGGCGCTGGCCGCCGCGACCAAGAAGCTCATGTTTCCGGGCGAGGAGGCCGACGTGCGCGTCGCCGTCGACCGCGAAACGGGCGCCTACGAGGCGTTCCGGCGTTGGGTGGTCGTGCCCGACGAGGCCGGCCTGCAGGAGCCTGACCGCGAGATCATCCTGACCGACGCGCGCGACGACGACCCCGAGATCGCCGTGGGCGACCACATCGAGGAGCTGCTGCCCGAGACCAACGTCTTCGGCCGTCGCTTCGCGCAGGACGCCAAGCAGGTGATCCTGCAGAAGCTGCGCGACGCCGAGCGCGAGCAGGTGCTCAACGACTTCCTGGCGCGCGGCGACGAGATCGTCAGCGGCACGATCAAGCGGCTCGACAAGGGTGACGCGATCATCGAGATCGGCAAGGTCGAGGCCCGCCTGCCGCGCAGCGAGATGATCGCCAAGGAGAACCTGCGTATCGGCGACCGCGTCCGTGCCCATGTCTCGCGCATCGACCGCGCCGCCCGCGGCCAGCAGGTGATCCTGTCGCGCACCTCGCCCGACTTCGTCAAGAAGCTCTTCGAGCTCGAGGTGCCCGAGATCGAGCAGGGCCTGCTGCTGATCAAGTCCGCTGCGCGCGATCCCGGCGTGCGCGCCAAGATCGCCGTGTGGACCAATGACCGTCGCATCGACCCGATCGGCACCTGCGTCGGCATGCGCGGCTCGCGCGTGCAGGCGGTGACCAACGAACTGGCCGGCGAGCGCGTCGACATCGTGCTGTGGTCCGACGACCCGGCGCAATTCGTGATCGGCGCCCTGGCGCCGGCCAACGTGAGCTCGATCGTGGTCGACGAGGACCGCCACGCGATGGACGTGGTGGTCGACGAGGACAACCTCGCCATCGCCATCGGCCGCAGCGGGCAGAACGTGCGTCTGGCCTCCGAGCTCACCGGCTGGCAGATCAACATCATGACCGCCGAGGAATCGGCCGAGAAGCAGACCAAGGAGCAGGAAGGCATCCGCGCCGACTTCATGGCCAAGCTCGACGTTGACGCCGAGGTCGCCGACATCCTGATCGGCGAGGGCTTCTCGAGCATCGAGGAGATCGCCTACGTTCCCGAGAAGGAACTGCTCGAGATCGAGGCCTTCGACTCCGACACCGTCGAGGAGCTTCGCACCCGCGCACGCAACGCCCTGCTCACCGCGGCGATCGTGCGCGAGGAGAGCCTCGACAAGGTCGAGAAGGAAATGCTCGAACTCGAGGGCATGGACGCAGACCTGGCCTCCAGCCTGGCCGGCAACGAGATCCGCTCGCGCGACGATCTGGGCGAGCTGGCGGTCGACGAGCTCGTGGAAATGACCGGCATCGAAGCCGAACGCGCCAAGACGGTGATCATGGCCGCGCGCGCCCACTGGTTCCAATAGGCGGCCCGCGCATCCGCATGAAGACGCAGCAAGCCGAGAGGATCTATGTCCAGTAACACCGTTTCCCAGTTCGCGGAGGAGCTCAAGCTCCCGGCGCAGCGGCTGCTCGAGCAGCTGCAGGCCGCCGGCGTGGCCAAGCAATCCGTGGACGAGCCCTTGAGCGAGGACGACAAGACCCGGCTGCTCGACTCGCTGCGCAAGGCGCACGGCGCCCCCGAGGCCGTCGAGCGCAAGAAGATCACGCTCACGCGCAAGCAGACCACCGCGATCAAGCAGGCTGACGCCACCGGCAAGGCGCGCACCATCCAGGTCGAGGTGCGCAAGAAGCGCGTGTTCGTCAAGCGCGAGGACGGCACGCCCGTCGAGGCGGCCGAGGCCGTCGCCGAGCAGCCCGCCGCGCCCCTGAACGTGATCGACGAGGCCGAACTCGCCAAGCGCGAGGCCGAGGCCCGCCGTGCCGCCGAGCTCATCGAGCGCCAGATCGCCGAGGCCCGGGAGCGCGCCGAGCGCGCCCAGCGCGAGCTCGCGGAAGCCCAGCGCGCCGAGGACGAGGCCCGGCTCGAGGCGGAGCGCCGCTCGGCCGAGGCCGCGAGCACCGAACCGACCACCGCGCCCAAGGCGCGGGACGCCGAGGCCGAGGCCCGCCAGGCCCGCGAGAGTGCGGCCGCCGAGGCCGCCAAGCACGAGGCCGTGGTGCAGGCCCAGGCGCGCGAGGCGGCGGCCAAGGCCGAGCTCGAGCGCATCAAGGCCGAGCAGGCCGCCGCCGCGGCGGCCGAGGCCGAAGTCCGCGCCGTGCGCGACAAGGCGCGCAACGCCGCCGAGGCCGAGGCCGCCGCCATCCGCGAGATGATGGCCGCGCCCAAGAAGGTACTCACGGCCAAGGCGCCCGAGGGCACGCTGCACAAGCCCGACGCCAAGCCCGAGGCCAAGCCCGCCACCAAGCCGGGCGACAAGAAGCCCGGCCCGGGCGGCGTCAAGGAAGTGAAGTCCGGCAAGCTCGCCTCGAGCTGGTCGGAAGAGCAGCAGAAGAAGCGTGCCCTCAAGACCCGCGGCGACGCCGGCGGCGGCGCGGGCGGCTGGCGTGGCGCCAAGTCTGGCGGCCGTCGTCACGGCCGCGGCAGCGACGAGGCGGCCGCCACGCAGATGCCCACCGAGGCCATCGTGCGCGACGTGTCGGTGCCCGAGACCATCACCGTGGCCGACCTGGCCCACAAGATGGCCGTCAAGGCGACCGAGGTGATCAAGACCCTGATGAAGATGGGCCAGATGGTCACCATCAACCAGGTCCTGGACCAGGACACGGCGATGATCATCGTCGAGGAGATGGGCCACAAGGCGATCGCCGCCAAGCTCGACGACCCCGAGGCCCTGCTCGCCGAGGTCGAGACCGGCACCGAGACCGAGGTGGTCGAGGAGCCGCGTCCCCCGGTGGTGACGATCATGGGTCACGTCGATCACGGCAAGACCTCGCTGCTGGACTACATCCGCCGCACCAAGGTCGCGGCGGGCGAGGCGGGCGGCATCACGCAGCACATCGGCGCCTACCACGTCGATACGCCGCGCGGCATCGTCACCTTCCTCGACACCCCGGGTCACGAGGCCTTCACGGCCATGCGCGCCCGAGGCGCCAAGGCCACCGACATCGTGATCCTGGTGGTGGCGGCCGACGACGGCGTGATGCCGCAGACCAAGGAGGCCATCGCCCACGCCAAGGCGGCGGGCGTGCCGCTGGTGGTCGCGATGAACAAGATCGACAAGCCCGAGGCCAATCCCGACCGCGTCAGGCAGGAACTCGTCGCCAACGACGTGCTGCCCGAGGAATACGGCGGCGACGTGCCCTTCGTGCCGGTGTCTGCCAAGACCGGCGCGGGCATCGACACCTTGCTGGAGAACGTTCTGCTGCAGGCCGAGGTGCTCGAACTGACCGCGCCCAAGGATGCGCCGGCCAAGGGCCTGGTCATCGAGTCGCGGCTCGACAAGGGCCGCGGTCCGGTGGCCACGGTGCTCGTGCAGTCGGGCACGCTCAGGCGCGGCGACGTGCTGCTGGCCGGTGCGGCCTTCGGCCGCGTGCGCGCCATGCTCGACGAGGCCGGCAAGGCGATCGCCGAGGCCGGCCCCTCGATTCCGGTCGAGATCCAGGGCCTGTCCGACGTGCCCGCCGCGGGCGACGAGATCATGGTCCTGGGCGACGAGCGCAAGGCCCGCGAGATCGCGCTCTTCCGCCAGGGCAAGTTCCGCGACGTGAAGCTCGCCAAGCAGCAGGCCGCCAAGCTCGAGAACATGTTCGAGAACATGGGCGAGGGCCAGGCCAAGACCCTGCCGCTGGTGATCAAGTCCGACGTGCAGGGCTCGCAGGAGGCGCTGGTGCACGCCCTGACCAAGCTGTCGACCGACGAGGTCAAGGTCCAGGTGGTGTACAGCCAGGTGGGCGGAATCTCCGAGTCCGACGTCAACCTGGCGGTGGCCTCGAAGGCCGTGATCATCGGCTTCAACGTCCGCGCCGACGCGCAGGCACGCAAGCTCGCCGAGGCCAACGGCATCGACATCCGCTACTACAACATCATCTACGACGCGGTCGACGAGGTGAAGGCGGCGCTGTCGGGCATGCTCGCTCCCGAGCAGCGCGAGCAGGCCCTGGGCCTGGTGGAGATCCGCCAGATCATCCGCGTGCCCAAGGTCGGCGCGGTGGCCGGCTGCATGGTCACCGAGGGTCTGGTCAAGCGCACCTCGAGCGCGCGCCTGCTGCGCGACCACGTGGTGATCTGGACGGGCGAGCTCGCCTCGCTCAAGCGCTTCAAGGACGACGTCAAGGAAGTCAAGGCCGGCTTCGAGTGCGGCCTGTCGCTCAAGGGCTACGACGAGATCAAGGAAGGCGACCAGCTCGAGATCTTCGAGGTTCAGGAAGTCGCCCGCACCCTGTAGCCGGCAGGCGAGCGTCACGCACGACGGGAGCCTGCGGGCTCCCTTCTGCGTTTTTGCGGGCCGGGCGCGGTCCGCCACGGAGGCATCATGAAACCGAGCAAACCCGGACGCGGCCAGCGCGTGGCCGACCAGATCCAGCGCGACCTCGCCGAGCTGATCCGCGAGGAGGTGCGCGACCCGCGCGTCGGGCTGGTGACCCTCACCGGCGTGGACCTCACGCCCGACTACGCGCACGCCAAGGTCTACTTCACGGTGATCGGCTCCGAGTCCGCCGTGGCCGCCGCCGGCCTGAACGCCGCCGCGGGCCACCTGCACCACCTGCTCTTCAAGCGCCTGCACATCCACACCGTGCCGCGCCTGCACTTCCTGCACGACGAGAGCGTCGAGCGCGGCTTCGAGATGGACCAGCTGATCGACGCGGCCGTGGGCAAGACCGGACCGGACGGGCATGGCTCGTAAACCTCGCGGCGACGCGGTCGACGGCGTGCTGCTGCTCGACAAGCCGGCCGGCCTGAGCTCCAACCACGCCTTGCAGCGCGCGCGTCGCCTGCTGGGCGCGGCCAAGGCCGGGCACGGAGGCACGCTCGACCCCATGGCCACGGGCCTGCTGCCGCTGGCCTTCGGCAATGCGACCAAGTTCTCGGCCGATCTGCTCGAGGCCGACAAGACCTACGAGGCCACCCTGCAGCTCGGTGTCGTCACCGACACGGGCGACGCCGAGGGCGTGGTCACCGCGCGCATGCCGGTGCAGGTCAGCGGCGAAGACCTGATCGAGGCCTGCGCGCACTTCACCGGCCAGATCGAGCAGGTGCCGCCGATGCACTCGGCGCTCAAGCGGGAAGGCCGGCCGCTGTACGAGCTGGCGCGCGCGGGCATCGAGGTCGAGCGCGCGCCGCGGCGCGTGCACATCCATGCGCTGGAGCTCCTGGCCTTCGATGCGGCGAGCGCCACCGCGCGCGTGCGCGTGGCCTGCTCCAAGGGCACTTACGTGCGCGTGCTGGCGCAGGACATCGGCGCCCGACTGGGCTGCGGCGCGCACCTCGTGGCCCTGCGCCGCGAGCGCGCCGGCCGGCTCGACCTCGACCAGGCCGTGACCCTCGAGCAGCTCGAGGCCGCGCCCCTGGCCGAGCGCCGCGCGCTGCTCGCGCGGCCCGACGCGCTGCTCGCCAGCCTGCCCGCGGTCGACCTCGACGCGGCGCTCGCCGCGCGGCTGCTGCTGGGCCAGCGTCTGGCGATCGGCAGTGCGCTGCGCGGCCGCGTGCGCGTCTACGGCCACGAAAACGAATTGCTGGGCACCGCGCAGATCGACGAGCGCGGCGTCCTGGCCCCCGAACGACTCATCGCAAACCAGGCAACCACATCATGACCCGCGCCCTGCGCAACATCGCCATCATCGCCCACGTTGACCACGGCAAGACCACCCTGGTGGACAAGCTGCTGCAGCAGTCGGGCACCTTCCGCGCCAACGAGCAGGTCGCCGAGCGCGTGATGGACTCCAACGACCTCGAGCGCGAGCGCGGCATCACCATCCTCGCCAAGAACTGCGCCGTCGAGTACGAAGGCACGCACATCAACATCGTCGACACGCCCGGACACGCCGACTTCGGCGGCGAGGTCGAGCGCGTGCTGAGCATGGTCGACGGCGTGCTGCTGCTGGTCGACGCGGTCGAGGGCCCCATGCCCCAGACCCGCTTCGTGACGCGCAAGGCGCTCGCGCAGGGCCTGAAGCCGATCGTCGTGGTGAACAAGATCGACCGGCCGGGCGCACGCCCCGACTACGTGGTCAACGCCACCTTCGACCTGTTCGACAAGCTCGGCGCCACCGAGGAGCAGCTCGACTTTCCGGTGGTCTACGCCTCCGCCCTCAACGGTTTCGCGGGGCTCACGCACGATGTCGAGGAGCTGCGCAGGATCGGCAACATGCGTGCGCTGTTCGAGGCGGTGCTGGCCCACGTGCCGGTGCGCAACGACGACCCCGACGGCCCGCTGCAGCTGCAGGTCTGCTCGCTCGACTACAGCAGCTACGTGGGCAAGATCGGCATCGGCCGCATCTCGCGCGGCCGGCTGCGCCCCGGGCAGGAGGTGCTGGTGATGCACGGCCCAGAGGGCCAGCAAAACGCGCCGAGCACCCGCGGCCGCGTCAACCAGGTGCTGAAGTTCAAGGGCCTCGAGCGCCAGCTGGTCGACGAGGCCCAGGCCGGCGACATCGTGCTGGTCAACGGCATCGAGGACCTGGTGATCGGTTCGACCATCTGCCAGACCGACGCCCCGGATGCGCTGCCCCTGCTCAAGGTGGACGAGCCCACCCTGACCATGAACTTCCAGGTCAACTCCAGCCCGCTGGCCGGGCGCGAGGGCAAGTACGTCACCAGCCGCCAGCTGCGCGAGCGCCTCGAGCGCGAGCTCAAGAGCAACGTGGCGATGCGCATGCGCGAGACCGGCGACGAGACCGTGTTCGAGGTCGCCGGCCGTGGCGAGCTGCACCTGACCATCCTGCTCGAGAACATGCGCCGCGAAGGCTACGAGCTTGCCGTGTCGCGCCCGCGCGTGCTGTTCAAGGAGGTCGACGGCGTGCGCCAGGAGCCCTACGAGATGCTCACCGTCGACGTCGAGGAGCTGAACCAGGGCGCGGTGATGGAGGAGCTCGGCCGTCGCAAGGGCGACCTGCAGGACATGCAGCCCGACGGCAAGGGGCGCGTGCGCCTCGAGTACCGCATCCCCGCGCGCGGCCTGATCGGCTTCCAGGGCGAGTTCCTCACCATGACCCGCGGCACCGGCCTGATGAGCCACGTGTTCGACGACTACGGCCCCGTCAAGCCGGGCGACATGGGCGAGCGCCGCAACGGCGTGCTGATCAGCCAGGACGACGGCGAGGCCGTGGCCTACGCGCTGTGGAAGCTGCAGGATCGCGGCCGCATGTTCGTCAGCCCGGGCGACAAGCTGTACGAGGGCATGATCATCGGCATCCACTCGCGCGACAACGACCTGGTGGTCAACCCGATCAAGGGCAAGCAGCTCACCAACGTGCGCGCCTCGGGCACCGACGAGGCGGTGCGCCTGGTCCCGCCGATCCAGATGACGCTCGAATCGGCGGTCGAATTCATCGCCGACGACGAACTGGTCGAGATCACCCCGCAGAGCATCCGCCTGCGCAAGCGCTTCCTCAAGGAGCACGAGCGCAAGCGCGCGGGGCGCGACGCGGCCTGAGCCTGGCGCCGACGATGTCCGGAGCACCGGGGAGTTCCGCGCCCGAGGTCCCGCGCGCGGGGCACGGACGCGCGATCGCGCTCATGGTGCTGGCGGCCGTGCTCTGGAGCACGGCCGGCGTGGTCAGCCGTCACCTCAGCCCCGCGCTGCTCGCCGAGGGCAAGTTCGAACTCGTGTTCTGGCGCAGCCTGTTCGCCGCGCTGGGGGTGGCGGGCTATCTGGCGTGGACCCGCTACGACCTGCCGGGCTGGCTGCGGCGCGCCGGCTGGCCGGGAATCGTGTCCTGCCTGTGCTGGGGCGGCATGTTCACCGCCTTCATGGTGGCGCTGGCCTACACGAGCGTGGCGCGCGTGCTGGTGGTGTCGGCGCTCGGGCCCTTGATGACGGCGGTGCTGGCGCGGCTGCTGCTGCGCGCGCCGCTGCCCACGCGCACCTGGATCGCGATCATCGCCGCCAGCATCGGTCTGACCTGGATGGTGGCGCATGCGGGGCAGGGCGGAGCGCGTCCCGCCGGCCACGACCTGCTGGGCATGGGCATTGCGGCGCTGGTGCCGCTGTGTTCGGCGATCAACCTCGTGACCCTGCAGCGCTTCGGGCGCACCCTGGATCTGGTGCCCGCGGTGATGGGCGGCGCGGTGCTGTCGGCGGCGTTCGCCTTCTTCCTGGTCGGCGGCTTCGCGGCCACCGCGCTCGACGTGAGCCTGCTCGGGGCGCTGGGTCTGCTGCAGCTTGCGTTGCCCTGCGCCTTGATGGTGGTGGCCGCGCGTCACCTCAGCGCGCCCGAGGTGGCGCTGCTCGCGCTGCTCGAGATCGTGCTCGGTCCGATCTGGGCCTGGCTGGGCGCCGGCGAGGTGCCCGCCCGCGCCACGCTCGGCGGCGGCGCCCTCGTGCTCGCGGCCCTGGTGGGCAACGAACTGGCCGGCCGACGCGCCCAGCTCGCGCGGCGCTAGCGGGTCCGTGCGCGCGCCCGCGGGTAAGCTCGCGCGATGCTCACCGTGCTCTTCTCCGGCCACATGATCGACCGGCCCGGTCGCACGTCCGCGCGACTGCCTGCCCATGCTACGGGCGCGGCCGCGCAGCGCATCGCCACGGCCCTCGATGAGCTCGGTCTTGCGCGCGCAGATCGCGCGCTGAGCAGCGGGGCCTGCGGCGGCGATCTGCTCTTTGCCGAGGCCGCGTTGGCGCGTGGCGCGCGGCTCGAGATCTTCCTGCCGCAGTCGCGCAGCGAATTTGCCGCGACCTCGGTGGATTACGCGGGCCGCGCCTGGCGCGAACGCTACGAGCGCGTGCTCGCCCACCCCGCCACGCGCGTGCGCATCGCCCCCGACGAACTCGGCCCGCTACCGGCTGGCGACGACGCCTACGAGCGCGCCAACCGCTGGATGCTTGCCGCCGCGCTGGAAGGCGCGACCCCGCCGGCCTGCCTGTGCCTGTGGGACGGCGGCGAAGGTGACGGCCCGGGCGGCACGCGCGACATGGTGGCGCGCGTGCTGCAGGCGGGTGGCACGGTGCGGCGCATCGACCCGGCCACCCTCTGATCGCCTGCCCGGGCCGGGTCCACGGCCCGCGCGCCGTGGGCTCGCGCTGCTAGGGTGGGCCGACTCGATCGTCGCGGGAGGCGGCCATGGCCAAGCGGGCACTGTGCGTGGGGATCAACGACTATCCGGGCACTGACAACGACCTGGCCGGCTGCGTCAACGACGCGCGCGCCTGGGCGCAGCTGCTGCGTGAACGCTA
>ERZ795055.1271-NODE-1271-length-20679-cov-4.824913_pt1 | contig 20679 bp, 16 predicted proteins | sample MGYA00375139_ERZ795055 | MGnify/ENA primary metagenome ERZ795055 (study PRJEB30184, sample SAMN05720283) | anaerobic digester metagenome | isolation source: active sludge of municipal wastewater-treating anaerobic digesters | place: USA | collected 2015-01-23 ... | reverse complement strand
GCTTCTATACACCCGGGAGAGCACGCCTTTGTCACCGTAGGCTTTGAAATTGGCCCCTTCTTGCAGCGTGTAGTGCCAACGCTCGTGCTTGGTGGTTTCGCTCGGAGGAATCTCGGCTTTGTTGTCGAAGCGCGGCTCATGAGCATTGTTGCGATACCAACGGATCTGGGACTGCTGTTCCGGCTCACCATCCAGGTCGAAGAAACGATACGCGGCGACCAACGAATCGGTGGTAAGCGGTTCAAGCTTGGCGAATCCGAGCTCCTTGAAACGCCCTGGGTTGGGAGCATGCCGACCGCTGTGCTTGGCGTCGTGACCAGCCATCGGCCAGTCCGCCAGCGCCACCTCAGCCTTGCCGTTTGCCTCACCCTTCAGCACATGTAACGCTGGCTTGGCGGTGGCGACAATGATCTCCGGGATGCCGTCCTGGTCGAGGTCAACAGCAGCCGGTGCGCCCACCGCTCGATCCCCAACCTCTAGGCTGCTCTTCTTGCCGGTCGCCGTGATTTGGTAAAGCGTCCCCTCATCGGCGACCACAAGAATTTCCGGGTTTGCATCCCGATCCAGGTCGGCGATGGCCGCATCAAAATCCAAACGTCCAACCGTCGCGAGCGGGAAACCCTTCAGTTTCTGCCCATGACCATCCAAGGCGTACAGACTCTTGTCACCTGAGCCCACCACAAGGTCGAGCACACCATCGCCATTCAGGTCTGACAACGCCACCCCGGCATAGATGCGATAGCTCGTGTCTACCGGGAACCCCGCAAGAGGTTTGCCGTCGTTACCCAGCGCATGAATCTTGAAGTCCTGCGAGCCAAAGATGATGTCGGGGCGACCGTCATCATCCACGTCGCCGATGGCCGGCGTGCCATTGGTCCGGAACGACATCTTATACGGAAAGCCCTTGAGGGGCTCACCCGCTTGGGTAAAGGCATACAAGCGACTGTCGCCGCCACCTGCCACATACTCCACCGCCCCGTCACCGTTCAGATCGGCCACCGCCACGCCACCTTCAGCTCCCCGCCCAACCTTGGCCACCATGCGCGGCGCCCCCCCCGTCCCGGCCACGACAACCAATGCCCCCGCATCGGTCGTAAAAACCACATCTTCGCGCTTGCTCCCCTTTACCGGTGCACAACTCACGGCCGCGCGCACGGGACTCTCCAGCGGCACAGGAAAACCACTCACAAATGCGCCGGCCCCCGTGAGGGCATACAGCTTGGCAGTCGAACCCGCCAACACCACCTCGCCTTTGCCATCACCATTGAGGTCGCAGATGGCTGGTGCCGCCGGAAATACTGCGGGGACGGTGCTGCCCGCGTCCCGTAGTGACAAGGGATAGCCAGGTCGAGGCTTACCGTCGACGCCCAGGATCTGCACGGTCTCCCCCGCCACCACCACCAAGGCGGGCTTACCATCGCCATCGAGGTCCGCGACAGTAAAACCCTTCACCGCGTTGCCACGGCCCAAAAGCACAGGAAAACCGGGGAGTTCATCGGCTCGCGCCGACACCGACGCCATCAAGATCAACGCGCTGACGAACAAGCGACACTGCCAATGCAATAACGACATCATGATTGCGCTGCGCTAACCGACAAGCACGACCGCTAGGACTTTTCGGAAAGGCGGCGATTGACCTCACGCAGGCGTGAACTCAGCATGCGTGCGATGTTTACCACCACCCACGTAAAGCCGTTGCGGTAGTTCTTGGCAAAGATGTGAAGGTTCTCGTTGGTGAGCTGTAACAGCCTGGTCTTGGTTTTCGCGCGAATGGTCGCGCTCCGATACTCCTTGTCGATGAGTGACATCTCCCCAAAAAATTGTGGTGCGTCGAGGGTGGCAATCACAGCGATCTTGCCCTGCGCCGTCTTGCGTTGCACCTCAACGGTGCCCTCGGCAATCACATAGACAGAATCCCCCACATCACCTTCATTAAACACGATGTCAGAGGCGGCGTAGTCCCGCAACGAAAACAACTCGGCCAGCATCGTCAGCTCCGCTGGCAACAAGTTGTCGAACAACGGTGACGCTGCCAGGATTTCTCGCTTGCTCTGGGTTTCCATGCGGCCTCACGCGTCCAAAAAAACGGATCCCATCAGCGGATCGTCGTCGCAGGGTTGGGAGTCATCGGTGCGAAGAAAGACTCAAGTCGGGGATCGTCAGCCGAGTCCGCGCCTCCGCCGTCGCTATCGCGGCGGTCCAAAAGCGGCTCGATGAAATCCAGCCCGCGACCTCGTTCTAGCCGATAGGCCTGCATCGCCGACACCTGAATGTTCAGATGCTTCGCCTCATCAATCAACGGCACGGTAAGGGCAGCCTTCACGTCCTCGGCATGCGGCCAATACATAAACTCGCGAATCAGCGAGCACTGGAAGCTCCGGCGCCCTTCTTCGAGCAGCGTGTCGAACGCCCCCTCAAGTTCGCTGATCCGCTGTGCCATCACAAGGGCCTCGGCATCCAACTGCTCGACCCGCTTACGTTCCTGAGCGGCGCGCAAAAACAGCTGCTCGGCTTCAGCTCGCGTACGGCGCGCGGCAAACGCATACTCCGACCGCGCCATGTTGGCGTGAAACGAGTTGGACCATGCGGCCTCAACCCGCAGCCAGAGATCCTGTTTAATCTTGTCCTCACGGACGCGCCGCGATTCAGCAGCCGTGCTCTCACGGGCCAAATACCCTACCTGCGCATCCACCTCGGCCATGCGCATCTCCAACCGTTCGGCCTCAGCCTTGCCCTCAGGTGTGGTGTGCTTCTTGGCTGCGTCCAAGCGCGCCTTGAGGTCAGCCGCCCCCTGCCGAGCGTCCTCCAACAGCTTTTCGAACCGATCCCGCGCCACGAGCGCATCAATCGCTCGTTGCCGTTGGCCTTCAAACTCGGACAGGGCCTCGAATGAATCGTTCTCGATCGACGCAAACTCCGCGTTGGCCTGCGCCGAGCGATCCTCAAACTCAGCGGCCGCAAACAGTTTGTCGTCTGCGCTCTGCTGCGTCAGATCGGCGCGATAGCGCACCATGTGAGCCTGCGACAGTAGGTCCTCGCGCCGCGCCCGCGCAATTTCGATGGCGGTTTGAGCGCCTTTGTAGCGACCAAACCAACCATCAAAGGCGGCGGAACCGAGCAACTCCTGAACTTCACGCAATGAACAGGGTTTCACGCGATCCCCCGGCAACCACCATCAGCTGGATGGCGTGAAGATAAATGGGAAATTGACAGTGACGCTGCCGCCTGAGGGCTTCGGAAAACGCCATGACTTGAGCCGCGCGACAATGCACTCACCCACCGCCGCTGAGCCCATACGGTTGGAGGCCACCTTGGCGTCCACGACTCGGCCGTCCTCACCAATCGTGAACTCGATCTCGACCTTGCCCTGCAATGTAGGGTCTCGCTTCAATTCGCGTTCGTAGCAATCCTGCACCATGCGCTTGCGGGCCTGAACCACCTTGGCCACCGCCTCAGAATCAAGCGCGCCGTCGACTTCAGGTGCCTCCGTCGAAACGCTGCCGGCGACCCGCGCTTCCGCTTTGCCGCCCAAACCGACCTTGCCGCCCCCTGCCGTCGCGAGACCACCAATCGACGCTGCTTCCCCGGAGCCACCGCCACGCGTGCTGCGCTCGCCCCCGCCAGAGGCAATGCCAACGCCAGCGATGCCGTCAAAGGCGCCATCGAGGTCGCCGCCGCCCACTCCCCCTTCGCTGAACACGTCCGCCACGGCCCCTGAACCCGGCCCGCCCCCGACGCTACCCAACACGGCCAAGATGCCCTTGCCAGCAATCGATTCACGAATCTTGGCGGTGCGCGCAGCCTTTGCCTTAGCGCGACTCTCGTCATCGCCGACGGCGTCATTGGCCTTGGTAGATTTCTTCGTGGCCTTGCTAACATTCTCGGCGCCCGTCGCACCTTTGGCCTTTTCGGCTTTCTTCGGTTCTTCCTTGCGCTCGGGCACGATTAGCTTGGCCCAGCGCTGGTCGAGGTTCTCAAGGCTCACCTCGGGTGGCTTGGGTGCCACCTGGATGTAGCCAATGATCGGCGCCTCGAGCGCAAACATGGCCGCCAACGCCCCGGCGTAAGGCCAATCGATGCTCTTCAAGATGCTGCCCCGCGCCGCCATCGGCAGCTGCGGTTTTTGTGGCACCGGCGGCGGCACAACAAATTGGAAGATCACCGCGACGTCCCCGATGATGACCTTGCCACGATGCGCGTCGGTCAGCGGAAAACAATAAAAGTCGCCGCGTTTCTTCAGGATCCCTTGCGCCTTGAGGGCGGCAAAATCGATCGGTTTATCGGCTGCCGAGATCACCCCCCGCATGCTCTCGGTGAGCACCAGTTCATACTGGCTGCCCTTCAACGCAAACAACTCGTGACTCTTAGGCAATGACGGATCGGAGATGACGAAGGTGTTCTTCGTACCGCTGCCGATGGTAAGCGCCTCACGCTTACGCAGGCGCTGCTCTTCAATGACCTTGCCGCCCTGCACGACACAGGCGCGCAAGATCTTGGGTTGAGCTGCGGCCTTGGCGGCCGCGCTCTTGTCGACGGAGGTATTTTGCGGTGCGCGTTCCATCGTGTTCGTCACTCACGCCTGTTGCGGCGCTAAAACGGATCCTTCTCGACCGAGTCCAAAATCTTCGGGATGAAACTCTGCTTTAGCTCCAACCCTTCAAAGTTCAAGTTGCTTCGCTGCAAGATGTAAAAGGCTTGCGGCTTCTGGATACGGCCTTCCACCTTGATCGCCTCCAAACGAATGACACGACGCTTGTTTTGCGCCGCTGCGACCACCGCCCACCCGAACCCACTACCGAGAACGGCCATGATAACCGCACATTTACCGATCGTTGCAAGGGCGCCTGAACGGACCCACCACATCCAATGCTTCATGGCGCACCTCCCGCCGCGGGATCTGGTTTGACCTCTGGTGGCGCTGGTGTTTCCTGAGCCTTTTTCAGGGCTTTCTCCGCTTCGTCCTTGGCACGCTCATCGGCACGCCGACGCTCGCGTTCCAAGCGCTTCTCTTCAGTTTCAATCGCCTTCTGCGACGTGGCAATGTACTCGGCCACTTTATCGGCATCATCACCCGTGGGCTTGACCCGCGCTTCATACATTCGCAGGAACTCGATACAGGCCTTGTAGCGGGTGAGCACGTCCTTGCCGGGCAACTCGTTGTCCAAATAGAGCACCCCAAGGTTGAACGCGGCCCCAGGCACCCCCCCACCCACGGTGAGTGCTTGCTGGTAGGCGGCCTCGGCATCCACGTAGCGCTGATCTCCCCGCAAAGCATTGCCGAGGTTGAGGTGATACGAAGGTTTTGAGCCGTCCAACTTAATGGCCTCGGTCAGCGCCTCCACCGCGCCCTTGTAGGCTCCAACCTCGTTACGTAACATCCCGAGATTGTTCAAGATCGCAGCCACGCCCGGACGGAGATTGGCCGCCGTCTCGAACGCCTGCACGGCTTTGGCCTGGTCGCCTTGAGCCATGAACACCAACCCCAACTCCGCGTAGGCCTCACCCAGCGATGGCTCGATCCCGTAGGCTTGCTCCAACGCCATCGTGGCGAGCTCAAGCTTGCCCTGACGCCGATAGAGGGTGCCCATCGCCAACATCGCTCGGGCATTACGCTCGTCCTTGCGTAATACCGCGATGGCCGCCTCACGCGCTGCCTTGAAATCCCCGCGCCGCGCCAAAAACCCGGCCCAGGCAGCCCGAACCTCCACCGCATCTGGCGTTCGAGACAATATATCGGCGAGCAAGCGCCGTGCCCCTTCCAGGTCCCCTTGCGCCTCAGCGATCGATGCCAATCCCACCACCGCCGGCCCAAAATCAGGTTTGGCACCGAGCGCCGCCTCGTAGCTCGCCTTGGCTTCCTTCACGCGTCCTTGCGATAGGTGAATCACACCAACGTTGTAAGCCGCGCTATACAACTCCGGATGCGCCCGAAACGCCGAATCAAAGGCAGAGAGCGCCTCGGCAGGACTTGCGGCCAAGAGCGTCAGGCCACGGGCAAAGTCCTCTTTGGCACCCGGCGATAGGTTGGCGGTAATGTCAGTGGCTGGCGCTGCGACCAACGCCGGGGCAGGTGTCGGCTCGGTCGCGGTAGCTGCATCCGTCGGCGTGGTGGCATGGGTGGCGGCGGGTGCCTGACGGGTAGAGGTGGGAGCCGGTTGTGCGGATGGCGTATCGCTCCCAGCACACCCCCCCATCAGCACGGCCACGAGCGATGTCACAAGCCCTGCCAAACATCGGTTGCGGCTCATCGCGTCCCCTCCGGAGCAGGTGGCGTAGGCTCGGCGTCAACGGGCACCTCGGGTGCGGCGGGTGCGCTGGGAGCCGCTGTAGGGGCAAAGGCTTTGTCGCCAGCCAGGCTCATTGCGGGCGGCAGCGACACCACCGTCTCCTCCACGAAGCTCTTGGCATCCTTTTGTAGTGGCCAGGCTTTACGCCGCAACTTGTTCAGCGCCATCAGCGTCTGCTTAGTCCACTGGTTGGCCACCTGGAACTCGCGCGCCTTCTCAATGACCTTTTCATAGGCGCTTACCGCCTTGTCCTCCACCGTGGCAGCTTTCTCTTCAATGGCCACGCGGTACTCGGTGCAAATCTCTTCAGCGGCCACACCAATCCGCCGCGCCTGTGCCTTCACGTCAGGAGGACAAGGAGACTTCATGATGGTGTCGGCAAAGTTCTGGTACAGCTGACCGATGCGGAACAACGCCGCCAACGTCCAATCGATGTGCTTGAACTTGAGCACATCCATGTACGCGCCCTCGACCTTTTTGAGCTGCTCCGCCTTCTTGGTAAGCCCAGCCTTCTGCTCCTTGCCGGTGCCTTTGATTTCAAGCTTTCGGAATGTGGCCGCCTGGCGTTCCACCAGGTTAAACTGGGCTTCTGCAGCATAGGCCGCCGCTTTGCTCTTGTCGCCCACTTTACCCACGGACCTCACGGTCGCTTCGTAGGCCCTAAGCGCATCCTTCTCGGCGTTCAACGTGTCATAAGCCTGCGCGGTTTTGAGGTAGGCATGCGTAACCTTGTCACCGTACTTGGCATTACCCTTGAACTTTCGGATGTAGTCTTCGTACGAGTTGATCACTCGACGCTTGTCGCCCATCTTTTCGTAAACCAAACCGGCCTTGAAACAAACCTCGGGGGCGTCGTCCCGTTTCGGAAAGAGCGTGCAGTAGCGCAGATACTCTTTGGCCGCGCGTTCGTACTCTTGCATATTCTCCAGCGATAACGCGGAGTTATACAAGGCATCGGCACGTCGCTCCGACTTGGGATAGTTGTCCACCAATTTCATGTAGGCGCCGATCGCCTTGTCGAAATCAAAGAAGCGTTCGGCGTTCAACCCCACCCGGAACAGCGCGTTGTCAGCCAGCCGCGACTTCGGGAACTCAGCCACCAGGCGCTCGTACAGCTTGGTCGCCGAATCATAACGCTTCACCTTCTCGTAGTTCACCGCGGCGTTGTTGATAGCCGAGTCGGCAAATTGGGTGTTGGGGTTTTCTTCTAACAGCTTCAGGTACAACTCGGCAGCCTTCTCCAACTCACCCTTCTGGTCGAGGTCTTCGGCCAGCTTGAACATCGCACCGGTCTTGAACTTAACCAGTTCGCCCTTGAAGGCGGGCTTCCCTGGCACGGCTTTGCGCGACAGCAAGGTGCGCGAAAACTGCTCAACCGCGGCGAAATTCTTCTCCACCAGGTACGATTCAATGATCCAGTTGGCGGCAAACTCGGCCACCTCGTCATTCGGGTAGGCCTCCAGAATGCCTTGGAAACGCCGACGCGCCTCGTCGAGGTTGTCGTGGGCGTAGTAGACCTCGGCGGTTTTGTAGAGCACCTTCGGAACCTGCGCAGAGTTGGGAGCCAACGCGGCATAGCGATCGGAGGCATCGATCAGCTTCTGGCGCAAAGGCGGAATCGGCCGCGGCTCGGGCGTGGCATCCCCTTCTTGCTCGCTACTCTTGAGCAACTTGATCACCGGCAGCTCGCCCGACTTCTCGGCGGCGTCCAAGAGCCGCTGGTAAGAAAGAATGACGCTGAAGGCCGACGGCTCCAGGTACTTGTTGTCTTCGTTGGAGTCGCGGACGTCTTCGTAGGCAGGCGCGGCCTTATCGAACTGCAACGAATAGTAGAGCGCTTCCGCCCAGAAGTAGGTCAGCTCGTAGCGCTGCCGATCGTGGGGGAAACGATTCAGGTAGGTGCCATAGGCCTCGGCAGCCTTGCCGTATTCGGCGGTGGCCAACTCCAACTTGTTGTCCGATTTGTAGCTCTGCGCTTGCTTGTGGTGAAACAGCGCGGCTGTGTAGAGCGCCTTTTCCACCAGCGTGGTGGCTGCCTTGATCGCTTTATCGCTGTCTTTGTGTTTTTCATACCAGGTGCCGCCACTCACATAGTTGGAGGCCATCACGTGGCGCGCCTCAGCCGCCTTCTCAAAGTCCCGGTTGCGTTCGTGGCTGCTAATCAACTTCTCTTGGATCTGTGGAGCCTCCAGATCTTCGGGGAAGCGCTGCTGCACGATTTCATAGGCGCGGATCGCGTCGGTAAAACGCGTTTGATCGAAGTAGACATCGCCCAACGCCACCAGGATTTCTCGTTCATACGGCGGGTGGTTTCGCCCATCTAGGTAACTGACCGCCTTGTCGAGGCTGCCCCAGTTCTCGTCGGCGTAGCTGATCGCAATGTACTGCACCGACTCGCGCCGCAACTCGCCGCCTCGCTCCTTGCCGCTCTTTTTCGACGATTCATTGAACTCCAACAACTCGACAAAGGTGTCGATCGACTTCTGGAACTCTTCGGGCGAACGCTCCGGATCAGCCAAGCGGTAGTGCGTCCAGGCGAGCTTGTACATCGCCTTGTCATAAAAGGGGCTGTCCACATGCCCCAACACCTGGGTGTAGGCATTCATCGCGAGCAACAACTCGTTGGACGAGAAGTAGTACTCGCCAATACGCGTCCAAACCTCGGCCACGAAGTGACTGGCGGGAAAGCGGTTGACCAACTCCAGGTAAACGTCGTTGGCCCGCTCGTCTTCGCCTTGCTCACCCAGACAGAAACCCAACAAGTAGTATGAGCCATCCAAGAGCCGATAGTCCGGGAACTCGGTGATCAACCGTTGCATCATCGCGATGGTCGGTTCGTAATGAAATGCGGGTTCCACCGGTTCAGGCTTGCCGGACTCAGGTTTATAGCGGGTCAACTCGGCTTCGTAGCCTTGGCGCGCTTGATAGTAATGATCGTAAGAGCGCTCGAAGTAGAGCTCCGACAGGCGGAACATCGCGTCCGGCGTGTAGCGCGGATCACCCGGGTAGGTGCGCACAAACGCCTCGAACTTGGCGATCGCTTCGTCTCGCCGTGCGCGTTGCGCCACCTCCAGCTTCACGATGTTCTGCTCGTAGGCATTGAACAGCGCGTCGCGCTTTTCTTTGTATTTGGCCTCAATCAACTTGCGCGTGGCGGCCCGGTACTCCTTGGCTTCAGCCTCAAACTGGTTCACCGTCTCTTGCAGCGCCTTGAATTCTTCAAGCTCCTCGGCCGAGTAGGGCTTCTGCGCAATCGGCATCTGGCCGGCAAACGGCGACAACGGCGGCGGTGGCTCTGCGGCTGCGGCCCACACGAACGCGGGCCACAGAAGCCCGGCCCCGACGGCCCCCATAAAAACCGCAAACCAGCGCTCGCGATGGCGCGCTTCACCGACCATCGACATCCCTAGTCCTCACGCAGAATGTCGGCGAACTCGGCGTCGAGGATCTGAAGCTCGTGACGCTGCTCGTTGACACGTTTGCTGATTTCAAAAGTTTCGATTTCTTTCAGAGCCCAAGCCACGTCGACCACACCGACGTCGCCGCGCAACACCAGGTTGTCAAAGGTCTGGGCCACGCTCCCGAGCGACTCGGCAGCCACTTCGCCCAACACCCCGCGCGCCTGTGCGCGAGCCCCGTCCATCTCCTGGCGATAGGAGTCGAGCAGGCCACGTTCTTTCAACAGCTCGGCACGGATCTGCTGGGTCTTCTCCCGCACCGTGGCGTCCAAGCGTTTTTCGAAGCGCTCCAGCTCCTCGTTCGTTTGCCGAAGTTGCTCATACAACTCCGACACCGTGGTCAACAGGCGTTGCCCCTCGGCTCCCGGAGCCGTGCCCACTTTGAGAATTTCACGCTCGCGCTCCAGGTTGGCGGCGTACCGGGCGCGGAGCTCGTCCTCTTTGGACTCTGCCGCCGAGGTGATCGAGATCAGCGACTTTTCGCGCCCCACCAGCTCCTCAAGCCCCTGGTGCAACGCTTCCATCTCGGTCACTTCGCGGTCCTGTTGGTCCAAACGATCTTGGTATTCAGCCCGCGCACTGCCAGCCAGCGCTCCTTGGTTCTGCGCAATCCAAACCCGCAAAGCTGCTAGCTGAGCACGCAGGTTGTCGATGTCATAACGCAATCGGAACGCCTGCTGTTGCAGCTCGTTCATCCGCGTGCGCATCTGCGTAACCCGTCCCTCGTAGTCGGCACGCCCCTGCGGCAATCTTAGGTACTCAGGCTCCAACGTCGCCCGTTCTTGCAACACGGCCCGGAGCTGCGCCTGGCGGGTCTCATCGAGACTCTCCGAAACCGCTTCTCGCTCAACCGTCAGCAAGCGCTGACGCAAAGCCACCAGCGAGTTTGCACCCTCCAATACCCGCGATTGCGCCTCCTTCAAGCTCGGGAAGAACGAGGTACGACGCTCGGAGTCGAGCATCGCCAATAGCTTGTCGATGAGCTCGTTGGTTTCCTTAAGCGAGCTCTCACTTTGCACAAGCGCGTTAGAAACCGTCAGCGCCTCACCGATTTGGCTGTGGCTCTTGGCCCAGGATATTGCCAAAGGTGGCAGGCGACCACGCGTGCCAAGCTTCGCCGCGCCCACCACCTCCTCAAAATACTGTGCTGGATCGACTTTTTGCGAACGCAACGCCTTCAGGGTATCGCGCAACGGGCCGTAACGAGCCACCACGTCGGAGAAGGCCTTACTCGCCTCCTCATGACGACCAAGCCTCATGAAGATCGACCCCAACAACAGCCGCGCTTCGGGGGCGACTGGGTTTTCGGCCTCGGACAACAGCAAGATCTCCAGAGCGTTTTGGGCCTTCTTGTATTCGCTCGCCTTCACGACAGGGTCCGTGGTGACATCGGCCGCCAACACGTGGGTCCACGTCACCTCGTAGAGCGCCTCTTCAAAGAAGGGGCTCTTGCGTTCGATAAACTGATAGGCATCCATCGACTCGGTGAGCTTGCGCTCTTCAAAGAGCAAGCGCCCACGATTCATCGCCGCCAAATCCCTGAGTTGCACGGCGTCGGGGAGCCGTTCAGGGGTTACAAGCAACGCCTGAAAGATCTTCTCGGCCTCGGCATAGTTGCCACTGCGTACCTGCGCCACGCCTGCGATGTAGCGAGCTTTGGGCGCCAATTCATCGGTGGTCGGAACATGATCCGCCTGAGCAATCGCCTCGGCATAGCGCCCTTGGCGCAGCAAACTCTTGGCATGTATGTAGGCCACGTCGGGCGGCAACGCGTCGGTCCCTAACACGGCAATTTGCGCCTCCAACCCCTCCCAACGACGCGTCCGATCAGCAATTTGGATAAGCCTACGCACAGCGGCCTTCAGGTGTTGCGGATCACGCCGGGCCACCAACTCCTGAAAGTAGCTACGCGCCGAGAGGTCATGGCCAATCTGAAACAGCGACTCGGCCAAAAAGTACAACGCCCGCGGGTAGTAGGGTTCGTTGACCAGGCGTTTGTCGTCCACCAGGTCGTACAACACCAGCGATGCCCGACTGTAATCGTTCAGCAGATAGAGAATTTCGCCGTTGGTGAGCCGCTCGGCAAAGCTCTTCTGAGGCGCCAAGACGTCCGGATTGTCATATTGCGCGCGCAACGTTTTGAGACTAACCGACAGCGAGGCTAACTCGCTGCCAATCTTGTCCAGCTCACGGCCATCCACGCTGGCGGCCTGCGCCGACGCGCCGACGCATTGCCACGCCAACGCCAAGGCGTATGCCCAGTGCCCTCTGGTTGCCGGTGCGTCCATCCGCCCTCGTGCCGCTCCTACAATGTCTGTTACTCGGCTTTGGGCTGGGACGCCGCATCAGCCTCGGAGGTCGGCGGCCGCAAAGCTTGGGTACTTTCAACGTCGTAACGCACCGCAGGCCGATCCTTCAGCTCCGTGGTGATTCCGCCTTTTTCGTGACCGACGATCTTCACCGTCGTCAGCTTCCCTTCCTCCGCATTGAAGGTGTAGCTGGACTTAATCTTGAATCGATAGCCCTTGAGGTAGCTGAACACGCCGTAGCCATGCCCTTGATACTCTAGGTAGACCGAGATTTGGTGGTTGCCGGGCGCAATGCTGCCGTTAAACACCTCGATCTCCTCGCGATCGGATAGCTCGGTGCCGGTTTCATCCACCCTGTTCAAGATCATCGCGCCGTCCAAGGCGTATTGCACCCGACGCAATACGAACGAGCTGCCCATCTCGTTGCGATGCACAAGCACTGCCTTCGCGCCCGAGATAGCCCCGTGCAGCACCACCTCCTGCAACTGAATCAGGCGTGCCTTGGACTGGAAGATCTTCTCCTTCAGCTCGTTGACACGTTGCTCGATATCCCGAAGCTTCAGATTAAGCGCCTGGTCGGTCACCGGCGCCTCCGGAGCCACAGGTTTTGCCACAGCTACAGGCTCAGCCTCGCGGTCGGCTGGGACCTCGGTGGTTTCCACCACCGTCTGGGTCGTACCGGCAGAGGAGGTGGTTTGCGCACGCGCCATGCCCCCCAGGCCTACGCCCACCCACATCACCAGAACCACCTTGGACACGTCACGCATGGTGGCAGTCATTGCCTTTGTCCTCGGGCTAAGCGTCTTACTGATTAATGAGTAATCGCGGCATGTTAGCGTCGCAATGACAGGCAGGTCAATTGCCCAATCAGAGTCCTGTCACGAACCAGGCCGGGCATCGGCTCAAGCAGCCACCGCCGTCAAGTACACAAGAGCCGCCGCAGATTGGCCAAAAACTCCCGCGCCGCGAGTTCACTCGCAAAATAGCGGTTGGTTGCCCGCGCCAATTCCTTCACCGGCAACGGTTGGAGGGCGGCCAAGCGCTCCAACTCGACAATCGTCTGGGCTAAGGTCGCCTGCTCGGTCACCTCCCGATAGGCTGCGGTCGCGGCCGCGTCGGTACCAAACGTGGCGTCTAACTCGGGGAAGTAGGCCGAAAGAAATTGGTCGAGGACAGGAAAGGCATCCCAAAACACAAGCACCTCCGGCACCTGGCCGACCTCTATTGGGCTAGTCTTCAGGAAAAGCGGTAATGACCCGATAGACACCCTCGGCGACCTTTTGGAGCACAACCCGGGCGGCAGTCTTGTTGGTGATCTCCGGTTCACCGCGCTCAAGCCCTCGGCCGATAACCTCGGTGCCCACGTAGCGCAACACGATCATCGAGTTGACCTTGGATTTGGTCAGCCAGGCCGACAACTGTACAGCCTTCTGCGTCACCACGTCGGCAATGACCTTGCTTGCGACCTCGCGGTTGGTAAAGCTCCCAGAGCCGTTGATATCGGTTTCGATCTGCAGGCGCGCCAAGATCTCGGCATCGGTTTTACCGGAATGCCGGGTGTAGGCGTGGCGATAGAATGCCTGCAACAACGCCTCGCCCGTAAGCTCCGGATGCAACGCCGCAAACCCGGCAAAAACCTTGTCGACCAACACCAACGCGGCATCCCCGGTGACAGGTTCCACCGGCACCGCGGGATCGATTGCCTCGTTCTTGAGACAGTCGTTCAACAATGTGCGCGCGCCCTCAGACAGCTTCAAGCTAGTAAGCTGGGTCAATTTGGTGACGTAGTCCGAGCGCACCAAGTTCGGGTCGGCCAAAATCGACAGCCCCACCGCCATCTCGGCGGTGTGGATGGTGTCGCCACTCTCCGATTGCGCGCAGCGTGCCGCATCGAGCCAGTAGCTAAACAACGTGGCCGTATCTACCAGCGGCTTGTCGACAAAGCGCTTCAACGCCGGGGCAGCCTTGAGACCCAGCTTGCCCTCGGCAATCACCGCCGCCACCGCCGCCTGGGCTGCCGGTGCATCTTCGGGCTTCAGGTTGTACGCAAGCTCAAACAGCGCGGCGTTGGCCTCGGGCAAGTTCAGGTTCTCTTCGTAACTGCTTGTGGGCAACCGATAGGCCGCCATGCGATCCTTAAAACGGCCCAGAGCTTCGGCAAACGTTAGGGAGACGTCGGGCAACGGCGGCGGCTCTTCCGGCGGCGTCACGAACGTCGTGAGCAACGCCTGCGCGGCCTCGGTCAGACGCGACTTCTGGATCTCTTTGGCCAACGCCTCTTTGTCGGCTTGCGTCAGGTTGGGCGAAGCGACAATGGCCAGGCCCTCTTTCAACTGCGGCTCATCGATGCTGGCACCAGCGACGCCCTCGCGCCGAGACGCGTGCGCCAGCCACAACTCAAACAGGCGCGCAGAGGTCACCTGCGGTTGCGAAGCAAACTCCTGCAAAGCTGGCGTCGCCTTGGGCCCAACCAGCCCTTGACTTAACACCTCTTGAGCGGCGGTCGCGGCGGCAGCGGCATCCACCGGGGTGATCTCTTTGGCCAGCACATACATCAATGCCAACGCCTCGGGCAGGTTCAGGTTCTGTCCGTATTCGCTGCCCTCCTGCCGAAATGCCGCCAGCAATGCCTTGAAACGGGTTAGATCCACCGCAGGTCGGGGTGGGGGTGGAGGCGGATCCTGCGCGACCGCCTCTTGGGCAGCCTTGTACATCTTGAGGCTGAGCTTCGGCCGCACAAATCCCAATGCGGCGTCATTCTCGGCCGCATTCAAGTTGAGTGAACGGATGAAGCGCAGCACGTCTTTCGCCTCTTCAAGCGTGACCTTGACGCCACCCTCTCCTTGGACACGCGCGGCATGGGCCTGCCAGGCCATCAGGAGCTCTTGAGTGGTGAGGGTACCTTCCGCGAAGGCCTTGAGAGCTTGCGCGGATGCTTTGTTCGTCCCACCTGCAGCGATGACCGCCTCGGCTTGGCTCCTGGCCAGCGCGGTGTCACTGGCATCTTGCTCACGTACCACGGCGTAGACCGCACTGCGGGCTTCGTTCAGCGTGATCGTCGCTTTCCCGGACGAGGTGACCTCGCGGGCTTGGACCAGAATACTATTGAAGCCGTCGATCCCTTTAGGCATGGCAGACTCCACACGTTGAGCCGTTATCCTGATTATCGAAGAATCGCGCGGTGAGGTTCGCAAAACTCCTATCCGCGAGCCCATCGCCCTAGGTCAGGCCGCCAATGGGTTGGTTTTTGACGCACAACTACCTGTAAAACTAAGGTTTTTTGTCATACTTAACACGAGCTGCGCGATTCTCCGCGTAGAAGGCGCGCAGTCGCTGGCCCAACGCCGGGGCCGCCACAAGTCCCCTGGCCTGTTTCCACAACAGCGCTGCCTTTTGTGGAGCAGACTTCTTCGCTAGCTGCGCTTTCAGCTTTACCAGGTCATGCACGTGGTTAAACAGCACCCGTTGTCGAAAGGTGGTAAAGCCAGGCCGGTGGCGCCACAACCCAGCTGCCTCAGCCTGTTTGATGAGGGTCTCGCGACAATCGGGATGCGCGATACCAATCAGGGCGTGGGCGCGCTCGACGGCGTTCTTGTGTTTGAGCTCGGCAACCCCCCACTCGGTCACGATGGTGTCCACGCATTGGCGTGGAATCGTCACCGGGGTGCCACTGGGCAAGGTCAACGCGATGTTGGACTTGCGCTTGCCGCGCACCAGAGCCGTGCTCTTAATACACAACATACTCCGACCGCCGGGGCTACGCTGGGCCCCTTGCACAAACTCCAGTTGCCCGCCGATCCCCGAAACCTGACGGAAACCAAGCGCGTCCGAAGCGACTTGACCGCTTAGATCTACCATCAGCGCCGAGTTGACGCTCTTCACGCACGGGATGCGTCCGATGATCGCCGGATCGTTCACCGCGTGGATCGGTAGCAACGCCACCTTGGGGTTCCGGTGAATAAAGTCATACAGACGCGACGTGCCGGCCGCGAACGCCCCCACCGTGATGCCGTCCATGTAGCCCTTGTTCAGATTGTCCACCGCCCCTGAAGCCGCCAGATCCACCATCGCATCGGTGAGCATTTCGGAGTGGATCTTGAGGCCATGGCGGTCGCCCAAATGGGCACCGATCGCGTTGGGGATACCGCCAATACCCAGCTGCAACGTGTCGCCGTGCTCGATCAACAGCTGCACGTTGCGAGCGATGCGCCGCTCCACGTCGGTAACTTCGATCGGCGGCAACTCTGCCAACGGTTCATGGTTCTCATAGATCGCGTCGGCCTGGCTCAAATGAAAACGGTTGGAGCGATACTCTGGGGCGCCATACACCCAAGGAACATGCGAATTGATCTCCAGAATGATGCGCGCCTGGCCGGTGCGGCGAAACCTCTCGAAGGTCTCGTAAATAATCTCACAGTTCACGCCCAAGTTCACAAAGCCATCGGCATCCGGCGGCGTCACCGAGTGCACGATGAAGTCGATCATCCCAGGTTCGCGGATCGTGTCGCAAAAACCCATAAACTGGCGTGGAAGATGTGCGACGGTCTTGCCGATTTGATCGTTAACAAAGCGATCCACCGGTGAAAAGTAAGCGCTCACCAAGCGGACATTGGGGTGACGCAAGATGGCGTATGGCTCGATCATCATCGCCGAGAAATAGACGACCTCTTCGTAGTCATCGCGACTGGCGAGCGCCCGTAAGAAACCTCGACCCTGGCCCACCGCAAGCGTGGTGTAGAAACGAAATCGGCGCGGTAGGCCCGCAACCAGCTCTTCGACTGGCCGCAGCTTGTCGAGAATCAGCCGCGCTGTCGCCTCCGGATAGTCGGCCACTGCAAAGGGCTGACCGCGCTTGTCGCAGATAGGTCGAGTTTCGCTCATGCCGTCGTTCTCCCCCACCCGCCTGCTGACCTCAAGTCATCCTATCTAAAAAGGCCCTCGCAAAGCCCTCCTGGGCCACGAGAGCAGCGTGCCAAGGCACGGCATTGCTGCGCGCCACCCGGGCCGGTAGAATCCCAAGATGATGGGGCGTCTTTTCTACCTCGCGCTTGCCGCGGCACTCACCCTATTCCTCATGGCTGCACCGGCGGATGCCGCCCGTAAGCGCAAGGCGAACGCCAAGGATGCGCCGAAACGCCTGCTCGTGCTGTTTCCCATCGTTGTCTCCGAAGACGCAAACGTCGAACTCACCCGAGCGATCGATGCCGCTGTCGAGCGGGGCGCCCATGGTGCCTACCCGCAACTGCTGGGCGGTGAAACCCTGAACGCCAAATTGAACGGCGACTCTTTGGAAAAATGCAAGGGCGATATCCCATGTATCGCCAAACTCGGAAAGCGCCTCAAAGCTGACGACGTGTTCTTGGGAAACGCCACCGCCCATGGGGCTGGCGTGTCAGTCGCAGCCGTGGTCATAAGCGTGGCTCGCACCAAGGTCGAAGGCAAAGCGATGATTGCCGTCGCCAGCCCAGCGGACGTGGAGGCGGCCGTGAAGGGGGCCTTCTTCGACCTGTTCCACCTCCCGCATCCCGATGCGATGGCTGCGATGGCCAGCTTGGAGCTTGGTGAAAGTAGCGACAGCGATGCCGATGCCCTTGAGCTTGCCCCCATCGCTTTTGCCTCGCCCCCCGCAGCAACCGACCCAAAGGCATCCACCCCCACCGACGATGACACCGCCGAGCTCGTCGCCATTCCGACATCACCGCGCGCCACGAGCGCTTCACCAGCGCCAGCCACGCAACCCGCCGCTGCTGGCAACAAATCCCCCTCACGTTGGCTCACTTACACCGGTTTGGGTGTGGTCGCCTTGGGTGCGGCGGTGGCCTGCAGCGGCATCCTGCCGAGCCGTGCCGCCCGCGACTCCTACGACAAAGGTGACAACCTGACGCTCGATCAATTCGCGACGACCAAACTACAGAAGGACGGCGACCGCGCGATCGATCGCGCCAACCAGTTGTTCGTCATAGGTGGCGGCCTCGCCGCATTGGGCGGTGCCTTGGCCTTGCTCGATCTCGTGCTGTTGAGCGACGTCGAACCTACGCTCGCGGTGACGACTCACGGCGTGCGCGCCAGTATCAGCGTCGCATTCTAGACAGACGGGCGAACTAGCCGCCCTTTTTAAGTTCGGTGAGCACCAGCTTCGCGATGGCCTTGAGCGTGTCGAAGACCCCGGTGCCAATGGTGGCTGAGGTTTCGAAGTCAGGCACCGCGCGCGGATTGAGCAGACGCTTCAGCTCGTCCATCGTAGCCGCATTCGGCAGATCGCGTTTGTTGTATTGAATCACAAACGGAATCTTGTCGAGATCGTAGCCCTGCTCGGCCAGGTTCGTGCGCAGGTTTTCGAGCGACTCAAGGTTGGCTTCCATACGCTCGATTTGCGAGTCCGCCACGAATACCACGCCATCGACGCCCTTCAGGATGAGCTTGCGGGAGGCATCGTAGAAGACCTGGCCTGGAACGGTATAGAGGTGGAAGCGCGTCTTGAAGCCACGGATTTCACCGAGCGAGAGCGGCAAAAAGTCGAAGAACAGCGTGCGCTCGGTTTCCGTGGCCAAAGAGATCATCTTCCCTTTCGCCTCGGGGTTGGTCTTGTTGTAGATGTACTGCAAATTGGTCGTTTTGCCGCACAAGCCCGGCCCGTAATAGACGATTTTGCAGTTAATCTCGCGGGAGCTGTAGTTAATAAAAGACATGGCGCGTGAGCCCCGCTACTCGCTAAACAGGTTGTCGATGTCGTCGTCGGTGATCTCCGCGAAGGGTGTTCCCTGCGCGTGAGTCTGCGCCTTGGCGATCATCGCGTTGAAAATGTGAGCCAGCTCCTCGCTCGCCTTCTTGACCCGCAGCCGCACCAAACCGAGGCTCGACCGGTGGTCAAACATCACGACCAAGATGGCCCGCTGCGCCACGATGGAGAGATGGAGGTTGTCCTTCTCACCTTCGTGAAACACGTTCGGAAATTCCTTTTCACCGATGAGCTTGGCCAATCCGCTTGTGGCTGCAATGTTGCCGGCCGTCAGCGACGCCAAGGACGTGGTGTCTAGGTTGTCAATCTCACCATGACTGGTGATGTACTGACCGTTCTTGTCGACGAGAAGGACCGCCTTGGCGTTGGCTTCACGCGTGAGGCGCTCGCAGATCGCAGAGATCTGCTTGAACTCCTCCTCATACATCACCATTTGCTGGTCGACCATGCCGACGATGCTCCTCTTGCGCATAAACTCAGGGCCAACACCGCTGCACCCTAAGAATGCGCTGTAATTACCAGACCCTTGGTGGTGGGCGCAAGCGACGACCCCACCCCTGTCACCTTAATAGGCTCGACGCTCGACGAGGGCTCGGCCCAACGTCGCCTGATCGAGGTACTCCAGCTCGCCCCCTAGCGGGATCCCAGAAGCCAACCGCGTCACCTTGACGACAAAGGGCTTGACCCGTTCGGCCACATACAGCGCCGTGGCATCGCCTTCGACGTCGGCGTTGGTGGCCAAAATAACTTCTCGCACTGAGCCCTCCTGCACCCGTCGCACCAAATCCTCGATACGCAACTCATCGGGGCCGACGCCGTCCAAGGGTGCCAACGCCCCGTGTAATACGTGATAGAGACCCTTGTAGCTCTCGGTGGCTTCCACTGCACGCAAATCCTGCACCGCCTCGACGACGCAGACAAGCCCGGTATCGCGCCGCGAATCATTGCAGATACGACAACGAACGTCGGTGCTCAGGTTGTTGCACCGCTCACACAACCCCACGTGCTCGGCCACAGCTTCGAGAGCGGCGGCCAAGTCACGCGCCAAGCTGCCTTCACGGCGCGCCCGCGATGTACGAATAATGTGAAACGCCAGGCGCGTCGCAGTGCGCTCGCCAATTCCCGGCAAGCGCCCCAACTCTGCGACCAAGCGTTCGATCGGATCGATGGTCATCGCTTGGGTAAGATGGCGCCCAAAGCACCCAGGTCAACACCCAGGCCTTGGGCCACGTTGCTGACTCGTTTTTGCAAATCGTCCATCACGCGCCCGCTTGCCTGGTTGAACGCGGCACGCACCAGGTCTTCGACGAGTTGGCGATCACCGGCGTAGGCCTTGGGGTCGATATGCACCTCCACAGCCTCGTAACGCCCGTTCAACACCACCCGAACCAGGCCGCCCCCGGCCTCACCGATGACGCGCGTCGCTTGGGCTTCGTTTTGACTGACGCCCAACTCGCGCTGGAGCTTCTCAGCCATCTGCATCATTGCCGACAGATCAAACGACATCTAGCTACTCCTCGTTTTGACTCGACAGCGGAATGACTTCCTTCACCTCGCCACCCAGGATGGAAATCGCCCCCTGCACCGCAGGATGTTTCAAGGCATCGCGCCGGATCTCGGTCTCTCGCGCAATCTTTTTACCCGCATCGACTTCGGCCACAGTAGCCACGGTGGCCCCCGTTTCACCTACCGCCGACAACTGCACCGACACCGGCTTGCCAAAATGCTCGGCCACCGCACGCTCGATCAGCTCGTGGGTTTCGCGATCGTGGGCCGAATCCCAATAGAACGTCCCTTGGGGGTAGCCAATCACCACGCCGTCCGGCGCAAAACGCACCGGCCGACCATGCTCCAACAGTGAGGCCAACGCGGGCTTCTGCTTACGC
>ERZ795055.1270-NODE-1270-length-20680-cov-5.869382_pt1 | contig 20680 bp, 20 predicted proteins | sample MGYA00375139_ERZ795055 | MGnify/ENA primary metagenome ERZ795055 (study PRJEB30184, sample SAMN05720283) | anaerobic digester metagenome | isolation source: active sludge of municipal wastewater-treating anaerobic digesters | place: USA | collected 2015-01-23 ... | reverse complement strand
CACGGATTAATCCCGACGCTTCGGGATTGCTCTAACCAACTGAGCTACTGAGGAAGATTTTTTGCTCTTAAATTAAGCGTGCCAAAAATAAGCCCTTTATGTGAATTAAGCAATATCTTTGCGAAAAATTTTCGATGAAACGGATTTTGGGAATAGGCAACGCTCTTGTTGATGTTATGACACTCGTTCAGGGGGATTATATACTCCAGGAATTTAAGCTGCCCAAGGGCAGCATGCAACTTGTCGACAGGGAAAAATCTGAAGGAATAAAGGCCGCTACAGCGATATTCCCCAGAACCTGGAGCTCCGGCGGATCAGCCGCCAATACCATCCACGGACTGGCAATGCTCGGAGCCGATACCGGATTCATCGGATCAATCGGAAGAGATGACACCGGCGACTTTTTCGAAAATGATATGAAAAAAGCCGGAGTCAATACCCTCCTGATCCGCAGAAATTCACCTACCGGAACAGCTGTGGCCCTTATTACACAAGACTCCGAAAGAACTTTCGCCACTCACCTTGGAGCTGCAACTGAACTAAATTCCGACGACCTCAATCCTCTGCTTTTTGAAGGTTATGACATCCTTTACCTAGAAGGTTACATTATTAACAATTTCCAGCTCGTTGAAAAAGCCTGCAGCATCGCTCACAGCAAAAATATGCTTGTTGCCCTCGACCTGGCAAGCTATAACGTGGTGGAAGAACATAAAGAATCTTTCAGCAAAATAGTGTCTGAATATGTGGACATTCTTTTCGCCAATGAACAGGAGGCCTTAGCTTTCACCGGACTTGACGGTGAAAAAGCACTCCCCTCCCTATCAGAAATATCACCCACTGTAATTCTGAAAATCGGAGCTGAAGGTTCCTGGTTAAAAACAGCCGACGAAACAATCAAAATAAGCGCCTACCCGGTAAAATGTGTCGACACAACCGGCGCAGGAGACCTTTATGCCGCCGGATTCCTTTATGGATACGCAAATGGTCTTCCCCTGGAAAAATGCGGAATCCTCGGATCATTCATGGCCGGCAAAGTGATCGAAATAATCGGCGCCAGAATGGACAGGGAAAGATTTGCACTAATAAAAAAAGAGATCTCCCTGATCCTTGGCACTCGATAAAAACCATTAGAAGGAATCCAATATATGAATCGGGTAAAGTAAATGGACAAGACAAGGTTTACCTCATGAATATAATCCCACTTCCTGCTATTTCCTCTGGTTGTTATTGCCTGAGCCCGTTCAAATACCTGCTTCGCCAGGACCAAACGATTCCTGATCAAGGGATTCTTTCTACTCAATAACCTGAATATTGAGAATATTTTTAGCTGATCATTGTCAAATAAAGAATCGTCATTAAATTTTAAAATGATGTACCAGTGAAACTCCGGCTCTGAAACCATTCCATCCCCGGCTTATCTTTTTACCGGTATCAGGGTCGCCGAGAATCATTCCCGGCTGTGTCTGGCTCTTATAGTCTCCATAACCGACCTGGTAAAGGTAGCCCAGGCTTACTTCCGCATCGAATTTGCTGAACGGCAAAACTCCTGTAAAACCTGATTCCCCAACAGGACTGAAGGATTTATACTTATAACGTCCCCCGGCAACCATGTCCCCCAGTATTTCCAGTTCTTCATTTTGATCAAGGTCAGACAGGATTATACCAAAGCTGTTATAGAAAAATAACCTGAATATTCCGAAGGTTTCAAGCTCAATTTCACCTATCAGTTCAGGGGAATGTGATCTTATTTTCATATCAAATCTGTATTCACCGGAATAGTCTTTCGATGAAACCCTTGATCCTGTGGAATTGAAGGTATATCTTATTCCGAATTTGTAACTTCCGAAATTGAACAATATAAAAGGCCTGTAAGCAAAATACGGCGGAAAGTCAGATACTATTTCTGAATCAAACTGAAGTGATCTGACCACTTCATTATTGATTGACTTCAACCCGCTCATGGAATAGAATCCGGTCCCGAGCTGAAATCCTGCATCGAGACTTTGTGAATAGCCTGCCAGTGAAGTTATTACGAACAAAGCAATAATAGGAAATATCTTTAACATTGGTGTCAGTCTATATTAAAAAATTGTCCGTCTGTAAACACTATTCTGTGTCCCATGAGATAGCAGGAATTTTGTCCGTACCATACCAGTGCATTTGTCATGATATCATGGGTTATTGTGCCGTCTGACAATCGGTGAACATAAAAATGCCCGCTTGAGTACCTGAGAAATTCGTCACTGTTAAAATCAATATTAAGAATTGAACCATCGGCAGGTATGGAGAATGCTGTTATGACTGAATAGTCGCTGCAGTTTCTTACTGAAACAGTCTCCCCATCCCATATCACAACCTGATCCGGGTTGGCAGCGCTGAATTCAAAGAATCTGGGATATGTTTCAAAGGTGTAAATTAGATTCAGCCTATGGTCCGAATACCTGGCAAGTCTTAAAAAGTCATCTTTCAAAAACAGATAATCTCCCCCTGAAGATATTTTAACGGTCTCATAATCGAGAAATGATCTCTCGATAGTATCAAGTATGGAGCTGGTATTATAATCATACATATATATCCTGCCCTGACTGGTATTGGACATAACAGGACCTGTTCCCTGATCAGAAACCGGATAAACATTATAGTGGCCGTCCGTAATATTAACCGTTGCATAAATAATGTCTGACAGATCAGATGAATTTAAAAGACAAAATATTTCCTGAAGGCCCGGTACAAAAATCAGGGTTTTTGCTCCAGATGATGATGCTGATACACTGTAAAACAAGCAGCTGCTGCAACCCTGAAGCGATGTTGCAAGTATTTTATCTGTAAACTGGTTATCGGAAATTGAATATTTGTAAAGTGCATTAATCGTATTAACGAGAAATTCGTCAGGACTTACGGGTTTCAGTGAATAATATGGTCCATTCTGTTTAAAAGATGTTCCAAATACGGGATCTGAAAGCAAGGATTCAAAAAGATAATAGTCCTGGGATTTATAGTACCTGTCATCGGCAGGTACGACGTGCATCTTCAGGTGCGAAAGCTTAACCAGAATCGAATTCACGACATAAAGAGTATCTTCCGGATCAATGGTTGTTTTCAGAATCACGTCTCCATAGTAAAGACCTCCGACAGCATTGTACGATAATATGTATGATTTAATTGCATCCCGGTAACGGCTTATCTCCCATACAATGTACTGCTTACCATCCTGATCTGTCCTTATAACCGGTTTTGGTATTTCTCCCGGCATATCAATATATGCCCATGTGAACTGTTTTCCATCCTGGGTTTCAACAGCCACTTCGTATCGGATTCGCTCTCCGACATATATAGGATCAACGTATTCATTTGCATCCAGCCTCGTGATCTCAGTTTTGTTTGAACCGTATATTGTAAGGCACCTGTACAGTATGTAATTCTTTAAATCGTTGTTAGGATACTTTGTCCATGAAAGGTTTAATATTCCATCGGAGTTATTGTAGTTAATTTCAGTTTCATAGTCATTATCAACAATAATAACCCAGTTTTTCGAAAACGTATAAGCCGTACCACCAAAGTAATCAGCGATAGTTTGTTGTTTTGATTTTGTCAGAAGAATGATTTGCAGGGAATGGCTGCCCTCTGATATTGATAGCGGATCAAGGGTAAAAGTTCCGGAGGAGGAGTTTGCTGATGCATAAAAACTATCGTCGAGATAGAAGTCTACTTCATATATTGTCAGATCAGTACTGGTAAAACTGAATTTTACGTCCTTCCCGGAAAACAGATAAACGGTATCACTTGTAAGATTTAATTCAACTATGTTTATCTCAGGGGGTGAACTGCTTTCCTCTATTGCACGGTTATATATTCCGGAAGGTTCAAACTCACACGACAACAGGAGTTGGAAAAAAAACAATAAAAAGCAGAATTTTAATATCGCTTCTCCGGATTTTATTTTAGTCACTCCCTGGTGGTTTTGATTTTATAGCCTGAAAGGCCATAATAAACTATAAACGCAAAACATGCCAGGGGTATTATGAATCCCATCGCCATTGTTGAAACATCAGCAATATAACCCATCAGCAAAGGGAAAATAGCACCTCCCACAATTGCCATTACCAGGAAGGACGAGGCTTTCTTGGTCAGCGGCCCGAGATCCTTGATCCCGAGGGCAAAGATCGTGGGAAACATTACCGACATGAAGAAATAAGTTGAGAACAGGGCTATCACCGATATCCATCCAAGCCCTGCCACTACCAGGGCCATCATAATTACATTTACCACAGCATAAACGGCCAGAAGCTTGTTCGGTTTTACAATCCTCATGAATATTGTGCTGCCTGTAAAACGTCCCAGCCAGAACAAACCCATTCCTCCTATCCCAAGAATAAGAGAAGCCTGCTGATTGGTAAGCCGGGGAATCTCCTCCGTTACATAGTTGATGAAAAAACTGTTCACCCCGGTCTGTGCCGCCACATAAAGGAATTGTGCAACAACGGCAAGAACAAAATGGGGGTACTTGAGAAGGTCCCTGATGCCGCCTGCATCTTCCTTGCCGGCTTCTTCCGTCTCTTCCTTAACCGGGGGAAACTTTATCCTCCAGAAGAGAAAAGCCACAATCAAAACAAGCGATCCGATAAGCATGTACGGAAGGGCTATAGTCGCAAACTTGTTTCCGTTTCCGCTGCCTGAGAAAATCAGCATACCCCCGACCAGCGGACCTGCTATCCATCCCAGACCGTTGAACGACTGGGAGAAGTTTATCCTCCTTTCGGCATAATCGGGCGGACCAAGAACTGTTGTATAGGGATTTGCCGCCGTCTCCAGGCAGGTCAGTCCGCATGCAATGACGAACAGACAGAAGAGAAAACTTCCAAAGGTCTGTATAAAGGTGGCAGGAAACATAAGAAATGCCCCTGCCGCGAACAAAAGAAGCCCGATAATTATTCCCCTCTTGTAACCAACTCTCTGCATCAGAAGCCCTGCAGGAACAGCCATAAGGAAATAACCCCCATAGAAGACGAACTGGATAAAAGCCGATCTGGCCTTCGACATGCTAAGAAGCTCCTGAAAATGCTTGTTCAGGACATCTATACATCCGTGGGCAAAGCCCCACAGGAAGAAAAGACTTGTAACAAGTATGAACGGGACCAGAAATCCCTCGTAAACAAGCTTCTGCCTGTTTGCGCCTGCTGAAGAACCATTATTCATAAACAATCTTATTGGTCAGTACAAGATTGTCATCATTTGTGAATATTCCAATACCCCGGGAAAATAAAAAACCCCGGGAATTTTATCCAGGGGCTTTGTCTGCAGAAATCACTCGCGATTCATGATTTCCCGACAAACAGATTAACCTTGAGCTTAAACTCATCATAGATGGTCTTGTCGCCCAGGTTGTCAAAAAATGATCCGGAACCATAGCGGACATTGTACTTCGACCTGTCGATAACAATATTGGCATAGAACCATTTCCCGTCTTCTTCCTTCTGCATGGTCGCCCGGAATTCAACAGGATGAGTAATGTCCTTTATTGTAAGATTCCCCTTTAAAACTGCCGTCCCCTTATCAAAGGGAGTGCTTTCGGTAATAACGAGCTTCGACTCAGGATGATTTTCAACTCCGAAGAAGTCATCCGATTTCAGATGACCAACGAGTCTGTCGAGATTTTCGTCCGACCTGATTGAGGTCATATCTATAACAAATTCTGCTGATGCGATCCTGTTGTCAAGCCATGTGAGCTGACCTGATTTTATATCCAAAGTGCCTGTGTGCTGTCCCACTACCTTTTCTCCAAGCCATGATAGTGTTGTCTTCTCCTTGTTCGCAGTGAATTTTTCCTGTGCGGCCGCAGTAACTGCGGTTACTGTTGTTAGCGCCATAATCATCAATATGTTCTTCATTTTATTTCTGTAATTATTTTACACAAATAACAATGAATACTGATTGATTGTTCAACCGGAGCTGTAAGCTAAACAAGCTGAACGGTTTACTACATACTGTGGAGGTTCAGTCCGCCGCTTATCTCAAACACCATCCCGGTGGAATAATCCCAGTCGCCGCGGGCAATTGATGCGACAGCTTTTCCTACATCTTCCGGTTGTCCCCATCTTCGCTGGGGAACAAATCCGTCGTTTATCAGCAAGGTGTACTTGTCAGTCAGCTTTTTGGTCATATCAGTCATGATTATCCCGGGCCTTACCTCAAAGACACGGATTCCTTCCATGGCAAGCCGGTCTGCAAAAACAGTCGAGGCCATGCTGAGACCAGCTTTGGAAATGCAGTATTCAGCCCTGTTGGTTGATGAGAGTTCGGCTGAAACAGATGTTATGAAAATTATTGATGGCTTGTATTCCTGAATCTGGCCTTTCAGCCAGAGCATTTCCTTAGCAATCTTCTGTGCAAAAAAAACAGGGCCGCGAAGGTTGATGTTCAACACACGGTCGTAACTCTCCTCTGTCATCTCAAGAAGATCCTTCCTCTGAAGGGGAGCAACCCCTGCATTGTTTACAAGAAAGTCGATACGGCCATAGCGTTCAAGTATGTTCGATACAACTTCCTTCTGGCATAATGTGCATGAAATGTCGAGCCCTATGGGGAAAAATTGTGCTCCGCGCTTTTCAACTTCCGGTCCGAGGTTTTCCATCCCCTCGCTGTTGACCGACCTTGCAATTGCGGCAATATCATACCCTTCACCGGCCAGCGCTATTGCTACCGCACGTCCGATCCCCCTTGAGGCTCCTGTAATGACGGCCACAGGTTTCCCGTTCATGAGAAATGTGTTTTTCAGGTTTGGTTAGAGGCTTTAAAGTTAACAATTTGTTGAATTGGTGATGTCCCCATTATAATTATCTTCAAGATATTCTTTCCAAACCTTCCCGAACCAGAGGTCCTGCTTCGGAATTTCCCTGGGCGGCGTACTTGTAAAAATGACCTTGCCCTTTACAAGTCTCACTTCCTGAATCTCAGATTCAACATCCCTGTCGTACCGGCAAAGCTCAACGGTTTCAGGAGCTTCAACGATGGCTGCAATATTCCTGTTCCTGCTGTTAGTTACAATATATGACCCGCGGCTCCTTCCTCCTTCTTCAAGATAATGCCTGATGGCCTCCAGGTAAATGAAATGGGTAAGGCAGAGATCCGAAATCCTGAAACATTCCGCCAACCCTTCGGCCGAACCTGCCCCAAGCCTGCTTCTCGCTGAAACATAAAGGGAGAAGGCCTGCTCAGCAGCAGCAGTAACTGCCTGCCGGTCACGAATGACACTTCCCGCTTCTGACATCCTGTGACGCAACTCAGTCAAAATCTCATGCCCGGAACTGCTTTCAGCCGATCCCAGCCATTCCCCGGCATTTTCGAGAAGCTGTTGAATACTTTTACCGGCTGATACAAGAAAATCATCAGTGCCCGCAGGCAGACCACTGTAACGCCTGCATATTAATTCAGCTGCACGCCGGCTGCCTGCCTGACCTGAATTAAGAGCCGAGCCGCCAGGCCTGGTCACTCCGTGGGAACCATTAACTTCACCTACCGGAAACAGATGCCGCAAATCCGATTCCCACCAGATATCTGCTTTCAGACCTCCATTGTTGTGCTGTGCACATATGCCTATTTCAAGAGGTACGGATGCCAGATCGATGCCATGATCCCTGTAAAGCTGATAGGCAGGCTTGTTTATGGCCAGCAGCCTTTCCAGAGGGATGGCCTGAAGGGATTCGCTGAGGGCAAGATAGTTCCGGGGCTCAGGATCCAGCTCATCCGGTCTGAATTTAGTATCTCCTTCATAGTTAAAGTTGTTCCTGTAATCAATGAATACCCTTCTCCTCTTCTGAAATCTTTCGATCCAGACAAGAAGATCGATCATAGATGAACCGCCTCCCGCAATCCTTGCCGGATCAAATGGCCACTGATAGCCCTTCAGGAAAACAGCCCTTGTCAGTTCTCTGTAACTTTTAAAGTGATCATTCAGAAATTCCCTTTCATCATTTCCCGAAAGGTCGGTCGAAAAATACCTCGGAATAACCTGCTGATAACTTCCCGAGAGATTCCACCTGAATCCGACTGAAGCTATCCCGAACTGCGACTCCGTGAGGTTCTGCCCTGATGCTCCCGCCCTGTAAGCCATACCCGCAGAGCCGGTCTGGCTTAAAGGATAGACACTATCTTCGTACATCTCGCCCGGGCCGCCCGTTCCAAGTATGATATTGACAGAATTAAAAACTACAAAAGCATTCAAAGGATCCTTTTCAGCGGTATCAACGGCAACTGCGCCGGTAACCCTGTCCCCGGAGCTCAGAAGCTCAACCACATGACAGCGGTCGAACACCTTTATCTTCCTCTTTCTTACCTCCCCTGCCAGAGCTCTGAACATCATCGACGAAGTACAGGGGCCGGCAGAAGTGGCTCTTGCCCGCGGATCATTATCAGTTTTATAACCTGCAAATGATCCGTATTTGTCGCGGGGAAACGGAACCCCGAGGTTAACCAGGTTAATAAACGACTGAACCGAACCCTGAGCTTCACAAAGAGCTATATCTCCATGCATGCACTTTCCGCTGAACAGGTCGCGGGCCATTTGTATTACGGAATCGGGTTCACTGCCGGCCAGCGAAAGCTTGTAATAGGTCTGCTTGTCAGATCCTGCATTGTTGGAGGTGCCTCCTCCCCAGCGGGAAGTGACCACCGCAATATCCTTCTGCCCCAGGCCATGAAGGCTTACTGCGGCATTAAGCGATGCGGCCCCGCTCCCTATGATAAGGGTGTTCAGACTGTGATACCTTACCGAAAAACAGCCAAACTGTAATTTTTCACTCTCCATCGGCTATAAGTTTCTTAAGCTCATTCCCGTAGATCTCCCTGTCGCGGATCACACAACCTCCGGGCCTCAGACTCCTGATAAGCCTTGTGCATCCCGAACAGGTGATGCATACCTTTTTCGGATCAGCTCTTCCGGTCTTCATCAGATCGAGAGGCATCGACGGATATGCAAAGGAATTCCTTCCAAATCCCGCAAAGGCAGCCTTCCTTTCCGCAATAACAGCTGCTGCAACATTGGGTGCAAAGTGCCTTAAATACGACCAGCCCGACCCGGCTAATGCAATACCGGGAAACCTCTCACTGAACATGGCTGTTCCGTTTATCATCCTTATAACACCTTCGAGAGGATGTTCAGCGGGAAACCCGGCTCCGGGTACAGGCGTATCATAAGGCCTGCTGATGTGAGGATTATAATACGGACTCCCCATGGTGATATTCAAAAGGCCAATCCCCCTTGAGGCAAGCTGATCAACCAGAAGCATGCTTTCTGAAAAATCACTCTCACCGTTCTCATCCACACCGAAACCACCGGGGTATAGATCAGAAATTCCAAGGCGACACGTTACAATAATCTCCGGAACCTCATCCCTGATGCGATCAATAGTTTCAAGAAGAAAACGGAACCTCTTTCCGGTCTCCTCTCCCCCGAAGAGACTATTCTTTCTCATTTTTGCAGCCAGCAGGTCAACTACAAGGTACCCGTGGCAGGCCTTAATATCGACAGCATTGAACCCTGACCTCCAGGCATACCTGGCCGATTCGGTAAACCTGTCGATCAGCCTTTTCAGATCATCATCTGTTACAATTGCGGGCGGAGTCCTGTCGAGAACAGGATTGGCAGCGGCAGCCTGAGGCTTCGCTACACCGTCGGGCTTGCTGTAGCGGCCCGAATGGGTAAGCTGGATAACCAGAAATGGATCGGTACCTGGCCGGACAGTATGCTTCCTTATCTCATCGTTCAGACGTGCAAAACCATCTGCACTCTTATTGTTTATCCAAAGCTGACGGGGACCTGATCTTCCTTCACGCACTACCGACACAGCCTCATACCAGATAATCCCGCTCCCCCCGGAAGCATACCTTTTATACCGCCTTCCGGTAAGTTCAGACGGAGAACCGTCATTTTCGGAATCATGTGCCTCCATCGGCTGCACAACAAGACGGTTTGCAATTCCGGATCCGGAAAGATCAAAAGGAAGAAAAAGGGAAGAGAGATCATCGCTCCAGGGAAGCTGCTGTTTCAATTCAACTGCCTTTCTGCGAAGCTCTTCACCGGTCCTGTACCTGAACCTCTCATGCATCATACTGCCAGTATAAGCAGTAAATGTACAAAAAACATCACTTTGGGAAAATACCAGCTTCCCTCATAAATCCGGTTCAGAAAAAAGGAATACCTGAACGCTAATAATAGAAGTTGGATGAGTTGAATCTCGGATTTACCACATTGTTGTAGATTGAACCGAATGTGTAAGTGAGCTCTATCCCGCCGTCGATCCTGTACCGTGTTGCCAGCTCCCTGAGCCTCAACAACCTTTCAGCCTCGGTGATGCCGCCTTTCTTCAGGTTAAGCTGATCGTTGATATGGGCAACTCCCCCCTCTATTTCAACCGACAGACCCTTGAAGATCCTTATGTTAAGCGATGAGCTCAGCTGAATCCTGTTCTTTGAAAAATCGTGGAAATAGTTCGATCCGACCAGCATGACTGCTATTGATCCCCATTTCTTCCTGACTTCAAAGGCTACATTAAGCTTTTGCAGGAAAAGATTTTCCTTCACCTTGTTGTAGACGGTGGTGTCGATGTAATTGTTCGACTGAAGTCCTGCCCCGTACAGTATTCTCAACTGTCGGTGGGTGGCTTCACTGTAGGGAAATATATCATACTCAACCGAAGGAAGTATGTTGGTTGCCATATTGTAATTCTCACGCGTCGACGATCCGATATCCCACCTGAGGCCCGCTGACCAATGTTCGCTCAGACTTTTTACAAACAGATTCTCGATTATCAGGTCGCTGGTTTTATAAACACTTACAGTCTCATCTTCAGTTCCCGCATCTTCAATGAACTTTTCCCTGTTATAGAAATGATCCATTTCGATCTCAAGCTTGATATCGGGGGTTATTTTGCTTATATTTAATGAGTTCCTCAGAAAAAGTTCCTTATTGGTCTCTTCCGATTCAAACTGTGGTTCCGTGGATATCGAAAACACCCAGTTATTCCACCTGTCAACGACCTCCTGCGCTTCAAGATTGCCCGTATGATTTATCTCGATCTCATCGAAAAGAGGTGTCCTGGCAACATACCTCATAAGCCCCATCTTAAGCATATCAGTCCTCTTTTCCCTTTCTATTGTATTGGTCTGATCAGGACTTGTAGTGTAAGTCAGGGTGTCATTCATCCCCAGGAATTTACCCTGACCCTGAAATACAAACGTAAACTGCTCTCCTCCGCTTCCGGTATTCTGGTCAGTGACAAGTATGTATACCTCCGCCTCCCTGACATCCCTGACATAATTTATATAAGGTATTTCCTGCCTGGTGTAGTTCATATCACAATCCCTGCAATCGAGAAAGATCTTTACGGCATTGATCCTGGAGGTATCAGGAGTTTTTCCTTCCTGTGAAAACACCGGGAGAAACAAGCAGTTCAGGACGACCAGGAGCAGGAGTCTGTATAGTTTCTTCATTATCTAAGGGGAGTTTTTTAATACCGCTGATTATCCGGCAAATATCAAAAATTACCCAGATTAGAAAGCTTTAACCGGTATGATATGGACATCTTTTAATCTTTTTTAACTTGGGTAAGAGGTCATCAAACCCCGCGGCTTCCTGATATTTCTGTTTCCCCAGGCGGACTTCCGCCTCCACACTCTTCTTCCTCCTCCTCATCAGGCCACTCTATGAGCGGTTCCTGGGGACCCTCCTTCCGGTAAACGATTGAAAGTATTATCCCTGAAATAAAGCCGAGCATATGTGATTCCCATGAAACACCCTGATATATATCGGGGAAAATCCCCCAGACCATCGACCCGTAAAGAAATACAATCAGAAGCGACAGGGCAACCAGTCTGAAGTATTTGCGTATGATACCGCTGAAAAACAGAAATGAAGCGAATCCGTAAATGAGTCCGCTTGCCCCTATATGCCAGGCCGGACGGCCGGCCAGCCAGACTGATAATCCTGTGAGGAGCCAGGTCCAGAGTGAAACCTTTACAGCAATCTCCGAATAAAAATAAAACAGGGCCGTCCACAGAAAAAACAACGGGAGGGTGTTGTTGAACAAATGCCTGAAATCCGAATGTATGAAGGGAGAAAACATAATCCCGGCAAGTCCTCTTACTTCAAAAGGGAAGATGCCCAGGCTTGTAAGATCCATTTCAAACAATATCTCGCAGATCTTGACCAGCCACATAAGGAAGACAATTATCCCCGGGATCAGCATGCTCAGCCTGAGCTTCTTAAGAAAAAATGTCCGTTCGGTTCCGGAACTGCTTTCAGAATGAGACATGGCTGGTAAAATCTGTTGATGCAGAAATCAATGAGACCATTGCCTTCCTGCAGTAATAATTAATGTCTAATCTCTTCCAGGGAACACTATTCCGGCCGATGCCCTTATCCTGTCGAGTGTCTTTATCAACCCGGCGCTGAATGAAAGCGGAACAGCAGGACTCTCCTTCAACTGCTTGTCGAGACAGTTCATAACCTCTTCTGCTTCCCAATGATATCCAAGCGCCGGAGGAGTGAAAACAAAGGTTTCCTTTTCCTTCCCATGAAGCTCAAGAATTAATCTCTGGTTCATGTCGCGGCCCCTCGAAACAGTGAGGTTACCTTTCTCGCAAAAAAGATCGCATCCTATCCCGTTGTTCGTCCTGAATGAACTGTAAACGGATGCCAGTTTCCCTGAGGGGTACTTCAGAATTGCGTTAATCGATTCCTCCGATCCTGTCTGCCCGAAGGCTGCATATGCCTTTACTTCATCAGGGATTCCCAGAAAAGTCAGGGCGTCGATAACCGGATAAATGCCTATGTCGAGAAGCGATCCGCCTCCAAGTGAAATATTGAATTTACGGTCAACAGGATCATAGGGAGGGATAAAGGAAAACCAGGAATGCATGTTTATAATGTCGCCCAGAATGCCTGATCCGAGTATTTCATGAGCTTTCTTATAAAAAGGCTGGAAAGGCGGCCAGAGTGCTTCCATCAGAAATACATCATTGCGGCGGGCTTCCTCAATCATCTCATTGACCTCCCTGCCGTTCAGGGAAAAAGCCTTTTCACAAAGCACTGCCTTCTTGTTCCTGAGGCATAAAAGAGTTTGCTCATAATGCTCCGAATGCGGTGAAGCAATGTAAATCACATCCACTTCGGGGTCCCTCGCCAGATCCTCGTAGGTTCCGTAATATTTCCTGAAACCGTGTTCTTCGGCGAAACGCTTCGCCCTTCCCTCATCACGCGATCCTACGGCATAAAGCTCAGCATTTTCAGCCGCTTTAAGCCCGTTTGCAAATTTCACCGCCATTCTGCCGGGAGCAAGTATGCCCCATTTGTATCGTTTTGCCATGAACTCTGTTGTTTATCTGTAATCACGGTAAAGATAATCAAAGTGACTGAAGGGGAAAAACAAAACAAGGGCGGGAAGGCGGGAGGAAATAAGACGAAGGGGAGAAACGGAGATAGGGAGAAACTCCTTGCGGGACAGATGCTCTGTGGTTAAAGAACTCCCTTTTTGGGGGCAGTGGATAAACCGGGCATGCGGAAAAACGAAATATTCATAAGATTTATAAAAAAATTCAGTACTATGTATTGCATAGTATAATATTTTCTATATATCTTTGCATCGTATAGTTATATATTTTATATAGTAGTAATTTTTACAAGGTTCTATGAAAATAACAGTAAGTGTCAACCTGGGCGGCTTCTCCTTCAATATTGATGAAGACGCCTATTCTGAACTTAAGAGATACCTTAAGAATCTGGAGCTCAACTTTGCAGGGGAAGAGAGCTCTTCTGAGATTCTTTCGGATATAGAAAGCAGAATGTCAGAACTCTTTCGTCAGAAGCTGACCGGTTACAAGCAGGTAATAAGCATAACCGATGTGAATGAAGTGCTATCAGTGATGGGGAGCCCCGAAGACATTTCGGACAATGAAGGCCCGTCGCGCAAGGAGAAGTTTTCAACTCCCGGACCTCACCGTATGTACCGCGATCCCGACCGGCGTATAATCGGTGGCGTCTGTGCCGGAATGGGTGCATATTGGGACCTCGAACCCTGGATCATAAGGGTAATTTTTCTGGCCCTCGTTATTGCAGGCGGCCTCGGCATTCTTATCTACCTGATCCTCTACATCGTGCTTCCTGAGGCAAAAACCACAGCCCAGAAGATCGAGATGAAAGGCGATCCTGTCAACATCCATAACATAAAGGAAGCCGTTAAAAGCGAGTTTAATACCGTAAGAAAGAATATGAAACTGTAATAATCTAAAATTCAAAAATATGGATCTGGAAAACACAAAAGCACAGATGCGTAAGGGGATTCTCGAGTATTGCATCCTGTCAGTGCTGTCAAAGAATTCCTGCTATGCAAGCGACATAATCAGGGAACTCAAGGAAGCCAGACTGATAGTGGTCGAGGGAACCCTGTATCCTCTGCTGACAAGGCAAAAAAATGCAGGCCTCCTGAGCTATCGCTGGGAAGAATCACAACAGGGACCTCCAAGAAAATACTATGAACTCACCGACGATGGCAGAAACTACCTTACCGAACTGGATAAATCGTGGGATGAGCTTGTGGAATCGGTTGATCTGATAAGAACTAAGTAAAAGCTTGTAAACTCCTTAACTGAAAACAAAATGGACAAAACTATAAAAATAAACCTTGGAGGTTCACTTTTTCAGATTGATGAAGAGGCTTATAAGATCCTGCACCGTTATCTCAAGGATATTGACGACAGGCTCAAAAATACCCAGGGAGGCGCCGAAACAATTGAAGATCTCGAACTTCGCATTGCCGAAATATTTAATTCCCAAGGTGTTGCATCTGCAGTCATTTCAAAGGAAAACGTCGAAGCAATGATGGCAATAATTGGCAAGCCTGAAGATTTTGACACCGGAGAAGAACCTGTCTCCGACAGCAGGGCCAGGCAGCGCCCTGCCGACTCAAAGAAACTTTACAGGAATCCCGATGACATGATTCTGAGCGGGGTGTGCGGCGGCCTTGCCCCCTTCCTTAATATCGATGCTGTTTGGATAAGACTCGCATTCATAATCTTCACATTTTTCTTCTTTATTGGCGCGCTTGTGTATATTGCCCTTTGGATAGCCCTCCCAAAAGCCACATCCGACGCACGTAAAAGAGAAATGTACGGAAGAAATGACTTCCGATCCTATCTTGCAAGTCCTCCATATTCTGCAACATCCGGTACCACGGCCAATGAGGCGGTGTCGAGCGCCGGACATGCAATCAACGAAATATTCAGGGCTGTCGGAAAGGTGTTCTTTATAATCCTCAGAATATTCCTCATAATAACAGGCGTTGTATTCGTGGTCGGTGGATTTACAGCACTGGTAGCATACATAATGGTATTCTTCCTTAAATATCCGGGATATTTCTCAACCGGCGCTGTCGGCACAAAACTTTTCTACCTTCCCGACTTCCTCAGCTACATTGTCAATCCGGCAATTGCTCCCTGGATGATATTTCTTCTTTCTGTAATAATCATCCTCCCCCTGCTTGCATTCATCTACTGGGGAGTCAAAATGATCTTTTGGTTCAGGGCCAGGGACGGTATAATAAGCCTTGCCGGACTGGTGATCTGGGTTATAAGTCTTGCAGCCTTTTCAATTCTCCTGTTCAACGAAGGAGTGGGATTCGCTGAAATGTCGGGAAACGTTTCAGAGGAAGAAATTGTAAAAGCCCCCCGAGACCTGTACATCTCGGCAGGCAAAACAGTGGAAAACCTGAAGTTTGACAAGGATATTACATTTGACAGGGAATATACCGTATTCCTTAATGATGCAAACAAGGAAATCCATATCACTTCAGAGCTCGATGTTAATCCGGCAAACGATGAATCGATGTCAATAGAATTGAAAAAGAGGGCAACCGGAAGAAGCAGGTCGGATGCATCAAGAAAAGCACAGGAGATTATCTATAACTATAGCGTCTCCGGGGACACAATAAAAATTGATGAATATTTTACAATCCCCGCAGGAAGCAAATGGTCGGTCAATGAAGTTAAGCTGGATCTATATATTCCTGTTGGAACCACTCTGCATTTTGATAAGACTACCAGGGAAATGTTCAGCCGGCGGTTTGATGGAGACAACCATGGATGGGACTATGACAATTACGAATACCATGGAACAAACAGTGCCGATTATACCTGGGTGATGACAAATGACGGACTCAGGAAGAAATCGGAAACAGACCGCATTCAACAATAAAATACAGTTGTTTTCTTCCTTTCATTCCTTGTTTTCATGATTCTGACCGGCATTCAGTATTGAATGCCGGTTTTTTTGCCAAATTAATATCAGTTTTAACATGCCAGTATTGTGGATTGCTTATTTTCGTCGTCAACTTAATAGTCCCGTCCCGATGGTGAAAAGAATGATGCTCGCCGTAATTTTTATTTGCATAATTGTAAATGGAATATCACAGGAATCTGCAAACCAGGTAGATACCCTCAGAAAAGACGCCCTGAACGTTTTCATGGAAAGCACTGACTACCTGCGTAAGGAAATTCCTTATGTAAACTATGTCCGCGACATCAGGGATGCAGGTGTTTATATAATCTCCACCAGTCAGTCCACCGGATCGGGCGGTTATGAATACACCTATTTCCTTGTTGGCCAGCATGAATTTGAAGGAATGCGCGATACAATATCCTTCGTCACAACTCCCGACGAAACCACGGATGGTTACCGTCAGAAGATGGTGAGAACAATTAAAATGGGACTGATGCGCTATGTTGCCCGGACGCCCCTCGCTCAATACATGAATATAAGCTTCAGCCAGCCCCTGTCTGAAACCGTAACAAGCGACAAATGGAAAAGCTGGGTCTTCAAAGGTTCCCTGAGCAGTTATCTGAACGGACAAAAAACCTATAAATACTATTATTTTACGGGAAACCTTGCCGCTGCAAAAATCACCGAAAAATGGAAGATAGATATTAACGCCAGGTATAACACCAACGAATCAAAATATATCATAGACGAAAGCACAATTACAAGCAAATCCGTCACAAAATATATAACCGGACTTGTTGTGAGAAGCATTTCCGATCACTGGTCCTACGGCGGTTCAACAACAATAGGTTCATCAAGCTACAGCAACAAAAAACTATATTACAACCTTATGCCCGGGATTGAATATGACCTTTTCCCCTATTCCGAATCTACAAGAAGGCAGATGAGAATACTATATTCCGCCGGTATAAATCTTGTTAACTATACCGACACAACCATCTATGACAAGATCAGGGAAAACCTTTTCCTGCACTCTCTTTCTGCTTCGTATGAGGTAATTCAGAAGTGGGGATCGATTGACTTCACCCTTGAATACAGCAATTACCTCCACGACTGGTCAAAGAACAACCTGTCGTTCAGCGGATATTTCAACTTCAGGATCGCAAAAGGCCTGTCAATGAATTTCGGAGGTGGCGCTTCAATGATACACGACCAGATAAACCTTGTGAAACAGGACCTTACCTACGACGAGATCCTTCTTCAGAGAAAGGAGATCGCCACTCAATACGAATACTACATGAGCTTCGGGCTGTCATATACTTTCGGATCGATCTACAACAATGTGGTAAATCCGCGGTTCGGGAACAGCAGCGGGGGCGGAATGATGATAATAATGAACTGACAGATGAGGTCTTCCTTAATGGATTACTGTCTATGATGAAAACCAGAAACACCCGGGCCGGAACCTTCCCGGCAGCACAGCTGATCCTCGAAGGTTCCGGAAAGGGCGTAGAAAATAAAACGGAAACGAACTAATTCATCTTGAAAAAAAGATATGTATAAAGGGTAGTTATCCAATGGAGTTATGTTTCTGCAGACAATAAGGCAGAAAAAATTCCGTATAAACTACCATGATACCTTTTAACGATAGATGAAGACCTGGAAGACATTAGGCGGAATCAGGATAATACGTATCCTTTCGGGACGCAGCAATGCATTCCTCGTAACCAACGGAACCAAAAACATCCTTGTGGATACGGGATGCGGATTTGAGTGGCGTCTTCTGAAATTAAGACTCAACAAACTGACTGTCTATCACCTCGATTGCCTTATCCTGACCCATTCCCATTTCGACCATGCCGGAAATGCCAACAGAATAAGGAAAACATTCAAAACACCTGTTATCATCCATTGTAAGGAAACTCAGTATCTGGCTTCCGGATCCGGTCCGGTTCCGGGAGGGACCTTTGCCTGGTCAAGGGCTGTGGTAAAAATGTTTTCGGGATTAGCGCGGTCCGCCGGCGGATTCAGATCATGCAGGTACGATATTGCTGTTGAAAGTGTATATGAACTTCGCGATTTCGGGATTAACGCTTATATATTACATACTCCCGGACATACAGCCGGATCGGTTAGTGTAATAATAGAGGATGAAATTGCATTGACAGGCGACACAATGTTCGGAGTTTTTCCCGGGTCGGCTTTTCCTCCCTTCGCTGAAGACCCCAAACAGCTTATCAATTCCTGGGGGAAACTCCTGGATACGGGTTGTTCTCTGTTCCTTCCCTCCCACGGTTCCGCAAACAGAAGGGAAATGGTGGAGAAAGACTATCACAAACGCCGATGATCAGGTACCAAACCGTTTTAAGGCAAAACCAGCTATAAACTCAACGGTTTCGTCCAGCCCAAGCCACGAAGTATTTACACAGAGGTGATAGGTCTCTGCCATCCCCCATGGCTTGCTGCTGAAATAATTGTAATAAGCCGCCCTCTTTTTGTCAGCCTTTTCAATATAGTCGCGCGCTTTTTCCGGAGTCAGCTTTTGCTGCTCAGCTATTCTCCTCACACGGTCTGCAAGATCGGCTGTGACAAAAATATTCAGGCTTCGTGGATGACTGCTCAGAACATAATCGGCACATCTTCCCACAAACAGGCACGAACCCTTGTCGGCCAGCTTCCTGATCACATCACTCTGTATCTTGAAAAGAGTCTCGTTGTTCAGATAATAAGTTGAAAAAGGCTCCTCTGCGATTGTGCCTCTTAAGCCGAACAATCCTCCGAAAACATTGTACAGCTTCTTTTCATCAGCCTGCTCAAAGAATTCCTTCCCAAGTCCGCTTTCCTGTGATGCAATCTGGATAAGCTCCTTGTCATAAAATGCTATGCCCAGCTTTGCTGCAAGCTTCTCTCCTATTATCCTGCCTCCGCTTCCAAGCTGGCGACCAATGGTAATAACAAATTCCTTTTCCATTTTACAATAAGATTAGTCCATGGTTTTTTGCTTAAGAATCGACTTCCTGTACTGAACAGTAAGCATGTAAACAGCTACCAGCGATGCCAGTGTATCAGCTGCCGGCATACTGATCCATACTCCTTTAACTCCCAATAACATCGGGAAAATCAATAATCCCGGCAACAGGAAGAGAACCTGGCGGGTAAGCGACATGAAAATAGCCTTGCCGGCCATCCCGATACTCTGAAAGAATGTTGAGGCAACCATCTGGAATCCGACAATGGGAAAAACCAGCATGACTGTCCTTAATCCGGGAGCTGCAATATCTATAAGCTCCTTATCGCTTGTGAACACTGATACAACTGAATGAGGGAACAACTCACAAACAAGGAAACCGAGTGTCATCACTCCCGACGCAAGAAATACAGTCAATTTCAGAACTGATGTCACCCTGTCGTACTGCCTGGCGCCGAAATTATAACCGGCTATCGGCTGCATCCCCTGGTTCAGCCCGAAAACAACCATCACAAACATGGCTGCAATCCGGTTGATGATACCGTAAGCTCCAACGGCCATGTCGCCTCCGTGCCTAATCAGACTCTGGTTGATAATAATAACAATTGCACTCGATGTCATGTTCATCAGAAAGGGAGCCATTCCTATCGACATGGAATCCCTTACTATTTTAAGCTTAAGCCTGAAGTTTTCCCGTCTGAAATGAATCGGACGCTTTGTATCGGTAAAATACAACAGCTGCCACAGCATCATCGAGGTCTGAGCAATCACGGTGGCCAGCGCCGCTCCCTTTATACCCCAGTGAAACACAAAAATGAATACAGGAGCAAGAATGAGATTTATGATCACCGAAAAAATTGTTGCATACATCGATCTTACAGGATTTCCCGAAGCACGCATAAGGGCATTTAACCCGAAATATATGTGGGTAACCACATTCCCAAGGGTTATTATCATCATAAAATCATGAGCGTAGGGCAATGTGTCGTGACTGGCTCCAAAGAATTTAAGAATAGGATCTAGGAAAGCAAGAACCACCACGGTGTAAAGAAGGCCGAGGATCAGGTTCAGAACCAGAACATTTCCCAGAATGACATTTGCAGAACCGTAGTCTTTCTGCCCCAGCCTGAGCGAAATAAGCGCAGATGCCCCTACACCCACAAGCGAACCGAAAGCTGCTGCAAGATTCATAAGCGGAAAGGTGATCGCAAGACCCGATATGGCAAGCGCACCAACACCCTGACCAATGAATATGCTGTCGATAATATTGTACAGCGATGCCGCCGTCATGGCAATCACCGAGGGAATGGCATACTGAAGCAGAAGCTTCCTGATATTCTCAGTCCCAAGCGCAAGATGAGCCCCTTTCTGTTCCATAATTCAAAGCTCAATATTAAAAGAAAAGCAGGGAACAAATTGAGAATTGTTCATTTAAATTTGCAACA
>ERZ795055.1267-NODE-1267-length-20758-cov-5.718930_pt1 | contig 20758 bp, 19 predicted proteins | sample MGYA00375139_ERZ795055 | MGnify/ENA primary metagenome ERZ795055 (study PRJEB30184, sample SAMN05720283) | anaerobic digester metagenome | isolation source: active sludge of municipal wastewater-treating anaerobic digesters | place: USA | collected 2015-01-23 ... | reverse complement strand
GTATTCAGCCCTTGCGGTAAACATCCTGTATGGCTCATCAATCCCTTTTGTAACCAGATCATCTATCAAAACTCCAATGTAGGATTCTTCTCTTCCAAGAATCATGTCCTGTTTCCCCTTCAACTTCAATACAGCATTTATCCCGGCCATCAAACCCTGGGCGGCTGCTTCTTCATATCCTGTCGTGCCATTGATCTGCCCCGCGAAATATAATCCTTCTATATTTTTTGTTTCGAGCGTATGCCTTAGCTGAGTCGGCTGGAAGAAATCATACTCGATAGCATAGCCGGGACGGAAGATTTCCACCTTCTCCAGACCCTTTACCTTTCTAAGAGCCCTCATCTGTACATCCAACGGCAGACTGCTCGAAAAACCATTCAGATAATATTCGGTGGTCTCCCTCCCTTCCGGTTCTACAAAAAGCTGATGTGTTTCCTTATCACTGAATGTAACGATCTTTGTTTCTATACTGGGACAGTACCTTGGTCCGATACCCTTTATCCGTCCGGTATAAAGAGGACTGAATTCCAATCCCTTCCTCAATTCTTCATGAACTTCAGCATTTGTGTGAGTCATGTAACAGCTCAACTGTTCACCCCTGACACCTCCGCTCCCCAGGTATGAAAAAGTCCTTCCTTCCTCATCTCCCTTCTGCTCCGTCATAACTGAGAAATCGATAGTTCTTCCGTCCAGCCTGGCACTTGTTCCCGTCTTCAGTCTTTCCACAGAAAAGCCAATCCCTGCAAGCTGCTCACTAAGTCCGGTCGATGAATCATCCCCGGATCTTCCACCTCTGATCTTGCTGAAACCAACATGCATCAATCCGTTAAGAAAAGTTCCATTGGTAAGTATTACCGCGTCAGCCCTGAAAGAATTCCCAAATGCGGTCTCAACTCCTCTGATCTCCTTACCATCCAGGATAAGCTTCCTTGCTTCCTCCTGCCATATATGCAGATTTGCGGTCCTCTCCAGGATCTTCCTCCATTCTGTACTAAACGCCTGCCTGTCGCACTGAGCACGGGGACTCCACATTGCCGGGCCCTTGGAACGGTTGAGCATCCTGAACTGAATCATGCTGGCATCAGTCACAATTCCACTCATCCCACCCAATGCATCTATCTCCCTGATTATCTGTCCTTTTGCAATACCACCCATTGCCGGATTGCATGACATCTGGGCTAACTTGGTCATATCCATTGTTATAAGAAGAGTCCTTGCCCCCATCTTTGCAGCAGCATGAGCCGCTTCACAACCGGCATGCCCTCCCCCTACAACAATCACGTCGTATTTCAGATTCATTGCAGTTCCCCCCTGATCCGTTCCAGAAACATCTCCTGCCTTTCAAACATCCTTATCCTATCTTCTTCGCCAGTATCTTCATAACCGCAAAGGTGCAATACACCATGAATCATCACCCTTACAGTTTCCTCAATAATCCGGCAACCATATTCACGCGCATTTCTTTTCACTGTGTCAATGCTAATATAGATCTCGCCATTCACAGTATCACCAACTGAATTATTAAATGAGATTACATCAGTATAATAATCGTGCTTCAGAAACTCCCTGTTAACTTCTAATACAGTCGTGTCGTCAGCAAGAATAAAAAGAAGGTCACCCGGGACCATGTTTTCCTCCCTGATGACCTTATACAGCAATTCCTTTATTTCCCGTGTCTTGCGGATCCTGAATTTTACATTCTCATAATAAATCCTGATGTTCAATCAGTAACCTCCTTAAAAGTCATAGTTACACTGTTCCCTTTTTCATTGAATTCAATTGCATCTGTAAGCTTGGTCATAAGGAAGACACCCCTTCCGCTCAGAGCTTCAATATTTCCAGGTAAAGTCGGATCGGGAATACGAGCCGGATCAAATCCTTCACCCTGATCAGTTACAGTGATCTTTAGCTGACTGTCATTGTACTCGATAACAACGTCGACGAGCTTTTCCTCATTTTCCTTGTTTCCATGCTTTATGGCATTGTTGACCGCTTCAAGTGTTGCCACAAGAATCTTACCATAATTGTCCTGGTTTATACCTATGGTCCCGGTCATTTCATCAATCGCATTCTCAACTAATCTAAGACTGCTTATTTTTGACTCTACTTTCAATCTCTTGTACATTGTAGCCATAAAAGCTTATTTTCAACTGAGCAGCAAAAATAATGCAATTTCTAATTTTTTTTCGAAATCCACAATTCGGGGTCCAAATAATCCTTTTCTTCCGATATCATAAATTTCAGCACCGCTTTATCACCGTCATCACTGTCGTTGAAAACTCTCCCAATAAGCTGTCCTGTCTGAACCCTGTCGCCTTGCTTAACCTTAACTTCAATAATATTGAGATAAACTGTATAGTACTTTCCATGCTTTATTATCACCGCCATATTGGCTCCCCTGATCGAAAAAACCTTTGCTACCTCCCCGGTGAAAACGCTTTTGACAGGGGTCACGCCAGAGCTTGTTATTTCAATATCAATATTTTTTTCTGTAACATATTTCAGCACGGCATGCTGCTGAATTCCAAAATGGCTAGTTATAACACCCCTGTCGACCGGCCATGGCAGTTTCCCCTTGTTCTCCAGGAAATTATCGCTCAACACTTTTAGTTCCGGACTCAATTCTGTTGTAGCTGATCTCTTCCGTTCTTCATCAATCAGCTTGTTAATCTCACTTTCAATCCTTTTTGCAATTCTCTTTTTATCTTCAAGCTCCCTTTGCAACTGGACTTCTTTGCTGCCAAGTGTTTTGACTATTTTCTGCTGCTTGCTTTTCTCATCCTGCAGAAGATATTTCTGTTGTTCCTCTCTTGTCTTTAGCTGCGAGATCTTCTTAAGGTCTTCTTCCATCTTTTTCCTCGACAGTTCGATCTCACTTTTCAGCTCCATAATAATCTCCGACTCCTGCCTCCGGAATTTTGTAACCTGTTGAAGGTATTTCAACCTTTTGTATCCCTGGTTGAAGTCCTTTGCAGAAAGAATATAAGCAATCTCATTGTTTGCTTTTGACGATCTGAACGAACTGAGAAGAGCACTTTCATATTCCTTCTTCAGTACCTTCAGATCTCCTTCCATCAACTCTATCGCAAGATTATTCAGGTCAATCCTGTCATTCAGCAGCGAAATCTCATCCTGCAGCCCTTTTACAACCGATTCCCTCAGATTAAGCTTTCTGCTGATCATGTTAAGCTCATTCATGCTCTCCTTCCTCTCCCTGGAGGTTTCCTTGAGCAGATTGTCAACATAGGAAATCTCCCGAAGAGTCTTTTCTCGCTGCTCCTCCAGATCCTTCCTCGTCTGCCCGGCTGCTGTAAACCAGACAGCAACACAGAATAACGCTGTTAACAAAAGCTTTTTCATCAGTATAGAACTTTTAATCTTAATGGCCTGATGCCTGCCTGCCGGCAGACAGGGAACCCATATGATTGTAAATTATATATACAGGTTTCTGTGTACCTGATACATGCCGCTTCATCGAATTTTGACTACCCTGTATCCCTGACCACCCACGCTGCCCATGCTTCCCTGCCAGGGGCTTTCCATTCTTCTTATTTCAATCTCTACATTCAATTCCTTAAGATCATCACTGATAACAACCTTAGCCGGGTAGGAAATACTTCCTTCCTTTACTATCTCTGATAAATGGATAGTTATATTTCCGGTTCTCAGATCTCCCTCCAGGTAAACCTTCTTAACCTTTCTTTTCTGGCAGTCTACAGTATATTCCACTTCTCTTCCCTCAATGCTGTGCTTTTTGATGAATTCTCCCTTCTGGCATTTCATAAGACTCCTGTAATCGTCCCGGCTAACAATCATATCACCCAGAAGAACAAAAATCATTGACGGATCAATTCCGTATTTGGCCCTGATGGCTTCGGGATCACCAACCATCAGTTTACGGTTGAACCTGTCGTTTATCATAATCGTGTCAGCTGTGATAAGACCTTTCCCGGCTTCAACGCCGAAAGAAGATCTTAATGAGATTAAAAGTGAGTCGGGCCGTCTGAACTTTATCGAAGCGTTCAGGCTGACGGTAACATTCTCCTGTCTTAATTTGATGTCTGCCCTCCTTATGTAAAAGTCGCGGTTCGACAGGTTATTCAGAATAACCGATTCCAGACTGTTTGAGGCACTTTCCCCGGGGAATGCACCTTCGGTCGCCTTTGCCGCCTTTCGTGACACAGAACATGAAGAAACAGCCAAAGCAAAGATTAAAACTATATATATTATCTTTTGCAACTTTCTATCTCCTTAACAAGATTAGACTTTGTTTTATCCAATTCAAGTGCTTTTTCAAAATAAATGACCGCATCCCTGCACTTCTTCATCTTCTTAAGTATAAATCCGTAGTGCTCATAAAACTCCGCGTCCTCATTCTCTCCCGAACCAATTATCCGTTCCATAATCCGGGCTGCCTCCCTCGTCTTTCCTCTTTTATAAAGGACCCAGGCATAAGTATCAAGATAAGTATCATTCTTTTCTTCCCTGCTGATGACAATCCTGGCCATCTCCTCCGCTTCCTTCAGATTCATGTCCTGTTCAGCCAGATAATAGGCATAATTGTTCAGTAATGTTACATCACTATCATCCATTTTAACAGCTTCCTCATATATACTGAATGCCTCACTGTATTTTCCGCTCCTGTACAGAACATCAGCCTTCATTGTCAGGATCTGGAGTTTCAATTCCCTGTTGTCGCCGGCCAGTATGTCAGCTTTCCTGAGTTCTTCGATTGCAACATCGTAAGCGTCATTCTCAAGAGCGCCTGTTGCGTACAGCATCTTGGCAATTACCGACATGTTAAAGCGGGTTGCACATTCTTCACCCCTGGTCTGAAGCATCTTATAATCCCTGAGATCATAATATACAAGAAGTAACTTTTCCCATGCGTAATAATTGTCGGGGTTTAGTTTTATAATCTCTTCCAGTCTTGAGGCTGCTGCCGCATTGTCACCAGCCTTCTGAAGAAACTCAGGTCTTAATAATATTACCAGGTCATCTTCGGGAAACGATGATTCAAGAATCCTTATCGAAATCTCCATCATCTTCCTGTGATTCTTAATAATATCCTGATTTGCGCTTAATTCAGCAATAAGCGAGACCTTTTCCTCTTTTGAGATCCGGTCATTCAACAATACAATGCCTATCAGATCAAACAACTCGTCGAAATTTTTCTGCTCGAGCATGAATTCACAAAGCGACAGTTGTATTGCAGGATTCCCCGGATTTCTCTCAATAAGCCTGTTATATACTTCACGGGCTTTGTCAGGCTTTCCCTCCTGTCTGAAAATGCCTGCTTTGTATCCGTTATATATGATATTTTCCGGATCAGCGGCAAGAAGCTGCTCAATCTTCAAATGCGCTTCCCTGAATTTCCCTTCCGCAACAAGGTTATCAATAAGACTAAGAGTTGTGCTTTCATTTACACCGAATTTTTCATCGATACCATTCAGAATGATACGCGCTTTATCAAAACTCTTATTCTGCGAATAAAGCTTGGCCAGCGTAACCTGCAGGTCAATCTTGTCGGGATTTCCCTTAACCGCTCTCTCATAGCAAATTATCGCACTGTCAATGTTGTTCTGCTGATGGTATATTCCTGCCATCATCATATTGTACCACAGGTTTCCCGGTTGCATTTCGCATGCTTTCAGCGCGTATTTCTTTCCATTGTTTATATCGCCGCTAGCCAGTACGATCTGCGCCATGTGATAATATGCCGCATCGCTCTCAGGATTTAGTATCAGACACTGCTCAAAGAATTTAAGAGCGTCTCCAAAATTGCCCAACAATTTTTGCCTTACCGCATCCACGAACAAATAATCATATGCCGACTGGTCGTATTCCTTTCCGGCTTTCAAGCCCGGGATAAGTTTCCTGCTGCATGACAAAATCATCACTGCGGCAGCCATCAAAAGTATAATAGCCCTGACTTTTCTCATTATCAATGTTTTCCTGTGTGCCCAAAGCCTCCTGCACCTCTTTCCGTTTCCTCAAGGCTTTCGGCTTCTATCCATTCAGCCTTTTCATGCCGTGCAATGATCATCTGGCATATTCTTTCACCATCCCTTATAACGAATTTCTCATCCGACAGGTTCACCAGAATGATACAAACCTCTCCCCTGTAATCAGCATCAATCGTGCCAGGAGAATTCAGTACCGTAATTCCATGCTTTATAGCCAGACCGCTCCTTGGCCTTATCTGAGCCTCATATCCTTCGGGGATCTCCAGGTAAAGACCGGTCCGTACAAGCGCCCTGCCTGAAGGTTCCATCACTATGTCCTCATCAATATTAGCCCTGAGGTCCATTCCCGCCGAACCTGAAGTCGTATAGCCGGGAAGCTGGTGTCTCGACTTATTTACTATCCTTATCTTCATTCTGTTTCTTTCTTATCATGAGTGACAATATCCTGTCCCTGTGTTCAGCAAATGCGATAAAAATAAGTATTAATGCCGTATTTACAGCAAGCTCAACAACAATTGAAGGATAACTGAAGAACCTGGCGAACAGAACCATTCCTATTGCAATGGCAAAATAGGGTATAAACTGTTTCATGCCGTAGTCCACTTTGAATCGTTTTTCAGCAAAAACAAACGACATTATTATCATTGACCCGTAAGATGCAATGTGAGCCCATGCAGAGGCCATGTATCCGTAAACCGGTATTAACAAGACATTTATCAGTACTGTTACTGCCGCTCCTGTCAGGGTTATGTATATCCCGAATTTTGTAAGGTCGGTCAGCTTGTACCATATACTGTGATTGATATATATCCCGTAAAGAAGATAACCCATTGCAACAATAGGAACAACACCCAGGGCTCCCCTGAAGTCCTTCCCGATAATGTACTGAAATCCTGATATATAAAGGTTGATCCCAAGGTAAATTACAAGCATCACTATTATGAAATACTTCATAACCTGAGCGTAAGTCTGCCTGGAATCGGGTCTTTTTGCCCTTTCGAAAAAGAAGGGTTCAGCAGCAAACCTGAACATCTGAATGAACAAAGCCATCAGCACTGCTATCTTGTATCCCGCACCGTATTCCCCGAGTGTAGCCAGACCATTTTCCTCTCCGGTCATCCGCCTCAGAATTACTTTATCCAGAGTGTCATTTACTGATCCGCTCAATCCTGTGATAAGCAGCGGTATCGAATAAGTCATCATTCTTTTCCACAGCTCACGGTCGAACACCGGCCTGCGCAGTGAAATAAAAGGCAGAAGCATAATAAGTGTCGCTGCGCTTCCAATCAGGTTTGCAAGAAACACATACCCGACACCGTATCCCGGATCGTATATCTCCCTGAACCAGCCGCTGCTCCTCTCATGGATTCCCGGAGCAATCAGAAGGAAAAAGATCACCGAGACAATTATAATCAGAACGTTAGCTATTTTGATCACGCTGAAGAGAAATGCTTTGTTTTCCCTTCTAAGCTTTGCAAAAGGTATGGCTGTAAAAGCATCTATCGCTACAATGGCAGCAAACATCCGTATGTAATCGGGATTGTTTCTGTAATCCAGAACCTCTGATACAGGACCGATGAATATATTTACAAGTAAAAGGAAAGCCAGCGAAGTAACCAGCAGACTTATCAGCGTGGTGCTGTAGACTTTGTCATAATCTTTGCTGTTCTGTGAGAACCTGAAAAAGCCGGTTTCCATTCCGTAAGTCAGAACTATCAGCAAAAAAACCATCCAGGCATAAAGCTCTGTAATCACACCGTATTCAGCCTTTGTGAATATCCTTGTATAAAACAGAGTTACCACACCGTAGTTAAGAAATCTGGGAACAATGGTTCCCAGTCCGTAAACTACCGTCTGCCTTGCCAATGTCCTTACCTCGCTCACATTAATTCCTTCCTTCCTGCTTTCCTTGCTCATTTCCGCCTTTCAGGAGGGCTGAAACGGAAAAAGATTCATTTTAAAATCATTTCTTTCATGATCGCGCAAAGTTAAATATCTTTGCCATCAGATTAGCAGAACGTTATTAACCAATAAGAATTTTTCATGAACACAGTTTTCAGATATCTCACCGCCGTCGTCCTTATACTTACGGTCGCCTCATGCAACAGCAAGGGCGGAAACGAGAACACCACGGTGCTTATCAAAACAACATCAGGAGACATTAAAGTAAAACTGTATGATGAAACCCCCATACACCGCGACAATTTTATAAAGCTCGTGAATATGGGCTTTTACAACGGGATTTCGTTCCACCGTGTAATAAAGGATTTCATGATACAGGCAGGTGACCCGAAAACCAGGACAGGCCTCAGCAGGGAACAGCTCGACACACTTGATACATATACTATACCTGCAGAATTCCGCAGGCAATACTTTCACAAAAAGGGCGCTCTTGCAGCAGCAAGGGAGGGAAATGATGTCAATCCTGAGATGAGGTCATCAGGCACTCAGTTCTATATCGTCCAGGGTAAAAAATACACGGCCGAAGAACTTAAAACAACAGTTGAACGTTTAAACAGCGGCCTCAGGCAGGTTGTTTTCAGTAAATTCATAAGAGAAACGGCCGACAGCGCACGTATTGCCGGAACCCCTCTCTCTGAAAGCGAGATACAGGAACAGGCCTCACTTAAAATGTTTAAATACCTTACCACTGGAGGCGAATATAAATTATCACAGGAACAGACTGATGCCTATATGAACACAGGCGGAGTCCCGCGCCTCGATGCCACATACACTGTTTTTGGAGAGGTCGTAGAGGGAATTGAGATCGTCGACAGGATTGCAGCTTCCCCTACCAACCAGGCCGACAAACCTGTCGAAGACATCAGGATAATAAGCATGAAGATCGTAGAAAGGTAACCAGATCACTTTAATCAAATGTTTATCTATGAAGTATCAGCCCGTTGCAAGTAATCAGCCGACAGTAAAGCAACAAGAGACAATCAACATATAATCAGCAACAAGTAACAATAATTATGCTTGAAAAAATAAAAACCCTTCTTGACGAGATTGAATCCGTAAAAGTATCCTCATCTGCAGAACTTGAATCGTTCAGGCTTAAATACATGAGTAAAAAAGGCCTTATTACATCACTGTTTGATGATTTCAGGGGAGTATCAGCTGAACTGAAAAGGGAGGTAGGCCAGAAACTCAACGAATTGAAGCAGACGGCACAGGAAAGATACAATTCGATTAAGAAGGAACTTGAATCAACTGAAGAATCATCATCCGAAAATGACCTCACCAGACCGGCATTCCCCTATCCCTCAGGATCGCGTCACCCGATATCGCTGGTCAGAAAAGAGATCATTGACATTTTTATGAGGATAGGTTTCACCGTTTCTGAGGGCCCGGAGATTGAAGACGACGACCATGTTTTTACAAGACTCAACTTCGCTCCGGAACATCCGGCAAGGGACATGCAGGACACTTTTTACATTTTCAGGAATTCGCCGGAAGAGTCAAATCCCTCTGATATCCTTCTCCGTACACATACCTCATCCGTCCAGGTTCGTGTGATGAACAATCAGAAACCTCCGATAAGGACCATATCACCAGGAAGGGTATTCAGAAATGAAGCCATCTCTGCCAGAGCCCACTGCATATTTCATCAGATTGAGGGTTTGTATATTGATACCAATGTTTCATTTGCCGATCTGAAGCAGACTCTTTTGTTCTTTGCCCGCGAGCTTTATGGAAAGGATTCGCGCATCCGCCTCAGGCCTTCTTACTTCCCTTTCACCGAACCCTCGGCCGAGATGGATGTTAGCTGTACCATCTGCGGCGGCAAAGGATGCAATGTATGCAAATATACAGGCTGGCTCGAGGTACTCGGATGCGGCATGGTACATCCCAATGTGCTGGAATCATGCGGTATAGACAGTAAAAAATATACCGGCTTTGCCTTTGGAATGGGTATTGAACGAGCTGCAATGCTCAAGTACCAGGTAAACGACCTTAGGCTCTATTTTGAAAATGACCTCAGATTTCTCGATCAGTTTAAAACGGTTTTGTAATCAATAACCGAAAAATTCTGAAAAGATGAAACAACATGAATTCCATGTTCCGGTATGTGAAAAGTGTGCACTGGACACCAATTCACTATTCAGGCATCTCACCCCCGAAGAGGTTGAAATGCTAAATTTTGAAAAGGATTTCAGACAGTACAGGAGAGGAGATGTATTATACCAGGAGGGAAACCGTATAAGCGGATTCTATTGCATTCACAAAGGGATCATTAAGGTTTTCAAGACTGGTTTCGACGGAAAGGAACAAATAATAAGATTCGCCAAACCAGGCGAAATAATAGCATACAGAAGCGTTCTCAGCAATGAGCCGGCCTGCACTTCTGCAAAAGTTATCGAAGATTGTCAGGTATGTTTTATTCCTTCAGAGATACTTATCACTCTCATAAAATCCAACACTTCCTTTTCTCTGGAATTGCTTAAGCTGGCCTGTCATGAGTTGGGAGAAGCCAATTCTTTCATAACCGACATTGCCCAGAAAACCGTCAGGGAAAGGCTTGCAGAGATTCTATTGCTGCTGATGAATGATTTTGGTCTCGACGAACAGAACAACCTGAATATTTCCCTTACACGTGAAGAGCTTGCCAATATAGTAGGAACAGCAACCGAATCGGTTATAAGGCTTCTTTCAGAATTCAAATCAGATAAGCTTGTCGAACTCGACGGAAGAAAAATCAGGATTCTGAACAGAAAAGGGCTTGAAAAGATCAGTAATGTTCTTTCACGGATTTAGAAGCATCAGAAAAGCTTTCCGTTAAGGTCACCACGGCTGAAATTCTTTCCAAGGTGCCTGTAGGCATGCTCGGTGGCTTCTCTTCCCCTCGGGGTCCTTTTAAGGTATCCTTCCTTTATAAGAAAAGGTTCATAGACTTCCTCTATCGTTCCGCTTTCCTCGCCTACTGCCGTCGAAATTGTGTTAAGACCCACAGGTCCGCCGCCGAACTTTTCTATAATGGCAAGCAGGATACGGTTGTCCATTTCATCAAGGCCGTGCTGGTCAATATTCAGTGCCTTCAGTCCATAGCGGGTTATATCCAGGTCGATATTTCCCGACCCTCTTACCTGTGCAAAGTCCCTTATCCTCCTGAGAAGAGCATTAGCAATCCTGGGGGTTCCCCTGCTGCGCCGGGCTATTTCCGCAGCTGCATCGGGATTTATTTTCACTCCGAGAATACCTGAGGATCTTTTAACAATACCTGTAAGAACCTCATGATCGTAATATTCAAGATGAAATGTTATTCCGAATCTTGCCCTCAGCGGACTTGTGAGCAAACCCGAACGGGTTGTAGCCCCTATCAGGGTGAACTTGTTCAGGGTTAGCTGAACCGACCTGGCGCTGGGTCCCTTGTCGAGCATAATGTCGATCTGGAAATCCTCCATTGCTGAATAAAGGTATTCTTCAACAACAGGGCTGAGCCTGTGGATCTCGTCAATGAAAAGCACATCACCATCTTCAAGATTGGTAAGAAGACCGGCCAGATCGCCGGGCTTGTCGAGGACAGGACCAGAAGTAACTCTCAGGTTTACATGTAATTCATTTGAAATAATTGCTGCAAGAGTCGTTTTTCCGAGCCCGGGAGGACCATGAAGCAGTACATGATCCAACGATTCCCCCCTCTGCCGGGCTGCGGTTACAAAGACCTCAAGATTATCTATTACCTGTTTCTGACCTTTGAAATCACTGAACGTAACAGGCCTGAGTTGCTTCTCAAACTCCTTTTCGGTATCGGTAAGATTCTCCTTCCTTAATTCAAATTTCTCGTCCATCAATCAAACTATCAATGAGGTAAGTTACACTATACAGGCTGCAGAAGGCGGAAGAAAACCTTCTCCACTGAAATACCATCCTTCTATTTTATAAGCTTCACATCACTTTCAGGCAGCTGGATCCTGACCCCGTTGATGCTTATCTCAACATCATCCCTGAAGGTTATCATCATGATCTGCATGCCGTCTTCATCGTACTTCTTCCAGGTCCTCTGACGTATTCCCATCCGGTAAAACTGCTCCTCCCTCACCCTTCCGTTTTCATGATAATATGTCAGAGTGCCGTCGGGATTGCCCTGAACGTAATTGCCCTTAAACCTCAGCGTGCCGTCGGGATAATATGATTTCCACAATCCGTCGCGCAAACCTACAATATAATTTCCCTCTTCGGTATTGTCGCCCGAATCATATTTCCATGGTCCGTTTTTTTCACCATCGGTGTAAACTCCCTGCGCTATTATCTTGCCATCGGCAGAATATTCGGTGTATTCCCCGTCGCGTTGTCCCTGGAAATATTCCTCCTCCCTTAGAATGGCTCCGTTGTTATAGTACCATTTCCATAATCCGTCGGGCCTTCCGTTATTGTAAGAACCTGTCTGTTCCAGCTTGCCTTCCGGGTTGTAGAACTTCCATAAACCACTTCTCCGGCTTTCTGTATATTGTCCTTCAGCCTGGGTTTTTCCGTCGGGATAAAGATCTTTCCATTTTCCGTTAAACCGGCCTGCTTCATCCACGATTCCTTCTGAAATAAGAAGTCCGTTGTCGTTGTAAACAAAACCATTTGTGACTTTTCCGTCGGCATTGTATTCCCTGTGAACCCCTACCGGAACCTTATTCCTGAAAGGTCCGCTGTAAACCAGCCTGTTGTTCTCATCGTACCTGTTCTCAATTTCAATATCAGACTGATCTTCAACTTCCGATTTCACAATGGATCCGCTGTCGTAGAGCATTGTCATTACAAGTACTCCCCTAATGTCATATTCCTTGAAATATCCATGAAGAAGGTCATCGCGGAAATTCTTTTCAGTTTTAACGCTTCCTCCGGGATAGAAATCTTTCCAGACACCCTGTCTGAGGCCATTTGCGTCAATACGGTTTATCCTTTCCCTGCTTATGAGGTAATCATTGTTGTATTCGAATATTGTTATAACCTTTCCATCCCTGTCGAATTCCTTTGACAAACCTTCCTTTTTTCCTTCATTGTATGCAAGGGTTTGCTGTATCTTACCGTCGGGATAGTAAAAATATGCAAGCCCTTCCTTCCTGTCGCCCGCATACAGTTCCCTCGATTGAACAAATAATCCTTCAGCGGGATCTTTACCATACTTAAATGAATACCCATTTCTTTTGCCAAACAGATAATTTATCTTTTCAAGTGTATCGCCTGCCTGGTCAAAAAACACCCAAACACTGTCGAGTTGAAAATTGCTGTATTTTCCTTCTGACTTTTTTATTCCTGTAACATAATAGCTCTTCCAGAATCCTTCAGGTTTTCCGTTCTTTAATACTCCTTCGCTGGATATAGTGCCGTTTGGATACCTGAATACCTGGTACCCGTCACCGGAAACAGCGCCAGTCTGTCCTTTTGCCATAAGTACCGTTGACAGAATCACACAAAGCGATAATAATTTCTTCATCCTATAATCCAAGTTTTTCAGAAATTTCCATCATCCTTATAATCGGCTTTCGTGCTTTCAAAAGCATCTCACGGTCTATCTCAATAACCGGTTCTTCATCACGAAGGCATTTATAGATTTTCTCCAGCGTGATCATCTTCATGAAATTACACTCGCTGCAACCACATGTGGAATCTTTTGGAGGAGCTGGTATGAACCTTTTTCCAGGATTCTTTTTTATCATCTGATGAATTATTCCCGGTTCAGTAGCAACAATAAATGAATCGGAGCTGTCGGATGATGTGAATTTAAGCAGCGCCGCTGTTGATCCTATGAAATCGGCTATCATTCTGACCGGGAGCTCGCACTCGGGATGAACTATAACCTTTGCACCGGGATTCTGCTTCCTGAGTTCAAGAATAGATTCGAGAGAAAACTCCTCATGTACATGACATGCGCCGTTCCAGACAACAATGTCGCGTCCTGTCCGGTTCAGAATATAATTTCCAAGATTTCTGTCAGGACCAAATAGTATTTTTTCTTCTTCAGGAAGGGATTCAATTATTTCAACAGCATTAGTCGAAGTGCAGGTTATGTCAGACATAACCTTGATATCAATATTTGAATTTACATAAGTAACAACAGTTCTTCCGGGATTGTCGCGGATGAATTTTCCGAATTGAACAGGATCACATGAATCAGCCAGGGAGCATCCTGCATCCATATCCGGTATAAGAACCTTTTTATCAGGTGCAAGGATCTTTGCCGTTTCTGCCATAAACCTTACACCGGCAAATAAGATGATGTCAGCGTCATTTACGGCAGCTTTTTGAGATAAAGCAAGACTATCGCCTATGAAATCGGCTATGTCCTGTATATCGGCGGTCTGATAATAATGAGCCAGTATGATTGCATTCTTCTTCCTTTTAAGCTCCCTTATTTCATCTTCCAGCTTCATATATTTCTTATCACCCATCCTTTTCATCAAATTTATCCGGTCATCTGCCATGGAACCTTATAATATCCTTTTCCTGTTTGCACTAACAATGAAACAAATATGTCAGCTTTGACCTCCTTTGGATTTCCTTTCAAAAATAGCAAGCAAATCATTAAGTCCGGTCAATTTATCACCCTGATATTTTTATTATTATTAACTATATAAATTTCTTTTATTTATTGTTTTTATGATATGCTGTTAATTCTGTTAAAATAAAAACAGCCAAAGTCTTTCATTTTATGAAATAATTATACTGCGAACATGTTTTCAACAGCTCAAAAAATATACCATTTTTGAATATCAGCAAATTAACTGAAATATTAACAATTGTTCAGTAAAGGTTTTCTCTTCCGGTTGTTCAACAAAAGTGTAAGCTTCGATGTTAATTAAGAGTTTACATATCCTGTTAATTTCATAAAAACTTTTTAAAAGAATGTGACTATTGATGAAATTAACAGCAATCAGTTAATAACTGTGATGTTTTCAAAAAAAAGAAACGGGAAAGGAAGGGGTTGTTAACAGGGGACAATCCTGCCGGTCGAGTTTATCCCTAACTCAATCCTGTGACCATTACCGCGATACTTTTCTGCCATGAGGGGTCTTCTGATCAACCCCTGTTGGGGTTGAGATGTAAAACAGGTTGTGAAACGCAGCAGTAATATATAAGTGAACAATAAATCAAAAGATAAAATCATATTTTTTTCTTTAATGTTTTCAAATATGTTAATTTGGTGCTTTTGACTCACTTAAACAAATTCAGGTGGAATCCAGGAAAATTGCAATAGCCTCCGATCATGCTGGTTATTTTCTGAAAGAGAAGATAATCAGTTTCCTTGTTAAGAATAATATAGATGTCAGGGATATTGGAAGTCATAAGTTTGAAGAAAGCGATGATTATCCCGATTACGGTCATCCGCTTGCCACAGCAGTGGCAAACGGCGAATGTGAACTTGGAATTTCTATCTGCGGAACGGGAAACGGAATAAACATGACAGTCAACAAGCATCAGGGTATAAGGAGCGCTATTTGCTGGAATGAAGAGATTGCCAGACTTGCAAGAAAACATAACGATGCCAATATTTGCGCACTGCCTGCCAGATTTATTAACGAATCCGAAGCCTTTCTGATTGTCAGGGAATTTCTTGAAACGGATTTTGACGGTGGAAGGCACAAGAGGAGAATTGACAAAATCCCATTAAAAATGTATTGAAATGCTTTCAAATTCATGTAAATACGCAATAAGAGCAGTTGTTTACCTGGCAAGCCGGCATACAAAAAGCAACATAGGAATAAAGGAAATTTCGAAGGAACTTGACCTTCCTTCTCCCTTTCTTGCAAAAATTCTTCAGCAACTGGCTAAAAACAAGATACTTGCTTCGGTAAAGGGACCCAATGGCGGTTTCACGCTAAAGAAAAAACCTGAAGCGATAACAATGCTCGACATTGTTAAGATCATCGACGGAGATGATCTTTTCAGGAAGTGCCTTATACACGACGGCAGCTGTGCTGAACTTAAGAAGAACAGAAAAGCATGTCCTGTTCATGATGGCTATTCCGGGATACGGGCTGAAATAGATATGCTTTTCCGGAGCAGAACAATTGCCGACCTGGTAAGGTCAGCAGAAGGATCAGACAATATTCTGATCTGAACTTTTCCTTTTATAATACGGTTCGTAAAAAAGCCATATGCAAACTGCTGTGGCGGTACCTGCAGTGTTGAACATTATATCGAGTATATCAGCTTTGCGGGTTTCTGTGAATCCCGCCTGTGCCAGCTCGACCATGGCTCCGAATACAACCGGGATCAGAGCCACTATAATTATCTGGCGTGTATTTGAAAACAGCCTGCGATGCTCAAGAATGATAACACCCATGAACAGGAAATACAGCCCGAAATGCGCGAATTTGTCGAGATATTTAAAATCGAAAAACCCTGCTTTTTCAAAGGCGCTCGCATTGGCAAGGCTCAGATACAATATAAGAGATGAAACCAGGATCGAGAATTTGTTCTTACTTATCATTTTGACAGTTTGGTTCAAAAATAGACAATAGAATGATATTTTCTTTATAAATTTAAGCGTTTCATCGCATTAAAATGGCCGGCATCTACATCCACATTCCATTCTGCAAAAAGCTTTGTTCATATTGTGATTTCTATCACGTAATAACGCAGGCGGATAATAAGCAGTATATCGATGCTCTTAATCGTGAAGCCATACTCCGCAGAGACTACCTGGGGGGCCAGCCGGTATCAACTATCTATATCGGAGGAGGAACTCCGTCTGTACTGAACTCCGTCGAAATACAAAGCATTCTTGATAATCTTGCCGCTAATTTCAGGATTGACGAAAACCCGGAGGTTACAATTGAAGTCAATCCCGATGACATCAGCGATGAATTTCTTGAAGGACTCAAAAAGACAATTATAAACAGGATCAGTATCGGGATACAGTCGTGGAGGGAACAGGATCTCAGATTCATGAACAGACGGCATACTGCTTCAGCAGCTGCAACAGCGCTCGATAAGATAATCGATGCCGGATACACAAATGTTACCATCGACCTTATTTACGGCATCCCTGGTATGAAGACCTCCGACTGGTCCTCGAACCTTGATATCAGTTTTTCATACGGCATAAAACACCTGTCGGCATATCATCTTACCATTGAACCGGGGACCATGCTGGGTAAAATGAAGGAAAAAGGTGTTTTTACGGAAACTGATGAAGATGAAAGCGCTTCACAGTTTCAGCTCCTCATCGATAAGGCCGAAGCTGCCGGATTCATTCAGTATGAAATATCAAATTTCGCAATGCCGGGTTTCCTGTCTGTTCATAATTCAAATTACTGGAGGCAGGTAAGTTACCTCGGACTGGGTCCCTCAGCCCATTCCTTTAACGGATACTCAAGGCAGTGGAATATCAGGGATGTAAGGAAATACATGAAAGCAGTCGATTCAGGGTCATTGCTTTTCGATAAGGAGGATCTTGACAGGAAAACAAGATTCAATGAATACATAATGACCTCACTTCGGACCATGTGGGGAATCAGCCTCGATTATGTGGAAGAAGTTTTTGAAAAAGAAGGCTATGATTATCTGAAGAATCTTTCAGGAAAGTATATCGGCTACGGGCTGATGAAACAGGAAAAACAAACCCTGGTCCTTACGAACCAGGGTAAGATGATTTCTGATAATATTATTTCCGAGCTGATGCTCCCGGCCGACAGATAATTATCTTTTAGCCAGGGCAAAGGTTGTCCGTCCTATTATGTTGTTCTCAAGATAAAGTTCGACGCTGTAGGTGCCTTCAATAAAATCTCCCGTGTTGTCAAGGAAAATGCACATTTCAATATCCTGATTCATGTAGTCGACCAGACGGCTTGCCGAATAAACAAGCTTGTCGCCGTTAAAGTCGAAAAGATTGTCGGGGCTGGTGGTTATCACAAGCGAATCAGGCCTGATAATCCGCATGAAAACTTCCTTTTCGCCTGCTTCTGCAATGGGATTTTCCCGCAAGGTAAAGCATATCCTAAGCTTGTCGATATTTGCTATCCTGTTGGTCTCCTTTCTTTTCTTGTTCAGGGAAACTGCATTGATATCCTTGGCCTGGATCACCGAAGCCACACTCACTTTCGACGTCAGCTCCTCCTTGGCTTTGGTAAGCTCAACGTTCGTATTCTGAACTTCGGTTATTTGCTGTTTGAAACCGATATTTTCAGCCATCAGCTGCTGATTGAGCGTATTCAGAGAGTCAATCTGAACAATGTAACCCTTCATGATGTTGCGCATTGTTCCAATTTCTGCCTTGTACTTCTTAAGCAACTGAACGTTGGAAGCATTTATCGACAGTAACTGAACAATCCTGTCCCTTTCCCTCTGCAGATTCGCCATCAGAGTGTCGTTGTCTGTCTTAAGAGTGTCATACCCATGGACCATCAGCCTCAGTTCATTGGCCAGAGAGTCTTTTTCCTGGGTCAGGACCGTCTCTATTTCAACCATCTTGTTTTTCTGGTCGAAGTACATCACAACCAGAAAAATAAGAGCTGCCGCAAGTATGACCGTCGTGAAGATCATAGCTATGGGTGCACTTTTTTTCTGGGGCTGTTCTACCGGGGTGATAGTGTTTGTGTCTGTCATTTATTTACCTGTATTTGAATAAATAATAGTACAAAAATAATAATATCATTGAAATAATTACAAAAATCCATTCCAATGATTAATTTTACCAATGCTATTGGAACGAGTAAGTACTTTATTATCAATTATATGAGTGGATTTTTCGGCGTTGTTTCCAGGAAAGACTGCGTTTCTGATGTATTTTACGGTACCGATTATCATTCCCATCTGGGCACCAGAAGAGCAGGGATGGTATTTATCGTCCCGGGGAAGGGATTCCGCCGCTCTATACACAGTATAGAAAATGCATATTTCAGAAACAAATTCGAGGAGGACCTCGATGAGTTCTCGGGAAATTCAGGAATGGGTATAATAAGCGACACCGATCCTCAGCCCATACTCTTCAATTCACATCTCGGACGCTTTGCAATAGTTACTGTAAGCCGGGTTCTGAACCTTGAGGAACTTGAGGAAAGATTCCTGCAGAAACGTAACCATTTCACCGAAAATTTCGAAGGGAACGTGAATCCGACAGAGGTTGTCGCAAACCTTATATGCGAGAAGGATAATTTTGTGGAAGGCATTGAGAATGTGTTTGAGAACGTAAAAGGATCGTGCTCGCTGCTTATTCTGACAGAAAGCGGGATCATTGCTGCCAGGGATAAGCTTGGAAGAACTCCGGTTGTCATAGGACGTAACGATAATGGCCACGCTGTTGCAGTAGAAACCTGTTCTTTTCCAAACACCGGGTATGATACTGATTACTTCCTCGGGCCGGGCGAGATAGTTCATATCAATGAAGATGGTTACACACGACTCAGAGAGCCGGGTGAGAAACTTCAGATATGTGCGTTCCTCTGGGTTTACTATGGATATCCTCCCTCATACTATGAGGGCATCAATGTTGACGAATGCCGTTTGAGATGCGGGGCTGCCCTGGCCAGAAGAGATAATATTGAAGCAGATTTCGCCTGCGGTATTCCGGATTCCGGCGTCGGCCATGCAATGGGATACAGCAACGAAAAGCGAATACCCTATAAAAGAGCTTATGCAAAATACACTCCCACATGGCCGAGAAGCTTCATGCCCCAGCGTCAGGAACAGCGCGACCTTGTGGCCAAAATGAAACTTATACCCAACAGGGAGGTAATTGAAGGAAAAAGCATGGTGTTTCTCGACGACAGTATAGTGCGCGGAACCCAGCTCAAGGATAATACCGTTGACCTAAGGAAGTCGGGAGCAGCCAAAGTACACATGAGGATAGCTTGTCCGCCTCTGCTTTTTCCATGCATGTTCCTGAATTTCTCCCAGTCGCGCACCCCAATGGAACTGGCGGGAAGAAAAGCTGTTTTCGAACTCGAAGGCGACACCGCCGACCTGAAGGAATACTCCGATCCCGATTCGGAAAAATATGCAGCAATGGTTAACAAGGTAGCTGAAATGCTCGATCTCGACAGCCTGATGTACCAGAGACTGGACGATCTTGTTGAGGCAATCGGGTTGCCAAAGGAAAAACTATGCACCCATTGCTGGGATGGAAGCGGAGTTTATTAGGTCGTGCAGTCTTGCAGTCTTGCGGTCATGCGGTCTTACTATGAAAGCCTCTTCCTGATTAATGACTGAACCTCTGTTTCTTCCAGTTTATTCTTTGTTTCCCTGTATCCGATATTAAAGACTTCTAAGGCTTTCTGGGGATCGAGGATCTTGTATTTCCTGAGCTCGTCGGGGGCTATGAAGATATCAAACCTGGAAGCTTTGAGTTCTACCTCCTTGGCCATGTTCAGTATGAAACTGCGCTCGGCGATCTGAACCATGCTGGTGACAGTCTTTTCATAACCGGCCGGATTGACGAAAGATCCAATGATTAAATCACATATGTCTTCAATGGGCTTGACTGGAAGATTGTCAAGAACACCGCCATCGACATAGTAAACATTGTCTATTATAACCGGCTTGAAAAGAACAGGAATGCTTGCCGAGGCAATCACTGGTCTGAGAAGTTCTCCCTCGCAGAAATACTTTGCCCGGCCGTTGTTAAGGTCGGTGGCTGTCACAAAAAGCGGTATGGAAAGGCCTTCGAATGTTGATGCTTTAAGGTTTTCCTGTAGAATACGTTCAATGCCGGAAATCTGAAGAAGGCCTTCGCGGGGTACCGTCGGCCTGACATAGTGTAGCATGCTCGAGGAATTCATTATCTGCAGGATCTCCTCCGGGGTATAGCCGTCGGCATAGAGAACACCCACCAGAGCTCCGGCACTGGTCCCCGAAAC
>ERZ795055.1266-NODE-1266-length-20765-cov-4.283535_pt1 | contig 20765 bp, 14 predicted proteins | sample MGYA00375139_ERZ795055 | MGnify/ENA primary metagenome ERZ795055 (study PRJEB30184, sample SAMN05720283) | anaerobic digester metagenome | isolation source: active sludge of municipal wastewater-treating anaerobic digesters | place: USA | collected 2015-01-23 ... | reverse complement strand
TTTGATGGCTTTGCACATAACATAAGTTGCTTCCAGTGTTGCAGCTACAGGAATTTTTCCAGTTGAAGTTTTAATAAAGTCAGCACCGGCACTCATAGCCAGAATTGATGCTTTTTTTATTTTCGATCCGGTTTGGAGTGCTCCCGTTTCTAAAATCACCTTTAAATGTGCTTCGCGACAAGCTGCTTTTATCTCTGTAAGTTCTTCAAAAACCTCCTCGAATTTATTTTCAAGAAATTTTCCGATGGAGATTACCACATCAATTTCGGTAGCTCCTTCCATAACAGACATTGCAGTTTCGGCCACTTTTATCTCAATAAATGTTTGCGAAGCCGGAAATCCGGCTGAAACAGCAGCAATTCCGATGGGCTCTTTCAAATGCTCTTTTACGACCGGAACCAATGCCGGATAAACACAAATAGCTCCCACATTGGGCAAATGAGGAAATGCTGATTTAAAATTATTGACTTTATTAACCATCGCAATAATTTCGGCGTCAGTATCGGTTCCGTTCAGTGATGTTAAATCAATCTGATTCAAACATTGCTTATAAACTTCAACTGTATCGTTTGCCTTGTAATTTTCTGCAATTATGCGGTCGATGTCAGCTTTTACGGCGTCATCGTTAATATTGCAGTCATATAAATTAAATAAATCGTCAAATTTGCTCATACGTTTTTGTAGATTAGTTGTTTGGAAAGAATATGATTTACCCGATATATTGTAAATTTCCGTGGATAAATATTTTGTTTAAAAATTGAGATTATGTAATCAGTTTTTCGTTATTTAAATGTCTGTGGCTGTCACGATCGGTTTTCTTTTGCATGTTTTTATCGAAAGCTTCACTCAAATTTACACCCGTTTGATTTGCCAGACAAATTAATACCCACAGAACGTCAGCCATTTCGTCGGCCATATTATACTCCAGATCGGTTTGTTTAAACGATTGATCGCCATACTTTCGGGCAATAATTCGGGCCAACTCACCCACTTCTTCGGTCAGAATGGCCATATTTGTCAACTCACTGAAATAGCGCACACCAAAAGTTTTAATCCAATCATCAACTTTCAACTGGGCTTCTTCAATGGTAATGGATTTATTCATTGAGGCGTGCTATTACTGTTTCGTTACCAATGGTTGATTCACCTACCTGAACAAATATTTCGGTATCGAGCGGAAAATAAATATCAACACGCGAGCCGAATTTTATAAAACCCAGATGCTCGTTGATATGACATTCTTTGCCGGCATGAGCATAAGTTACAATACGGCGGGCCAATGCACCTGCTATTTGCCTTACTAAAATCTGTGTTTTAAACTGTGTTTCAATTACAACTGTGGAACGTTCGTTTTCAGTACTCGATTTAGGCAAAAATGCAGCCATGTGTCTTCCATTGTGATGAAGTGATTTTAAAACCATTCCTTTTACCGGAACCCAATTGGCATGAACATTAAAAACCGACATAAAAATGGAGACCTGAATCCGTTTATCTCCGAAATATTCATTTTCTTCCACCGGCTCTACAACTACTATCGTTCCATCGGCCGGAGCAACTACCAAACTCGGATCATCAATAACAACTCGGCGATGCGGATTTCGAAAAAAATATGCAAAAAAGAAAAGCAGAAAAGCAGAAACTACAACGTTTACTACCAATACTATCAGTTGAAATTTGATGTAAATAAAAAGATTCAACAACAATAATATAAGTAATAATGTACCAAGTATTAACCTTCCTTCTTTGTGTATTCTTATATATCTCATTTGATAATTTTATTTCGGGTATTTTTATGTATTTTTCATAACAAAAGTATAGAAAAAGTTTCAGCAATGCAAGGAGTGGCTTCAAACTTTTTAATTCCGGCTAAATTGATTAACTTTGCACTTCTTGTTTTTAAAAAATCAGCGTTTAATTTCAAATTATTAAATACTTGTTTTAAAACATTTTAAGATAGAGATTATCGATTTTTATTTTTTTTATTCAATATATTAGTTGTTTATGGATTTATCATTGCTTTCGGCCATTTCACCAGTTGACGGACGTTACCGCTCAAAATCGGAATTGTACTCCAATTATTTTTCGGAATTTGCATTAATCCGTTATCGGGTTCAAGTGGAAATTGAATATTTTATTGCTTTGTGCGAAATTCCGTTAAAACAATTGGAATCAGTACCTTCCGAAGTTTTTTCAAAACTCAGAACTATTTACACTGAATTTAGTGTGGCTGATGCGAAAAAAATTAAAGACATTGAGTTAGTTACCAATCACGATGTAAAAGCGGTAGAATATTTTATAAAAGAAAAATTCGATAAACTTGGATTAGAAGCTTATAAAGAGTTCATTCACTTTGGTTTAACTTCGCAGGACATTAATAACACGTCGATTCCACTATCGGTAAAAGATGCTTTGGAACACGTTTATTATCCCGAAATTGATACCGTTTTAAATCTTCTGAATCATTTGTCGGAAGAGTGGAGGGATGTTTCGATGCTAGCAAAAACCCACGGGCAACCGGCTTCACCAACCAGACTTGGAAAAGAATTTAAGGTGTTTATCAGCCGGATTGATCAGCAACTCGATATTTTGCGCAAAACGCCGGTTTCAGCTAAATTTGGTGGTGCAACCGGCAATTATAATGCTCACGTTGTGGCCTATCCAACCATCGATTGGAAAGCATTTGGAAACAAATTTGTATCCGAAAAATTGGGTATGAATCGGGAACAATGGACCACACAGATTTCAAATTATGATAATCTTGCTGCACAATTGGATGCGCTGAAAAGGATCAACACAATTTTTATTGATTTTTGTCGCGATATTTGGACTTATGTCTCGATGGAATATTTCAAACAAAAAATTAAAGCCGGTGAAGTTGGTTCTTCGGCCATGCCGCATAAAGTAAACCCAATCGACTTCGAAAATGCAGAAGGCAATTTGGCAATGGCAAATGCAATTTTCGAGTTTCTGTCGGCCAAACTACCGGTTTCGAGACTTCAACGCGACCTGACCGATAGTACCGTTTTGCGAAATATCGGCGTTCCGTTTGCTCATACACTTATTGCCACTCAAAGCATTTTGAAGGGTTTGAACAAACTTTTGCTCAATGAAACAGCCATTTACAAAGATTTGGATAATACATGGGCGGTAGTTGCCGAAGGTATTCAAACCATTTTGCGCCGTGAATCGTATCCGCAACCTTATGAAGCTTTGAAAGCTTTAACGCGAAAAAATGAAGGTATTACCAGTCAATCAATTCGTGAATTTATTGACACACTGAACGTTGATGACACTGTAAAAGAAGAATTACGACGTATCACACCCCGAAATTATACAGGAATTTAAAATAACCGTTGTTCGAAGTCCAAAGACTAATATAAAATGTTCAAATTTATTATTTTGCTGAAGCGGTTTGTTCCGCCTTACAAAAAATATGTTTTTTTGAGCTTGCTGTTTAACCTGATAACGATGGTTTTCGGTGTGGTTTCGTATACCGCTATTATGCCAATTCTCAATATGTTATTTGGCATTCAAAAAGTTGAAGGACAATACATTCCCTGGACATTTTCCAATACATTTGAACAAATTATTGATGCAGTAAAAAATAATTTTTATTACACAATAAATAACACTTTGCAATCGGCGGGGCCGAATAAAGCGCTCATTTATCTTGGAATATTTCTGATTATAATGACAGCAATAAAAGTGGGATCGGCCTATTTGGGATCCTATTTTTTGATTCCCATTCGTACCGGAGTTTTACGCGATTTGCGCAATCAATTGTACAAAAAAATCATTCACTTACCCATTGGATTTTTTACCGAAGAACGTAAAGGCGATATCATGTCGCGCATGACAGCTGACGTATCCGAAGTTGAAGCTTCGATTATGAGTTCGCTTGAAATGGTTTTCAAAAATCCGATTCTGATTATCGGGTATCTGACTGTAATGTTTGTAATGAGCTGGAAATTAACCATTTTTGTGCTTATATTACTTCCATTCAGTGGTACGCTTATTGGCAAAATCGGGAAATCACTTAAACGTCGTTCCACTACCGGACAAGAACAAACCGGAGAATTACTTTCGCAAATTGAAGAAACTCTGGGTGGGCTTCGAGTGGTGAAAGCATTCAATGCGGAACACAAACTCGAAGAACGGTTCAGTAATTTGAATGAGAGAATTCGCCTTACATTCAATCGTATCAATCGTCGTTATAATTTAGCACATCCTGTTAGCGAGTTTTTGGGTACTGTAGTGATTTCTATATTGTTATGGTATGGAGGTTCGCTTATTTTAATAAATAATAGTGATATTTCTGCCGAGCAATTTATTTTTTACATTGTAATATTTTATAGCATAATCGGACCGGCAAAAGATCTTTCGAGAGCTACTTACAGCATACAAAAGGGGATGGCTTCGCTGGATAGAGTTGATAAAATTCTACAAACCGAAAATGCAATCAAAAATCCGGAGAAACCTGAACCGCTTCATCCTTTTTCGGAAAAAATTGAATATCGTAACCTGAGTTTTAAATACGATCAGGATTGGGTGTTGCAGAATATTAATCTGATCATTCCAAAAGGGAAAACGATAGCTCTTGTCGGTCAATCAGGTTCGGGAAAATCGACGATGGTAGATTTATTACCACGATATTACGACCCCAATGAAGGTGAGATATTATTGGATGGAATAAAAATTACGGACTATAGCACTCATGATTTACGTTCACTAATGGGTAATGTAAATCAGGAAGCCATTCTTTTTAATGACACATTTTACAATAACATTACTTTTGGCGTTGATAATGCCACCATGGAGCAAGTGATTGAAGCAGCGAAAATTGCCAATGCGCACGATTTTATTATGGCTACTGAAAATGGCTACGAAACCAATTTAGGAGATCGCGGCAATAAACTTTCGGGTGGACAGCGGCAACGCATTAGTATAGCACGTGCCATTTTGAAGAACCCACCCATACTTATACTCGACGAAGCCACTTCAGCGCTCGATACCGAATCGGAAAAACTGGTACAGGAAGCATTGGAAAATCTTATGCAAAATCGCACCACATTGGTTGTCGCTCACCGCCTTTCGACTATCAAACGTGCCGACGAAATTTGTGTGCTTCACGAAGGTCGAATTGTTGAACGGGGAAATCATGATGAATTAGTAGCACTTAATGGATATTATAATCGATTGTATATGATGCAATCGTTTTGAAAAATTGAGTATTCAGTCTTTTAATTTTAATCCGTTTATAATTATTTAACATATAATTAGGCTAATAAAACTTTCTGTTTGATTATTATTTAATTCATTCTATAAAAAATTATTATCTTTGCCACTGAAATACTTTGATTTGATAATTAAATACATATTTATTAATTCAGAGTGCTTGCATCATACAGGCACTCTGTTTTTTTAAATAATAAACATAAAAATTATATACTATACTTATGCAAGAAATCAAATTTTACAGTGGCGAAAATATTCCACTGGAACTACACAAAGTACGAATCGTACAAAAACTCAATCTTGTTCCCATCGAACGTCGTCTTGAAGCACTTTACGAAGGTGGATTTAACACTTTCAGATTAAGCACCAAAGATGTTTTTCTCGACATGTTGACAGATTCAGGTACGAATGCTATGAGCGACAACCAATTAGCGGCTATGATGCAAGCCGATGATGCTTATGCAGGTTCTCAAAGTTTTTATCGCCTGGAAAAAGCGGTGCAAGATGTACTTGGAAAAAAATATTTATTACCGGTTCATCAAGGTCGTGCTGCCGAAAGTATTATTTCCATTGCTTATGTAAAAAAGGGCAGTTTAGTTCCTATGAACTATCACTTTACTACTGCAATGGCCCACATCACTCAAAATGGAGGTAAAATTGCTGAACTTCTTTATCCTGAAGCTTATGTGATAAATTCAAACCATCCGTTTAAGGGAAATATGAATATTGAATTATTGGAAGAAACCATTGTGAATCATGGTGCGGCTAATATTCCTTTTATTCGCATGGAAGCATCAACCAACTTAATCGGAGGTCAACCATTCTCGGTTCAAAACTTACGCGATGTACGTGCAGTAGCCGATAAATTTGGTATTCGTATCGTTCTGGATTGTAGTCTTTTGGGCGAAAATGCATACCTGGTACTGAAACGCGAAGAAGAGTTTAAAAACTCAAACATGGGCGAAATTATGAGAACAATGACTGCTTTGGCCGATCTCTGCTATTTCTCAGCCCGTAAAATTTCTTCATCGCGCGGTGGTGGAATGTGTTCTGATAAATTAGAAATTTACAAAGAACTTGAAGCATTGGTTCCACTTTACGAAGGTTTTACAACTTATGGTGGTATTTCGATCCGCGAAATTGAAGCTATGGCCGTAGGACTTTACGAAACTCAGGACGAAACAATGATTTGTCAAAGTCCGAACTTTATAAAATACTTAGTCGATTCATTAGACAATAAAAGTATTCCGGTTATTAAACCTGCCGGTGTTTTAGGTGCACACGTTGATGCAATGCAATTTTGTGCGCATATTCCTCAAACAGAATATCCTGCAGGGGCATTAGCAGCTGCATTATTTCTGATTTCAGGTGTTCGTGGTATGGAACGCGGATCAATCTCGAACCAACGTGACGAAGATGGCAACGAAACTTATGCCGATATGGAATTACTTCGTTTAGCTGTTCCGCGTCGTGTTTTCACATTGTCGCAAATTAAATATGTTGAAGATCGCTTGAATTGGCTGTACGATAATCGTCAGTTAATCGGTGGTTTACGCTTTGTATACGAGCCACCTGTACTTCGATTCTTTATGGGTGGACTGGAACCTACAAGCGATTGGCCACAAAAACTGGTTGCAAAATTCAAAGCTGATTTCGGCGAAAGTTTATAATTAGTTCGTATTAATAATAAAAGGCAGAATTTTTCTTCATGAAATTTCTGCCTTTTTTGTTTGTCTGTTTTTTGATTATTTTTACACCATGAATATAATGAAATTCCTTGTTGTCGTATTTTTACTTGTTTTACATCAATGCACACTTATAGCCCGCAATTTTACAATTAGCGGAACAGTGACATCGTTAAATTCTGGTGAAACACTTATTGGAACTTCTGTTATAGATATAATTTCACACAAGGGAACTGCAAGTAATAATTATGGCTTTTATTCTATAACATTACCTGAGGGAAAAGTTGTTATGCAACTCTCGTACACTGGCTTTGCAACTCAGCAACATGAATTTTTACTCCATAAAGATACCATTTTAAATATTTCGTTATCAGATTACATTGAATTAAATGAAGTTACAGTAACTGCCTCACAAAAAGAATTCGGAGCAGGTGGATCACAAATGAGTGCAATTAACGTTCCTATGGCCGTAATAAAAACAGTTCCAATGTTGTTTGGCGAATCAGATATAATTAAATCATTGCAATTGATGCCCGGAGTTCAGGCCGGAACAGAAGGTTCTACCGGATTTTATGTACGTGGTGGCGGCCCGGATGAAAATTTATTTCTGTTAGATGGTGTTCCGGTTTATAATGTGAGTCATATTGCCGGATTTTTTTCGGTATTCAATACTGATGCTGTTAAAAATGTTACGTTATACAAGGGTGGTTTTCCGGCACGTTTTGGTGGCCGACTATCGTCTGTAGTTGACATAAGATTGAATGATGGGAATAACAAAAAAATTGGTGGAAATGTATCAGTAGGTCTTATCTCTTCGAAAATAAATCTCGAAGGACCCATTTTTGACGAAAAAACTACTTTCAGTTTTTCGGCACGCCGTAGTTATTTCGATTTATTGACTAAACCGGCACTGAATTTAATTAAATTTGAGGACGGATTTAAAGTTTCAGCGGGTTATTTTTTTTATGATATTAACCTGAAAATTATGCATAAACTAAATGAAAAAAACAGAATTTATCTCAGTTTATACAATGGTCAGGATGCTATTAATTCGGAGATAAATGATAGTTGGAAATATGACAATGATAATATAACTGAAAGCAATAAACTATATCTAAACTGGAAATGGGGTAATAATGTAGCATTGGTACGTTGGAACAGAATACTAACTAATAAGCTGTTCTTAAACACATCTGCCACATTTACCAACTACAAATTTAACACTACCATGGGAAATGAATTCAAAACAGAAATTTCAGAACCAAATCAAATAACCGAAAAAAAATACCTGCTCAATTACTTTTCAGGAATTACCGATTATGGATTGAAAACTGATTTTGATTACAGTCCATCACCCAATCATGATGTCAAATTCGGATCATCAATTACGTATCATATCTTCAAACCAGGCATTACTACTAACAATATAAATTCTGAAAGTGAAAGTTTGAATATTCAAAAAGATACAACTTTCGACAACAACAATATAAAAGCATTGGATTTTGTAGTTTATGCCGAAGATAACTGGAACATAACAAATTTTCTGAAAGCAAACATTGGCTTGCACTTTGCTGCTTTCAATGTTCAGAACACTTTCTACCAATCGTTACAACCCAGGTTGAGTCTTCGGGCTTTGATCTCAGATAAATTCTCACTTAAAGCAGGATTTGCTTCGATGCAACAGTTTATCCATTTATTAGCCTATAATAATTTTAGTCTACCAAACGATTTATGGGTTCCTGTGACCGAAAAAATTAAACCTATGGAATCGGTTCAATATTCTGCCGGGGCATTTTATAATCTTGGAAGTACCTTCGATTTGTCGTTAGAAGGATATTATAAAACCATGAAAAATCTGATTGAATACATGGATGGAGCCAGTTTTTTTGAGTCTTCGTCAGGCTGGGAAAATAAAGTGGTAAGTGGTGATGGTAAAGCTTATGGATTAGAACTACTTGTTCAGAAAAATATTGGAAAAACAACCGGATGGTTAGGTTATACCTGGTCAAAAACAGAGCGGCTTTTTAACCGAAGCGGGCAAAAACTGAACAACGGCAATCCTTTTCCAGCTAAATACGATCGTCGCAATGATGTAAGTTTGGTTGTTTCCCATCAATTCAGCGAAAAGTTTGATTTATCGGGCACATTAAAATATAGTTCAGGTAGTTACGTAACATTGGCTATGCAGAATTACAAGGGATTTTCGGAGTTTGATGGTAAATTGCCATACTTTTCGCAACGAAATAATTATCAATTACCCGATTATTTCAGAATTGATGCAGGTGTAAATTTTCACAAACAACTAAAAAACGGCAAAAGAACGTGGAACATAAGCATTTACAATGTTACCAATACCATGAATCCATTTTATTTATTCGTAAAAACGTACAAATACAATGATCCCAATACCGGAATTGTAACCTCCGAAAAAAAGTTTAATAAAATCACCATTTTTACTATAATTCCTTCAATTAGTTATATATACAAATTCTGAAGAATGAAAAAACGATTGATCATTTACCAAATAATAATCTTCAGTATTACAATTAATTCCGGTTGTATAAACGAAATGAAGTTCTCCGAAGATCAGCAGTTGGGTGAAATTGTTGTAAATTGCCTTTTGTCTCCCGACTCGTTAGTAAAAGCAAATGTTACAAACAGTAGATTTTTTTTGAAGCCGGACAGTAGTTTTAGTGTAGTTCGCGGACTTTCAATCGAAATGAAAGTAAATAAAAATTTTAAAGAAAATCTGAAGTTAAAAGGCAGCAATTATGTAAGTACTTACCGAACTGCATCGGGCGATAAAATTACACTAATTATAAAAGATCCTGCAAATGGCAAATTATTAACTGCCGAAACTGTGGTTCCAAAAAAAGCTATCATTATGGAAATTGATAGCCTTTTGGAATACACAAGTAGTTCATTTACAACTCACGACACAATATTAAGCACTGGAATAAAACGCATTGACACATTGGGACTTGCGATGAATGGCATTCAGAATTTTACAATCCACTTTGATGACGCTCCCGACACAGTAAATTTTTATCGTATATCTGCTATATTACGACATACTTTTGTTGACAATAAACGAGCAGAAAAGAAGTTAATTCTCTATCCGAACGACCTTGCCATTGAACGAATTGATGGAGCTGATATATTTGATGCTAATTCAAATAGAAATTTCAATATCATTTCGGATAAACTTTTTGATGGGAAAAGTTATGAGCTAAAAATCTATTCTAAAATGATTTATTTCAAAGCTACTCCGGATAAAATTAAATATCCATCTCCAAATCTACCTCAAATACCTGTTAAATCAGAAATAATATTTGATTTACAAGCAATAAGCGATGACTTTTTTAATTACCTCAAAACTGTAAAATATATCAACACTGACCTGCAATATTTTTCGGAGCCGGTTCAGATTTATAGTAATATTAATAATGGTACAGGTATTTTAGGAGGAGTTACCCATTATTATTATAAAGTTAAACTGAATACCGGGCAACTTTGTTTTTTTTACTAATTGTTTGGTGTTACGATTTTTTTGTTTGTTAAAATTCTTAGAATAAATACTCATTTACAAAATACAGTATTTCAATAAATTATCAATTATTATCCTTTTCTAATCATTTCTACTTCTTCCACCGTTTTTGGTTTTACTTTTGAGCCAAGACGCCGAGCACCATTTTCGGTCATCATATAATCTTCTTCGTTGCGGATGCCACCAAAATTGCGGAATTTCTGCACTTCAGTCCAGTTCACAAATTCGGTAAACTTATTTTCACCCTGCCATTTATCCATCAATTCAGGAATGAAATATATGCCCGGCTCAATAGTAAATACATGTCCCGGTTTGAGTGGTTTTGCAAATCGCAACGATTTCAATCCAAATTGCGTACTCTTTGGCTCACCATCGTAACCAACCCATACTTCACCCAGATTTTCCATGTCATGCACATCCAATCCCATCATGTGACCAGTTCCACAAGGCAAAAACAATGCATGAACTCCGGAAGTAATAATATCATCCGTGTTTCCTTTCAGCAATCCGATACTTTTCATATTTTCGGTAATGGAACGACAAGCAGCCAAATGCGCGTTACGAAAAGGGGCATTCAATGCCAACGCATCAATTGCTGCCTGATGAGCTTCGAGACTCATTTCGTAAATTAGTTTTTGCTGCGCAGTAAATGTTGTGTCAACCGGAAAAGTGCTCGATAAATCACCGCAATAATGACTTTCTACCTCGCCACCGGCATCCAGCAGGAAAAGGTCACCGCTTTTCAGCACATTGCCGTGATAATGATTGTGCAAAGTTTGTCCGTTTATGGTGGCAATAATCGGGAATGATATTTCGCCGTTGGCAGCATATGCAATTTCGTAAACACGTGCCGCAATTTGGGCTTCGGTCATGCCCGGACGCGCCAACTGCATTCCCGCAACGTGCATGTCAACCGATAAATCTACCGCACGTTCAATTTCACGAATTTCTTCAGCGGTTTTTATTTCGCGTTGACTTACCACTGCACGAATGAATGGCAGAGATGATTTTTGCGCTATTTCGGCAGGATGAAATCCAAGTAAAGCTTGCAGTTTCAATTTATTTTCAGGTCGGTAAGGCGGCAAAAAATGAACTTCACGACCTTTAGACTGTGCCTCGGCAAGTAATTTTGCCAGTTCAGCAACCGGTTTTGATTCAATAATGCCTGCTTTTGCAGCATAATCGGCAATGGTTGGTTGTGGCCCCATCCAAACAATATCGTCGATGGTATAATCATCGCCGAAAATAATCTGGCGATCATTTTCCTCATCAATTACGGCTGCCAACGCCGGGAAATCAATACCAAAATAATACAAAAAAGTACTGTCCTGGCGAAAATGATACCCATTATCGGCATAATTCATCGGACTTTCGTCGTTTCCTAAAAGCAAAATCAATCCTGAACCGACTTTTTCGGCCAGAGTTTTGCGACGTTGAATGTAAGTTTGTTTGTTGAACATAGTATCGTAGTTATTTTTATTGTTCTATAAATTTCTGTTAAGCACACTGATAACCAATTGTTTTACAATTTCAGATTCATCGGTTTTGCTTGTTGCAATAAATAAAGTAAGTGCTGCAAGAGTTGCGTTTTCGATAATAGGTAAACCATTTGATTTTAGCAAAGCATTGTTTTTTTGCATAAAATAAATAAAACAAGCTGCTGCAATACGTTTATTCCCATCAACAAACGAATGATTTTTAGTAATGAAATATAGTAGGTTCGCGGCTTTTTCTTCTAAAGTAGGATAAAGCTCAGTGTTACCAAAACTTTGTTTAATTTGATTAATCGAGCTGTGGAAACTATCATCTTTTGGCTTTGCAAACACATCTGATTCGAATTCGGAATACATGGTTTTTATCAATGCCATGTATTCATCATACGTTGGAAAAATAGTTTCTGTCTGAGTTATCCCTTTTAAATCGAGAGTTTCATGGTCGTAGTCATCAAGCAACTCAAGTCCTTTGGCAAAAATGCGGAGCATTTCAAACTCTTCAGCAGTGCTCTGTTCGGCAATTACCCTGTTCAGAATACGAATGCCGGTTTTGAGATATTCAACTTCCTGCTGTTTTTGTGCCAGTCGTTTTTCATTGATGGCGTATCCCGTTATCAGATAATCTTTTAGGCGCTGTGTTGCCCACTGTCGGAATTGTGTGCCCCGCTGTGATTTTACCCGGTAACCAACAGAAATAATTACATCAAGGTTGTAGTACTCAGCTTCATTCAGCTGCTCTTTGCCTTTTATAGCACCGTGTGGAGAGGTATGTGCAAAAATTGCACATACCACATTTTTATCCAATTCCTTTTCTTTAAACAAATTGGCAATGTGTTTCGTAATTACAGTTCTATCCCGGTCGAATAACTCAGCTATTTGTGCCCGGTTTAACCATACTGTATCTGCATCAAACTGGACTTTTAATTCAGTTTGATTATCGGAGGTTTTATATATCTCAATTTTACTTTCCATATTATTCTCAATTTAAAAGTTTTAATTTAGAAAAGGAATTGAATAAGCTTATCAAAGTTTTTGTAATCAACAACAATAGAAAAGCAAAAGAATTGATAATAACTATTCCAAAATTTTAGAACTTTGGAAAAGTTAAAGGACTATTAAAAACTATCGTGTTCCGTTCTGTTGATAATTTCATTCTGTAAATCCAGTCCCAAATCGTTGAAATAATCGCTGTAACCTGCCACGCGGACTATTAAACTGCGATATTTTTCAGGATGCTTCTGTGCATCTCGCAATGTATCAGCATTAACCACATTGAACTGAATGTGATGACCATTCAGGCGAAAATAGCTTCGAACTAAACCTGAAACTTTGCGAACGGAAGTATCATCTTCAAAGAAATTCGGACTGAATTTTTGATTCAGCAATGTTCCGCCTGTGTGTAAATGATCAATTTTTGCTGCCGATTTTACTACCGATGTCGGACCGTTTCTATCCGATCCCTGAACCGGCGAAATGCCTTCCGAAACCGGAGTTCCGGCTTTTCGTCCATCGGCACTGGCATGCATAACACTTCCAAAATATACATGACAGGTTGTTGGCAGTAAATTAATCCGATATTCAGCGCCGCGCGGACTTTTATGTCCTTTTACCGCATCGTAATAAATATTGAAAACATCCACCAATTGCTTGTCAGCCACATCAGCATCATTTCCATATTTCGGTGTTTTGTAAAGCAGTTTGTAAAGCAATTCATCGTTGTTTTCAAAATTACTTTCCAGCGCACTGACGAACTCAGGCAAAGTTAGTGATTTATCTTCAAACACGTGTTTTTTCAAGGCTGTTAATGAGTCGGTCATTGTTCCCATCCCCACACCTTGAATGTAATTGGTGTTGTAACGCGAACCGCCCTGAATATAATCCATTCCCTGAGCCACGCAATCGTCGATGATAAGCGAAAGAAACGGAGTTGGAATGTGAGTCATGAAAATCTTTTCAATCGTATTGTTTCCCGTAATTTTGATGCGGATAAAATGCTCCACCTGTGCTTTGAAAGCTGTCAAAAGTTGTTTGTAACTTTTAAATTCTGATGCATCACCGGTTCTCAAACCTATTTGCTTGCCTGTTCGGGTGTCAAAACCATTGTGCAGCGTCACTTCCAGAATTTTAGGCAAATTGAAATAACCGCAAAGAATGTAGCTTTCAGTACCGAAAGCGCCACTTTCCACGCAACCGCTCGCACCACCATTTCGGGCATCAACAATGTTCTTTCCCTGATTCAACAATTCCTGAATAATGGCATCGGTATTGAAAATGGAAGGCTGTCCGAAGCCGGTTTTGGTAATTTTTACCGCTCTATCGATAAAACTGTCGGGATTTAGTTTACTAAGTTGCACCATAGAACTTGGTTGAAGCAAACGCATTTCTTCAATCACATCAAGCAAAATGTACGACATTTCGTTCACCGCATCCGTTCCGTCGGGTTTCACGCCTCCAAGATTTATCAGACAAAAATCGGTATATGTGCTGCTTTCCTGTGCTGTCACACCAATTTTCGGAGGAGAAGGATGATTGTTGAATTTCACCCAAAATGATTCGAGCAACTCAATGGCTTTATTTTTTGTCAATGTTCCCGCGTCAATTTCTTTTTGGTAAAAAGGATTTAAATGTTGATCGAGACGACCGGGATTAAACGAATCCCACGGATTAAGCTCGGTAACAACTCCCAGATGTACAAACCAATAGTGCTGCAACACTTCGTGAAAAGTGGCAGGAGCATGTGCCGGAACGCGGCGACAAACGCGTGCCATTTCGGTAAGTTCAGCTTTGCGCACTCCATCTTTTTCGTCGGCAGCCAATTCGTCAAGTCTCGAAGCATGGCGCTGTGCAAATTCTATGGCAGCATTTGCAGCAATTTTCATCGCTTTGAGCTCCTCTTTTTTGTCATATGCCAGCGGGTCATTTACAAAATCGAGTGCATTTATGCTTTCTTCCACATCATTGATAATGTCGCACATGCCTTTTTGGTAGATTTTATAACCTGCCACAGTATGCCCCGGAGCACGTTGTTCCATAAATTCTGTAAAAATACCCGCGCCGTAAGCATCGTGCCATTCAGAAGTCATTGCTGCCATCACCCGATCGCGGTTTGAACGACCGGTCCAAAATGGAATAATGGTTTTCTCAAAAGCATCACGCGTTTCGTCGTCCACCCTGAACCATACTTTTTCGCGCGAGTTCAGAATTTCCAAATCCTGCAACGAATGAACCGTAATTTCAGGGTAAGTTGGTGTTGCTTTGGGCGCAGGACCACGTTCCCCCACAATCAGTTCCATGTCGTTGATACAGATGGTTTTGTTGGCTAAAATGTATTGAAACGATTTAGCGCGTTGAACCGGGATGGAATCGCCAAAAGCAATATGGTTTTTATAAAACTCAGTTATCAATAAACCTCTTTCAGCCGAAATTGTGTAAACGGCGTTGAGGCTTTGTTCGCGTAATTGTTGAATTCTTGGTGTCAACCCACTGAGTTCTTCCGTCTTCTTCGTTGGGATAAATTGCGGGGAGTTTGAATTACCACTTTTGTTATTGTTGTCCGTGATTTTCATATAAAATCGTTATTATATTGCTAATTTTTAATCATTTATAAAAGAAATATCAAGTATTTTGATTCCCTTTATTCAGGGTTTTTTAAGATTATATTATTTCTTTATTCCAAAGAGATTTTAAAAATTCGTTTGCCGGAAAAATCTCAACTCCATTTAATATTCGTTTATTTTTATCCATTGACACAACAATAGAACGTGCTTCGGGAAAATCTTCAAGAAATGCTTTTAAACCTTTCAAATGTCTTGCATTTACTTCATTGCTCGATTTAATTTCGATAGCTATTCGCCCGTTTCCGATGATTGCGTCAACTTCGTAACCACTGCTGGTGCGCCAATATGTAATATCTTCATTAAGATCATTATAATTTATATAAGCAATAAGTTCCTGAATAATAAGGTGTTCAAATGCATGTCCAAAAGATTCAGTGCCTTGTTGGATATTTTTTCTATTGGATAAATAATTGGCAACTCCTACATCGAAATAATAAAATTTCGGAGCCAAAATAGCTCTCCTTTTTTTGGTTGCACTAAAACCCGGAATTAAATAACCGACTAAAGTATCCTGTAGTATTTCAAAGTATTCTTTAACGGTACGATGATCAATTCCACAATCTTGAGCTATGTTTTTATAAACCACCATTTCAGTATTGCTAAATGCTGCAATTTCTAAAAATCGGGTGAATGAATTTAATTTTCTGGAAATGGCTTCTTCTCTGATTTCTTCGTTCAGATAAACGCCAATGTATGCCCGGAATCTTTCCCAGGGATTGTTGACAGCATAATGTCGTGGAATCATACCGTTATTCACAGCCTTTAATATATCAAAGTCAGGTATTTCGGCACTTACCAATGGGAGTAAGGTTTTTTTTAATGCTCTACCACCAAGCAGATTAGCTCCAATTCTTTTTAACTTTCGAGGACTTGAACCGCTAAGAATAAACCGTAGTTTTTTCTTGTGAATGAGTGAATGAACTTCATCCAAAAGTTGCGGAATTTTTTGAATTTCATCTATTATTACTAATTCTCCTTCATTAGCCGTTTCAAGTTCTTCGCTCAGAAGTGAAGGACGACGTAAAAGTCGTTCGAATTCTTTCGATAATAATAAGTCGTAGTATCGTGCATTTGGATAAAGCATTTCTAACAATGTAGTTTTTCCAACCTGACGTGCACCCCATAAAAAAACACTATCATTATTCTCGTTTTCCAGATTTAATTTTCGTACATACATATCAAATTACAATATTATATCATGATATAATTACATTAATTGTTGCAAATATAATATTTATATTCATATAATCAATACTTTAAATAGATATTGTAAATAAAATCAATTTTTTATAATTCTCAATTAACATTTATTTTGCAGTTGGGTCACGCGGTGTTTAACCGCGCTCATTAAAATTTAAGCCATTAAGAACGCTGTTAAAAACCGCGAGACCCGAGATCTACTTTAATTTCGCTTATTCCTCATAATCTATCCACCAATTTTAGTTAAAAATCCGGCCTTTTCAAATTGCATTTTCGTTTTTTCCAAATCACTCTTCATTACCGATTTAAGTTCGGGTAATGAATTTACAATTCCAAACCGATCATATTTATGAGAAGCCGTGTTGTGATAAGGAAGCAAATTTACGCATTCAATGGAATGTTTTTGTTGTTTCAACAAATCAATGGTCTGATTTATATTCGTTTCTGTAAATGTAATGCCCGGAATCATGGGTAAACGAATCCACACTTTTTTACCAAGTTCGTGTATGTGAGTTAGATTTTCCATTATCAGTTTGTTCGAGACTCCGGTGAATTTTTTATGCAATTCATCGTCGATTATTTTCAAATCGTATAGAAATAAATCTGTATATCGAGCCACTTCTTCCAATATGTCCCACTTCACAAATCCCGAAGTGTCAACAGCTGTATGCATTTCATTTTGTTTACATGCTTGCAGCATTTCAATCAGAAAATCAGCTTGTTGTAGCGGTTCACCACCCGAAAAAGTAACGCCTCCTCCGGTTTCTTCCATGAAAATTTTCTCTTTCATCAATTCATTTATCACATCAGCGACAGTCATTTCACGTCCAACTGTTTCATTTTCAGTAAAGGTTTTATCGCCAACACGAACGGTCTTTGCCACCGTACAAATAGCAGCAGTCATACTTTCGGGATTGTGACACCATGAGCACGAGAGTGGACAGCCCTTCATGAAAACCGTTGTGCGGATTCCCGGACCATCGTGTACAGCAAAGCGTTTGATGTCGAATATAATACCCATGACATTTAAAGTGGAATATTAAATGAAAAATGAAGAAATGAAGAAATGAAAGAGTGGCTTAAGAATTCTCAAATTTGCAGTCACCAAAGTCCCCTTTAGGGGATTTAGAGGTAGGTAGAATTTTGTCTAAATCATCCAGCACTCGTACAAACCCTTACCGGATTTGTGGAGCAAATTGCCTTGACAGTTGGATGAATATTGCATTTGATAAGTGTGTTTTAAATTCAGAGTGCTAAAATACAAAATTATTTCATAGTATGTTCTGTTATAAGCAATAACAATTATTTTTTTTTACACAAAAAAAAGGTGCAAAGTATTGAAATTTTTATTCAAACTTTGCGCCATTTTTATTATCGTAAATTTTAAAGTTATTTATAAAGACAAAGATAAGGTGTATCTTCAGTACATTTAACTTTGAACTTAACATCTTTAGCTACCACGAAACTTTCAAATTTTTTATAGGTTTTCCAATCGGTTTCGCCGGGTTGTTGTATGGTGAGTTGACCTGAAATAACGGTCATCACTTCGATGGTACCCGTACCAAACTCATATTCGCCTGCTGCCATAACACCTACTGTGGCAGTTCCTTCTGCCGATTCTAACCCTATGGAAACTACTTTCCCATCGAAATACTGATTTGTTTTAAACATGTTTTATATTGTTTTTATTATTAATATTTTACCTTAATTGTTAAACGGGTGCCTTGTATTGTCCGCTTAAAAATTTATCTGTTTTTGAATCGCAAAAATAAGATTAAATCTAATGCATCACAAATCTTTTCTTAAAAACCGGGATAAAAATTTATCTGAATGAGCTCGCATTTTAAATAATTTGTAATTATTACAATAATGTATATTTATTAATAGAAATATGTAAAAACAAAAGGAAATCGAAACCTTCATTTCACGATCAGAACAATAATATTGAAATATAATTTAAATATTCCACCTTTAAACTATTAAAAAGGCAGGAAATTTGAAGGATTAGAAACAAATTATTTTAATAATTTACTAAACAGTGTCGTTTTGTCGTTTATTTTTATATATTTGCAACATTATGATATGCAATAATCATTATTTCATTACATATTAATACAAAAATAAGGTATATTGTATCAAAAAGATTGTAAAACTAAAAAAGGCAATACATGTATTCACTTGTCAAACAAAGAGACACCGTTAACAAATGGATGGAACGATTCGGTGTCCGTTTCGGTATTTATAAAGGAGGAAATTTTCATGAACAACTATTTCCTTTCGACCCTATTCCACGGGTAATAAGTCATAAAGACTGGATAGAAATTGAAGCCGGACTAATTCAGCGCGTCAATGCGCTTAATATGTTTCTGGAAGACATTTATAACGAGAAACGAATTGTGAAAAACGGTGTAATTCCCGAAGAATTTATATATTCATCAAGTGGTTATCTGGCACAATGTGAAGGAATTACACCTTCAAAAAAAATATTTTCTCATATTTCGGGGATCGACCTGGTTCAGGCAAAGGATGGAAAATGGATTGTGTTGGAGGATAATTTACGTATTCCTTCAGGAGCTTCGTATCCGATGATTGCGCGAACAATTACCCGCAAAATATCACCCGAAACATTCAAACAGAATGCTGTTTTCGATAATCGTAACTATTCTACGATGATTCGAAAAGCCATGGATTATGTGAATGTTGACAACGGATTAGAAGTAATCCTTACACCGGGTCGTTACAATTCGGCTTATTTTGAACATTCGTATCTGGCCGAGAAAGCGGGAGTTATTCTTGCTTTTGCCGATGATTTGATCGTAGAAAATGACACCGTTTACTACAAAGGATTGTTTGATAAACGCGAACGGGTTGGCGTGATTTACCGTCGCATTTCGGACGAATACCTTGATCCTTTGGCATTTGAAAGTTCGTCGATGCTGGGTGTTCCCAACCTGATGCGCGCTTACGCCAAAGGCAACGTTGCGATTATGAATGCGTTGGGAAATGGAATTGCCGACGATAAAGGAATATATTATTTTGTACCAAAAATGGTGGAATTTTACCTGGGTGAAAAGGCAATATTGCAAAATGCACCAACCTATTTGCCTTATTTTGATTATGATAAAAAATACGTTCTTGATAATTTGAAAACATTGGTTATAAAAGATGTTGCAGAAGCCGGAGGTTATGGTGTAATGTTTGGCCGTGAAATGAACGACGAACAGTTGGCGGATATCAAACAACTGATTGAAACTGAACCTCGCCGATGGATTGCTCAGGAAGTGATTGATTTTATCGATTTAGAAATAATGGATGGCGAAGAACGTATTTTCCGGAAGGCCGATTTGAGAGCTTTTGTTATTAGTGAAGCCGAAACAAAGGTTTGGCACAGCGGTTTGACCCGGTATACCCGAAGTCCGACTTCGTTTATTGTGAACTCATCGCAAGGCGGTGGTTTTAAAGATACTTGGATATTGAAAAAATAAATTATTCACCCCTAAATCCCCTGAAGGGGACTTTAAGATTGGCATTTGAGACGATAGTAACCTCAAAGCCCCTTTAGGGGTTTGGGGTAATTGTAAACAAAACAAATATAACAAAAAATTATGCAAACACTTACAGCCCGCAAAATAAATTCCGGCATTTCTACAGCTAAAGCGAATCGACTTTATTGGTTAGGCCGATACGCCGAGCGCGTTTATCTTACTTTACACATGCTTCGTAAACATTTCGATTTAATGATTGACGAAGACAAAGATTCGTACATTGCTTTTTGTACAAAAATGGGTATTGAAAACAAGTATCGTTCGGCCGATGATTTTACAAAACGATACTTATTTGATAGTTCGAATCCCGAATCGGTGATTAACATGCTTGAACGGGTGAAGGACAATGCCATGATGCTTCGGGAAGAAATTATGACTGAAACGCTTTGCTACATTGAACTTAGCCTGGCTCACATGAACAAACCTGAAGTGCAAAATGCTGG
>ERZ795055.1259-NODE-1259-length-20819-cov-4.481844_pt1 | contig 20819 bp, 20 predicted proteins | sample MGYA00375139_ERZ795055 | MGnify/ENA primary metagenome ERZ795055 (study PRJEB30184, sample SAMN05720283) | anaerobic digester metagenome | isolation source: active sludge of municipal wastewater-treating anaerobic digesters | place: USA | collected 2015-01-23 ... | reverse complement strand
TGCGCTATGTGCTCGACGTGCAGGCCGATCAGGTCGCCCTGGTCATTGAAGAGGGGCCCGCCGCTGTCTCCTTGATAAAGATTGACCGTGGTCTGGATCAGGCCCGTGCGCCGGATCCCGGAAGGCTGAACGGTCCTTTCAATGCCGAGGCCGATGATCTTGCCTCCGGAGACCGTTTCTTTTAAGAGAGGGGAATTTCCGATGGTGATCACATCCTGCCCCAGCCTTATGGAATCAGAGTTGGCGATGTCCACAAAGGGAAGAAGTTCAGGCGTGTCGATCTTTAAAAGGGCCAGGTCCATGGCGTTGACGAATTTAATGATTTTCGCCGGGAAGGTCTGTCCATCATCCAGGTTGACCTGAACGCGATTGGCGCGGTAGACCGTGTGGGCGTTGGTCACGATGATGCCGCTGGGATGGATGATGACCCCTGACCCGCCGCGTTCATACTGGGCCACAGGCCTCCGGTTGATGATGACCAGCCGCCCGGTTTCGGGATTGATCCCGGCGACCGCCTGGGACGGTTCGAAGACATCTGTATTGATCGCGTGCACTTCGACGATCGCTTGCTGGGTTTCCATCATCTGCATCAGGATATTGAACGGCTGGGCCCGGGCTGGCGTATTGAACAGAGCTCCCCACATGAGGGCCGTTAAAAGGGATATTAAAAAATAAGGGTTTCGCATGAGCGCTCTCACCACTTTAAGTTAGACTGGATTTATTATACAGGAGTTCATTGGGATTGCCAGCCGCTTTGATGGTGTTTGAGGTGAAGATTTTTCAAGGCCTAAAAAAGCCACTTTCTCATTGCTGGGCATGAATGGGCTTCCTATAATAAAAGCGATCCATTAAACAGGAGGAACGAATGATCATCACGAACATCGAAACGGTTCCAGGGCGCACGATCGTGGAACATTATGGGATCGTCCAGGGAAGCACAGTGCGGGCCAAGCATGTGGGGGTGGATTGTGTGGCCGGCTGCCAGAACACCTTCGGCGGTGAGCTGAAGGGGTATTCCCAGCTTTTGGAGGAAAGCCGCAATGAGGCCATGGATCGCATGATAAAGCAGGCCCAGCAATTGGGGGCCAACGCGATCGTCAATGTCCGTTTCGGCACTTCCATGATCACGCAAGGGGCGTCCGAGATCCTGGCTTACGGGACAGCGGTCCGTTTGGAATAAACGTTGCAAGGAGGCTTAAGCCATGGCGGATTTCCTTTTTTTTGTCGTTTTTGTGACCGCGGTCTTTTTCATCGGCCAGCATATCCAGAAAAAACATTTTGCCAGTCTGGAAGCCCGGGAACAGGCTCTTTTATACCTGCCGGCAGTGGTCGGGCGGAAGGTATTTAATGATGACGATGTCGAAAGGGCCTGGCTGGTGCACGGGACCGTGGTCGTTTCAGGGGATTATTTTAAAATGATGCTGGCAGGGCTCATCAAATTTTTTGGCGGCCGTATCAGCGCTTATGAAAGCCTGCTGGACCGTTCCCGGCGGGAGGCTCTTTTGCGTATGAAGGAAGCCGCCGCCTCGGAGGGGGCCCATATGGTCGTCAATGTCCGTTTTGAGACCTCCAAGATCGATGGCGGCAATCCCAGCCAGCAGACGACGGGGATGTTCGAGATGCTCACGTATGGGACGGCCATCCGGCTGAAAGCGCAATGAGATTTGTCGCGCGCGAACTCACGGAAAACGTCAATATTTCTCCCGGGGGGGAAGGGAAGTCTTTTATCAGAGGCATCCTTATTCTCTGTGCGGTCTTTTTTGCTGTTTATTTTGCCCTGATCGTCATGGTGGACGCGCTGATCTCCTATGTTCCGGAGAAGGTGGACCGCGCTCTGGCCGGGATCTTTTCTCCGTATATTCAGACTCCGTCCGAATGGGAAACGGACCGCCAACGGATAGAAGGCGTCTTGAGTTCCATGCTTGAACGCTACGATGGCCCTGTTTATGATTTTCGGGTCGATATCCTGGACCATGATGAGATGAACGCCCTGGCCTTTCCCGGCGGCAATATCGTGCTTACCAGCAAACTTGTGGAATCGCTGGAAAGCGAGAACGAACTGGCCATGATTCTGGGGCACGAGCTTTCCCATTACCGCCAGCACGATCATCTGCGCGGCCTGGGGAGGATGATCGTTTTTATGGGGCTCATGACGGTCTGGTCAGCGGGAACCAACAGCAATCCGCTGGGGCAGTATGTGGTCAACAGCATCGGGACGTTTGATCTGAAATATTCCCGGAAACAGGAACGACTGGCCGATGAATATGGATTGAAATTTCTGGTCACCCGTTATCAGCATGCTGGCGGGGCCGTGTGCGTCTTTGAAAAATTACAGGAAGAATATGCCGCCCAGGAGAAAATCCCGTTTCTGCAGTTTTTTTCGTCGCATCCTTTGATCGGGGAGCGCATCAGGCATCTGAATGAGCTGATCGGATCGCGGGGCTACGAGGTGCGCCAGCAGCTGCCATTGACATTTGACCTTCCTGAACGTTCAGAGCTTCCGCCGTCATGAGCGCGATCCTATTCCTGAAAGAACGGTGGTTATGGGCCAAATGTTTTTTACCGGTGGCTTTTTCCCATAAGCCGTTATGCGGACGTTTTGAACATGACGTGATCCGGCTGAAGGGTTTTTATTTTTGCCGGAGCTGTGTTTTTTTATATGCGGGAGTTTTTGTTTTTGGGCTGGTTTTGTGGAGGGCGCCCTGGGTATTGGCCGAATGGTGGCAGCCGATGAGCGGGATCCTGCTGGCCGTGGCAGGGTTGTCTTTTCCTTTATGGAACGTTCGTTTGAACAGGCTCCTGCGGGATCTTTTGAGGTTCCTGCTGGGAGGATGCCTGGCCTTTGCGGTTGCCTTGTTCGTGCGCGGGGAAACGGTCGCGGCCGGGGTTTTCGGACTGGTCCTTTTGGCCATGCGCATCGGTTACACGCCGTTTCACAAACGGCTGAATTCAAGCGCCTGTGACGGGTGCGAGGAGTTGGAACGCGAACATCTCTGCAGCGGTTTCGCGCGGAAGGCCCGGTGCATGAAAGAATATGAAGATGGGCTTTTGCAGAAGGGAAATTTTTAATTTTCAGGCTTTACAGGTTATGTAAAGTTTGATATAACTAAGCGCGTGGTTTTAAAAGGCTGATGCCTTAAAACGCACTTGGTTTCCTGAAGTGCGCTTTATTTTTTGAATTCTAAAACTAATCACTTATATATTTCTGGGCCATTAGCTCATCTGGTAGAGCAACTGACTCTTAATCAGTGGGTGGCTGGTTCGATTCCAGCATGGCCCACCATTTTTTCTCCCCATGAAGCAAGTCCAGGTCTTATTAAGGAGTAAAGGGTGACTAAGCACAACATCGATGTGGCTGAATTTGAAAAGATCGCGCTGACGATGCGCAAAGAGATCCTGGAGGCCGTGCACCGCGCCCAATGCGGCCATCCCGGCGGATCATTGTCAGCGGTGGAGATCTTCGTTTCTTTATACGGGTATAAAATGAGGCATCGCCCTCAGGACCCCGATTGGGAAGACCGCGACCGGCTGATCATTTCTAAAGGGCACTGCTCGCCGGTGGCCTATGTGGCCCTGGCCAATTACGGCTATTTTCCGAAAGATGAACTTTTGCGTTACCGGATGTATGGAAGCATGCTGCAGGGGCATGTGCATTCCAAGGTCCCGGGGATCGAGTTCAATACCGGGTCCCTCGGGCATGGGCTGTCGGTCGCTAATGGCATGGCCCTGGGCGCGCGCCTGTTGGGTAAGGACCTGAACGTTTTTTGCATCCTGGGTGACGGTGAGATCCAGGAGGGCTCGATCTGGGAAGCGGCCATGTCCGCGTCCCATCACAAACTGGACCATGTCTGCGCTATTGTGGATTACAACAAAGTGCAGGAGAACGGGCCCACCAATGAGATCAAGAACCTGGAGCCGTTGGCCCTGAAATGGGAAAGTTTCGGATGGAATGTGATCGAAGCGGACGGCCATGATGTTCGCGCCCTGATCGCCGCCCTGGACGCCTTTGAAAAGACGGAAGGACGCCCGACGGTGATCATCGCCCACACGGTCAAGGGCAAGGGGGTTTCGTTTATGGAGGGGAATTTCCGCTGGCATGGGAAGGCCCCTAAAGCTGAGGAACTCAAGAAAGCGGTGGCTGAACTTGAGCATAAGGGATAACATAGTTTAGAGACGTTTAAAGAGGGTCTGATGAGCGAAAAAGTTCCAACACGGGATGGGTTCGGCAAAGCGGTCGTAGAGCTTGGGAAAAAAGATAAACGGATCGTGGTCCTTTCGGGGGACCTGGAGGACGCCACGCGCGCCGAGTATTTTAAGTTCGAGTTTCCGGACCGATTTTTTAATTTGGGAATCACGGAACAGGATGTGGTCGCCACGGCCGCGGGGATGGCGAAAATGGGCTTTGTGCCCTTTGCCTGTTCGTTCGCGGTCTTTTTGACCAACCGGGCCTACGACATGATCCGCCTGGATGTCTGTTATAACCAGACCAACGTCAAAGTGGTCTGCTCTCACGGAGGCGTTACCGTCGGTGAGGATGGGGCGTCGGCCCAATGCCTGGAGGATTTCGCGATCATGCGCGTTCTGCCGAATATGAGGGTCATTTGTCCCGCGGATGTGCATGAGGCGGTCAAGGCCACTGAAGAGATGGTGAAGATCGACGGGCCTTTTTATATGCGCACGTCCAGGGCTCCGCTTCCAGTGCTGACCAAAGAGAGCGATCCGTTTGAGATCGGCAAGGCCAAGGTGCTTAAAGCGGGAAATGATGTTTCGATCATCGCCTGCGGGGTCATGGTCTCTGAGGCGCTGAAGGCGTCGGAGTCATTAGAGGGCAAGGGGATCAAGACACGGGTGATCAATATGCACACGATCAAACCCATTGATGAGGACGCGATCCTGAAAGCGGCCCGCGAGACGGGCGCGGTCGTGACCGCCGAAGAGCATCAGGTCTTTGGGGGGTTGGGCAGCGCGGTGGCCGAGGTCCTGGCCCAAAAATACCCGGTTCCCCAGGAAATGGTCGCGGTCATGGACGCGTTCGGCCTGACGGGAAGCCCCGACCAGTTGATGAAACATTTCCATCTGACAGCTGACGATATTGTGACTGCCGTTGAACGGGTGTTGAAAAGAAAGCGGTAAGCTTTTAATCAATCATGAAAGAACGTTCATCTGATTACATTCTGACAATCCTGATCGTTTTCTTCGCGCTGGCGCTGTTTTCTTTTGCCGGCTATCTTCTCCTTTCCAGTAAAACCGTTTATAGCGATTATTACAACGACACCTTTGAGTTCTCAATGAAATACCCGCAAGGCTGGACCATGAGCGAGAGCAGGGAGATCCCGGCGATCGTTGTGATGGTCGCGACCCCTTTGCGGGATGCGCTGGACACCTTCCAGGAAAATGTCAGCGTTACCGTCACGGACCTTAAGCGCAAACCCGGCGTGACCCTGGACCAGTTCACGAAGATCACGCTTGAACAGACCATGGGGATGTTCAAGGACGGGATCTATGTGGAATCCTCCAGGATGGACCGCCTCGGCGGAAAGCCGGGATACCGGTTCATCTGGGGCATGCGTCCTCCCAAAGGCATGGAAACGGAAGCGGGTTCCACGCTGAAGTATTTCCACATCTGGGCCTTCTATAAGGATTTTGCCTATATGTTCACCTACGCGGGGCAGGAGAGCCAGTTCGATCTTTATCTTCCTCAGGTGAAGGCCATGGTCCGGTCGATCAAGTTCGGCAAACGCAATCCATAAACAGCCCGGCTTTTTTAGAAAAGCAAAACACGTTCGAGCCATCCTTGTTCTCTATGAATGACACACTGATCACATTGAAAGACAGCCTTGGCCTGAAGCGGGAAGAGCCGCGCTGCCCTGTGTTCGGCCTTTGCGGGGGATGCCAATTTCAGGACATTTCCTATGAAGATGAGCTTGCTGTAAAAGAGCGCTACATCCGCGGGCTTTTTACGGATTCCGGCCTGGCCGAAGCCGGGATGGTCCGCCCCGTTGTTGCTTCACCGTCGGTCTATCATTACCGCTGCCGCATGGACCTGAAGCTGCTCAGGATAAAGTCAGGGGAAATGTTCATGGGCTTCAGTCCCGTCGAAGGCCATCGGGTCGTGGAAGTGGAGAAATGCCCCATCGCGATGGAGGCGATATCTTCTTTTCTGCCGGAGCTGCGGCGCCAGTCCATGCGGAAGATGCCGTTGAAATACCGCAACGCCAATTTGACCGTCAAGACCGGAGCTGACGGACGCGTGGCTTGGGGAGGGATCGGCCGCAGGTCGTTGCGCATGCAACCGGCGGAGTATCTCTGGGCTGAACTTTTTGGAAAGAGGATTTTCTATTCGCTGGAGACGTTCTTTCAGGCGAACCTGTCGATCCTGCCGGACCTGATGCGAACGATACGCGGGCTGGCTTGTTTTCAGGGGTCCGCCCCTGTCTTCTTAGACCTTTACGGAGGGGTGGGGTTATTTAGCATCGGCCTGGCGGACTTGTGTTCAAGGATCGTTCTGATCGAGGAGAATGTCCATTCGATCGCCTGCGCGCGTCATAATATGGATTTTAACAGGGTCACGAACATCGAGCTTTTCGAAGGAAAAATGGAGGACGTTTTTCAGCGATGTTTTATGGGCGTCGACCCCAAAAAATCGGTGGCCATGATCGATCCGCCGCGGGCAGGGCTGGCGGCATCCGTCTCAAAACATCTGGCTTCCGCGGAACCGTTTCAGACGCTGTTGTATCTTTCGTGCGATCCGTCTTCACTTCTGCGCGACTTGAAGATCATCCTCGGGGCCGGGCGTTACGTTCTTTCGAGCGTGGTCCCTTTCGATTTTTTTCCGCGGACACGCCATTTGGAAACGCTGGCCGTCCTGACACCCGCCTCCGCCTGACAAGAAAAGTAAGGTTTTTAGAACAGAAATTGCAAAGCCATTTCAAACCACGTATACTACTGAGTATGGCGCCCATACCGATCCTGTTCAAAAAGCACAATCTGATCAAAGACGTCCCGATCTTCAGCGCGCTCAGCTGGTTCGATATCCAACGGATCTCCGCCAAGGCAAAGCTCATCAATTACACAAAAGGGGAATGCATCTATCAGCGGGGGGACCCTGCCGACGGGTTTTACTGTCTGATCTCCGGGCGCGTGCAGGCCTATATCCTGGACGCTAACGGGAACAAAAAGGACGTGGAGTTCTTCCGCCGGGGCATGTATTTCGGCATCATCTCATCGCTGACGGGAAAGCCGCATTCCATGACATTTGAAACGCTCAATGATTCCACGATCCTGCGGATCCCTTATGATGATTTCCACGCGATCTTAAAGACCATCCCGCAGATCGCGCTGGCCTTCAGCCAGAGCCTGTCGCAGCGGTTGCAGGCCCGCTCATCCCAGCGTGTGGAAGGGGCGAGTTCGATCATCTCGGTCTATGGCGCTGCCCGGGGAGCGGGAAGTTCCACCTACGCTTTTCATCTGGCGGTCTCTCTCAAAGCGCAGACAAGTAAGGACGTGCTCTTGGTGACGGTCAGCTCCCGCGCCGGAAAGGCGACCGATCACACCGCTCAGACGGACAGCTCTCCCAAGTGGATCGTGGACGGGGTCGACCTTTCATCGGCTTTGGAAGACCCGGTCAGGCTCAAGAGTTCGATCATCACATCCACGCTGGGCATCGGCCTGCTGAAAGTGGCGATGGATGCCGACGATGAAAGCCTGCTGCCTCAGATCAGCGATTTTGTCACGACCCTTGTCCTGGATTATGAGTTCGTGGTGGTGGATCTGCCCAATCAAATGGACACGCTGGTCTTAAAAACGCTCACGCAATCTGATTATGTGCATTTGATCAGCCGGGATCGAGAAGAGGAACTGCGCATGATCCGTAAAGTGATCGATGATCTTGAGGAAGCCTTGAAGGAAAAATTTGACCCCCAGAAAGTGCGGGTCCTGATCAGCGGGGAACCCGCCAGCCGCGGGATGCCGGGCGCGCGGATCAAGGAAATCATTGACTATGACGTCTATCAAAGGCTTTCACATATCGCAGAAAATGAACTGAGCCAGGAAGGCCAGTTCGACCGGGCCGTGCAGGTCAAGTTCCCTTCCCGGGCCAGTTTTTTCCTGAAAGAAGTGACGCGGATCTCACGCGAGCTGGGTGGAGTGCGCGTCGGGCTGGTCTTAGGGGGCGGCGCGGCCCTGGGGGTCGCCCATATCGGGGTCCTGAAAGTGCTGGAGCGGGAGAGGATCCCCGTTGATATCCTTGCCGGTTCCAGCATGGGGGCGCTGGTCGCCAGCCTCTGGGCCTGCGGGTATGACGCTCAAAGCCTCGCGGCGATCGCCCGTGAATTCAAGGACCAGAAATCCATGCTCAAGCTTTTTGATCCGGTCGTCCCCATTTCCGGGGTGATCGGCGGCCGGCTCATTAAACGCTGGCTGCACCGTTATCTGGGTGAGAAATGTTTTGATGATACCTGGCTTCCGCTGAAGATCGTGGCCTATGACCTGATGTCCCGCCAGGAGCTGATCTATGATTCGGGAGAGCTTCTGGAATCGGTGCGCCGCAGCATCTCGATCCCCGGGATCCTTGAGCCGGTCATTGAAGATGAACGGGTGATCATTGACGGAGGGGTCCTCAATCCTGTTCCCACCAATGTCCTGAAAAAAGAGGGAGTGCAGAAGATCATCGCGGTCAACGTCCTGCAGTCTCCGGATGAGGTGGTGCGCGGGATCGAGCTGCGCCGGCAGGTCTTTCAGGAACAGAAGCAGCCGCGTTTTTACAAAGAGCCGATCCATTTTTTGAAATACCGTCTGGCCCGCGGGGCCAGCACGATGTTCAAGCCCACCATTTCGGATATTATGGTGAGGACCCTTTTGGCGTCGGAATATGAAATGGCGGAACGCGCTTCGCGCTTCGCGGATGTCGTGATCCATCCGGACCTGGCGGGCATCAACTGGTATGAGCTTTACCGAGTCGAGGATCTGATGGAGCGGGGAGAGAAGGCGGCAGAGGGAGCCCTGCCGCGCATTCACGCGTTGATCCAGCAGGCGTGAGCGTTCAATAATCAAGCAGAGGCGAGATTGGCGGGATGATAGAAAAAAATTCAGAGCAGTTCTCCATACGTGAAGCGGGCGGGGCCTGTGTCCTGGACGGAAAGGGCGCGCGGTATATTGATTTTTATCTCAATGGCGGAAGCCTTATCCTGGGCCACGCTCACCGTAATGTCGTTTTGGCCGTCAAAAAATACGCGGAACGCGGTATCGGGTTTGGGGTCCAGGGCCGGGAGGCCGGTTATCTGCGTTCGGCTTTGCTGCAGAAATTCAGCTCGCTTGCGGAGATTCATTTTGCCCCGTCCGAAACGGAGGCGCTTTTACGGGCCTGCGCCCTGGCCTGCCGCGCGACTGGCCGCGCGCGTGTTGTCCTTGCGGGCTGCGCACGGACAGCCGCCCAGCTGCGGGCGCTTTGGCCCGGCGGGGAATTGACCGTGGTTAGCCCCGGCGACCGTGACGCGCTCAAGAAGGCGTTTTTTGGGAGCGGCAAAAGGATCGCCGCGCTTGTGCTGGAGCCTCTTCAGACGGACGGCGCGCTGGGTTTGATCTCGCCCGATTTTGCGCGGGCCGCCGTTGAGCTCAGGAAAAAATATCAGTGCCTTCTGATCTGCGATGAGCGCAAAAGCGCTTTGCATTCCGCCTTGGGATCAGCGTCCCTGGAACTTTCGATCGGACCGGATCTGATCTGCTTCGGAGGGGTTCTGGGAGGAGGATTTGACCTTGGGGCGTATGGGCTGTTTTCTGACGCGCGGATCGCTCACCATTTTGAACAATGTGAGGAAGGACGGATCGCTCCGCTGATCTTTCGGGCGGGATTGATGAATCTTCGACTTCTCAATGAAGGTCTTTACGCGGCCCTTGAGGACCGGGTGAAAACTTTGACCGATGAGCTGGCGGCTGTTTGCCGAGGGCAGGCTGGTGCTGCGGTCCGCGTTGAAAGGATCTATCACATGTTCAAGGTCCATTTTTCGCGGCCGCGAAAAGGGGCGCCTTCCCACGGACAAGATGAGGAGCTGCGAAAATTCTTGTTTGAACGCGGCATCTACAGCGGCCCGGAGGCCGGAGGAGTGTTTTCGATCAGCAGCGCGCACACCAAAAAGCAGATCGGGTGTTTAAAAGACGCGCTGATCGGATTTTTGACTACAATAGCGCAGGGGTCATGATGACGCCAGGACGCTCAGGCGCTGGGAACGTGAAAATGGCAAGCGGGGAAAAATTTTTGGTTTTGGGTTTTGAGGGGTTTAAAGGTTTATAGTGTCACAGTGTCTTAGTGTCTGGTTTATGTTTTTTATAAGAAAGGAATCTTGTATGTATGAAAATGATACGTTCGTCGAGCGGCCGTGGGGCCGTTATTTCAAACTTTATCAGGAGGCCGGCGTGTGGGTCAAACGGGTGGAGGTGTCCGCCGGCGGACGCCTGAGCCTTCAAAGGCATCACAAGCGGTCGGAAAAGTGGGTCGTTGTGCGCGGTCGTGGGGAAGCGATCGTGGACAATGTCCGCTATATGCTGGGGCCGGGTTCCATTTTGGACATCCCGGTCAGCAGTGAGCACCGTATCGCCAATATCGGCCAGGATTCGCTGGTTTTTATCGAGGTCGCCACCGGCGAGTATTTAGGGGAAGACGATATTACGCGCATTCAGGATGATTACGCGCGGGAATGACAGAGGAAAATAGTTTTTAAGGTTTGCGCGCCTTGTTTAGATCTTGCGCAAATGGCTGGGGAGGATGTTAAGCTGTTTTCGGTATTTGGTGATGGTCCGGCGCGCGACCTTGATGCCGCGCTTTTTGAGCTCGTCGATGATCTCCTGGTCGGAAAGGGGATGCCTTTTGTCTTCGTGCTCGATCAAATCCTGCAGTTCCTCTTTGATGCTGCGGTTGGAGACCGCCTGCCCTCCGTGGGCGTCCACGCGCCCCACGCTTTGAGAAAAGAAATATTTTAACGGGATCACCCCTTGCGGAGTGTCCATGTATTTATTGTGGATGGCCCGGCAGATCGTCGATTCATTGCGGTCCAGGGCCGATGCCACATCCCGCAGAGTCATGGGTTTGAGGGACATGTGCCCGTGTTCAAAGAAATCCTTCTGCTGTTCCAGGATGAACTCCGCGATGCGCTTGATCGTGCTGCCGCGCTGTTCGATGCTGCGGATGAATTGCAAGGCCTCGGTCAGTTTCTCTTTAATAAAAGCGCGTTCCTTGTCGCTTAAGTTCTCGCGGTTCAGCAGCTCCCGGTAGAGCGAGTTGATGCGCAGACGCGGCAGGCCGCGTTCGTTGACTTCCACGATCAGCCGTTCATTGTCCTCCTGGTCCTTGCGCACGACGATATCCGGGCGGACGTAATGGTTGGTTGGCAGGGGCCTGTGGTTGCGGGCCGGCCTGGGATCAAGGGCCGTGATCAACTGCGCGCTGCTGCGCACGCAGTCGACGGAAACGCCCAGCGAGCGGGCGATGTCCTGGAACCGCTTGTGCCCCAGGTCATCCAAATGCTGGTCGATGATCTTTAAGGAAAGCTGCGCGTGTCCGTTAAAATGGAATTTGGCCTGGGTCATCAGGCATTCCTTCAGGTCGCGCGAAGCGATGCCTACGGGTTCATAGCCCTGGATGACCTTTAGGACCTCCAGCACCGGATCGATATCGGCAAGGCCCAGCATCTCCGCGATCTCTTCGCAGCTGACGGTCAGATAACCGTCGTCATCCAGGTCTCCGATGATCAATTCGCCGATCTTGATCTTCAGCGGGTCGGAAAAATCGGAATGGAGCTGCTGCAGGAGTTTGGTTTCCAGGCTTTCGTGGGACTTGATCGGCCGCTCGGTCTGCTCTTCCGTGCTCTGGCTGAAAAAATGGTATTCCCCGGATTCTAAGAGCTGGTCGATCTCGTTTTGAAGGCTTGCTTCAAGCGGAGATTCCGCCCTGGCGTCTTTAAGGTCCTCGGTTTCCGTGGGATCGGCCTCCAGTAAGGGATTCTTTTCCAATTCCTGTTCAATGGTCTGTTCCAGTTCTGCCATCGGCAGAAGCAAGACCTCGATGCTTTGCTGCATGAGGGGAGCCAGGATCTGTTTTTGAACTTGGATTTGTGTTTGTTTTAAGTTCATTTTTGGTATGCCATTTATTCAAGGGAAGCTAACGTGAAAAAAGTATATCACAGTGAAAGAATGTTTTGCAAATAAAACACCGCAAAAATTTTAAGATTTTTAAAAAATTTTGTCAATTTTTTGAACATGTATTGGGGTGATAATTAACAACACATTTATAAATTCTTTTGGTATAATAACTTGCAAATCTTACTAGGACAGTCCTGGACAGGTATGTTTATTCAAATAAACATTGGTAAAAACCTTGAACATCCCTGAAGTTTTAAAGACCGTTCAAATCAAGGAGATTATTGAAAGAATCCGGCCATTCGCGCTGATTTTTAAGAAAAGACGTGTTTGGCACGTGTCTTGCTTTCACTACCTTACATGCTTGAGTGCGGGCAGCATTTTAAACAGCGAAGCAATTTCATTCAGGCTTGACACTCAGAATAAGGAGGAAGGCGAATGTCTTCAAAGCAGCGAATGACCATTACGGAAGTGGCTGACATTATCGGGGTCACGACCAAAACGCTGGCGCGTTGGGAAAAGACCGGCAAGATCCGCAAAGCGAAAAGGGATTGGCGCGGGTGGAGGGTTTACAACTCGGAAGAGGTCAACGCGATCCAGCAATTCCACGAAACGTTGTTTGAAATCTGAACTAAGGGAGTTTTTATGAAGACCCAAACAATATTTCCGACGGTAAGATCGGTGCGGGCGGCGCGGGGGGCAGGAGTGGAGCGGGCGGCAGAAAGAATAGGGGTTGCGCGGAGAGGAGAGTTTGCGCTGGCGGCGTTGGCGCTGCGAATCGTGCGGGCGGCACTGGCCGCGGGTGTCTTTCTGATTTTCGTTCAGCCGTTGCACGCGCAGAACTTCGCCAACTGGACGCCGGAGCAGGCGGTCCAGTCAGAACAGGCCCAGCCGGCTTTGAAAACGGGACTGGATTCCAGTGCGGAGCCGCTTAAAGACGCCCAGGGCGCGCCTTCTTTGAAAGAGCAGCCGCAAATTCCTGCCGCGGCGACCTTCAGCGAAGAGGACTTAAAAGGCTTGAGCCCCGAAGAACTGCAGGCCTTGATGGGCACCGGCCTGATCCCTCAGCCCCAGGCGCTCCCGGCCGCGGAGGCCAGCGGCTACACGCTTGGCCCGACGGACGTCATTACGATCACTGTCATGCGGCATCCGGAAGTGAGCGGCGAATACCCGATCAATAATGAAGGAAAGATCCAGTATGAATTCGTGGGGGACATCCTCGTCAGCGGCCTTAACAAGGAAGAGGCCGAAGAGGTGATCTCCAGACACCTGTCCGAATATATTGTCTCGCCAGAGGTCACGGTCAAGATCGCCCAGTATAACAGCAAGATCGTCTATGTCGTCGGTGAGGTGGCCGCTCCGGGCAAGATCTTCATGCGCGGGGACACCATCACCGTTCGCGAGGCGCTGATGCAGGCGGGGCTGCCGCGTTTAGGCGGCATCACGAAAAAGAGCCACTTGATCACCCCCTCCGACAGCGGAAAGCCCAAGAAAAAATATATCGATGTCTACGCCCTTTTGTATCAAGGCGACCTGCGGGAGAACGACACCATGTATCCGGGGGACGTGCTGTATATCCCCCCGACCTTCCTGACCAAGGTCATGAGGACGATCTCGCCGGTGGCCGCTCCGATCGGGCAGGCCGCGGGGGCCACAACGGGCGTCAATGTCATCAGCAACCCGACGAGGACGGGATATTAATAAAGAGAAGACACAGGACACATGACACACGACACACGAAAACCTTAAAAACAGAAAAAAGACACAGGACACATGACACATGACACAGGACACAGGACACAGGACACATGACACATGACACATGGGAAAACAGAAACAAAAACCGGGGATTAATACGCGTCTGAGGTGAGAGGACGCTTAAAATAGCATGAAGCAGGATTTGGCAGTTCGTTCCTTATAATTTTAATGATTTTGATTTGTATTTTTTCGTATGCTTTGTTTTTATTTTAAGATTTTCGTGTGTCATGTGTCTTTAATTTGAGGAACCCAAATGTATCTCAATTTTTATGGCTTTAAAGAGGTCCCGTTCAATCTGACGCCCAACGCGCATTTCTTTTTTGAAAGCGACAAGCACACGGAAGCGCTCTCGGTGCTTCTCTACGCCGTCAATCAGCGCAAAGGCTTTGTGGTCATGACCGGCGAGATCGGTTCCGGCAAGACGACCGTCTGCCGCACGCTTTTAAACCATCTGGACACCTCGGTCGAAAGCGCCCTGATCACCAATACCCATATCAGCGGCAAGGACCTTCTGGCCACGATCCTGGAGGACCTGGGCGTTGAGTATCAACCCGGGTCCAAGGCGCGCCTTTTGAGCCAGCTCAATCACTACTTGATCTGCAAGCTCAAAGAGGACAAGAACGTGGTCCTGATCATTGATGAGGCCCAGAACCTGACCCCGTCGGTCTTGGAAGAGATCCGCATGCTTTCGAACCTCGAGACCGAGCAGGAAAAGCTGATCCAGATCATCATCCTCGGCCAGCCTGAACTGCGTAAAAAGCTCGCCCTGCCGCGGCTGGAACAGCTGCGCCAGCGCATCGCGGTCTATTATCATCTGGACCCGCTGACCACGGAGGAGGCGCTCAACTATATCCGCCACCGCCTGCGCGTGGCCAGTGATTCGGACAACCCGTATTTTTCTGACGAGGCGCTCAAGCTGATCGTTGAATTTTCCAAAGGCGTGCCGCGTTTGATCAACCAGCTCTGCGACAGCGCGCTTCTGATCGGCTACGTGCGGGACAAACGTTTGATCGACGAGGAGATCATGAGGGAAGTCATCGCCGATTCTCCGATGGTGAGGATCGCGGCGTAAATTGAATACAAGGCACTAAGGCACTAGGACACTACGGCACTGCGAACGTGAAAGAGAGAAAAGTAAAAACCTCAAGGACAAAAGTGAAGATGAAAAAGATTTTTATTTTACCGGGTTTAAGGTTTTTAGTGTCTTAGTGTCATAGTGCCCTAGTGTCTCGATATTTTTTTAAGAAAGGAACGATATGCCCGAAACAACCGACAGCAACGTCCAGGTCCTCAATTATGTGCGCATGTTCCTGCGGCGCAAAGAATTTTTGATCGTCGGTGCCATCTTGGGGCTGGCGTTAGGTCTGTGCGCCGGCAATGTCATGCCGCCGCAATACCGCTCCTCGACCGTCATCCTGGTCGAAGAGGGCAAGAGCGATAACCCGCTCTTTGACAAGCTCGCGGTCTCGACCACCGTCCAGGACCGGCTCTCCAATATCAAGGAATCCATGCTCGGCTGGTATAGCATGGTGGAGCTCGTCAAACGCCTCAACCTGCACGCCGACATCCGCAGCGCCCAGGAATTCGAAAGCCTGGTCCTGGGGATCCGCGACCGGATCTCGATCATGCTCAAAGGCCATAACGTGCTGTATTTATCCTACGTCGGAAAAGACCCGCGCGAGACCCAGGCGGTCGTTGAGAACATCACCGACATCTTCATCACGCGCAACAAGGAGATCCAGAACCGGGAGACGGAGGACGCCATCAAGTTCATCGAAGAACAGCTGAAAGTTTATAAGGGGAAGATCAAGTCCGCCGAGATCGCCGAACTTCAGGACAAGCTGGACGAGCTTTTGATCGACTCGACCGACAAACACCCCCTGGTCAAACAGCTCAGGGAGCGCATCGACCTTAAGATGAAAGAGCTTGAAAAAGAAAAACTGGAGTTCACCAAGGCCGATGACCTGGTCAAGGAATCCAACAAAAAGATCATCGAGAACATCCAGAAGGCCTTGAGCAACATTGAGGGCGAAGTCGCCAAAGACGAGAACAAGGACCTCTATAAGTTCGTGCTCGCCGACAAGATCGGGGACGTGGTCGCGCGTGACGCCGAGGTCAATGAAAGCATCTATAACGTCCTTCTGCAGCGTTTGGAGACCGCCAAGATCACCCAGAGCCTGCAGACCTCCAAGGAGGGGACGCGCTACACGATCGTCGACCCGCCGCGGGTGCCGCTGGCGCCGTTTAAGCCGAACAAGGGGATGCTCGCCGGAGGGGCGGCGGCCGCGGGGTTATTGCTGGGCGCGGGGATCGTCTTTCTGATGGAGTTTTTTGACAAGTCGTTCATTGATGTGGAAGACGCCAAGGAGTTCTTCGGGACGCCGCTCTTGGGCGCGATCTCGCGCATCACCACCAAGGAGGAGATCTCTTACCAGAAGGAATTTGTGCGGTGGGTGTATGTGGTGGCGATCATCGCGTCAGTGGTCATTGTCCTGTCGTCGATGACGGTGGGGAATTTGCTAAAATAAGGCACTGGGGGAAAATATGAGCGAAATGTTCCAAAAATACAAGCATGTTGACACCATGAAAAAGGCCCAGGACGAGAAGGCCGCGCAGCAAAAGAAAAAGGACGGGGAGAGCGTGATCCACGCGGCAGTGGCCGGAGGCCTTCCCCAGGCGCCCGACGCGCCTTTAAAGCCGGCGGGGCGTTCGCGCGCGCTGGTGATCGTCGCGCTGGTTTTGGCGGTGGCGGCATTCGGGCTCTCGTTTAAGTTGGCGCTGGACATGGCCAGGGCCCAGAGCGACATCAATGAGGTCCAGGTCGTGATCGATGACCGTTCGGAAGAGGCCGGCAGCTGGATGGAGCACACCTCCGCCGTGGAGGACGAATTCCGCCGGGCTTTCAAAAAGGACCGTGAGCGGATGGACGCGCTTGAAAAGGCCGATCAAAGCGCCGTCGAGGCTTTGGCCGCCCTTAAGGATGCTGCGCGCGCCTCTGACATCGAAAAGCTTTCCAAAGAACTGAAGGACCAGAAGGACGGCGTCCTCCGGCTGCAGCAGCGGATCGACAATCTGGTGGCGGAAAACAAAAAGCTGGCGGACCAGCTGGAAGCGATGAGGCCGGCTGAACCGGGTAAAAAAGTGGATGTGAGGATATTGGAGAATAAATAGGACACCAGGCACCAGACACACGACACAAGGGGTCCCATGTGTCCTGTGTCGGTTAACAAAGGAAATCAAATGGGTAAGATCACCGACGCATTAAAGAAGGCCGCTGAGGAACGTGTCGGCCATATTGAAAAGCTCAACCGCGTGCGCGCCACGCGTTTGTTCGTGGCCCAGCGCACCATGGAGTCGCAGATCGACCCCCGGGTCGTCGCCTTTTTTGACCCCAAGGCCGCCATCAGCGAGCAGTACAAGATCCTGCGGACCAATATTTTGGCCTTGAACAAAGGCAATCCGCCCCGGACCCTGGTCGTGACCAGTTCCACGCAAGGGGAGGGAAAGACCATCACCTGCCTGAACCTGGCGGTGGCGATGGTGCATTCCAACCGCAAGACCCGGGTGCTTTTGATCGACGCGGATATGCGCCGCGGCCGCACGGCCGAATACCTGGGCGTCAAAGCGGAGGTGGGGCTTTCGGAAGTCCTCAAGGGCGAGGCGGAACTTGAGCAGGCGCTGTATCACGTGGAGGCGATCGAGAACCTGACCGTCCTTTCGTCGGGCGCGGTCCCGGACCACCCGGTGGAGCTTGTGGATTCGACCGCTATGCGCGACCTTTTGAAGACCGCCGCCACCCAGTTCGATATGGTGATCATCGACACGCCCCCGATCATTTCGGTCACCGACGCCGGCATTGTCGGCTCGATCGCCGACGGGGTCCTCATGGTCGTGCGCGCCGGCAAGACCCAGCGGGGCCTGGTCAACCGGGCGGAAGAACTTCTATATCAGTCGCACGCCAAAGTGCTGGGACGGGTCCTGACCAACATCGAATACCATGTGCCGGAGTATATATATAGGTACTTATAACGGCACTAAGGCACCAAGTCACTAAGGCACCAAGTCACTAAGGCACTAAGGCACTAAGGCACTATGACACTAAAAAATCAGGCACTAAGACACTACGACACTCAGGCACTAGCAACATCTAGTGGCACGATGTTTTGGTTTAGGGTTTTAGTGTCACAGTGTCTTAGTGTCACAGTGTCTTGTTTTAAGGTTTTAGTGTCACAGTGTCTTAGTGTCACAGTGTCTTGTTTTAAGGTTTTAGTGTCATAGTGCCGTAGTGTCATGGTGTCTTGGTTTAAGGTTTATAGTGTCTCAGTGTCCTAGTGTCTTAGTGTCTATTAATTATGCCCAATAAAACATCCATTAAGAGCAAGCGTCATCAGCCTCCGGGCTTTGAGATCCTGTATGAAGACCGGGACGTCATCGTCGGCAGCAAGGAGTTCAATGTTTTGACCGTGAAGGCCAAATGGAACCGTGAGCAGACCGTCCACGCGGCCTTGAACCGCTATGTGCGCAAGGGCAACTCCCGCTCGCACAAATGCGTTTTTGTCGTCCACCGGCTGGACCAGCACACCTCGGGTGTCCTGATCTTCGCCAAGAGCCCGCAGGCCCAGGAATTTTTGAAGGGCGACTGGAAAAATACCGAAAAGACCTATTACGCCGTGGTGCACGGCCGGCTGGCCGAAAAGAAAGGGACGTTCTCAAGTTATCTGGCGGAAGACGAGGATTATGTGGTCGCCTCCGTCCAGGACCCAAAAAAGGGGAAGCTCGCCCGGACCGCCTATGAAGTGGCCAGGGAAGCGAACAATCTTTCGATGGTGAAGATCCGTCTATTGACCGGCCGCAAGAACCAGATCCGCGTGCACTTCGCTGAAGCCGGCCATCCGGTCGTGGGGGACGCCAAATACGGCCGAAAGAGCAGCCATAAGCGACTGGCGCTGCACGCTCAGTCGATCAGCTTCACGCATCCGTTCAGCAAAGAGCGGATCACCGTCGAGTCGCCGCTGCCGCAGTATATGGAGAATTTGTTAGCGAAAGAAACCAGGACGCCAAGGCGCTAAGGCGCGATCGTGCCTTGAAGAAAGGTTTTTATGTCCACCTATCTTGTAACAGGCTGCGCGGGGTTCATCGGCGCCAAAACGGCCGAAATGCTCCTTCAAAAAGGGCACACGGTCATAGGCGTTGATAATCTTAATGACTATTACGATGTCCGCCTCAAAGAACACCGTTTAGGTTTACTCCGTGCTCCAGGTTCATTCACCTTCCATAAAATGGACATCGAAGACGAGGCTGCGGTGGGGCGCCTGTTCAAGAAATACGCCTTTGACGCGGTCATTAACCTGGCGGCCCGGGCCGGCGCGCGCTACAGCATCGAGAATCCCTATATCTACAGCACCACCAATATCCATGCCGCGTTGAACCTTTTGGAAGCTTGCCGGAATTTTAAGGTCAAAAAATTTGTCCTGGCCTCATCGTCCTCGTTATACGCCGGCCAGAAAATGCCTTTTAAGGAAACATTGCCGGTCAACGAACCGATCTCTCCTTACGCGGCCAGCAAAAAGGCCGCCGAGGTCATGGCCTACACCTATCATTATCTTTACGGGACCGACATAAGCATTTTACGTTATTTCACCGTTTACGGCCCGGCGGGCCGGCCGGACATGAGCCCGTTCCGTTTCACGCGCTGGATCGTCGAAGGGGAGGCCATTCAGCTTTTTGGCGACGGGGAGCAGTCGCGGGATTTTACCTATGTGGATGATATCGCATCCGGCACCATCAAGGCCTTAAAAAGGGTCGGCTTTGAGGTCATCAACCTCGGCGGCGGGAAAAAACCCGTGACCATCAACTCGATGATCGCGCTGATGGAAAAATACACCGGCAAACAGGCCAGGGTCAAGCATCTGCCCGCCCATAAGGCTGATGTGGATTCGACCTGGGCGGATATTTCCAAAGCTAAAAAGCTCCTGAATTGGGAGCCGAAGGTGGAATTTGAAGAAGGCATCCGGCGCACCGTCGAATGGTATTTGGCGAATCGCGCCTGGGCGGGGAGCATTCAAAGCAAATAGCGATGAAAAAACTTCTGATCGTTGTTCAGCGATTTCCGGTCCTTTCCGAGACCTTTATTGAAGACCACGTCCTTGGCTTCGCGCAAAGGAGCAGCTTTGATGTTTCGCTTCTGATCCTCGAGGGCGCGCTGCCGCCGGAGGATGTCCCGGATCCGCTCAAAAGCCTGGCCAGGGTCTTTAGGGTCACGCGCCCCAAGACGGAGTTTAAAAAAACAGCGGCTCTTTTAAAAATCATTTTCCGTTTCTTTCATAAGTGGCCGCTCCTTTTAAAAGCGGTGTCGATCCCCGGCCCCGGGGCCTGGGAGCGGCTCTTTATCCTTGAGCATGTCTTAAGCGGCGGCTATGACCTGATGCATTGCCATTTCGGCACGGCCGCCAACACGGTCCTGTTTTTAAAGGACCTGTTCCCGTCGATGAAACTGGTGGTGAGCTTTTTGGGGTATGATATCCACAAATACCCGCATGAGCATGGCGCCGGTGTTTACGCGGGGCTGTTTTTACGGATGGACAGGGCGGTGGTGAACACGCGTTTTTCGAAAGACAAGCTCATCGCGCTGGGCTGCCCGCCGGAAAAGGTCTCGCTTATCCCGCTGGGGTTTGACCTGGCGCAGACGCCTTTTAAGGTCCGTCCGGCGCCGTCCGGCGGAAGGATCAAGTTCGTCTGCGTGGGCCGCCTGGTCGAAAAAAAAGGCCACAGCGATCTTTTAAAGGCCTTTGACCAGGTCCTTGATCAATACCCCTTTGCCGAGCTCCATCTGGTGGGCGACGGGCCGCTGGCGAAAGACCTGGAAAGCGAGGCGCGGCAGCTGGGGGTCCTGGACGCGGTCTTTTTTTACGGGGCGCTTTCCAGAAAAAAGG
>ERZ795055.1257-NODE-1257-length-20835-cov-8.471367_pt1 | contig 20835 bp, 19 predicted proteins | sample MGYA00375139_ERZ795055 | MGnify/ENA primary metagenome ERZ795055 (study PRJEB30184, sample SAMN05720283) | anaerobic digester metagenome | isolation source: active sludge of municipal wastewater-treating anaerobic digesters | place: USA | collected 2015-01-23 ... | reverse complement strand
TAGAGGAATGACCATGTCGGCTCCCCGTGGAGGAGCAAAACAACATCGGCATCCCGGGGTCCCTCATCAACATAATGCATTCTCAGGCTTCCCCCCTCACCGTCAGGAACTTCTACATAATGCGGTGCGAAAGCGTAACCGGGAAGATTCTTAAACCGTTCATCGGGTGTTCTCAAAATTTTCATGCGCCTGCCTCCTTATCGTAGTAAGTTACGTGAAGTTGAAGTAGCGTCGATATTAAGATCGTTGATATGAGCTGACGGTTAGCACCCTTTGCATCCCATCTTATTCTTTGGTATCGGGAAGACGTCGGGATTATATGAAGAATGATCTTACGTGTCAATGGAATGTTGGAAGGTTGAAATGTTAAAAGGTTTCCACCGTTTCCCTCTCCAGAATCTTATGCTGCTGTTGTTTAGGCGCCTTGAAGGATTTGCTCAGCAGTGTTGCGCTGCAGGGGTTTCTCATATTCAGGGAGAAGCGATCAATGATGAAATTGTAAAAGGCTTTCAACTGGGCATATCTCAATCTGCGTGTTGCTTTCGCCATGTTTCCGGTCAGGTTTTCCAGAAAATGAAAGATTTCATCAGGGGCAATGGTCTCCAGGTCTTTCTGTGCGAAGATCACCTCAAATCTTTCCAGCAGGAGACGATAACTCTCAATGGTTCTTGGTTTATGGTTGGATTGAAGATAGTATTTGAACAACGTTATTGCTTCTTTTGTTATCATACTGCACCTCCCGTTCTTTGTTCGGTGAGGTCTTTGGGGATTTAATATTATAAGACTTTAGGCAGGATAAAATGGATGTAAAAATTGCTCAGGTTATAATCATATCCGTCGGTATGTGAAGAAAGTTCTTATTAATCCAAAGTTTTTGACCGCTGTTAGAATTGAGGATTCCAGACAGAAAAAGGGCAACGACCAAAGAGTAATTTGGTAAGTTGGATAGTTCAAGAATGAGTTCAAAAAATTTTTGAGAAAGAAATATATTTTAAAAATCATCAGATATATTCTGAAGGCAATTCAGTATTAACTTCAATTTTGTTTTACCTTACGATATCTGAGAGTTCGCAATACAGAATTTACGAATGAAAGAAATTCTTACGATTTCACAACTCAGGAATACTAGACTGCTAAATATGAACCCGCCCGCACTTCTTGCATTCGCCAGATATTTTTCACAACCCCATCTGTGCCATGTGGTACATTAATTTCCTTGCCCATCCCATGCGCATGAGAAATGCCTGAAATCCGAAGAACCCGGAAGGGGACAGGCGCTTGGATATCCAGAATAGCTTCGCTGCCGCCTGCGGAACCACATACATCTTTTCCTTTTTCACGGCATTGATCACCAAGCCGGCAATCATGTCCGGTGTCCACCTTGCATTGTCCATACTTGCCGTTGAGCACTTTCTCTGGAAATCATCCGTAAACCGCATCTTTTCCATGAGGTTCGTCTTGATGAAGGTAGGGCAAAGCACGCTCACCCCGATGTTGTGTGGGGCGAGTTCGCTCTTGAGCGTCTCTGTTATAGAGACGACGGCGGCTTTTGTCGCATTGTAAGGTGCCATTTCAGCGGAAGAAACGATGCCGGCTGCCGAGGCCACATTCACGATGTAGCCGCTCCCCTGTTTCTTCATCCTCGGGACAAAGGCATGGCAGCCATACACCACGCCCCAGAAATTGATGGAAACGATCCATTCCCAGTCCTTGATGGGGATGTCGCCCATGAATCCGATGGAGACGACACCCGCGTTGTTGATCAGGATGTCCACTTTACCCCAGGAATGGAAGCAGTGGTCTGCCATTCTCATGACGTCATCGAGCTTGGAGACATCGCAGAGGAATATCTCTCCCTTGCCTCCTAACTTATTAACCATCTCGCATGTCTCTTTAAGCCTTGCCTCGTTGATATCGGCCAGGAGTAGGGTGCACTTCTCCTTTGCCAGGGCAATCGCAATCGCTCTCCCTATGCCTGATGCCGCCCCGGTGATGACCGCTGTTTTTCCTTTGATGTCTCTCTTTGCCATGTATTCCCCCCTAATCGTCGATGAGATTTTTGGAATTGAACAGGATTGCCTCGTAGGACGGGATATACTGATACAGGTACGGCCACTTGCTCAGCTTTAGTCCGCGCAGTTCGTCGCATATCCTGTGGCCGCTTCCGATGTCCATGCTTGCTGTGCCGCCCAAGCCGATAGTCTGGCAATATTGAAGGGGGTTCACATAGAGATTCGCTTTCAGCGGAATGCCGTGCTTCATAGTGTGGATAATATATTTCGTGAGCCTGCCCCGAGATGTCTTCACATTCTTTCCCGTAAGCGACAAGATCCGCTGGCCGTTTTCCGCTAGCGTGCATGTCGAATGTCCATTTACATGGGTAAAGGAGATTTCGGCAATGAATTTCGGATACCCGGCCATTTCCACCCCACCCTTCCGCGCCCTTTCCGAGGTTACGGGAAGCTGTAGTATGTAGGCGGTGAAGCAGTTCTTCAGCATGTAAGAAAGAGAAGTCAGTCCGGGTATGGCCATCTTGCGGTAGGAGATGATCGCGCTGATGCTGAACTCGTTGTAGGGGCCGATGTCAGTTTTGCGGTACTCGAAGGCCGTGAACACCATCAGGCACCTTCCGGGGAACATTTCCACTGGATGCATGTCCGGTGAAGGGAGGTGCTTCTTCAGCTCTCCGGTAGAAGCCGTATAGATGGCGCTCATGCATGCGTTGTCATAATAGAAGATCGGTAGTTTGACGTCGTAATCCTTGTGCTCGATCTGATCGATGCCTTTGAAAAAATCGTTTCTGTCCAGTTCGGTTTTCATATCCTCGCCTCCTCTATGATTTTATCGATGTACTTCATTTTTTTCAGGCCGCTCATGCCCAGCAAGGATCTGGCCTGCCTTGCGTCTCTCATCCTCTTTTCCTGGCCGTAGTCTTTCATGTAGCCGTTGCCGCCCAGCAGTTGAACGCCTTCGGATGCCGCGCCGCAGGCCAACTCACTTATGTGGATTGCCGCCGCAACTGCAGGATCGTTCGCAGCGGGCGAGGCGGTATCATATGTGGAGCGAATGCCGGACAGGCAGCTTTTGGCGACATCTATCTGTATGGCGATCTCGGCAAGTTTCATGCGGACGCCGGACCATTCCACGATGTTGCGACCGCCCTGCCATCGTTGACAAGCATAGTCACGGGCCTCTTTGAAGCAACCCTGCATGATGCCAAGAGATAGCGCCGCAGCCGAGACGGACAGGGCTGAAAGCATCTTCCGGAAATAAATATTACCTGCGCCTTCAGTCCCGATAAGCAGAGCCGGTACATCCTTCAGGCTGACGTCCACGGCCTGGCAGGCCTGGAAGCCCAGGGTGAGGATCGGGTCTGACTTCATCACGCCCGCTGAAGATAAATCGATGAGATAGTAGGAAAAGCCTTTGTCCTTTTGCCTTGCTCCGGCTGCAACAGCGTATCGGGCCATGCCGCCTAGCGCGAGAAAAGGAAGTTTTCCATTCAACAAATGTTTGCCGTTACCGCTGACTTCAGGAAATTCTATTTCCTCGGGCGAAGTGTAGGATTGGAATGCCAGGGGGGTGCCATCCGGCCCTGTGGCGAGTTCATAAATGGATTGGCAGCGCTCTTCGTCAATCACCGCGGCGGCAGCTATGATTTCCAGCGCAGCGGCATGGGTAAAAAGTATGGCTGCCATACCCGCATCAATGGCGCCAATCTCTTCTACAATGCCCGCGAGGGCGGATGAATCAAGCCCGGAGCCGCCCCAATTCACGGGAAGGTTGATGCCGAATAGCCCGGCCTCTCCGGCCATCTTCACCACCCCGGTCACTTTACGACGGTAAGGATATTCATGTTCGTGTACATGCTCCAAGAGTTCTTTTCTGGCAAAGCTGCGTGCCAGGTCATGGAAAGCCCTGAGTTCTTCATTTTGTTGTACACATGCTGACTGGTTCATGGTTTTCCTCCTTGATTCTCATTCAAATACCCGGACACCGGGCATGTTGTGTGCGATGTGATGGGCAAAGAGATTGATTCTGTTAACTTCGTTAGTGCCCTCGTAAATTTGGAGCAATTTTGCATCCCTGAGCATTTTTTCCGTACCCGCATCGTTGCGTGTTCCATCCGCGCCCATGAGATCAATCGCTTTTGCGCAGTTGGCCACTGCGATATCAGTGCACGAGAACTTGGTTAGGGCGCCCAGCCCTGACATATGCCGTTCGTCCTCGTCACTGGTCCATTCGAAGTTCATCTTCCTATAGAGGCGGTTGATGATCTCGAGGTTGAAGAGCGGTGAGACAAACCGGGTGAACACCCAGGAAGGCGTGTAAAGCGAGAGGTAGAACAACACCTTGGCAAAGAGAAGCCGGATCATGCTCTTAAGGCCCGCGGCATAAGCAGCCTCCATGTATAAAGCTCTCGCCATAACGACATTGGCATACATGTCAGCAATGGCCATCTGCACCCATTCCTGATTGATCAGACTTTCACCGGCAATTTTCTTTTTTGCGGCATACCGGATGGCAGCATCACAGGCTGCTCGGGCGATGCCCGTCCCGATTGAGCCGACCCCCGGCTGGCTCACAGGAGGAAACAGGCTGATCACTTTCATGCCTGCTTCTCTGGCCGTGATATTGAGACCACCGAGCTGATCCCCGGAAAAGCAGACATTTTCATCAGGCACAAAGCAGTCTTCAAAGATCAACTCGCTGGCCACACAAGCCTTCTGCCCCATTTTCTCTTCTTTGTGGCCGAAGGTGAACCCCTTCATGCCGTTTTTTACGGCGAGCATGATCAGGGTGTCCGCAGGCCTCCTGATGTCCTCATAGCAGATGAGCATGTGCCAGGTACTCACATGGCCGGCAGAGATGAACACCTTGCTGCCGTTGACCATGTAGCCGCCCGCAACCTTTGTTGCCTGCGTTCTGACCTTTGCCTGAGGGAGGAGCGGGATCTCCGACGAGTCGGTTCCTGCGTCAGGCTCCGTCCAGGCAAGCGAAATAAGACAGGGATTACCCTTGTTGCACTCACTGACTACTGAACGGAGAATCCGGTTGATGACCTTGATGTTGCATGAAGAACATAAGACGGAAACCCCGAGATAATGAGCGCCGATAAGGTTAGCTAGGCCAGCGCACACTGAGGAAATCTCTTCCATAAAGGGATACAAAGAAAGCATGTTCATTCCCTGTCCGCCATACATCTTGGGAATCCAGAAAGTGTAAAGTCCCCATTCGTTTGCCTTTCTAATAAACTCTACAGGCAGGTATTCGTTGTCCTCCATGATCTTCCTGTCTATGTCCTGGTAGATCGGCCGGAGGACCTCGTCATTGAACCTTCGCGCAAGTTTTGTGGCTTCATGAAAATCTGTCTTTATCCGTGCAGGCAGACGATGCTGGGCCTCGAGACTGTTCAGGGAATCCATAAAGCTAAAGCCTGGTGAAGAATCTCCGGATGTCTCCTCTCTGATTAAACCCATGGTATAAACCTCCTTTCAAATGATCTCCTTTGCATATTTTTTTGCAAAAGCTACTAGTCAGGCGATTATTTGTCGCCCGGATTTATAGATTCGGACGCCGAAAAGAAGTTTTTTTATGAAATTAAACAAATAAAAATGTCTGGATCCTGTAATCCCGGCGAAAGCCATGACCCGGAATTATTTATAAATACTGGATTTCTTCTTCCAATGAAATTAATTCAGGGAAATTATAAAAATGATTTTTTATTTTTATATTTCATCGGTACGTGTCGGCTAAAAAACAGTGTCTCAGGCCGGATTGATAATTCCGTACCAGTTCCTTCATGAAAATACCCCTCTCTTACTGCCGGAACTTTTCCCCTTTACTCCTTGAGAGGGGTGGCTAGGGTTAGAGAGACACCTGATGGTTGCTTCATTTTTCTGCCAAATACTCCTGCCGGAATTCGGAAGGTGTCTTCCCAGTATATTTTTTAAAGCAGGTGTTGAAGGTGGATTTTGAATTGAACCCCACATCGTAACAGATCGTGAGAATATTCTTGTCCGATTCGTTTATCAGAATCTTCTTTGCCTCTTCGATCCGGTAGGAGTTTATGTAATTCCGGAAATTGGTATTAAGCCTCTCGTTCATGAATTGGGACAGCTGGTGCGGTGTTATCGAAAGCATCTGAGCAAGGCTCTCAAGGCTCAGTTCGAAATCCTTGTAGATGCTTTCTACGCCCATCAGATCCATCAGGCGATCAAAGATGACCTCGGCATCCAGCCCCTTGAGCAGAGACCTTTCATACCTGTTCTTTTTAATCGCATTTTCGATGATCCGGTAGAAGTTAGGATACCGCATGTTGGATAGAAACACGCAGATATTGATGATGGTGATGATCGTTCCGCCCATGAGCAGCAAGAGGTCCCAACTAAGCATGAAACCAAGGGAGAGAAGGACGATGGAGACCAGAGTGGAGAAAAAAGCAGCCAACAGGATGAGGACTTGTATGCGGATAGCTTCACTCTTTAGCACCGTGAGTGCCAGCCTGAGCATGATCAGGAAATATATGAATGTGAGAATCGCGCCGGAGGCTATTATGAGCGAAAACCAGTGATCAAGCGGCGAGTTGATCAGGCCTTTGATGTACTGCCTTTTCAAGTCAAGGGGCAGGGACTGAAAGATGAGCTCGCAGACAAGCGCGGCTGCCCCGGGGGCAAACTGTATCTTCAGTTTCACCGGTACCGGTTTTTCCGGATTCAACAGCAGATAGTGATACAGGTAGTTTGCCGGACCGATAAAGAAAATAGCGGACAGGGAAAGAAACGACGCAATAGGATATTCTTGGATGACGTTCCTCACCTTCAGCACGACTATGAGCTGAATAATGCTATTTCCCAGAAAGACCAGAAAATTTAAATAATTTGAAAGGCCTAGATTCCTCCTGAAGATCTGGGCTATGGCAAAGATAAAGGAGAACCCGACGCCGAAAGTAACGATCTCCAACATTATTCTCAAGGTGACATCAGGCAAGAAAACTCCTTATCCTACAGTCATTTCATCATTGGACTCGATTTCAGCTGCAGAACGAATATTGTTGATAAGAACTTTTTTTGAGGGATGAAGTATAAAAAAACACTGCCTTGTATGTCAAGACAATCTTGGCCGCAAAATATGTTGTGTCGATGTTAATCTGGAGTGAATATTGTTTACTACTACTAATTCTTGTTGAATGTTCATAGAGGAAATCATCCTAAAGAAGTATTTACATGCTGACCTTGTAAATGTCGTGAAAAAAACCTTTTTTACTTCATATTTTTTATCCAAAACGAATTATGAATTAAGGTAAGCATGCACTCAATCAAAGGAGGTTATGATGATTACTTATAAACATGATCATCTTATCTTTGACTCGGGGCAACGTTCCACCAATCTGATCATTCGATCAGAAATGACAATACGAGTGAGGTCCATCGTCTCCAGATGGTGGGTCATCAATAACACTGCCGTGAAAGGTGCTACGATTAGGTTAGGCAGGGGCGGACGCACATTTGATCCAGCCACAGTTTCTAGAACAAGGGGTTGCAACCCCTTGTTCTTTCTTAATGCCTGATACCCGATAGAGCACGCGTATTTCAGTGGCCGAAAAGATCCCGGAGCTTTATCGGACTTGAACTTTTCTTCTGCTCCGTTCCGGATGATTGCTTCTTATCCTTCTGAAGAATCCTATAGAGTTCTTCTCCAATCTTTTTCTCCGCCCCTTCCCTGACCTTTTTGCCGAGCGCTTTCGTATCGATTCCATAGGACGGCTTGGAAATCGTGCCTCCGACCTTCAGCGGCACACCGGTCCATCCTTTTTCATCAGAGAAAATTTTGTTGAGTGACGACGAACTGACAACCTTGGAGGCAACCTTGGACGCAAGCCGGTCGGAAACCTTGACGAGTATGCCGAGATCGAGTCTTTCATCCATTCCAACCGTCCCCGTCTCATCGATCATCATGTCTTTGCTGCCGATCACGGTAGTGAGGTTCACGATTCCGTCTGAGATCTTGAAGCGGCCGTTTGCCGTGTCGATCGGGATTTCTCTCAGCTCCTGCAGTCCGAGGATCGCCAGCAGGCCGGCGCTCAGCTCGGCATTTTTCAGGGACCCGTCTTTGATGGCGAAGACTCCCTCACCCTTCAGGTTGCGCTTGAAGTTGATGGGAAGCGTCCCTGCGCCGTTGATCGCCGCCTTGCCGGACAAGACACCAAAGAGCTTGCCCCTGGCCTTGGGTGCAAAGGCATTGATGATTTCCTCTATTTTGACACCGCCCAGATCCGCATCCATGGTGTAACGGGTCCCTTTTTGTGCAAGATTCACGGCTCCCTTGATCATAAAGGCACCGCTCAGTGTATTGCCCTTCAAATAGGACATGGTGAAGACATTATCTTTCAGCTCATACCGGGACCTGAAATTCGTCATCGAAATCCCCTTGTAAACCGTTTTGTCGATATCCAGTGAAGCGTTGACCTTAAGCTTCAAATTCATCGGCTCCGGCTCTTTCTTGACATCGCCCCTGGTTGATATTTGCCCTGTTTGTTTCTCGTCACCTTTGGCTGTCTGCGTCTTATCGACAGCAGGCACAGGAACAAAAAGATCGTCCAGAGCGATAAACCGGCTTTTAATGCTGACGTTCACATCGGGGTACTCTTTATAATTTTTCACCGACCCCGAGATATCGGCTCTGTTCCGGCCGGCAACAAGTTTCAAGCCTTCGAGCGTGATCAATTCCGGTGTCAGCTTCAGGGATCCGTCCAGCACCAGATTCATGCCTTTAAAAATGCAGGCGGCCTTGGTCATCGTGACATCCCCGTCGAAATGCAGAGGGCTCTCCTTCTCCTGCTTCTTGTCGAGATGAAAAAGCAGGGCAATGTTGCCGCCGAGGGTCATCCCTTTCGGGAGAAATGCTGAGGCGATATCCGGTTTGATCTGGGAGAGATTGTAGTCCGGCACCTTTATGACCAGGGCATAAGCGGTTCCGGAAGCATAGCTCACCGTACCCGTGATGTTGACGGGAATCTTCATGATATCCGCATCAATTGAATGGACAGTAATCTGCTTGGCCGCCACGTCTATATCCATTTTGTAACGGACAGCCGTCTGAATATCTTTAAAGCTTTTATTGCCATCCTTCAGCAACGCTTCCGTCAGGGTCGTGTCGAACGATCCCTCCGAAGACAGGGCATTTTGGGAAAGTCCGGTAATTTTCAAATCCGCATTCAGAATCGCATCCGCTTTTTTCAGCTTTCCCAGATCATCAACATAACCGAGCTTCGCATTCTTGATCGAAATATTTTTTACATTCAGGTCCACAGGAAGACCGGCGGCCTTTTCCTTCTCGTCTTCGGGCTCCTGAGGCTTATCCGATTTCACCAGGTCGGAAAAATTATACGTGCCGTCCGGGTTGGCCTTCAGGTAGATTTCGGCATCAACGATGCTCAGCTTGTCAATCACCAGCTTTCTGGCAAACAGCGGGAGAAACTGATACGTCAGAACAAATTCCTTTGTTTTGAGAAAAACAGACTCGGCATCCTTTTCGCGGATCTCGAAGTCTTTGACAACGATCCCCCGAAAGAGGCTGACCTCAATTGCGCCGAGGGCGGCCTTGCGGTTGAGCGATTTTTCCGTCATCTCCAAGACCAGCGCGCGTATCCTCTCCTGGGTCATATATGATTTTACAAACAAAGAAGCGGCGGCGATGAAAACGAGCAGAGCGGCCAGGACAATGATTATGATTTTAAGGGGCTTTTTCATGGCTCATCCCTCCAGTGAAATTCTGCCGAACAGTCAGGAGCATGGATATGAACTTTTACCATATGTTGCGTTAAAATTCTAATATCGATATCCTTCTTGTGCGCATTTCGGGATACAATGTTTATTTCGTGATGTTGAACAGGGACATGCAGATCGAACTCGTCGAACGGCTTACCTGAAATCGATGCGGTCGTTGACTCTCCGCATGACCTGCTCCTGATAATCGGGCTGGGTCAGGGTGATCCGTACCGCCTGGTTGGGACACAGACGGGCGCATCTCCCGCATCCACGGCAGGTCGCGGAGTGCACGGCCTTGCCGTCCTCCACGGTAATCGCCTTGAGATAACAGTTGCGGGCACAGAGGCCGCAGCCCTGGCAGGCCTCGGTAACCTCGATCGTCAATCCTTCCAGGCGGGGGAAAACCCCATCGAGCCGGTCGGGCGGGAGGTGCCGGTAATAGGCCATCATGCAGCAGCAGGGGCAGCAGAAGCAGACGCTCAGGAGCTTGTTTTCATCCGGGATCAGGAAGGCGAAGTTGTCGAAACGCACTTTACCGACGAGTGGAACCAGGCCGGCGTCGAGCGCCCGTTCGAGGTGACGCAAGGCCTCCGGCTTGTCCACGCGACGGCTGAGCTGGGGTGGCATCTGCAAGGCGCTTTCGCCCATGAAGAGGCAGCCGATGTCGTGGGAGTAATCCCGGCAGTCGCGTGCCCTGCGGCAGAGACAACGATTGATGATGACATGGTAGGGCGACTGTTCGATATACGCGGCGATCACCTCGGCGGGCATGGGGATGCCTTCGGCGCGCAGGGTTTCATTAATCGGGAGGTAAGTGATGGTGCTCTTGCGCCTGTCCAGCCAGGGATGAATGTCCCGCAGCAGGGGGATATGCCCCAGAAAAAAGGGCCACTCGATAGCCCGTTGACCGGGGCTAAACAATAATTTGTGCTGCATCACCCACGCGACGAATGACTGCTTCAGACTCATAGGCCTCCGATCAGAGATCGCAATAGTATCCTTAAACGCCTTAACTACAACCTATCCGGCGGTGTTCCCGAACCGGCGCCCGGGGACAGGAAAACCTTCTCCGGCATCGTCCTGCATATTGCATCGGCTTCCTTCACAATTCTTTCGATCAACGCCGACACTGTTGGAACGTCATGAATGATGCCCTGGACCTGTCCCGTCAGCTGGACACCCTTTTGTGTGTCGCCGCCGACGGTCATTTTTTCTATCGCTTCAACGGCAATGACAAAATGGGCAAGTTTCATGAGCAGCCCGGGGCCTCCCTTCACCATGGAACCGATGAAAACCTTTATCCACGGCATCTTCAGCTTTTGCGAAATCTTCAAAGAAGCCAGAAAGGCGCGGGGGAAGCTCATGCCGCGCCTGATCGCCTTTTCCGCCTGCGGCGTTTTGAGCACGCGGCAGTAAAGCCCGTCGAAGCGGTCGGAATACAGGGTGTCTTCCATGCCGTGCTGCAGTGTAAGGTTCTTGGAATGGCCATGAACCGGGCTTTCCTTCGTCATCGACAGACGAGTGCCCATATAGACCGCGTCCGCTCCCAGGGCTAGCGCCGCCATCAGTCCCCTGCCGTCGCCGATCCCCCCACCGGCGATAACCGGAACCTTGACCTCGTCCACAATGGAAGGCGTCAACACCAGCGTGGAGACGGCGCTCCCGTGGCCGGCGGCTTCATATCCAATCACACTCAGGGCGTCGGCGCCCGCCTCGATTGCAGCGTGGGCGTGCCGGGCCGTGGTGACCGTGCAGACGATCTTTCCGCCATAGTCATGAATTCTCTGGAAAAGATTTTTATCTCTCCCGAGAGAAAATATGACCACCGGAACCTTCTCTGCAATGACGACCTCGGCGTTCTCGCGGGCCCCCGGCATCAGGAGGGTGACTCCCGCACCGAAGGGCTTGTCTGTCTGCTTCCTGATTTTCTGTATCGATGTCCTTGTTTCTGCAGCCGAGAGCGGGCCGGTGGCCAGAACGCCCAGGCCGCCGGCGTTGGATACGGCCGCGACGAGATCCGGAACGCTGATCCAGCTCATTCCGGGCAAGATGATCGGATATCGTATTCCAAACAGATCCGTGATTCTTGTTTTCATCTCCGTGCACTCCATGTTTCTGTTCCCGGACATCATCCGGTGACGGGCTCGGTCATTTCACAGACTTTGACCCGAAGGGCTTCCAGGTCGCCTTCGGACTTGATGCTGGCCAGGGTGAGCATTTCGGTCATATTCCCCTTGACCCTGATCTTCCTAGTGAGAAATCCCTTCATCGCTTCCTTGGTATCGTTGCATAGCAGCGCCTTGTAGCAGAGTTCGTAAGGAAGGGTCAGCAGCGTATTCGCGTTTTTGTGATGTCCGTTTCCGAATCTGCCCTCGGTAAAGTGTATCGCCTTGTCGCCTCCCGGGGCGCCGGTCACGGTCAGGTTCAGGATAAACCCGACCAGCTTTTCCGGGAGATCTATTTTCCCGAAAGACTCAGTAATCTTCTGGGATGCATCGAACCAGGCATCGGATAAAAACACGTTGGCCATACTACACCTCCAAACGCATTGTTAGATTAAAAATTATCTTAGGCCGCAACCTCCCCCGTCTTTTGCTCCGTTTACTTCCAGTTCTTCTGCACCCCCAAATCCTCGGCGATAATTTTTGCGCCAAGATACCCGGGACCGCCAATCACCATCCCTCCGGGATACGCGCTGGCCCCGCACACATAAAATCCTTCGATGGGCGTATAGTGGCGGGAACAGGAGTCATGCGGCCGGTTATATCCCATCTGGAGGGTCATGTACGATCCCTGCTTGATGGAACCGCGTACCATGTTCTTAAATTTCTTTTCTATGTACGTGGGAGGATAGACGAGCATGTTCAGCGGATCCAGCGGCTCAAGATTCGGGGCATACTGTTTCCAGACATCCAGGCATTGCTGCGCGTAATCGCCTTGAATCGAGTCCCAGTCCTGGTCAAAGGGAGCCAGGGATTCCCATCGGCCGGTATGGTATGTTCCGCATCCCTGGATCGGGTCAAAGAGGGACGCGACCGTGACATGGCCGTGGGGATGGCTGGGGAGTTTTCCGTCTTCCATGGCCTGGTAGCCCGACAGGATTTCCCCGGTATCGCTGACCCCCAGGTGGGTCATCAGGGCCCTGTTCGCGTCGGCAATGCCTTCGGTGCCGGCATATTGGGGTGCTGACCGCAGCGAAAGATGCATCCCGAAATACGACACCTTTTCCCACTCCCACCGCCTCGCGCACTGCACGAGCTCGGCTGGCAGCTGACCCTCCTCAAAAAACTCGAGGAAATTCTGCTTCGGATCCACGGTGGAGGCAACCGCCTTGGCCTGAACTTCGCTTCCGTCGGCAAGGCGCACACCCGATACCTTGCCTCCCGTGAGAAGGACTTTCGTGACATCGGACAAATCGCATATTTCACCTCCCGCCTCCATGACCACCTTGTACAGGGCCGATGAAAGCCGGTGGGAACCGCCGCTCACCAGGGCGGCGTTGAGCATGCGGTAAACATAAAGCGGAAAGAGAAATCCCAGTCCGTCATAGTTGGAATGGCCCCACATGGCAAAGAGATTATACAGCGCCGCCTGAATCGGATCTGAAAAGCCGTAACGCTTTTCCAGTATCTCCAGCGGCGTCATTTCCGATATTGCATTGAATCTCTCGCCCAGCTCGCCGTGCTCGATGGCAAAAGCCGGCACCTGCTCCATCGCCGGCCTGGCCGGGATGTACGTCAGGGGCATGATAATTTTTTCAGAAAGTTCCTTGAACTCGCTATACATCCGCGTATAGCGCTCGCCGTCTTTCTGGCTGAAGTGGGCTGAAAGATACTGCGCTGTTTTCTGCGGGTCGAGGTACAGCATGACCGGCTTATGCCCCTTCCCGATGAACGCAGCCTGTACATCCGGATAGATATACTTCACCCCGCGCTGGGCAAGCTGAAAATCGCGGTAGGGAGGCATGTATTCCCCCATCATGTGATAGATGGCGTGCGGATTGTATTTAAATCCGGCAAGCTCCAGCGTGTCCAGGCCGCCGCCTGTTTCATGTCTGCGTTCCATCAGGGCAACCTTGAGGCCGGCCCGCGCCAAATAGGCGCCGCAGATAAGGCCGTTGGGGCCGGCTCCTATGATAATGACATCATATTGATCGGTTTTCATGTTGACCTCCTCACGCCGAGATCGAGCGGGATATTGGCCGCGTTCTCCAGGTACCAGTGCGTCGCTTTGCTAGTCCACCAGCCCTGCTCGCGTGCGCCCATGTCCTCGGCAACCTCACAGGCAGCGATGTATCCTGAACCCAGCGGCGTAATTCCGAAGGGATGAATCGAATTGGAGAGGTACAGATTTTTCAGGAAGGTTCTGGCCCCGCCGCCGACACACACCCCGGGGACCGGACGCTTGTCGTAGAACTGTTCCGGAATAACGCTGCCGCCCGCCCAGCAACCCTGGATCGCCGAGGGATTGTTGCGTTCCTGCTCCAGAGGCGAATAGATGTAGCGGTTCAGGATCTGCTTTTTAAAACCCGGCGCGTAGCTTTCATACGCATCCGTGATCTGGTCGGCCAGAACATTCTTGATATCCATAAACGAATTCTTGCCCCCGAGAGGCCCATGCTTCCATTTCAGGGGTTCCCCCGGCATATCAATCCAGGCCTGGGTGACGTGGCACCCTGCCGGGGCCTGCGTCGGATCGGCAAGTGTGGGAAGGTACCAGTTCGCGGAGATCTCCGGGTAGATCTCTTGATCGATAATCGCCCGCGCGTACTTTTTCATCACACCGGAAGTTTCCCCGCCGAAATATCCCATCCAGGAGCGCAAAATGCCTTCATCAAAATCGGCCGTTCTCCATTGCGGCGGACCGCTCAGGGCATAGTGGACCGTAAATATCGTCTGCTCGTGGTAATTGAAGTTCTTGATTCTTCTGACCAGGTCCTTGTCTGCAATATGGTCTTCACCGATCAGGTCGATGAAAGTCGGCACAACGGTTATATTGCTGACGATCTTCTTGGCCGTGATCTCCTGGTTGGGATAAATGGCATGCTCGGAGAGAACCACCCCCCGGGCTTCCCCGTTTTTCAGAAGGATCTTCTTCACCGGACAGCAGGACAGAATCTTGACGCCGGCGGCCATGTTCGCCTGGACAAGGGCATGGGTTACGGCATGGGACCCTCCCTTGGCCGTGGTAAGCGGAAAGAAGGATCCGGAAAGCAGACCCATCAGGGAGCCAATCGCACCGATCTGCGGATGGATGGGCGGAAACCCGATGATCCATTCCATGGCCTGCACCATCGTCTTGATGTGGTCTGATTCAAACATGGCATCCATGACCTCGAAGCCGTTCATGTTCATGAACTGTTCGCCGGTCACATTTTTGCCCATGTGCTTAAAGAAGCGACCCATAAAATCGGCAAAAGCCTGCATGGACTCCGCCCGGGGTGCTGTGTACATGAAGCGATGCACGATATCGGTAAAATCCAGCATCTGCGGATACAGAAACTCCAGCGCATTTTCCAGAAGCGCGCGGTCCTGTTTGGAATGCTTTCCCCAGTTTTCCATGGTGTCGTATGGGTTGGATGCAATCAGCGCGTTGGTGCCGTCGAGAAACGGCTTGCCCCAGACATAGGAGGTGTTGCGCAGTTCCAGCCCGTATTTTTCCAGTTCCAGATCCTGCATCGGCGGTCCGAAACCCGTGGCCAGCATGGTCGCGTGCAGATTGTAGAGGAATCCGGGGATGCCCGGTTCGCTGGTATCGCAATGCGCGCCGCATTCTCCTCTGGCTTCCAGGACAAGGGTTTTCAGGCCGGCCTTCCCCAGGTAGGCGGAACAACACAGGCCGTTGATGCCGCCCCCGATCACGATCACATCATAGTCGGACATGTTTATGCCTCCTTCGCCATGGCCGAGCCTGAAGCAAGCGCCCCCGGCTCACGGTGATAGACCCTGCCGCCGGTCATGCACTGCTCATAGGCGGCATTCACCCGTTCTACGAGATTCCCTTCCGGTTTAAATTTATCCCGGTTCATCAGATAGACCAGGTACTGGGGCAGATTTTTAAGGGCGAAAAAGAACATGGGAGGGGTCAACACGGCCTTCAGAATGCCGCCGATATCTTCCGGCCGGAAGGTAATTTTAAACTCCCAGGTGACAGGGCTCTGCATGTTTCCGATGATCAGCATGCTCCCCGTTTCAGGATCTTTCATGGTCTTGCAATACCTGAAATCCATGTGGATTTCCTGCTTCCCCAAACCTCTTGACCAGAGTTTCATGCTATTCCCCTTTCACGAATTGATGGAACCGCCCTGTCCCGTTTCATACCGCATGTGGATTGCTGATCAGCTGATCTTGGCCTCCAGATGTTTACTCAGACGTTTACCGAGCGCCACGACGCTCCACATCACGGGCAGCCCCAGGGATGAAGGCAGAACGCTTGCGTCACAGCAGTAAAGGTTAGAAATCTCTGTCTCCAGGTTGCGGTCCACCACATCGCCGATTCTGCAGGTTGCCGCTGGATGAGCGCCTTGCGGATCGAGAGGAAGGATGCTCGAATCTTTTGCGCCGGCCTTGCGAAACACCTTTTTGATGATACTCACGCCCTTATCGAGTTTCATCTGATCTGCCCGGCTGACCTTCTTGGAAAAGGCAACTCCCTGAAAAAGCTCGCCCGCTGTTTCATCCCGCACTTTCACCATGATGCCCGAGAGCTTCCAGAACCGGGGAAAGTTCAGCAGGCTCTTCGGCCCTGCAAAGGCAAGCGTGGCCGCATACATGGACCAGTTAGGAAATACCGGAACAATGGCGATGCCGTCCGACTCATAGAACTCCAGCGAACCGACGGACATGGGCGTAGCACCGACGGTGTTCATGCCGGGGATCTCCGCCCCCACGAATTGAAGCCAGTCGCAGCAGAAACCCTTTCCGGCGCGCGAAATCCCGGCGCGGCGCAGTATCTGCGCATTGTCCACACCCGCTGAGAGCGCAACGAATTTTCCGAAATATTGGACCGGAAGGCCCAGTCGTGTGCCCTTCACCCCGACCGCCCGGCCTTTTTCAACGATGACTTCTGTGATCTTCGTATGGAGATGGAGGTCTGCGCCCTGACTGACCGCTTCGTCGCCATAGACGCGAGCGGTCCACTTGGCGCCGGTCTTGCATCCCAGCATGCAGTCCCCGCTGGCATTGCAACGCTTCGGATCGACAAATTTGTCCATCTTCTCCCAGTGGTACCCCAGGCTATTGGCGACTTCTACGAGGCGCAGATTCTCCTTGCCCACAAGCTCGTCAGGCTGTTTCTGTATCCACAGTTCCTTCTTCGCTTCTTCTGCCTCCTCCGTGAGATCGATTCCCACCGGGTCGAAAACACTTTTGGGCGGAGGCGCCGCGCATCCTGCGGCAATGTTCGACAAACCGCCATAGTTGTCAGCGAAGGTCACCGTTCGCCCTTCCTTACTGCGCACCAGACCGCAATGCTTAAGAATCATAGCGACGGTCATGCTGTTGCCCATCCATTCCCAGCGCCCGCCCGCCTCGAGCAGCAAGACTTTTTTCCCGCGACGGGTCATTTCCCGCGCAACGGTTGAGCCGCCTGTCCCGGTCCCTACAACAATCACATCATATTCCTTTTGCATGAAACACTCCTTGCTGACGGATCACTGGTTTTATGGAGCAGAGGCATATTCTTTTTTCACGATATCCATATCCAGGGGAACTGTTTTATCCGCGTCCCGATAAATGCGGATCGCCTGCTCGGGACAATGCTCCATACACAGACCGCATCCCAGGCAGAGTTCCTTACGATAGGTTCTTGTATCTCCGTTGAATACAATCGCATCGAACTGGCAGATTCGCGCGCAGGTGCCGCATTGCCGGCATAGAGCGTCATCCCGGGACATGGAGTAGCCCGAGTCGGCATTCATCGTCAGGGTCGGATCGAAGCGCCGGGCAAAGCGGGTCGCCTGAAGGCTCACGCAGGTGTCGATGTGACAGTTGCAGATGATTCCCGTACTGCCCCCCGTCGCCACCTTGAAGAAGGCCTGCGTGACATACCCTTTTTCTCTGAATTTTTTGATGAGGTCGATGGCTTCCTTTTGAGAAAGTTTTCTTGCATGATATTTTTTTCCGCACCGATCCAGCCAGAACTGCGACGTCTTCTTCCCCACGCTGATGCAGGAGTTGATTGTCCATTCCGGGGCGTTCAGAGACTTTTTACAGGGGCAATCCATGACGGCAATGAAATCCGGTTCCTGAAGAAGAATTTTATAGGCATAATCGAAGGGAACTATTTGCTTGTTTTTTTCAGAAACCGCCATGACGTCTTCATCAAGCTCAAGAATTTTTACGGCATCTTCTCCTGATATAACCTTGGCATGGTAACGGGCGAAAGCCGGCTTGATAATCAGTTTGAGAGGTTTAAACCAGGACAGGTACTGGGCCAGAAAGGCAAACAGTCGATAGACAAACCGTACATAAGGATAATAAAATGAGAAATAAAGGTAATTGTGGATGGCCCGGTCGATCCGCCAGCCATGCTTCGCCATCAGCGCCTTCGTTGATGCCCTCATGTATGCTCCCATCCTGAAATTTTTTACGGGTAATGCTCGGGCCAATTTTTCAGAACTAAACCTGACGAGTCAGGTCTAATTCTTTTGTAAACATATGAAATAAATATATCTTGAAGTCAAGATGAATTTATCATACAGTTTAAAAAATATTGAATTGGAAAGAAGCATGAAAGGTGAATTAAGAAAAAACCAGATTCTCGATGGGGCCAAGAAGCTGATTGCCCAAAACGGCTATTACCAGACCCGCGTGGAGGATATTCTGCGGGAGGTAAAGCTGGGCAAGGGCACCTTCTACTTGTATTTCAGAAACAAGGAGGATCTGTTCATTTCGATTCTCGAAAGATTCCTCGATGAGTGGGAGGAGGTTGTCCTGAAAGCCACAACAGATCCAGGCTTGAACGATCTTCAGAGCTATTTTCAGGCCCTGATCACCCGCAGCCTTGATTTTTTTAAAAGGAACGAAGAATTATGCAACATTTATCTTCGTATCGGACCCGGCATCAACGATATTTTTGAACCCTATATCGAGAGGTTCGAGCAGAAGATGCTGAATTATGTCACCGATGAACTTCAAAAAGGGGTTCAAGCCGGTTTTTTCCGGAAGGATATGGACATTGATGTGATGGCCAATCTTCTGGTCGGCGGATTTTTACGGGTCGCTTACTATTACTTTATTGTGAAAAAGGGAAAACGTAAAAAGCCGACTATCGAGCATATCTCCGGGGAATTCTTCAACCTCATCAGCAAGGGCTTGCAGACTCCCGTCTGAACATAACAGCAATAGCGTACAGCGTTTTTCTTCAATCTTTTTCTCTGCGCCCTTCCTGCCGACAGATCTCTTATCTTCGCCCGAGTTTTTTCTTGATTTTAGGCGGCTATGATTGTAAAAATTTGAAACCAAGAACGTAAAAAAATTATCGGAAGAAGAGGGTATTTTTATGGAAGATTTAGAATTCAATCAGGAGAAATTCCAAACATTAAGAACTTTATTTTCAGAGATCTCTGAAATGCAGCAGCAGCTCAAAGACAATTATAAAACAAAGGTGGATCTGGAAAATGAGTTGGCTGATCGAAAACTCATTGAAGAAGAATCCAGCGCGGCCAAGGTTTCGCTTGAGGAGCAGCTGGCCAACAGCAACGCCGAAAAAGAACGTCTCTCAAAAGAACTGGAACGCGAGATCCAGGAACGCAAGCGCATCGAGGAAGAGTCGAGCGCAGCCAGGGCTTCCCTTGAGGAGCAGCTGACCAACAGCAACGCCGAAAAGGAACGTCTCTCAAAAGAACTGGAACGCGAGACCCAGGAACGAAAACGCATCGAGGAAGAGTTCAGCGCGGCTAAGGCTTCCCTTGAGGAGCAGCTGGCCAACAGCAACGCCGAAAAGGAACGCCTCTCAAAAGAGCTGGAACGCGAGACCCAGGAACGGAAGCGCATCGAGGAAGAGTTCAGCGCAGCTAAAGCTTCCCTTGAGGAGCAGCTGACCAAGCGGCAGTCTGAAATGGAACTCATGGCGAACAATCTGAAGAATGAAAGACAGACCATGAAAGAGGCGTTGGACAACCTGCAGCAGCAATTCAATACCTTGTACAAATTATAAGCAGAGCTGTGTCCCTGTCCCCCGCCCCGTTATTCGCATCTATGGTGCCGGCTATTGGAGGAAAGGAAAGAAAATCTATGAAGAGCAAAAAAAAATATCGTGAGGAACCTATGGGCCATCTGAGAGTCGTTAAAGACTTTCTCCCGCCCCCGGATAAGTTAGTGTTGAAAGAAGATAATGTAAAAGTAACTATTTCCCTGAAGAAATCCAGCATTTTCTTCTTCAAAGAACAAGCAAAGACGCAAAAGACTTCTTATCAGAGAATGATAAGAGAAGTAGTAGATTGGTACGCCTCACATTATCAAAAGAGCTCATAACCCACCGCCAGAGCAGATCGCCGCCCGTTGGGCTGCGTCGGCTCAGTTTTTTGTTGCATGAATTCCCTTGCGAAGTGTCCTCTTTGGAGAATGTCCCCCGCCGGCGGAGGACAATAAACCTTGCTCTTTATTCCTTGATCCTTTTATCTTGAACCTTGCTCCTTGCTCCTTGAACCTTTTTTTCTCAGTTCGCCTTATGCTGCTTATAGCGGGTGTAGAGCAGAGCGGCTTCGACTCGGTTGCGGATGCCTGTTTTTCCGAAGATGTTCCGGATATGCGTCTTGACGGTCTTAGCGCTTAAAAAAAGCTTGTCGGCAATCTCGTCGTTGGTCATGCTTTCGCTGATGTAGGACAGAATCTCCATTTCCCGCCGTGAAATGTCTTTCATGACGGCCAATTGATGGCTGGTGGGAGGCTTGAGATGTTGCTTTTTCTGGTTTTCCCGGAGGAGTTCATCGAAGACACGGCCGACCAGATTTCCAGAGAGCCAGATCTCACCCTGGGCGACGACACGGATGCACTTGATGATGTCGGCGTCGAGACGCTCTCTCAGTAAAAAACCGCGCGCTCCTCCCTTCATCATAGCGATC
>ERZ795055.1254-NODE-1254-length-20850-cov-7.681366_pt1 | contig 20850 bp, 17 predicted proteins | sample MGYA00375139_ERZ795055 | MGnify/ENA primary metagenome ERZ795055 (study PRJEB30184, sample SAMN05720283) | anaerobic digester metagenome | isolation source: active sludge of municipal wastewater-treating anaerobic digesters | place: USA | collected 2015-01-23 ... | reverse complement strand
CGGAGAACCGGACAATGGAAGAACAAATCGGCAAATTGCGCTGGCGCTGCCGGCGGGGTATGAAGGAACTGGATCTGCTGACGCTGGGCTATCTGGAGCAGCATTACCCGACGGCATCAGCGGAAGAGCAACAGGCGTTCGCGGCGCTACTGGAACTGCAAGACCCGCTACTGATGAGCTACATGGTCGGGCGGGAAACGCCAGCGGATGGAACAACAGCCAGGGTGGTGGCGGTGATGCGGAAGTTGCTAAATAGCACGGATGGCGCTTGACCTGAACGAGTAACCGATTGGTGCGCCTGTGATAGCATGATTGCCGGTGAATGAGCTGGGTCCCCAGCCTGACGCACTGATCGAAGGAGGCTGACATGACGGCAACATCCTTAATCACGCCGGCGACGGGTTCCCGTCGCGGCCGTCCCCCCTTGCCCCGTCAGGCGATAGTATATCCGGAGAGCGATGGCCAACCCATGGCGGACAACACCCGGCAATTCGAGTACATCGTGATGATTCAGGGGGGCCTGGCGGCGCTGTTTGCGGATCGGCCCGATGTATTCGTCGCCGGTGATCTGCTGTGGTATCCGGTCGAGGGCCAGCCGCACATCCGCGCCGCGCCGGACGCCATGGTGGTATTCGGTCGCCCGCCGGGTCATCGCGGTTCCTACCTCCAGCATGAAGAAGATCACATTGCGCCGCAGGTCGTATTCGAGGTGCTGTCACCGGGCAATACGCCGGCGGAGATGCGCAAAAAGCGGGGTTTTTACGACCGGTACGGGGTGGAGGAGTACTACGAATACGATCCGGATCGGGGGACGCTCAAGGGCTGGCGGCGCCGGGACGGTCGGCTGGAACCGATTGACCGGATGGAGGGCTGGGTCAGTCCCTTGCTGGGGATTCGGTTCAGCCTGGAAGGAACTGATCTGGCGCTCTACCACCCGGACGGGCAACGTTTTGAAACTTTTGTCGAACAGGCAAAGCGCGTTAAAGCCGAGCGCCAGCGCGCCGAGGTGGCCCAGCAACGCGCCGAGCGGTTGGCGGAACGGTTGCGCCAGTTGGGCATGGACCCGGATGCGCTCTGAACCCATCATAGTTGTTTCCTTGATTATTCATAACGATTACATCAGACTTGATTCTTGTCATTCCATGATTGAAGGCATTCCATGATTACCACGGTGACAGGAAAAAATCAGGTTACCATTCCAGCAGAACTGGCGCGCGAACTGGACATCAAGGCCGGTACCCGCCTGGAGTGGAGCAAGGATCGGAACGGCGAGTTACGGGTCCGGCCGTTGCCCGGTCGGGGCGATCTGGCCCGCCGCTTGACCGGTATCGGCCGGGGCTGGCTGTCTGCGGGTGCCGATCCAATAGGGGAGTTGATCCAGGATCGCATGGCCGAGGATGAAGAGGACAGGCCAGCGTGTTGACCTATTTGCTGGATACCTCGGCGTGGCTGACCCATGTGTTCAACGAACCGGGATGCCAGCGGATCAACACCCTGTTCGACAGCAACGGTTGTTCCATCGGGGTTTGCGTCCTGAGCCTGATCGAATTACAAACGCGGTTAAAGGCTCTGGATCGGGATGGAGAATTCGAGCGGCTGTGGACGCTTTATCGGCCCTTGTTCGACCGTGTGATTTCGGTTGACGAGGCGCTGGTCGCGCGCGCCATCGCCTTGAAGCGGGCGACCCCAAGCCGCTTGCCCAGCATTGACGCGTTGATCGCCGCCGCAGCCGCCCTGCATGAGGCAACACTCGTCCATCGCGACGCGCATTTCCAGGCGATACCAGTGGATTGGCTCCAGCAGGAAATGTTGGGCAGCGATTGAATGGCGTCATGCGCTCCTTTCCATCCCTGATCGTCGAACCGCGTTCCCGGAGGCTGAGGTTTCAGGTCTGGCGCATACTCACTTATTGATCATAATTATGACGTGGTCCTGGTCGGCGCCAGCGACGCCGGCTTGCTGGCGCTTGACCTGAACGAGTAACCGATTGGTGCGCCTGTGATAGCATGATTGCCGGTGAATGAGCTGGGTCCCCAGCCTGACGCACTGATCGAAGGAGGCTGACATGACGGCAACATCCTTAATCACGCCGGCGACGGGTTCCCGTCGCGGCCGTCCCCCCTTGCCCCGTCAGGCGATAGTATATCCGGAGAGCGATGGCCAACCCATGGCGGACAACACCCGGCAATTCGAGTACATCGTGATGATTCAGGGGGGCCTGGCGGCGCTGTTTGCGGATCGGCCCGATGTATTCGTCGCCGGTGATCTGCTGTGGTATCCGGTCGAGGGCCAGCCGCACATCCGCGCCGCGCCGGACGCCATGGTGGTATTCGGTCGCCCGCCGGGTCATCGCGGTTCCTACCTCCAGCATGAAGAAGATCACATTGCGCCGCAGGTCGTATTCGAGGTGCTGTCACCGGGCAATACGCCGGCGGAGATGCGCAAAAAGCGGGGTTTTTACGACCGGTACGGGGTGGAGGAGTACTACGAATACGATCCGGATCGGGGGACGCTCAAGGGCTGGCGGCGCCGGGACGGTCGGCTGGAACCGATTGACCGGATGGAGGGCTGGGTCAGTCCCTTGCTGGGGATTCAGTTCAGCCTGGAGGGAAGCGACTTGGCGCTCTACCACCCGGACGGGCAACGTTTTGAAACTTTTGTCGAACAGGCAAGGCGCGTTAAAGCCGAACGGCAACGCGCTGAAACCGAACGGCAACGCGCTGAAACCGAACGGCAACGCGCTGAAACCGAACGGCAACGCGCCGAGCAACTGGCGGAGCGGTTGAGGCAGTTGGGCGTGGACCCGGATACACTTTGAGTTAAGGCTATTTCCAGCAAAGACCCTGCCTACATTTCGACTGCTCGTTCCCAACGCTCCAGTGTGGGAGCCAGATCGGGTCATTTCATTTCTGGAAATCGCCTAACCGTTCGTACCGATCAAACCATCGGCGACGGATTCATGCAACCATGCTCGCAACAGACGCCGATTATTTCGGGCAATCTCATCCCCCCACCAGCAACCGCCCTGCCATCAGTGCGACCACGACCAGAAACACCGGCCGGATAAACGGCGCCCCGTAGTGGATCGCGCTGTGCGCCCCGGCGAAGGATCCGAGCATCAGCAGCGCCCCCATGCTCAGGCCAATGGCGTAGTCAATATTGCCGAAAACCACGAAGGTCAACAGGGCGGTAATATTACTGATGAAATTCATAAACCGGGCCACCCCGGCAGCGGCCACCAGGTCAAGCTGAAACAGCTTCATCGCCGCCGCCATCCAGAACGCCCCCGTGCCGGGCCCGATGAAGCCGTCGTAGAACCCGATCAGTCCCCCGGTCAGCAGCTTGACGCTGCGCCGGACGGCGCGGGGCGGCAACGGTGGTTCCGACGGGGCGGCGGACAGTCGGGTGCGACGCGGCCAGATCAGATAGGCCGCCGCCAGCAGGATCGCCAGCGGCAGCAACTTCCTCAACACCCCGGCGCTCATCAGATAGATCAGCACCGCTCCGATCAGGGCGCCAGCGAAGACGCCGAAACTCATCGCCCACCACAGCGCTGGCTGGAATAACCCCTTGCGGATAAAAGTCAGCGAGGCGCTGAAGGTGCCAAACGTACCGATCAGCTTGTTAGTGCCGACCACCAGATGCGGCGGCATCCCGGTGCTGAGCAGCGCCGGCATGACCAGCATCCCGCCGCCGCCGGCGATGGCGTCAATGAAGCCGGCCAGCAGAGCGACAACGCCCAGCAGCAGGAGGGTAGATAAATCCAGGGTGAGTTCCAAGGGTCATGGCCGCCGCGCGCTACCCCGCCAGCCCGCCAGTCATTGTTCAGCCAGCCGGTCGAGCGCAGCGATATCGTCGGCGCCCAATTTCAGGTTCGTCGCTTGCAGGCTGTCACGGATGCTGGCAACTCTGCTCGCTCCGGGGATGGGCAGGATGTGCCGGCCTTTGTGCAACAGCCAGGCCAGGGCAATGCGGTGCGGCGAGGCCTGATATTTGGCAGCGAGTTGTTGCAGCAGAGGTTCCTGGTCGAGGCGGACGTGGCCGTGATGCCCACCCACTGGACTATAAGGGATATAGGTGATCCGCCGCGCCCGGCAGAAATCAATCAAACCGTTGCGAAAATCCCGCTGGTCGAACAGGTTGCAGTGATTCTGCACCGACGAGACTACGGTGAACTCAAGCGCCTGTTCCAGTTGAGCGGGACTGACGTTGGACAGGCCGAGATAGCGGATTTTGCCTTCTTCCTTCAGCTTGACCAAGGCTTCCAGCGAACGGCGGAAATCCACCTTGGGATCAATGGCGTGTAGCTGGTACAGGCTAATGCAGTCGGTTTGCAACGCCTGCAAGCTACGTTCGCAGGACAGCCGCAGCCAGTCAGGGTCACCATCCACCACCCAGGCCCCGCCCGGACGACGCAGCCCACCTTTGGTGGTGACCAGAACCTTGTCAATCGCGCCGAGCTGGCCCAGCGCCTGGCGAATCAGCCGCTCGTTGTGACCGATGTCGTCATCGTCCAGACCGTACACGTTGGCGGTGTCAATGAAATTGCCCCCATCAGCGACGAACGCTTCGATGACCGCGAATGCCTGTGCTTCGTCCGGCCGGCCGCTGATGGACAACGGCATAGCGCCCAGGCCAATGGCCCTAAACATCAATCCCGTATTGCCAAGTTCGCGTTGCTGCATGGATGGGTTCTCCCGGGGTTATGGTTTGAGCAACGACGGACGCCAGATTGCGCAGACTGGGCGCGCGAACCAGAATCCCGTCATCAGCCTGAGATTATAGAACGGCCCGTTCGGCATCAGGCCGCTCTCCAAGAAGTTCAGCCCAGCAGGCGAACCAGAACACCCTCGTAGATCCGGCTTAGCCGTTCGAGATCGGCGGTTGCCACCCGCTCATTGATTTTATGGATGGTGGCGTTGAGAGGACCAAACTCGATGACTTGCGCGCCGGTCGGAGCGATGAAGCGGCCATCGGAGGTGCCGCCGCTGGTGGAAAGTTCCGGTTCCAGGCCAGTTTCGGCGCGGACGGCGGCGATGGTCGCCTCCACCAGATCGCCGGGCGGGGTGAAAAACGGCAGGCCAGGTGGCCGCCATTCCAGATCGTACTGGAAGACCTGGCCGGTCTTGATTTCTTCGTTGAGGAGCGCAGTTTCGACGATCAGCCGGGTGCGTTCCTGAAGCTGTTCGACCGTTACCGCTGGCGAAAACCGGAAGTTGAACAGCAGATCCAGATCGCCGGGAATAACGTTGTCCGCGCCCGTTCCGGAATGGAGATTGGAAATCTGGAACGAAGTCGGCGGGAAAAACTCGTGGCCCTGATCCCAGACTTCGTCGGTGAGCGTGATCAGGATCGGACCGATGGCGTGGATGGGATTTTGCGCCCGATGCGGATAGGCAACGTGGCCCTGAATCCCGCGCAGCACCAGCCGGCCATTGAGCGAGCCGCGCCGACCGTTTTTAATCGTGTCGCCCAGTTGGGCCAAACAGGACGGCTCGCCGACCAGGCACCAGCGGATCTTCTCGCCGCGCGCTTCCAGCCGTTCGATCACTTTCACCGTACCGTCCACCGCAACCCCTTCCTCATCGCTGGTGATCAGGAAAGCGATGGAGCCATTCGGGTGCGGATGGGTGGCGAGGAAGCGTTCGCAGGCGGTGATCATCGCCGCCAGGCTGCCTTTCATGTCCGCCGCGCCGCGCCCGTACAGGAAGCCGTCGCGGATTTCCGGAGCGAACGGCGGCGATTGCCACTGCGCCAACGGGCCGGGCGGCACCACGTCGGTATGGCCAGCGAAGGCGAATAATGGCTCTTGGTCGCCCAAGCGCGCCCAGAAGTTATCCACGTTGCCGAAGCGCAACCGTTCCACCTGGAAACCGAGTGCTTCCAGGCGGGCGATCATCAGTTTCTGACAGCCGGCATCTTCGGGAGTGACCGAGGGGCGGCGGAGCAAGTCGAGGGCAAGGTCCAGAGTCGTCATGGAGATAAAATTCCTCGGGTAATTTTTCGTGATCGCCAAATTGGCGGCCTATAGCGGAATCGTCATTGATACACTAAACTTCCGCCCCTGATCCCCTCTCTCCCTGTTCCGCCGTTCCTCATGTCTGACGCCCCCCTCATCGCCGGCGTGGATGAAGTCGGGCGCGGTCCTCTGGCCGGTCCTGTCGTCGCCGCCGCCGTTATCCTCGATCCCGCCCGTCCTATTGCCGGTCTGGCCGATTCCAAGACGCTTAGCCCGCTCCGCCGCGAGCAACTGGCGACGGAAATCCGCGCCAAGGCGCTGGCCTGGGCGCTGGGCCGGGCCGAGGTCGCCGAGATTGACCGCCTCAACATTCTGCAAGCATCCCTGCTGGCGATGCAACGGGCTATCGCCGCGTTAAGCATCGTCCCGGAGCAGGCGCTGGTGGATGGCAACCGCTGTCCGCCGCTGGCCTGTCCCTGCCGGGCTATCGTGAAGGGTGACGCCACCGTGCCGGCGATCAGCGCCGCTTCGATTCTGGCCAAGGTGGCGCGAGATGCGGAAATGGGTGAACTGCACGAGCGTTATCCCCGGTACGGTTTCGCCCAGCACAAGGGCTATCCGACCGCCGCCCATCGGGATGCCCTGCGCCGCTTCGGCCCCTGCCCGGAACATCGCCGCTCGTTCGCGCCGGTCGCCGCCGCGCTGTCAACTGATCTTCAGGAATGAATCATGTCTGCGAATTTCGTTCACCTGCGCCTGCATACCGAATATTCGCTGGTGGATGGGCTGATCCGCATCAAAAGCCTGGTCAAGCAGGTCGCTGCTGCCGGAATGCCGGCGGTCGCAGTGACCGACATGAGCAACCTGTTTGCTCTGATCAAATTCTACAAGGCCGCGCTGGGGGCCGGGATCAAACCTGTCGCCGGGGTCGAGGTTTGGGTACAGCGCGAGGGTGAACCGACCCGGCTGGTGTTGCTGTGTCAAAACCTGACCGGCTACCGCCATCTGACCCGGCTGGTCAGCCGTGGCTATCAGGAAGGCCAGCAGCGAGGCGTGCCGGTGCTCGACTATGCCTGGCTGCGCGGCAGTACGGAAGGATTGATTGCCCTGTCCGGGGGCCGCGAGGGCGAACTGGGGCGGGCGTTGTTGAATGACCGGCTGGACCAGGCCCAGGCCTGGCTGGCGGACTGGCGCGAACTGTTCCCGGATCGGTTTTATCTGGAAGTGCAGCGCACGGGCCGACCCCAGGAAGAGGCGTATCTGGAAGCGGTCGTGGATTTGGCGGCGGTCACCGGGACGCCGGTGGTCGCTACCAATGAGGTCTGTTTTCTCCAGCGCGAGGATTTCGAGGCCCACGAAGCACGGGTGTGCATTCACGATGGCGCGACCCTGGACGACCCGCGCCGGCCCCGCCGCTACAGCGACCAGCAATATCTGCGAACTCCGGCGGAAATGGCCGAACTGTTTGCTGATTGGCCCGAGGCGCTGGAAAACAGCGTTGAAATTGCCCGGCGATGCAACCTGCGCCTGGAACTGGGCAAGAACGTGCTGCCTGATTTTCCAGTTCCTGCGGGCATGACCACCGCAGACTATTTCACCGCCCAGGCCAGGGCTGGGCTGGAGCAGCGGTTGCCGCGATTGCTGGATCCCACGGCCCCGGATTTCGCCGCGCGCCGCCAGCCCTATGACGCCCGGTTGGAGCTGGAGCTGAAAGTCATCATCCAGATGGGCTTTCCCGGCTATTTCCTGATCGTCGCCGATTTCATCCAGTGGGCGCGGGCGCATGGGGTGCCGGTCGGGCCGGGGCGCGGCTCCGGCGCCGGCTCGCTGGTCGCCTACGCCCTCGGCATCACCGATCTGGACCCGCTGGCCTATGACTTGCTGTTCGAGCGGTTCCTGAATCCCGAACGGGTCTCGATGCCGGATTTCGATATTGATTTCTGCATGGAAGGCCGGGACCGGGTTATTGAATACGTCACCCAGCGCTACGGCCGGGAGCGGGTGTCGCAGATTGCGACTCATGGCAGCATGGCGGCCAAGGCGGTGGTGCGCGACGTGGGGCGGGTGCTGGGTCATCCCTACGGGTTCGTGGATCGTATCGCCAAGCTGATTCCGTTCGAGTTGGGCATCACCCTCGACAAAGCGATTGAGCAGGAAGCGGAACTGCGCCGGCTGTATGAAAACGACGAGGAAATCCGGGCGCTGATTGATCTGGCCCGCAAGTTGGAGGGACTGGCGCGCAACGTCGGCAAGCACGCAGGCGGAGTGGTAATCGCGCCGACCAGCCTGACCGATTTTTCGCCGCTGTACTGTGAAGAAGGCGATTCGAGTCTGGTCACCCAGTTCGACAAGGATGATGTGGAAGCCGCCGGACTGGTCAAGTTCGATTTCCTGGGCCTGCGCACCCTGACCATTATTGACTGGGCGTTGCAGACCGTGAACCGGCAACGCGCGGCGCAGGGCGAACCGCCGCTGGACATCGCCGCCATTCCGCTGAACGACCCGCAAACCTTCGAGTTGTTGAAGCGTTATCAGACGACCGCCGTGTTCCAGTTGGAATCCAGCGGGATGAAGGATTTGATTCGCCGCCTGCAACCGGACTGTTTTGAAGATATGGTGGCATTGGTGGCACTGTTTCGGCCTGGGCCGCTGCAATCGGGGATGGTAGATGATTTCATTGATCGCAAGCATGGCCGCGCCCGGATTGAATATCCGCATCCGGCATTGGCTCCGATCCTGAAGCCGACTTATGGCGTCATTCTTTATCAGGAACAGGTGATGCAGATTGCCCAAGTCCTGTCGGGCTATACCCTCGGTGGGGCTGATTTGCTGAGGAGAGCAATGGGCAAGAAGGACGCCGAGAAAATGGCCAAGGAGCGGAATGGATTTGTGAAAGGCGCGGTAGAACGCCAGGTTGAACCGGAAACTGCTTCTTATATATTTGATTTAATAGACAAATTCGCGGGCTATGGCTTTAACAGATGTTTAAGTGGCAATACTATTATTATAGAGGCGGATACTGGAGAGGAAACCACAGTCGAGGCGCTTTTTAAAAATCCACGCGAATTTTCAATTCATGCACTGGCTGATCATGGCAAATTACAGATCAGGCCGATTTCTGATGTCGTATGGAATGGTCAAAAACCAGTATTTGAACTTACGACCGCCTTGGGTAAACGGATTACTGCTACGGCTAATCATCCGTTCCGGGTGTTGAATGGTTGGACTCTTCTGGAAAATCTTCGTATTGGCGACCGTATCGCGGTGCCTCGGAAACTCCAGATTGCTGCCAAAAAATCTTGGCCCAGGCATAAACTCATTACTCTTGCGGGTTTGTTATCGGAAGGTAATACTTGCCACCCCACTTGCCTGTATTTTTACGGCAATGAGCCGTTGCTGGTAGCGGATTTCGCTGCCGCCGTAGCGCAATTTCCTAACTCGGTAGCGCGAGTCTATCCCCGTTCCAATAACCGTCTGGAAGTATGCGTCAGCACCGGCCAGGACCGACGCTTCCATGCGGGACAAATACCCTGGAATGCCCGCCCAACGACTTGTGGTTCCCTGGCTCTGGCGGTAGAGCCGGAAGCCCTCCCACGCCGTAGCGGTGCGTTTGAGTGGGCGCAGGAATTGGATTTGCTCGGACGCAAGGCCACGGAAAAACAAATCCCCTCTCCCGTGTTTGAATTGTGCGATGCCGATTTGGAACTGTTCCTGGGACGCTTGTGGGCTGGCGATGGCTTTATTGCCACCGAGAAGCGGGCGGCCTTACCCCCCTTCTATGCAACCTCTTCACGAAAACTGGCTGAGGGGGTGCAAAACCTGTTATTGCGTCTTGGCATCGTTAGCCGGATCGCATCGAAACAATTCAAGTATCGGGGTGGTTTGCGCCCAGGGTTTGCCGTAAGTTTGCTTGGGGAGGCGATGCTGGAAATCTTTGTCGAGCGGATTGCGCTCCATATCGTGGGACGCGAAGCCCAGATTGAAATCCTGCGCCGGTATTTGGCTTCCGTTCAACCGGGCATGACCAGCAAGGACACGATTCCAGCCGAAGTCCGCGCTTGGGTCGCCGCTGAACGCGCCCGGTTTGGCCTGACCTGGAAAGAACTGGAACAACGCTCCGGGGTATCCATGAAGGAATTTCTGGGCCAGGGATCAATGGCCAAACGGGGTTTTCGGCGAACCACAGTCGGGCGTCTCGCGCGATTTCTGGGTTCACAATGCCTGAGCGATCTGGCGGATTCCGATCTATTCTGGGACCGCGTTGTGTCCATCGTACCCAAGGGAGTTGCGGATACCTACGACTTGACAGTGCAAGAGCACCATAATTTTATTGCTAACGGCATCGTCGTACACAACTCCCACAGCGCCGCTTATGCCCTGTTGTCCTACCAAACCGCCTGGCTGAAGGCGCATTACCCGGCGGCGTTCATGGCGGCGGTGCTGTCCTCGGACATGGACAAGACCGACAAGGTGGTAGTGTTCATCGAGGAATGCCGCCGCATGAACCTCAAGCTGGCGGCGCCGGCCATCAATGTCTCGGAATACCGCTTCACGGTCGGTGAAACCGGTGAGATTCGCTACGGTCTGGGCGCAGTCAAGGGCGTTGGGGAGGCCGCCATCGAGGCGCTGATGCAGGAACGGACGCGGGGCGGCCCCTACCGCGATCTGTTCGATCTGTGTCAGCGGGTGGATTTACGCAAGCTCAACCGCCGGGTGCTGGAATCGTTGATCCGTTCCGGGGCGTTCGACGAACTGGGCGCCAACCGGGCGACGCTGATGGCGCAATTGCCAGAGGCGTTGCAACTGGCCGAGCAGCATTCCCGCAATGACGCTGCCGGTCAGAACGACATGTTTGGACTGGCCGCCGCCGAGAAAACACCCGTCCGGCCCTTGCATATCGCCAAAAAGCCGGAATGGAGCGCAGAGGAGCGGTTGCGTGGCGAAAAGGAAACCCTGGGCGTCTATCTGACCGGTCATCCCATCCGCCAGGTAGCGGCGGAACTGGCCGCGCTCCACACCACGCGGCTGTATGACCTGGCCGGCAATAACGGAACGTTGCGCCGGGGCAATAACCGCTCGGTGTTGATCGCTGGTCTGGTGGTGAGCGTGCGCACCCGCAACGCCAACCGGGGGGGACGCATGGCGTTCGTGACCCTGGACGATGACAGTGGGCGGATCGAAGTGCGTATTTTTCCAGAGGTCTACGAACGGCATCGGTCCTTGATTGTTGAGGACGCCATTATGCTGATGCAAGGCGCGCTGGGCTGGGATGAGTTCAACCAGACCACGCGGCTGACTGTCGAGCGGGTGTTGAGCCTGGATGAAGCGCGCGCCGAATATGCCCGGCGGCTGGTGCTGCGGGTGAATGCGCGCCAGTGCGAGGCGGGAATCTTGCGCGCGCTGGCCGCCCTACTGGCGGAACATCGCACCGATGGCCGGTGTGCGGTGTGGCTGGAATACAGCGGCCCCGTGGCGCGGGTGGAACTGGCGTTTGGCTCTGATTGGCGGGTTAAACCCAGCGAGGCGCTATTGAAACGGTTGCGCGAGCTGGTGGGCGCGGAAGTGGTGCAACTGCGCTACGAACAGCAGGCGACAGTGGATCAAAACAGCTTGGCGTGACCCAGAAGCTGGAAGCGGCGCAAAGATCACCCGAATCCGATGACCGACCAACGTCCAGATCCCGACTAATTGTTGAGCCGTGGTCGCTTCACTTCCAGAAATCCGGCAGGAACAAGACCAGCAACGGGAAGACTTCCAGCCGCCCAACCAGCATGGCCACTGACATCAACCAGGTAGCGGTATCGCTCAGCACACCGAAACCGCCAGATGTCTCCCCCAAACCCACCCCCATGTTGTTCAGGCAAGCCGCGGCCGTTCCGAACGCCGTGACCAAATCCACACCAGTCGCCGCCAGCGCCAGCGAAAAGAAGCAGTAGCTAAAGATGTACAGATAATAAAATCCCCAGACGGCCTGCATCACCCGGTCAGGGACAGCATGGTCGCCCAGCTTGACCGCAATCTGTGCGGACGGGCGAATCAGCAGCCGCGCCTCACGCACACTCTGCTTGTACAGCAACAAAAAACGGATCGCCTTGATGCCGCCGCAGGTTGAACCGACGCAGCCGCCAAAAAAACTGGCCAACAGAAGCAACAGGGGCACGAATAACGGCCATTCCGCCGGATAGCCTGTCGTAGTCAGACCATTGCTGGTGACGATCGAGAAACTCTGAAAAAAGCCGTGATAGACCGATCCCCACAAGGAATAGTGGCCGCGGTAATAAAGATAACCACACGTGGCAACCACGATCCCGGTCATGACCGCCATGAAGAAGCGAAACTCGGCGTCCCGCCATACATACTTGAGGCTGCGCCCGCGCCAGGCCAGAAAGTAGAGCGCAAAATTCACCGCCGCGATCATGGTAAAAAACCCGGCGATCAGTTCGATGGCCTGGCTGTTGAAATAGCCAAGGCTGGCGTCATGGGTGGAAAAACCACCCAGCGCCATTGTTGCAAAACTGTGGCATACGGCATCAAAAAAACTCATCCCCGCCGCCCAATACGATAGGGTGCACGCCACATTCAGGCCGACGTAGATATACCAGAGGTTCTTGGCGGTCTCGGTGATGCGCGGCGTGAGCTTTTCGTCCTTCATCGGCCCCGGCGTTTCCGCCTTGTATAACTGCATCCCGCCAACTCCCAGCATCGGCAGCAACGCCACCGCCAGCACGATGATGCCCATGCCGCCCAGGAAATTCAGTTGCGCCCGATAATAGACAATCGCCTTGGGCATAGTGTCAAGGTTGGAGAGCACAGTGCCACCGGTGGTGGTCAGGCCGGAAACGGTCTCGAATACCGCGTCCACCAGCGGCACGTGCGGGTTGTCGGACAGCATGAACGGCAACGCGCCGATCAGCGACAGCAGAAACCAGAACCCTACCACCACCACGAAGCCGTCGCGGTTGCGCAGATCCACTTTGTAGCGGTACACCGGCAGCCAGCACAGCAGGCCTAGCGCCAACATGGCCCCCATCGCTTCGGCGAAGGGCAGAATCACGGCATATCCGTCGTACCACCAGGCCACCCCCATCGGCGGCAACATCGTGGCGCTGAACAGGATCATCAGCACACCGATCATGTACAACGCGGTCTTGAGCGGTGACCGCCGGACCACGACCGATTGCTTTTTGCCACCCATCGTCGTCTGGCTCAGGGGAAACTCGGTGATGACTGCCGGATCGAGCCTGGGCCGAACGGTGGCTGGCGATGATCCAGTATCCCTTGGTTCGTCAAAATCGGTTTCTTTCATTTTGTTGGCCCAAACCTTTACTTCCAGAAATCCGGCAGGAACAAGACCAGCAACGGGAAGACTTCCAACCGTCCGACCAGCATGGCCACTGACATCAACCAGGTGGCGGTATCGCTCAGCACGCCGAAACCGCCCGCCGTCTCGCCCAAACCCACCCCCATGTTGTTCAGGCAGGCCGCCGTGGTGCCAAACGCCGTCACCAGGTCCACACCGGTCGCCGCCAGCGCCAGCGAAAAAGCGCAATAGCAAAAAATGTAAAGGTAGTAGAAGCCCCATACCGCCTGCATGACCGGGTCAGGAATGGGATGATCGCCCAGTTTGACCGCGATCTGCGCGGTCGGCCGAACCAGCAGCCGGGTTTCACGCACACTCTGCTTGTACAGCAACAGGAAACGGATGGCCTTGATGCCGCCACAGGTCGAGCCGACGCAGCCGCCGAAGAAACTGCCCAGCAACAACAGCAACGGCACGAACGCCGGCCAACTGTCGTGGACAGGATAGCCTGCCGTGACCAGACCAGTGCCGCTAATAATCGAAATACCCTGGAAAACCCCGAGATGAATAGACGTCCACCACGACATTCCATCCAGGTAGAGATGCAGGCAGGCCAAGGCGACGATTCCAGCCACCACTTTCATACAGAATCTGAATTCGGGATCGTGGTACACCACCTTGAGGCTGCGCGAACGCCAGGCCAGAAAGTACAAGGCGAAGTTGACCATGGCTACCAGCATGAAAAAGACGGTGATCCATTCGAACACCGGGTTCTGAAAATGGCCGATGCTGGCGTCATGAGGCGCCAACCCGCCCAGGGAAATGGTGGTAAAGCTGTAGCAGACGGCGTCGAAGGCGCTCATCCCGGCCAGCCAGTACGCCAGAAAACACGCAAAATTAAGCCCGACGTAAATCAACCACAGATTCTTGGCGGTCTCGGTGATCCGGGGCGTCAGCTTCTCATCTTTCATCGGCCCCGGCGTCGAAGCCCGGTAAAGCTGCATGCCGCCGATGCCCAGCATCGGCAGCAAAGCCACCGCCAGCACGACGATCCCGATCCCGCCCAGGAAATGCAGTTGCGCCCGGTAGTACAAAATAGACTTGGGCACTCGCTCCAACCCGGGGAGCGCGGTCGCGCCGGTGGTGGTCAGGCCGGAAACGGTCTCGAACACCGCATCCACCAGCCGCATGTGCGGATTCTCGGACAGCATGAACGGCAAAGCGCCCAGCAGCGACGACAAGACCCAGAACGCCACTACCAGAATGAACCCGTCCCGGTTGCGCAAATCAATTTTGAACTGGTACACCGGCAGCCAACACAGCAGGCCCAGCCCCAGCGTTGCCGCCATCGTCTGCGCGAACGGCACGACCAGGGCGTAGCCGTCGTACCACCAGGCCATCGCCATTGGCGGCAACATGGTGGCGCTGAACAGCATCATCAGCACCCCGACCATGTATAACGCGGTCTTGACCGGTGAGCGCTTGATGCGCTGTGTGCCCGCCTTGCCAACCAGGGTCTGGCTATTGGAATGACGACGAGTGGTTATGGATTCCCTGGGCTTGGGCGGCCACGATGGCGCTGATTCGCCTATCAGCCGTTTACCGGATTCAGTCGTAGCAGGACTTTGCCCCGATAGTGCGGTTTCTCCGGCTCCATGGCGCGAATTTTGATCGTTCATCAAAGTTTTTCCGCAAGCAAACCCTTCCTTCAGGGCGGAAAGAAGTAGGTTGACCTGTTATTGGTTTATCATATGAACTCTTAAGGTCAGCCCGGTCGCCCGGCATTGTACAAGCGACAACGATTCTTTGAGAAACGGGAGAAACCAGTCGAATGATCCCCATGGCTGGCGACGCGCTGCTGGGTTTCAGTGATGCGACCGCCTGATCATGGCCTGGACTCACGCTCCGATGACCCCTGCCTCTGCTTTCGATACGCTCGATCAAGGAGAAATGTCATGCGCTTCACCAGTCCTGTCTTGCGCGATCAGCAACCGATTCCCGCCGACTATGCGTTCGGCGTTTTCGATCCCGACCAGCATGTGACTCTTGGCGCTAACCGCAACCCACCGTTGGAATGGAGCGACCTGCCCCCAGGCACACGGTCGCTGGTGTTGATCTGCTATGACCGGGATGTGCCGACCCACGCCGATGATGTCAACCAGGAAGGCCGGGTCGTACCCGCCGACCTGCCGCGCACCGATTTCTTTCACTGGATTCTGGTGGATTTGCCCCCGGCGCCGGCGCGCATCCTGGCGGGCGAATTCTCCGACGGCGTGACAGCCGGCGGCAAAGCGGGGCCGGACGGTCCGCGTGGCGCCCGTCAGGGGATTAACAACTACCGGGAATGGTTCGCCAGCGATCCCGCCATGGCCGGCGACTATTTTGGCTACGATGGTCCCTGCCCGCCGTGGAACGACAGCATTGTCCATCACTATACCTTCACCCTCTATGCGCTCGATGTAGCGCGTTGCCCGATCGAAGGTAAATTCACCGGAACTGAGGTATTGGCCGCGATTACCGACCATATTCTTGACCAGGCCAGCTTCACCTGCACCTATAGCCTGAACCCGGCTGTGCCGGCATGAACCTCAGGTCATGACTCTGATTCCCCCGGAGAGCGGTGATAACCATCGCTGGATGGCCCATCCCTCCAACTGGACCATCCGGCTGGTCGCGCGCCAGTTCCCCCCATTTGCCAGGAGTTCGCCATGAGTTCCGCCGACCCGATTAGCGGCGTTAACAACCGCCGGCTCAAACGCTGGTATCTGGTCATGTATCTGCGCGTCTTCGACGAAGACACCGGCGAATTGCTGGGGCACGTCGTAGATATCAACAAGCAGGGCATCCGCCTGGTCAGCGACAAACCCATACCGTCCAACCAGACCTTTCGTCTGTGGGTAGACGTTCCCAAGGAAAATGCGCCGCGCCAGCGCATTCATCTGGAAGCCGAGAGCCTGTGGAGTGGTCGGGATGTCAATCCGGATTTCTACGACACCGGCTTCCGGCTTCAGAACATCAGCACCCAGAGCCTGTTGCAACTGCAATTACTGATCGAAGAATTTAAATTCTAGCTTTGGCATTCGATATGCATCAATCCAGCTTGACGCCGTGGCGTTCGTTGGCTCAAACCCTGAAGTTTGCGCCGGAATTGAGACTTACGTTGGAGAGATGCCGTCATGTCATTTGCCATCGCCGCCGATCGCGCGCTGGTGTGGGATAACCAGCAGACCAAAATGGTGCGGAAAATCCGGGTTGAAGTAAGCCTGGTAGGCAATCGCGGCAGCGTGTACCGCGAAGCCGGACCGCTGTATGTGGAAACCGCGCAGGAAGTGTTTGAAGCGGTGCAATTGCTGCGGGCGCGGCTGATCAAGTCGCTGCTGTCCGGGATAAGCTGACAGCGGCGAGGATGCGACATGGCCAGCCGTCTCTCGCCGCCTTGTGCATACCCCGCCGTCGTCCCCATCGCCGCCGCCTGAATTCGCCAGGCGGCGTTTCGCTTCCCCGTCTGTTTTCAGGCCAATCGCCCTACCGGGCCGAATTGACCCCGACCCCGAACACCTCGCGATAGCTGGCGTAGACCGCGCCGACCGTTACCGGCCCCAGGATCAGCAAACCCAGGCCGAATGGGATGATGGCCACGACCACCAGCACCAGATAGATCAGGCCAAACACCAATAGCGGCAACATGTTGGTCCAGCAGGCAGCGACGCTGTCCTGCGCAGCGGGCCAGGCGTTCTGCCCGCCCAGCATCACCAGCGGTACTCCATAAAACAGCGCCATGGTAATCAGCGCGAGGACCACCAGCAGAATCAACCCGGCGAGCAGACCGGCGCCGGCGAACAGCCCGCCCATGGCCTCGGGGGGAACGATGGCGCCTGTACTGTCCATCGCGGCTCCCATCATCAAGCCACCGCCCATGAACAGAACGACCACCAGCGCCATCAGCACATAGCCGCCCAGACTGATCGCCCCGAGCAGGACCAGCGGCCCCATCCGCTCCTGATCCTGGAAGCCCCGGAACAGGTGGGTGATTTCCAGCGATTCGCCCCGCACCTGCGTCGCCGCGCCATACAGCATCCCGCCCGCCAGCACCGGCGACACCAGCATGGAAGCCAAACTCCCAACGAAAGGAATGAGCGACAACACCACGCTGATCCCCAGATAAATCAGCATGATCACGATCCAGATTCCCGGCGCCTTGACAAATAATTGCCAGCCCTCGACGATCCAGCCCCAACCGCGCCCCGCATCTACCCGTGTCATGGCCATACTTTTATCCTCACTGTTGGTCTTGCCTGCTTGATTAGCCAGCGTCCAGAGCGTCGGGATCAACGCCCAGCGCGCGCAATCGCTCGGCCAGCCGTTCGGCGCGTTGCCACTCCGCCTCGGCGCGTTGCCGCTCCGCCTCGGCCCGCTGCTCCAGTTCCAGAAACGTTTCGAACCGCCGACCGTCGGGCCGATAGAGCACCAGATCGTGACCGTCCAGGCTGAAGCGCACGCGCAGGCGCGGACTGACCCAGCCTTCCATGTCCGGTATATCCTCCAAATACTCGCCCCGGCGCACCCAGCCATCCAGACTACCGCGATCCGGATCGTAAACGTAGTACTCCTCCACGCCGTAACGCTCGTAGAAGCGGAATTTGCGGGTCATCTCGGCCACGGTGTTGCCGGGCGACAGCACCTCGAACACAACTTGCGGCGCGATACCCTCCTCCCGCCATTGCATATAGGAACCCCGGTCGCCAGGTGGGCGGCCAAACACCACCATCGCGTCGGGCGCGGCCCGCAATCGGTTATTGCCTTCGACCGGATACCAGAGCAGATCGCCGGCCACGAACACGTCGGGTCGGTCGGCGAACAGCGCGGCCAGGCCACCCTGAATCGTGACGATGTAGCGGAATTGCCGGGTGTTGTCGGCCATGGGCTGTCCGTCGCTGTCGGGGTAAATGATCTCGGAGGATGGCGTGGTAAGCGGCCTAACGGCCATACCCGCCCCCGGCGGCGGCACGGTGGGCGGCTTCACAGGGGTGGGGGCAACGGCAATCGCGGTCATGGCGACCTCCCATCAGCGATGTCTGCAATCGGTATTCAAGCGTACACGCAGCGCGGCTTGCTGTCATTCGGGACATAAAAAAACCCGCCGGCTTTCGCCAACGGGTTTTTTCGGAACTTCGGGCGGCGCTTAAACCGCCCTGCTTCATTACAGCGCCTCGAAGATGCCCGCCGCGCCCATGCCGGTGCCGATGCACATGGTCACCATGCCGTACTTGCCGCCGCGCCGCCGCATCCCGTGCAGCAGCGTGGCGATGCGGATCGCGCCGGTCGCGCCCAGCGGATGCCCCAGGGCAATCGCGCCGCCCAGCGGGTTGATCTTGGCCGGATTGAGGTCCAGGTCGCGGATCACCGCCAGACTTTGCGCGGCGAACGCTTCGTTCAACTCGAACCAGTCAATGTCATCCTTGGTCAAGCCCGCCAGTTTCAGCGCCTTCGGAATCGCAGCGATAGGGCCGATGCCCATGATCTGCGCCGGCACGCCGGCCACCGCGAAGCTGACAAAGCGGGCCAGCGGCTTCAGGTTCAACTGCTTGACCATCCGCTCGCTCATCAGCACCACCGCCCCGGCGCCGTCGCTCATCTGCGAGCTGTTGCCGGCGGTAACGCTGCCCCGCGCCGCGAATACCGGCCTGAGCTTGGCCAGCCCCGCCATGTTGCTATCAGGCCGTGGGCCTTCGTCGTTCTCCACCACCCGCTCGCGGATTTTCACCTGCAGGGTCTTGCTGTCCGGCCGGCGGTCAAGCACCGTGTAGGGCAGGATTTCCTGCTTGAACTCGCCGCCGGTGATCGCGGCGACTGCGCGGCGATGACTTTCCACCGCGAAGGCATCCTGATCCTCGCGGGAAATCTTCCACTGCTCCGCGACCTTTTCCGCCGTCAGACCCATGCCATAGGCGATGCCGATGTTCTCGTCCCTGGCGAACACCTCGGGGTTGAGGGCGATCTTGTTGCCGCCCATCGGGATCATGGTCATGGTCTCGGTGCCGGCGCCGATCATCACGTCGGCGTCGCCCAGCCGGATGCGGTCAGCAGCCTGCGCCACCGCCTGCACCCCGGAGGCGCAGAACCGGTTGACGGTCACGCCCGACACGCTTTCCGGCAGCCCGGCCAGCAACACGCCGATGCGGGCTACGTTCATGCCCTGCTCGCCTTCCGGCATGGCGCAACCGACGATCACGTCATCAATCAGGTTCGGGTCCAGGCCCGGACACTGCGCCACCGCCCCACGCAGCACGTGGGCCAGCAGATCGTCCGGACGGGTGTTGCGGAACGCGCCACGCGCCTTGCCGACCGGCGTGCGCGCGGCGGCGACGATGTAGGCGTCCTGTACTTGCTTGCTCATGAATGCTTCTCCCGTCAATCAGTTACGCAGCGGCTTGCCGGTCTTGAGCATCTGCTCGATCCGGGCCTGGGTTTGTGGGGTCTTGGCCAGTTCGACGAAGGCCTTGCGCTCCAGCCCCAACAGCCATTCTTCGTCCACCATCGTGTTGGGATCCACATCGCCGCCGCACAGCGCGGTGGCGATCTTGACGCCCAGCAGGTAGTCATGGGCGGAGATAAAGCCGCCGTCCCGCATGTTGACCAGCGCCATCTGACAGGCGGCGATGCCGGTGCGGCCCGCCACCCGAATCTTGCGCGGCAGCGGCGGCCGATAGCCGGACTCGGCCAGCGCCCGCGCCTGGGCCTTGGCGACGTACAGCAATTCGTTGACGTTGAACACGATGATGTCGGACGCCTTCAGGTGGCCGAGTTGCTTGGCCTCTTCGGCGCTGCGCGAGACCTTGGCCATCGCCATCGCCTCGAAGTAGCCGCGCAGGAACGGCAGCAAATCGCCGCCCTTGGCCTCGTTCATGGCGCGCAGCGCGAATTCCTTGCAGCCGCCGCCGGCGGGAATCAGACCGACGCCGACCTCGACCAGGCCGATGTAGCTTTCCAGCGCCGCGACCACCCGGTCGCTGTGCATCAGGAACTCACAGCCGCCGCCCAGCGCCAGCCCTTGCGCCGCCGCTACCACCGGAATCGCCGAATAACGCAGCGCAGCGGTGGTTTGCTGGAACTTGGCGACGCCCTTCTCAAACGTCTCGAAATCGCCGGCCATCACCACCGGAATCGCCTGAGCCAGATTGGCGCCGGCGCTGAACGGGGCTTCGGTCTGCCAGATCACCACGCCGATAAACTTCTGCTCGGCGATCTTGAGCGACTCCAGTACGCCGTCCAGCACGTCATCGCCGATCACGTGCATCCGGCTCTTGAAGCTGATCACGCCGATGCCGTCGCCGGTGGTCCACAGCCGCACGCCGCTGTTCTCCCAGACCGTCTCGCCGTAGCGATGCGGCGCTTCGCCCAGCACCAGTTCGGGATACGGCTGGCGCTGATAGACCGGCAGGGTCGAACGCGGCTTGTAGGCATCCTCGGACGCCGAGTAGGAGCCTTCCGGCCGATGCACGCCATCCACCTGCTTGACCCACGCCGGCAGCGGGGTCTTGGTCATCGCCTTGCCGGCAGCGATGTCTTCCTCGATCCACTCCGCGACCTG
>ERZ795055.1248-NODE-1248-length-20896-cov-127.249892_pt1 | contig 20896 bp, 16 predicted proteins | sample MGYA00375139_ERZ795055 | MGnify/ENA primary metagenome ERZ795055 (study PRJEB30184, sample SAMN05720283) | anaerobic digester metagenome | isolation source: active sludge of municipal wastewater-treating anaerobic digesters | place: USA | collected 2015-01-23 ... | reverse complement strand
ACGGTGCCTATTCGAGGCCACTACCAACTGGCTGCCCACAGACTTATCCACAGAATCAACTCGGTAATAAATTAACTACTATTTGTTCGGATTGCCGATTTAAATAGAGACCGCAAACCGCCGCTGCAATAGTAATACTACTATTACCCTTTCAATTGATTGCTTTTTAGGCAGGGCAAGGGTTTCAACGAGTCTTCCGTAGTCGAGGCGACCCAAAGCTGGCTTCTCCACAGAGTTATGAACAGCTTCTGTGGGCAGACTACTTACTATTCATCACCGATGCGGGGTGGATAGCGTATTGCTGTCCGTACTGCTAAGTCGTATAACCCCGCTAATCCAGTCATTCACCTGCCACTAGTATGTCGGGCTGCAATGTGGCAGTAAGCCGCCGTTCAGACTCTGACAGCCTTGATCGGCCGATTCTTGTTCTGGTGAATACGTGCCCCCGACCCAATCCGGGCTTTCGTGTGGCGCGCATAGCAACGGCAGGTTACTGAGTCGAGCTGCCGTTCAGAGCGATGGTCGTGCTACCGCACCTCGGCCTGACCGGCCATTGGCCTGATGGAAAGTGTCAGGCGGCAATGTGGCGGTCAGTTGCCGTTCAGCCGCTGACGGCGACCAATGACCGCTTGTCGCTACGGGCTATGGCCGGCCCCGACCCAATCCTGACCTTGAGCAAGCCAAATTGGATGGCGGCTTTATTTCGCTAAGCAGCTATTCACCGTATGACCCCAAAAATCTCTGAGCTAACGCCAGCGGTGTTAGATGAACTGCTTCATTTTTCCTCAAGAGCTCATAGGACCAATCCACAAAGCACCGAACTTTGGCAGAGAGGTGCTTTCTTGTTGGATAGACGATGTGTATTGGTCGAGGCTCAAAGTGCCAGCTTGGCAGGACGGGGACAAGCTGGCCAGTACCAACATAAGCCTCCACGGCGAACGGCGCAGCAGGGCAAATGCCTGTTCCAGCAAGACATGCTGCGATGGCAACGTCTGGGTCTTCGAATTGCACTGACTCAGTTGCTTGGAGCAATACGCTACGCTCACCATTCTCCAACTGCCACGCCAGTCTGCCGCCACCACGTGGGCTAAACCATGTCATGCGCTGATGGTTAGGCAGGTCTTCTGGTTCCATTATTGGTTCAGTATTTTCCAGAAATACAGGCGATGCATAGAGACCTATCGTGACGTCTGCCACATGCCTTGCAACCATCGCCGAATCCTCAAGACTTCCTCCACGGATAGCGCAATCAATACCGTCCTCCAGCAGATTGCTCACTCGGTCGCTGCTACCTAGACGTACTGCCAGATTTGGATACAAGGCTTGAAACTCGTGCATATGGGGCGCAATGACCCAACGCGCAATCGAAGTCAGTACATCCACATGAATGCTGCCGGTAGGCGTGCTCTCACTTCCTTTCAGCGCATCTTCAACTTCCGTGATGTCGAGAAGGATTTGGCGGCAGCGCTCCAGATAAACCTCGCCATCCTTGGTCAAGCTCAACGCTCGCGTGCTGCGCTGAAGTAAACGAACCCCCAGCGCCGCCTCCAGGTCGGAAATGCGCTGTGACACGCGAGCTTTAGGCAAATCGAGGGATTCGGCGGCTCGCGTGAAGCTACCAGTATCGACTACGGCAACAAAAGTTGCCATTGCACTAAGTTTGTCCATTTGTTCGCAATTATTGAACGGTTAGTCTTTGTGTTGAGTATTTATCACGATTATCGGCCAAATTAACATGCGAAGCACCAAACAACTACTCAGTCGAGGTAATCACCATGTTGAAATCGTTCATCGCAGCACTTTCTTTCGCAACCGCGACGTCTATTGCATTTGCCAGCGACCTTCCGCGCACCCCTGAAGAAACGGCAAAGGCTTTCGAGAAGCACTTCAATTCGGCAAACGTCGATGCATTGCTCTCGTTGTACGCTCCAGGCGCCGTCTTCGTCCCTGCTGCGGGTGTGCAATTGAATAGCCGAGAGCAAATCAAAGGGGCACTGCAACAATTTATGGGCGCCAAGCTTCCTATCAAGGTAACCGTCCGCCAGGTCTACCAAGGCCAGGATACGGCCATCATCGTTTCCGACTGGACGATGGAAGGCAATGGGCCGGATGGGAAACCCATCTCTCTCGCCGGGACTGGTGCCGATGTGGTTCAGAAGCGAGCCGACGGTGCTTGGCTCTATACCATTGATAACCCGTTTGGCGTTGCTCGCGCCCAATAAGTTCTACGCCGGTCACGACAAGCTTGAGACCGGCCAACTGGAGACTTAAATCATGTTGAATTGCGACGCCGAAACGGGTGTGTGCAGTCTGCCCGAAACGTCCGATAGCACAGCATCGCATGTGCCTGCATCTACGGTTGTGCCAGCCGTCCGTTACATCGGTGACCCGATGTGTTCCTGGTGCTGGGGGATTTCTCCTGCACTGAAAGAAGTAGCCACCTATTGCCAGAAGCATGGCCTTGATTTCAGCGTGCACGTTGGTGGTTTGCGACCAGGTGGCGGTGACGCATGGAATTCGTCGTTCAAAGCTTTTTTGCGCCATGAATGGGAGAACATTCACCGTGTAACTGGCCAACCGTTCGGCTTTACTATTCTCGACGAAGCCGAGTTCAACTATGACACTGAGCCGGCATGCCGTGCAGTAGTCACGATGAGCCAATTACAGGAGAGTAATCAGGTTCTACTGGCATTTTTCTCGGGTATTCAACGGCGCTTTTATGTCGATGGAGCGGACCCCAAGCAACCCACGTTTTACCAGGCACTATGTGCTGAGGCGGGTGTGAGCTATGAGGATTTCCTCAAGGTCTTTCAGTCATCGGAAGTCAAAGTTGCCACCACTCAGGAATTTCAGCGCTGTCGGAGTTGGGGCATCCGAGGCTTCCCGAGCATCGTGCTGGAGGTCAATGGCCAGGTTACCCATTTGGCTTCGGGTTACACGACCGCCACCACACTCATTGAAAAAATCGAATCGGTTCTTAGCAATTCATCAATATCCTCATAAGGAGAGAACAATGCCCTACCTGTTGCAAGTTGATTTCCAGTACCAAGGCCCTTGGGGTGATGGGATGACTGCCGCTTTGCGCGGTTTGGCCGAGTCGATTGCCAATGAACCGGGCCTAATTTGGAAAATTTGGACTGAGAACCAGGCTGCTGGCGAAGCTGGTGGGATTTATCTCTTCAAGGATGTGCCAAGCGCGGAAGCCTACTTGGCCATGCATACCGCACGCTTGATGAGCTTTGGCGTGCAGAGGGTGAATGGCAAGATTTTTGAGGTGAACGACGCACTTTCATTGATTGACCGGGCGCCGCTTTAACTACTTCGATGCCTGCTTTAGCTGATATTGCAGGCATCCTTTGTGATTGTCCGCTGTCTTGCAAATTGCTGACCGTGCAGGCTTGCTTGCCAACTGTCCGCTTCTGGCCGACAGTTCGCGTACCGAAATGATGCCAGAATGCTTTTACTGATCACGCGTGTGGTCGCTTTCGGGCATCATCCTGTACTCGTGCTATCGGCCACAAGCGGCCAGTAGGCTTCGCCCTAAAGCTGTCATTTGAACGGCTGCTTTCTTAGTTTCTGCCTCCACCCAAGCGGAGCATCAGTCAGCAGTTTCAGCCACTCCACCACCCAGTGCTCGGTATATTGCAATGAAGCGAAGCTGCGTGCGCCCCTGGCTTGCAACAACGTCACGCCTTGCTTGAATGTCGGTACGCTGAGCGTCGATAACATTGAGGTAATCGACCAACCCGGCACGCTCCCGAGCTTGTGCCAACTGATAGACATCAGCACTGCTTTGAGCCTTAACAAGAAGGCGCTGTTGCCGTTCCTGTTCTGCTGCATAGGACGTCAATGCATCGTCAACTTCCTGCCAAGCCCTCAATACCGTCCGTTGAAATTCGATAGCAGCTTCCTGCTGGCGCAGTTCTCGAAGCGTCACGGTGGCACGACGGCGGCCACCATCGAAAATCGGCAAATCCAAACTCGGACCGATAGACCAGAAGCGGCTACCCCAATCACCAAACTTGCCAGCTTCGTAGGAATCCAAACCGAAGCGAAGACCAAGGCGAACACTAGGATAAAGCTGGGCCTGGGCTTCGCCTATCGCCGCAGTTGCCTGATGTAAGCGCGCTTCGGCCGCACGAATGTCAGGGCGTCGACCGGCCAACTCAGATGGCACGCCGAGCTTGTATTGAGGCAACACCATTGCCGCGGCAGGAGCACTCTCGGCGGCCAGCTCTTTGGCCAAATCACCGGGGCGCAGCCCGAGAAGCAGGCAAATACGGTTCTTGGACTGTGCCTCCTGTTCAAGTAGCGGGGGCATCTGTGCCTCAAGGTCAGCCAGTTGCAGCCGCTGGCGCTCAAGGTCCAAATCGTTGGCGAGTCCATGCTTGCTCCTGGACTCCATCATAGATGTCCGCTCGCGCAGGGCCGTGATGTCGTCCCGCGTCAATTTCAACAGGCGTTGCGTTGTGCGCAGGTCGATATAGGCCATCGCCAAGTCGCTGGAGATGACGAGTCTGGTCTGGTCAAGTAATGCCAACGAATTGGCGATGTCTGCATCAGCAGCCTCAACCGCTCGGCGCACACGTCCCCACAGGTCAATTTCCCAAGACGCATCGAATCCGCCTTGGTAGGAGGTGTAAGGCTCGGATAGTGATTTGGCAACCGCATCCCGATTATTCGGCGCCATTACGTCCAGCACCCGGTCCCCCGCCGCGTATTCGCTCTGCCGCTGGCGAATTGCGCCACCCTGGAGTTTGACTTCGGGGACTTGCTGGCTAGCAGTGACACTCCTCTGAGAGCGTGCCTGTTCATAGTGAAGCATTGCAGTCTTCAAGTCTGGGCTGGACTCAAGCACGCGGGTTTCCAACTGGTCCAGCACGGAATCCTGAAATGCAGCCCACCACTTATGCTCGGGGGCTCCCTGCATCCCCTCGTTCCTGGGCAATTCTTTGCTCGAGCTCGACCATAAAGACCAAGTGGCCGGAGACAAAAGCTCAGGTGCCTTATAGTCAGGGCCAACGGCTGCACATGCCGACAATAGAATGCTCGTGCTCAGGAGCCACAGCGACCGATGCACACGCAAGGTTAAGGTGTTCTTCATTGCATTCCCCTTAGGTCAGCCGATTTCGGAAAAGCCATGCGGCAACGGGAAGCGTTATCGCGGCTATCACCAGCATCGGGACAAAATCCATTCCTACGTCCTGCCAACCAGCACCCTCCAGATAGACCCGGCGAACCAGGTCGATGGCGAATCGCAACGGGTCGGCGTAAGTCAGAATCTGTAGTGCGGTAGGCATGTTGCCAACGGGCGTGACGAGCCCGGACAACAGGATGAGCGGCATGATGAGTACGAAGGCGTAAACCATTGCCTGGTGCATATTCAGGGACAGCGCCGAGATGGAGAGACCAATACCAACGCAGGCCGTTGTAAAGGCGACAAGCCCCACATAGAGCACAACCAAGGACCCCTGGAACGGAATCCGGAACCAGAACAGCGCCACGCAGAAAACCAGGCTTGCCTGCACCAGTCCGATAGTGATGGCCGGCGACGCCTTGCCAATCAAAATCTCCATGGGTCGCAGTGGCGTCACGAGCAGTTGGTCGAACGTGCCCTGTTCACGCTCACGGGCCACCGACAATGCGGCCAACAGCAAAGTTTGAATCATGCTCAGGGAAGCAATCAGGGCGGGAACGATGTTCCACCGAGATTCCAGGTTGGGATTGAACCAGGCTCGGATTTCAATGTTGACGGGTGGACGTACCGCGTTGGGTAGTGAAGCGTTGAATTGGCCAATCAGGGTGCTCAGGTGGCCAGCCGCCATATTGGCAGTGGTCGAGTTACGCCCATCGAGAATGAGCTGAACAGGTGCGCTACCCGTTGATGCTAGTTTCGCGTCGAAGTCGGGCGCGAAGTGGAGAACCAGCAGCGCCTCGCCATTGTCGATAGCACGAGCAATATCGCTTGAATTGCGCAGCGTCGCCGCCCGTACAAAGACCTTTGAGCCCTCCAGACGAGCCAGCAGATTTGTCGAGGCTGCGCCATGACTCTCATTTAGAACGGCGTATCGCACATGATTGAGGTCGTAGGTGGCCGCGTAACCGAAGACCAGCGACTGGATAACAATCGGGACGATGAGAATTACCCGGATGGCGGGGTCCTTCAAAATCGCCAAGACTTCCTTGCGGAACAGGAAGGAGATTCGGCGAAGAGAACCAGTAATGGATTCGAGCAGAGTCATCATCGGTCCAATGTCTTCTTGGTTCGTAGACGCGCGCCCGTGATGAGCACGGCAAACTGCACGACAAGGATTGTCCAGTCGCGCACGATTAGGTTGAGGTTGTCGCCGGCCAGGAAGCTCATGCGCGCCAGTTCAACGTAGTAGGTTGCAGGCAGGATGGACGCGACCTTCTGGATGCCGGTCGGTACGTTGTGCAGGTCAAACAGGAAGCCGGAGAGCATCAGGGCCGGCAGGAAGGTAATGATGACGGCGACCTGGCTTGCAAGAAACTGATTGCGGGCGGCCGCTGAAATCAACAACCCCAGACTCAGTGCGACCATCAGATAAAGCATTGAACTGACCATCAGCACCCAGAGCGAACCGTGAAGCGGCACATGGAACAACCCCCGGGCGGCGACCAGGCAGAGCGTCAGCCCTCCCATACCCACCGCGAAGTACGGGATGATTTTGGCGAGCAGTATTTCGAGGGAACGCACCGGGGTGACGAAAAGGGCCTCCATCGTTCCGCGCTCCCATTCCCGGGCGATGACCATCGAGGTTAGGAATCCGCCAACCAGGGTCATGATGAGGACTATCAGCCCAGGAACCAGATACCAGGTGCTCGAATTGGCCGAGTTGAACCAGAGACGGTCAACAAGCTCCACGCCTGGAGCAGCACTGACCCTGCCGGCGCTATCGGCGCGGCGCTTGTTCCATCCATCAATGGCTGCGGACACATAACCACGAAGACTGGCGGCCGTCGCTGCATCCGTTCCATGGACGACAAGCTGTACCGTTCCTCGGCCCTGAGCCAGTTGCCGAGAAAAGTCGGAGGGGATGCGGACAATGCCGTCGACCTGGCGGCCACGCATCAGGGCTTCCGCCTCGGCCATCGTCGTGACGTAACGAGGGGCGATGTAGTCCGAGCCACGCAATCCCGCCACAACATCGCGCGCCATGGGCGCGCCATCTTCTAGGACGATGGCGACTGGCGCATTCCGAATATCGAGCGAGAGTCCGTACCCGAAGAGCAGTATCAGTGCGATGGGCAGGAAGATACCTATCGCCAGGTTGCTCTTGTCGCGTATCAGCTGGCGAAACTCCTTGATGGTGAGCGCCCTGAGCCGTCGCCAAAAATGACTCAAGTTTCGTGGGAGCCAAGTCGATTGGGTTTGCATCATCAGGCCTCCACCGCGGTGGCACCGGTCGGCCTGCTTTCGCGCGCCTTCTTGATAATCTCCAGGAACGCCTCATTCATGTTCGCCGCACCCGATGCCTGGCTGCGAACTTCGTGAGGTGTTCCAATCGCCAGCAAGCGCCCAGCATCCTGGATGACGATGCGGTCGCAATACTCCGCTTCCTCCATGAAATGGGTTGTGACGATGATGGTGGTGCCTTCGGCCGCAAGGGTCGTGATGCGCCGCCAGAAAGCACGACGGGCGAGTGGGTCGATGCCGCTGGTGGGCTCGTCGAGGAAGAGAATCTCGGGGCGATGTATCAGGGCCGTGGCCATGGCCAGCCGTTGCTTGAAACCGCCGGGAAGCTCACCGCTTCGTTCGTCTTTCTTTTCCCGCAGCTGAAATTCGTCTAGCGCTCGCTCTACCTGGGCATTCAGCTCCTGTCTGCCCAAGCCATAGGCGCCTCCGAAGAACGTGAGGTTTTCGGTGACGGACAGATTTCCATACAGGGCAAACTTCTGGGAGACATAGCCGATGCGAGCGCGAGCAGGTGCTCGGGCGGTTCTCAGGTTGAAACCCGCCACCTCGAGGAAGCCACTGGTCGCCGGGAGCAGGCCGCAAAGCATGCGGAATGTGGTCGTCTTCCCCGCGCCATTGGGCCCGAGTAGACCGAAGATTTCGCCTCGGCGAACGCTGAACGAGGTACTGGCAACCGCTGTAAAGCTGCCAAATTGGCGAACCAGGTCGCGGACCTTGATTAACTCGATTGAGTCCTTCGTGTCGAGCTGTACAGACGAACTCTTGGTCTCAACCGCATCCTCGTGGCCGTCCTGGGTCGCACGCTCGCGCAGGAGGGTCATCACTCCATCTTCGAGGCGGGAGGGAGTGGCCTCGCATCGAGCTCCCAGAAGTATTCCTTCAAGGTCACGAGGCTCCGTGCCCCCAGCCTGGATAAAGCGCACCGCGCCGCTTTCCGGCACAGCATCGAGAACATGCCTCTTATCGTCGATAAGTCTCGCCTGTAGCGTCCTAGCCAACTCACCTTCCCGCGGATAGGCAACAAAGCAACGGCCCTTGGCCGGCCGGCACAGTTCATCCGGTGTGCCCTGGGCTAGCACTTGCCCTTCAGTCATTACGATGACGTGCTTACAACGCTCTGCTTCGTCCATGTAAGCCGTGCTCACAATCACCGGAAGACCTTCTTCCTCGACTAGCTGCTGCACGATGCGCCACAACTCACGGCGGGAGAGCGGGTCAACGCCGACGGTCGGTTCGTCGAGAAGAAGTAGCCGGGGGGAACGTACCAGCGTGCAGGCCAACCCAAGCTTTTGCTTCATGCCGCCCGATAGATTTCCTGCCAGGCGATTGGTGAATGCGGCCATGTCTGTCATGGACAGCATGCGGTCAAAGCGTTCTCGACGCTCATCCATTGGTACGCCGTGCAGGTCGGCATAGAGATTAAGGTTCTCCATGACGCTCAGGTCTTCATAGAGGCCAAAGCGTTGAGGCATGTAGCTGATGAGGTCTTGTACCTCCTGGGGCTTGGCGGCCACATCAATGCCCAGTGTGTAGAGGCTCCCTGAATCCGGCTTCATCAGACCAGCGATTAACCGTATGAGTGTGGTCTTGCCCGCGCCATCAGGCCCCACGAGGGCGGTGAGCTGCCCTTTGGGAATCGAGAGGGTGATGCCGTTCAATGCCGGCCCGCCAACCGCTCCTTTGAAGCGTTTGACGACATCCTTTGCATCAACGGTGAGAGCAGTTGTGGTCATGATTTGCCGAGTGCCTCGGGGTGATTAGGGCACCAAGCGGACAGTGGCTGGCATGCCCAGCCGTAGCTGGTCGTCAGGGTCCTTGACCAGTACGCGGACCTCATAGACAAGGCTCGTTCGTAGCTCTTCCGTTTGGACGGGTTTGGGCGTGAATTCCGCTACCGAGGAGATATATCCAACCTCCCCGGCGATGGATGCGTCAGGAAGTCCGTCTATTTTGACCTCAGCCGACATCCCTGGCCGGACACGGGCAAGCTGCGCCTCATTCACGTAAGCGCGTATCCATTTGGGTTGCACGATGGCCAAGGCGTAGACCGGTTTTTGTGGCGACGCCATGTCGCCCGGCTCGGCTAATCTGGAACGCACGACGGCATTGGTCGGAGCTTTCAATTCAGCCAGTGAAATGCGATGCCGGAGTAAAGCCAACGACTCTTCCGATGCCTTGAGCTGGGCTGCCGCCTGCTCGATGTCTTCAGAGCGCGGACCTAATTTGGCGAGGCGTAGGGCCATTGATTGGTCTTCAACTTTTGCACGAGCCGCCTTTAATGTCGCTGCGGCCCGGTCCAATTCCTGGCGGCTAACGCCTCGACCATGAGTTTCCTCTGCGATGGATTGCATCCGCTGGAAATCCAGCTCGGCCAACTTTGCATCGGTAGTAGCAGCATCCACCCGGGCCTGCGCCTGACCTATTTCTTCCGGGCGCGAACCGTTGCGTAAGCGCAGCAAAGCCTTCTTGTTTACCTCGATTTGAGCCTCGGTCTGAGCCGCCTGAAGCTCGAGCGTGCGAGTGTCGAGCACCGCCAGAACTTGGCCAGCTGTGACCTTCGCCCCTTCCTCAACCCGCATTTCAACAATGCGCTCGCTGTCCTGGAAGGCCAGTGAAACCTGACGGATGTCGACGTTGCCAAGCAGCGTGATGTCGTTCTTCTGCGAGGAGTTTCCGCTCCACAGCCAAGCGCTGACACCAACGACTCCAACAACTGCTATCGCAACTCCGGCGAGAATTTTCCGGTTCATATTCGATGCTCCTGCGCTTGACGTTCTCGATAGACGCACTATATTCAAATTCAATTTGAATTGCAACTATGGTAGCATTCAGGAATCAATAAAGGGTTGGAGACTATGGCTGGACGTAAGAGAGCAGCGCGTGCCGATGGAGATGCAACTCGAGCCCGCCTCCTGGAAGTTGCCGGGCAGCTATTTGCACGACTTGGCTATGCAGGGGCCGCAAACAAAGCGATTTGCGAAGCGGCCGGAACAGACCTTGCCGCCATCAATTACCACTTTGGCGGCCGCGACGGGTTGTATCAAGCAGTGCTCTTCGAAGGATATGAGCAGCTGATTAACCTTCAGAAGCTCAAGGAAATTCACGCTCGGCAGGATTCTGCGGAGAACAAACTATCCGCAGCCATCGACATGATTGTCGACCGGCTTTACGACGAAGGGGGCTGGCATGGACGTGTATTCGCCCGGGAGTTGGTTGCACCTTCTACCCACCTAGCAGCCCTCGTTCGAGAAGGGGTGATGCCGCGCTTCAAGCTCATGAGCGACATCCTTTCGGAAGTTACTGGATTCAGCGCACAGGACCCGGCGTTGTTGCGGTGCGTTCTGAGCGTCATCGCACCGATGTTGATGATGCTGGTAGTGGACCGCGATACGCCTACTCCATTTCGCGCATTGATGACGCGGCCCGCAGATGAACTCAAAAGCCATCTCAAGCATTTTGCTTTGGCAGGATTACTGGCCACCAAGGAGCAAGCCAGCCGCCGAGGTAGCTAACGCTACACCGCGACGCTACTCCAGACCGGTCGTTGCATCACCAAAGCATAGACTGACCGCTCAGGGTCGGGAGCACGTATTCGCCGGAGTAGAAAGCAGCCTGTCGCCGGGAAATGTCCTCCAACGGCAGCTTACCGCTAGGCTGCTGACCGACATTGACCGATCAGCCAACGTCGGCAAAGGCCGAGTTGTGTGAATTGTCCATCCGACAGGTATCGAACTAAAGCTGCCATCTGGAGGCAGAGCCTCCGATGGCAGCTTTACATAAAATCCCGGACACCCTCCCTAAGCGAAAACATCGGAACCGTCCGGCGACCACCGTCTTTCCGAGTTAATCGGAATCAGGCAGCAACAGCGAGCTCGGTTTTGGCGATCTGGTGCGCGACATTCCAAGGCAGCAAGTCGTCGAGTTGGCTGATTCGGTAGTCAGCAATTCGCTCGATGACGAAGCGCAGATAAGCTTCCGGGTCGAGGTCGTTGAGTTTCGCCGATCCGATCAGGCTGTAAATCGCTGCGGCACGCTCGCCGCCGGCATCCGAACCGGCAAACAGGAAATTCTTGCGTCCCAGCGCTATCGCCCGTAGCGCCCGTTCAGCGGCATTGTTGTCGATCTCGATGCGCCCGTCCGAAGCATAGCGGATCAATGCCTGCCAATGGTTCAAGGCATAGCCGATGGCCTCCGCCAGGCCGGATTTCTTCGAGAGTTGTCGTCGCGTATCGAGTAGCCAGGCATGGAATTCATCGAGGAGGGGTTTGGCCGGTTCCCGCCCTTTGCGCCTGATATCTGGCGGTTGTCCGCGAACCTTGCTTTCTATCGCATACAAGGCCGCGATCCGTTTGAGCGCCTCGGCCGCGATCGGTGAGCCCTGAGCTTGATGAATCTCGAAGAACTTGCGGCGGGCATGGGCCCAGCATGCGGCTTCCTGGATGTCGCCCTTGGCATACAGGGCATCGAAACCGGCAAAGGCATCGGCTTGCAGAATCCCCTTGAAGGATTTCAGGTGGCTCTGCGGATGCTCGCCCTTGCGATTGGGGGAGTAGGCAAACCAGACGGCAGGCGGCGTGTCGTTTCCCGCCGGCCGATCATCGCGGACATAGGTCCACAAGCGCCCGGTCTTGGTCTTGCCATCGCCCGGGGCGAGCACCGGCACCGGCGTATCGTCGGCGTGCAGCTTCTCGCCGGTCAGCACATGCTGCCGCAGTCGTTCCACCAATGGGCGCAGCAGCGCAGAACATTGCCCGACCCAGTCGGCCAGCGTCGAGCGTTCCAGATCAACGCCTTCCCGGGCATAGATGCCGCTCTGCCGATACAAAGGCAGATGGTCGCAATATTTGGCGACCAGCACATGCGCCAGCAATCCAGACCCGGCCCTGCCGCGGGCAATCGGCCGACTGGCGGCCGGGGCCTGAACGATGGTGTCACAACGGCCACAGGCCAGCTTCGGCCGAACATGGCGAATGACCCGGAAGCTGGCAGGTACGTAGTCGAGGACTTCCGAGACATCCTCACCCAGCGGCTTGAGATGACCGCCACAGTCCGGACAGCAGCTTGCTTCAGGCGGATAAACCACCGTATCGCGTGGCAAGTGGTCCGGCAGCGGTTTGCGGACCGGTTTGCCAGGCGCCTCTTCCACCGGGGCAATTTCGGTGGTCTCGGCCCGTTCTGCTTTGCCGGTTTCGAGTTCCTCCAGCGCCAGTTCGAGTTGCCCGACCATTTTGTCGATCTTCTCGGCGCTTTGGCCAAACTGCATGCGCCGCAGCTTGGCGATGATCAGTTTGAGGTGCTCGATTTCCGCCTGCTGGGCGACCACCATGGCTTGCAAGGTCGTTGTGTCGCGGGGCAGTGCGGCGCTGTTCATACCGAGAGTTTACGCGAATCATCAGCGTGTGAACAGCCCCGCCAGCCAAGGATTTCCAGCTTTCTTATGCCGCCCGTTCCGGTTGCCCGGTGCGACTCGGGCGACGCCAGTCGATGCCCTCCAGAAGCATGGAAAGCTGGGCGCCCGAGAGATGCACCGAGCCTTCGCTGGCCTGTGGCCAGATGAAGCGGCCGCGCTCCAGGCGCTTGGCAAAGAGGCAGAGGCCATCCCCGTCCCACCAGAGCAATTTGACCAGATCACCGCGGCGACCGCGAAAGACGAAGATGTGACCGGCAAAGGGATCGGCGGCGAGTTTCTCCTGAACGATGCTGGCCAGGCCATCAAAACCGCGACGCATGTCGGTCATGCCGGCGGCCAGCCAGATTCGGGTGCCACTGGGCAAACTGATCATCGCAGCTGCAACTCTGTCAGAACCAGTCGCAGCATCTCAGCGTCGGGACGACCTTCGATGCGAACGCGAACTTGGCCAAACTCAATCGTCAGCCAACCCGTACTAACGGAGTTGCTGGCCGCCGGCAACTGATCGCTAACCATCAGCGGCGAGAGGGTGACCGGCAACAGCGCTGGTTTCGCATCGGGCAGCAGCCCCTCCCGATAGGTCTTGCGCCACAAAAACACCTGGTTGGCGTTGATCCCGTGTTTGCGGGCAATCTGTGCCACCGAGGCCCCAGGCCGCAGCGTTTCTTCAACGATCGCTCGCTTCAGCGCCAGCGGGTAATGCCGGTAGGGGCCTCGCCGTTTCGAGGCCATGACCGCCTTTGAATTTGTGTCCATAAATCCCTTTGTGGGCACAAATTTGAGGTGCCCGTCCGGGACAATCTTCAGCTATTGAAACTTCGGCGAAAAGACGGTGGTGGCCGGACGCTTACAAAACATCTTACCGCCGCAAAGGACTAAAAGGTTTCACGATTGCTCGCTATGCTGGTCTAGCACCTTCTTTATTGCATCAACAAACCCAACCTTAAAGACCGGGCGACCATTCTTGGCTACGACCACCCTCCCGTAGTCATCTACAATCCACCCTTCATCCACCAAGGCCTGATCCGAAACAGCATGCCGAAGGGCCTCGATCTCTAAGTCCGTCAGCCCACACGAGTAGGCCGATGCCTTCTGAGGTTGAAGATCAATCCCTTCAGTAATCGTTATCGCCTGCTGTCGTCTATCAACGACAAACTCCGCTGTGCTCTTCAGAACGGATAGCTCTCGCCGGAGTTTTTTGTTTTCAGCAAGCGCGGCACCAACCAGGACACGCACAGAAGGTTCCGGGATCTTCATCAGAAGCTCTGTATAGTCGAACGCCGCTGCCCTCTTTGGAGGCTTTTTCAAAGCCCCACCGGTATGCGTTGCCCAGGCTCTTATGAGCGCCTGGAAATCTGAGCCGGTTTTGTTATAGATCGTAGATTTTGCAGGGCCTCCGCGCTCAACCGATAGACGAGAGATGGTGGCCACGGAGAAGTCTTTGCTTCCTCGCGTAAATTGCTCCTGGCAAACAGCGTGAATGATTTCCAGGTTCTTTTTCTTACGAGCCCCTGCATTTGCAGCCAGAGTGGCAAACAGTTCCTCAGGGTGCATCGGACAACTCCTCGACACTTTCATCTAGCGACCTAGCCTCCAACAGGTAGGCTTGGTGCAGCTTGCGGATTTCCTTGTTGGAAACGCCTTTTATAGCCGCATCGAGGTCATCTTCTATCAGCCCTAGCTCAATCAACTTGCGGCGCCCCTCAACAAACTCGACGGCAGACTCCAGAGATCCCGATCTCGCCTGGATCAGCTTCATAACGGCATTGCCAACAAGGTGCTGCTCTTCTTCGCTCAATTTGTAGAAGACAGGGGGCTTCCCGTTAAGGTCGAACATGACGTCCAGTAGGTGAGAGCGCCGTAAGACAGCAACGCGGGCATCAATTTCGGGATAAAAAACAGTGTTCTCACAGATCACTTCAATTTGGTGCATCTCGGAGGTTGTTTCCTTCAGTGCGAAACCAAGGTCGGAGATGGTTCCGTTGGCGACCAACTGAAGCTCGGAAGCCCCCGACTCCATCTTTCCCAATTCAATGGAGCGGGCAATCAACTTATGGCAATACTGCATATCCAACATCAGTCGATTTAGCCCCTCTGCCTCTGCCTCATATCGTTGCTGAAGCCGTTCAAGCTCACCCATTCTCGGAAAATATTCCCCGCGCTTTTGAAACTCGAATCTCTGATTTTCAAGGTTCCGAACAGAGGCCTCGAGCGATCCATAGCGTTGGGATAACTGGGTCACATCGAAACTTAGCTTGTTGAAGTGGGCGACCAGTCCAGGCAAAAATGCGGGGCCGGTGAGAAAAAACCGACATCGAACGCAATTCCGCGCTGGGTATCCAGCAACAGGCAGATATCGCCCGCTTTTGCCTGAGCCAAACGCATCACCGCCAATATCACAGTGTTGCCCGGCAACAGGGCATATCCCTTTATCTTCAAAAATCGCGGATGCGGCGCTTTGCTGGTTGCAGTATGCTTTTGGAGCATCTTCGCTGATATAGGCGTAGCGGCCCGCAATATTCTCGTACGCCTTATCGCGTAGAAAGAGGCGTTCACTTTCAGCCGCCCTGGCGAGCGCCCGACGCTCCGCATCAGCCAGTACCTCGTTTACATATGAAATACCAGCCTTCGTATAGTAAAGCGTCATTATGATCCGACTGTGTCCCGCGATGAGCTTTGAAACTACCTGAATAGGCAGCCCGGCCTCCAGCACAAAGTAGGTGATCAGGGAAACTCTCAAGGAGTGCAGCGGATAGAACGTCGATCTGGTCCTTGGTGCATCGGAGACAAATCGGATTGGAGTACCATCCGGCAACATATGCCCCCCTTCCGTTTCAAGCCGAAGCAGGAGGCGATACCAGAGTTTGTCCAAGACGTTGTCCAACAACGGTTTGTTTCGGTTGGCTAAACGGATTGAAGAAGCATCTCTAAAAAGGAAGCATGCGGTTCCCATTTCCGCCAGAGTGGCTTCGTGTTTCGCATGCCCAAAATGGTCTTGATTCAAATCAGTCCATGGGATAGCTGCGGACACTGGGTTGTACTTCTCCTGCCAGTCTCTTAGTGCTTCAAGCCAATACAATGCCGGGCCGTGTGTCCAGGGGATAACGTAGCCCTTTTGGTCTTCTGGTTTGTCTATATCGGCAGTTTTATTCGTGTTAACATAAAGCCCCACCTCATCAACGGAGCCGCCCTCGTTGCTCTTATAAAAAACCCCTTTCTTATATGGGCGATTAGGAGAGCCCGTAGCAAGCCGACTCTTGTTAGGAATGAACCGCCCCTGCTCATAGCGCCAGGTATCAGCCTCTCCGGAATCGAGCATACGGACTTGGTATGTCCGAAGCGGCAACTCAAGCTTGATATACAGGGCGACGCTTCTTGCTGGCGACCAGAGTTGATAATGTCCTTTTTTGATGCGCCACACACAGTTGGGGTCGGTTTTGTCGATGAGATTCGGTTTAACAGTGAACCAACTCCCTTCGTCGTTTGATTGCGTCCACTTCCAGTCCCTGAATGTAGGTCCCTCTGCAAGCATGCTTCGTAATTGCTGGATAAAGCGGATAGGCAATGGGCTTTTGTTGCTCTCGCTCGAACTGGAGCTACGCCACTGTAATGTTGGAATTGGATTCCGAAGTTCCGAAGGTACTAATCGTTGCCCACTATCGTCAAAATCGGACAGCTTTTCGTCAAGTATCCACTGCAAAAAGTCGTGCACCAAATTGACGATTCGAAAATCATGGTCGCTGGGGCTGTTTCTATCCCCCTTTTTCTTTGATGCCATGTACACATCGAAGAACGGAGGGGGGTTGTTATCGAAACGCAGGAAGGCATACGGATTACGATCCAGGTCGTATGCCAGAATATAACGGTTGAAGAAATATGATAGAGCCCATATACGGTGCGCATAGGACTTTGGGTTGAGGGACAACCACTCAGCGGCAAGCCTTCGCCAATCCTCCATAAGCGGATCAGCCTGAACAAGGTACATCAGATCCTTGTCGTCACTAATTCGCCGTTTCCGTACTCCCATATCTCTACTCGCCGCGAAAGGGTTGCGAGCTTCATTTGTAGCGAACTCCTTTGGCAGCTTACGCTCAACGACCCATTCCAAAAAAGCCGCTGCGAAGGAAAACACCCGCTGGTCCTTTGCCGAAGAAAACTTAAACACAGCGGATGCGGGCCGCAGCAGCCCGCAATTAGCGGGTTTAAAGAATGCCTCGAAAGGCAAAAGAGAGTCCAATCCGTCAAAATAGTTAACAAACAAGCGCCTCAATGCATCGAGGGCAACCCCCTTATCTGGCTCGTTGATCGACAACATCCACTGTTTGGCGCACTCGATCCACGGATAGTAAAGAGAGGATTTCTCCCCCAAAAACACGAATTCATCGCCAATCGTTTTGGGGCTCACGGCGGTGGAAGCCAAGTAGGCGCGTTTGGCCGCTGTCGCTTTTCCCTTCATGCCAACTTGGGTCACGGGGTTTTTGAAATATTGCAAATCGTCGCCAAGGGCTGGACGAATTCGGCGTGAAAATACCCACTGAAGGAAAAAGCAAATATCGTTGTTCGCTTGAACAGCACGCCAGTTGTTTCGGTCGACGAGTTCCGTGTAAGGGGGCTTAGGTATGCGTGTATCGAAAAGATCCTTGGGGTTGGTGCTAAGACCGTTACCGACGATGTAGTCCACCAGCAATAGCGTCACTGATTCTACATGTGCCTTCGCGTCAGTTTTCTTGGTATCGGCCCAATCCAGGATGATCTCGCGCCACTTATCCAGGCCGTGGCGCCCTTGGATTAGCGCATCGATTGCCCTGATATTCTCCCGGGACATCCGAAGTTGATCCAGTAGATGCGTCTTTTTTCTCATTTTGGTTGGCCTTGCTTCAGGCGAGGATGGGAACCGGAAAACAAGCCGAGTGGATCAACGTCTTCAAAACCAAAGTCAAAGGGATGAGGCGTCGATGCCGCTTCGGCGGCATGTGGGCGATTGGAGACGGACGAAAGAATTTGAGCGATCTTCTGCCGGTCCATCTCTGTATAAACCACCTGTGAAGCAATGGATTTGTGGTGTAGAGCCTTCTTTCGAACCAGAGGGTCTACGTCAGCATTGGTAAGCGCCCGGCCATAGGCGTGGCGTAATCCGTGAGGTGTCGTACCCAGATGCTTGGCGTGGGACAGGCCGATCCGTTCAACCGCGCTACGGAATTGGGCTTTGAAGGCGTCGTAGCCGTATGGCTCACCGCTTTCTGTGACAAAGGCGAAAGGATGTTGGCATTTGAGTCTGGCTCTACGCATCATGTAGATCAGCCAGAGCTTCTGAAAAACTCTCCCAGCATCCGAGGGGAACCAATGTACGTCAATGAATTTTTGCTCAGAATCTAAGGCAGGGTTCTTCCATCCGATGTAATACCCCCCGCCTTTTTTGGCGTTTCGTGGAAGAAGACCATATTTCCCTCTAAGGTAGTCTCGGCGGTTGCAATGGACTGGCTGGCCTTTTTCATTCATCCAGTCCAGAGGTGCTTTCCCTTGGCCGGGGTGGAAAATCCTGACATGCGCCTTCGATGGATCAAACGGATCTGGCACTACGTCCTGCACAAAGAGATGGAGGGTTTCCGAGACTCGAAGGCCTCCATATCGCATTAGTAGCGTCATCAGGATATCCCGGATATTCAACCGGTCTTCTGGGCGCGGACTCTTCTGTTTCCCTGGCACGATAAAGCCTCGCCAGAGTAGGTCACGGATCTTCTCCTCCGGGAAGTTCTTCACCGGCTCACGGTCAATAACAGGGGTTGGCAGCATCCCAGTGGCCCTGGCACGTTTTACCGCAACCGCAGTTTTGCCCCTGGACATCGTATGGGCCAGAAAGGACCGGTCTTTCCTGCGAGCCCACTGTGACCATGCTCGCATCTGCTCGAACTCTGTTGCGTGACGCCATGGGTTGATATTAGAAGCCCCGTAATTGTCAGCCACCCAATCGGAGAAATCATTCAGGTAGGAGATTATTTGGTTGGCGTGATGAGAGGCTTTGGCACCCCAGTAAAGCCCCGACGGGTCCAACCCGTCCTCGCCAACCGTGCCGTTGGCCAAGCGGTTCACAAAACCCGAGAACGCTTCGTGTGGAGTGGAGAAAAGGTCTTTGTTCGCGGCAAGGTATTGGATTAGAAGACTCACTCCCTGAGCCAGCTTGCCCCGCCACGAGTGGCTCTTGCTGTTGATGCTCCACAGCATGTAATCGACCAGGGGTAATAACGGACCCTGGTCGGTCAGAATCACAGGGATCGAGCACTCGACACCGTGTGAATCTCTGACTACCCCTGCTTGGATGATGGTGTGGTCCATCGCCTTCGGCCTAGACCCAACACGCCGAGGGGATCGGATACTCCGTGCCCCAGACCTGCCGCGCTGTCGCTTGGACTCCTGGCACATTCGGCTTTGCCGAAAGCGCCCAGTGGGAGATCTTTTCTAAACCCGGTAGATTCATAGCGAAGATGAAACCCGATCCTTGACCATGGAAACACCGAGTAATAGTAATCGCACAACCAATAGTAAGGCAACCGCTACTGTTATCGAGCACCTGGGCCCCACTGCCAGATGCGTTATAGCCACAAAACAGCGCCTAGGCTAACTTATAGTAGCTAGATTCGACTACCGATAAAGAAAATGTGGAAACACTGGTTGCGCTGCAACATATCCGAAACGAGCCTGAAAGGCTCCCTGCCCATGTCTTTTCCCGAACCAGCCTCCCGCCGGCCGGGCGGATTGGAAACTTGCGGCTAAATGACCTCGCGCGCCTCGGCGAAGCGCAGGTTGGGGTATTTTTCCTTGACCATGTTCAGGTAGACGTTGTTCGGCGCCAGGTAAACCGGGTCGTCGGCACCGTCGAGCGCGACGTTGGCGCTGTAGCGGTCGGAAAGCTGGCGCAGTTCGGCCGGGTCGCCGTGAATCCAGCGCGCCGTCGAGCAGTTGTAGTTTTCGAAGATGACCTGGACGCCGTATTCGTTCTCCAGCCGGCTGGCCACCACGTCGAACTGTAGCGTACCGACGGCGCCGAGGATCAGGTCGGTACCTGACAAGGGCCGGAAAAGCTGCGTTGCCCCTTCTTCAGCCAATTGCTGAAGACCTTTCTGCAATTGCTTGATTTTAAGTGGGTTGGCGATCCGCGCCAGACGGAAGTGCTCGGGTGCGAAGGAGGGAATGCCGGTAAAGCGCAGGTCTTCGCCCTCGGTGAAGGTTTCGCCGAGGCGGATGGTGCCGTGGTTGGGAATGCCGATGATGTCGCCGGGGAAGGCCTCGTCGGTGGTGCTGCGGTCGCGCGCCATGAAGGTGATGGCGTTATTGACCGCCAGCAGCTTGCCGCCGGCGCCCTGCCTGACCTTCATGCCGCGCTCGAAGCGGCCCGAGCAGACACGCAGGAAGGCGATGCGGTCGCGATGCTTGGGATCCATGTTGGCCTGGATCTTGAACACGAAACCGGAGAATTTCGCCTCGTTCGGCGCGACTTTGCGCGTCACCGCCGGGCGGGCAATCGGCGCCGGCGACAGCTCAACCACGGCATCGAGCAGACTCTGCACGCCGAAGTTGTTGACCGCCGAGCCGAAGAACACCGGGCACTGCTTGCCGCTCAGGTAGGCATCGGCATCGAAGGGGTGCGAAGCGCCGCGCACCAGTTCGATGTCGGCGCGCAATTCCTCGGCCTGCGAACCGATCAGCTCGTCAAGGCGCGGGTTGTCCAGCCCCTGGATGATCTCCGCCGTGCCCTTCTCGGCCTGCGGGTCGAAGAAGGCGATGGTGTCGTCGTAGAGGTGATAGACGCCGCGGAAACGCTTGCCCATGCCGATCGGCCAGGTCATCGGCGCACACTGGATGCCGAGCACCGACTCGATTTCGTCGAGCAGGTCGATCGGCTCCTTGCCTTCGCGGTCGAGCTTGTTGATGAAAGTCAGGATCGGCGTGTCGCGCATGCGGCAGACGTTGAGCAGCTTGATCGTCTGCGCTTCGACACCATTGACCGAGTCGATGACCATGACCGCCGAGTCGACGGCGGTCAGCGTGCG
>ERZ795055.1247-NODE-1247-length-20906-cov-14.982735_pt1 | contig 20906 bp, 20 predicted proteins | sample MGYA00375139_ERZ795055 | MGnify/ENA primary metagenome ERZ795055 (study PRJEB30184, sample SAMN05720283) | anaerobic digester metagenome | isolation source: active sludge of municipal wastewater-treating anaerobic digesters | place: USA | collected 2015-01-23 ... | reverse complement strand
TACTCGTACAGCAACCTGTCGGAGTACCGCCCGGAGTCGATCGACGGCTATGACGCCCGCATGCTGGCGCTGGCCAACGAGCGCCTGGCTCGCGCGGCCCAGATTGCCGAAGCCGAAGGCGTCAAGTGCGAGCCGGTGTTGGTGCGCTCCTTCTCGCCGTTCGAGGCGATCATCAGCGCCACCAAGGAGCAGGGCTGCGATGTCGTGTTCATGGCGTCTCATGGCCGCAAGGGGCTGGCCGCCGTGCTCCTGGGCAGCGAGACCCAGAAGGTCCTCACCCACTCGACCGTGCCGGTGATGGTGTACCGCTAGTCAGGATTCAGGAATCGCCCGACGGGGCGAGTGCACCGCGGCGATCCGTCGCCGCGCGGCCCGGCAGCCTGGCTGCCGGGCCACTTTTCTGGTGCGGCGCGCGCTTGCGCTCGGTCAAGGCCGAGCCGGCGCCAGCGCTTAGCGTGGCCGCTGAACCGAACGCCGGAGGTCCCATGACCACTTCCTCAGCCTTGCGCCACGACGACATCTTCGTCGGCTTCAAGCCGATCGACGACCTGCACCTCGAGTTCCAGGCCATCCTCGACGCTCTCAACGCTCCCGACGAGGGCGACTACGGGACCGACCTGGTCGCGCTGCACGAGCACATGCTGCGCCACACCGCCGCCGAGGAAGAGTGGATGCTCCAGGAAGGCTTCGAGCACTATGCGCGCCACAAGCGAGCGCACGACCACCTGCTCGACTCCATCTCGGACATCCGGCGGCGCTTCGACGCCGGTGACATGGAGGCCGTGCGCCGCTACGTGGGCGACCTGATGAACTGGTTCGTGATCCACGCGCGCGAAGAGGACCTGCCACTGGCCCAAGCCCTGAAGGGCAAGGCTTGAGCGCTCCGCGCCACCCGCTGGGGCACGCCGGCATCGACGGCCTGCACATCGAGTGGGAACAGGCGCTGGCGCGCCTGCAGGACGCCCAGGATGAGGCGGCGCTCGCCGCGGCGGTGCGCGGCCTGATCGCCGCCACCGAGCACCACTTCGGCACCGAGGAGGCATGGATGCGGGCCAGCGGCTTTGCCCCCGCCGATTGCCACGCGCGCGAGCACGCCGGCGTGCTCGAAGTCGTGTGCGAAGTGCAGCGCCGGCTCGAGGCGGGCGACACCGAGGTCGCGCGCCGCCTGGGCGAGGAACTGCCGCGCTGGTTCGAACTGCACGCCACGACCATGGACGCGCAGCTCGCCCAGCATCTGGCCGAGTCGCCGCGCTAGCGCATCCGCGCCTGCATCCAGTCGTAGAAGTGAACGATCGCGTCCTCGTGAGGGACGTGGAACGGGCCGCGCTCGTCGCGTCCGTCCTGCCACAGCGCGCGCCGGCCGCGGTGCATGCGCAGGCAGGCCTCGGCGTCCTCGGCGGCGGTCTCGAGATAGGCCTCGCGCTGCGCGGTGACCAGTTCCGGCTCGAAGGCCGCCACTTCCTCGCTGGCGTAGAACTCGATCACGTTGCGCGTGCGCTCCGGTCCGTCCGGCACCGCGGTGCTGACGATCAGCGCGTGCGGATACCACTCGAGCATCACGTTCGGATAGATCGTCGCCCACACCGCCCCGTAGTCGGGGACCCGTCCGCCGGTGTGGGCCGCGGCGGCGCGCTGGTAGCGCTCGTAGCGCGCGGATCCCTGGCGCGAGGCGGGCGCGCTGGCCATGGCCTGGCAACTCCAGCCCTCGCCGAAACTGAGTTCGTAGCTGCCGAGGTCGACCCAGTGGCCCAGGCCCGGGTGGATGGCCTCGACGTGATAGAGCTCCTGGTAGACCTCCAGGAAGGCCTTCCAGTTGCAGTCGATGCGGTCGACCAAGGTGTGGGTGTGCACCAACCCGCGGAAGTCGAAGAGCTCGGGCAGGGGGAAGTCGGCCAGCAGGCGCGCCACGTCCACGGGGCCCGAGAACAGCAGCCCTTGCCACTCGGTGAGCGCGGTCCGCGGCAACGCGCATTGGGCCGGCGCCTGCTCGAAGCCCGGCGCACCCAGCAGTTGCCCGTCCAGATCGTAGGTCCAGCGGTGCAGCGGGCAGACCAGGTTGTGCGCCTTGCCGCGGCCCTCGAGGATCAGCGACTGGCGATGACGGCACACGTTCGAGACGAGTTGCACGCCCTGCGCGCCGTGCACCAGGGCGCGGCTGTGGTCACGCGCCGCCAGGGTGCAGTAGTCGCCGTGCTCCGGGACCAGCGCGGTGCAGCCCTCGTAGACCGGTCCGGAGCGGAAGAGGCGCTCCGCCTCCCGGGCGAGCCAGGCCGGCTCGAAGTACGCGCTCACGGGCAAGGCCGAGGTGCGCTCGCGCAGCCCGGGCGCGAGCCGGCTGAGACGAAGCTGGCGTTGCGGAGCGGTCATCGGGCGAGCAAAGGCGCGAGCAAGCGGAGGGGAAGGACGCTTTAGACCCAGCGCTCGGCGCGCGCGTGCTCGGCCGCCTGGACTGGCGTGGCGCCGGATTCGTAGAGCTGCATCCAGCGCGGCTCGTCGAGCATCTCGTGGGAGCGCATCACCGACCAGCCCAGCTGCCCGCACACCGCCGCGAGCCATTCGAAGAGGGTCATCGTCACCTCCAGGGTTCCGCGAACATCATAGGGCCGATTGGGGATGCGACAATCGGGCTGACCCTAGACTGCCGCCAGGAGCATCAGATGAGCGAGACCCACGACACCCAGGATCCGGCCATGGACGCGTCCACTCTCTACCGCGAAGAGATCTACACCGACCGCAAGGTCGGCACCATCCGGGCGCTGGTGCCGGTGCTGCCCAGCGGCGCGGTGGACGGGGGTCGGACCACGCTGTTCGTGGGCGAGGCGCAGATCATGACCTCGATGGGAGCGCTGCCGATCAGCTTCGAGATCGAAGGCAAGACCCTGGGCGAGGCGGTCGCAGGCTACGGTCCCGCGGCCAAGGAAGGCGTGGAGCGCACCATGCGCGAGCTCCAGGAACTGCGTCGCCAGCAGGCCTCGTCGATCGTCGTGCCGGGCGCGGGCGGCGGCTTTGGTGCCGTGCCCGGCGCCGGCGGCAAGATCCAGCTGCCCTGAGGGCGGACAGACGCAAGCTGCGCGCGCGGCGCGCAGCCGGCTCTCAGATCGAGCCCGACTCGAAGGTATTGCAGGCCGCGAGCTTGCCCGACTGCCAACCGGTGCGGAACCAGCGCGAGCGCTGCTCAGAGCTGCCGTGCGTGAAGGAGTCAGGCACCACGAAGCCCTGGGCGGAGCGCTGCAGGCGGTCGTCGCCGATCGCCGTGGCGGCGTTGAGCGCTTCCTCGATGTCACCCGGCTCGACCACCCGGCGGGCGCTGTTGGCATGGTGCGCCCACACGCCCGCAAAGCAGTCGGCCTGCAGTTCCAGTCGCACGGAGAGCTGGTTTGCGTCGGCCTTCGAGACGCGCTGCTGCAGCTCCTGGACCTTGCTCATGATCCCAAGCTGGTTCTGCACGTGATGCCCGACCTCGTGGGCGATGACGTAGGCCTGGGCGAAGTCGCCCGGCGCCTTGAAGCGGCGCTGGAGCTCGTCGAAGAACACGAGGTCGATATAGACCGTCTGGTCCAAGGGACAGTAGAACGGACCGGCGGCCCGCTGACCGACACCGCAGGCGGTCTGCGTCGCGCCCGAGAACAGCACGAGCTTGGGCGCGCGGTACTGCGCGCCGGCCGCCTTGAAGATCGGCGTCCAGGTGTCTTCGGTGTCGGCCAGGACCACCGAAGTGAATCGGGCCATCTCGTCGTTGGCCGGCGGCTTGGTGCCGACGGGGGCCTGCACCGAAGTCGGTGCCTGCCCCGGGCCCGCGCCGAGCAGACCCATCACGATGCGCGGATCGATGCCGAAGAACATGGCGATCAGCGCCACGATCACCATTCCGATGCCGCCGCCCACCAGACCGCCGCGGCGGCCCATGCCCTGGCCGCGTCGGTCCTCGACGTTGCCGCTCTCCCTGCCGTCGGTTCGCATGTCTGCTGTCTCTCCGTGATCGGTCGGATTGCAGCATGCCGCCCGCACGGCGCACAGGCAAGCTGGCCCCGGGTCGGGCGCGGGCGGCGCGCCCGCCCGCCTGCGCTAGCGCCAGCCGTATCCGGGCGGGTAGGCGGGCGGGGGCACGGGGCGCGCCGGGGCGGTGACGTAGACCGGCGTCGAGGGGTACGGCACGGCCACCGGGGCCCAGCCCCCATGGCGCGCACGGTGGCGCGGCCGCACGACGTACACCGGCGCCGGCACCACCACCGGGTACGGCGCGACGGCGCGAGGTGCATACACGGGCGCAAACACCGGTGGCGCGTAGAGCGGCGGGGCGTAGACGCGCGGGTAGTACGCCGGCCCGTACGCGGGCGCCGGCCAGGCGCCGCCCCAGCCCGGCCCCACGCTCACGGCCACCCCGGGCACGGCCACCGAGACGCTGACCGCGGCGTGCGCCGCCGGGCTCGCCAGCACCACGGCGCTGGCGGTCATGACGGCAAGGGCAAGCTTCCTGGGCGACATCGTCGACTCCTGTGGGGGCAATGTCCTAACAACGCCGCCCCCCGCAGCCGCGCCGACGCCCTCGTGGTTGCCAGTTGTAACGGTCCAGCCTGGCGGCGGCAGCCGCGCGGGGCCGCGCAGTGAACGAGCGTCGCATCGCCCACCTCGACATGGATGCGTTCTACGCCTCGGTCGAACTGCTGCGCCGGCCCGAACTGGCGGGCTGCCCCGTGATCGTGGGCGGGCGCGGCGACCCCGGCGCCCGCGGCGTGGTCACCACCGCCAGCTACGAGGCGCGCGCCTACGGCGTGAAAAGCGGCATGCCCCTGCGCACCGCCGCCCGCCTCTGCCCGCAGGCCGTGTTCCTGCCCGCCGACTTCGACGAGTACCGGCGACTGTCGCGCCGCTTCAAGGCCGCGGTGGCGCGCATCGCCTCCGCGATCGAGGACCGTGGCATCGACGAGATCTACATCGACCTGTCGAGCGTGCCCGGGGTCGAAGTCGAGGGCGGCGGTCCGCTTGCGCGCGAGATCAAGCACGAGGTCTATCAGCACACGGGGCTGTCGTGCTCGATCGCCGTGGCGCCCAACAAGCTGCTCGCCAAGCTGGGCTCGGAACTCGACAAGCCCGACGGGCTCACCGTGCTGCACATGGGCGACCTCGAGCCGCGCATCTGGCCGCTGCCCGTGGGACGCGTCAACGGCATCGGCCCCAAGGCGGCGGCGCGGCTGGGCGCGCTGGGCATCGTCACCATCGGCCAGCTGGCGGCGCGCCCCGCGGCCGAGCTCGTCGCAGCGTTCGGCGCGAGCTACGGCAGCTGGCTGCACGAGGCGGCCTGGGGACGCGACGAGCGCCCCGTGGTCACGGAGTCCGAACCGCGATCGCGCAGCCGCGAGACCACCTTCGACACCGACCTCGATCCGCGCCGCGACCGCGCGCGCCTCGAGGCCGTGCTCGAGCAACTCGCCGCCCAGGTGGCGCGCGACCTGGCGGCGCGCGGCTACGCCGGTCGCACGGTGGGCGTGAAGCTGCGCTACGCCGACTTCCAGACCCTGACCCGCGACCGCAGCCTGAGCGCGGCCACGAGCGAGCCCGGGCTCATCCTCGCCGCCGCGCGCGAGTGCCTGGATCGAGTTCGCCTCGACCGCCGCGTGCGCCTGCTCGGCGTACGCGTGAGCAGCCTCGAGCCCGCTCAGGGGCGTGCCCAGGCGCCCCTGGGCTTCTAGCTGCGCTGCGCATTGCCCGGCGTGCCCGCGCCTGTTGCAATGCGCGGCCGGCCGGCCGTTGCCGCGCCTCACAAAGAGGGAGCAAACATGGACGCCTACACGACTCACGGAGCCTTCAGCTGGAACGAGCTCATGACCAGCGACGCCGAGGCGGCGCTGGCCTTCTACCAGCCGCTGTTTGGCTGGGGCACGCGCGCCATGGACATGCCCGAGGGCCGCTACCACGTCGTGACCGTGGGCGACACTGCGGTGGGCGGCATCATGCGTTCGCCCCCGGGCGCGGCCTCGATGCCGCCGGCCTGGGGCTCCTACGTCACGGTCAGCGACGTGGACGCCGTGATCGGCAAAGTGCCCAGCCTGGGAGGCAAGGTCGTGGCCGGACCGTTCGACGTGCCGAAGGTTGGCCGCATGGCCGTGCTTCAGGATCCGCAGGGCGCGGTGATCAACGTGATGCAGTACTCGGGCTGAGCGCGTCCCAGGCCGCCAGCAGGGCCTGCTCGCGTTCGGGGGCGAGCTTGCCGGCGAGCCGCGCGTCCCCGGGTGCGGGCAGCGCGGCCGCCAGGATGTCGTGCGCCACGTTGGCCAGCGGCCGTGTACGCAGCCCCGCGGCGCGCGAGCGCGCCAGGCTCACCGCGTGCAGCGCGCGGGTCGAGTCGTCGGACTCGGGCACCCACAGCGGCAGTTCCGTCCACGGCGCCACGGCCTCGGCCACGAGGAAGGACTCGGCCACCCAGACCGGATCGACCTCGGTGCCGGCCACGTGGGCCGCGGTCTCGATCAGCTCGCCCAGCGTCGCGCCCTCGATCGGTCCGGTGGCGTTGTAGGCCCCGCCGGCGCCGTCGCCCACGAGCTTGAGCATGAAGGCGGCCAGGTCGCGCGCGTCGATGAACTGGATGGCGCGCTCGGCGGGTGCCGGCGCCAGCAGGCGACCGCCGCGCGCCGCGCGCCACACCCAGTAGCTGAAGCGCCCGGTCGGGTCGTCGCGGCCGACGATCAGCCCGGGGCGCACCAGCAGGCCGCGCGCACCGAAGTGGCGCATCACCACGCGTTCGCACTCGGCCTTGAGCGGTCCGTAGTTCTCGCCGGTGACTTCCTGCGTGTCGTGCCCGGCGAGTGCGGCCGTGGCGTCGGACTCCAGGATCGGCGCGGTGGCGAGCGCCGCATAGGCCGAGATGCTCGACACGAAGAGATAGCGCTCGCAGGCGTCGGCGAGCAGGCCGCACGACAGTTCCAGATCCTGCGGGCGGTAGCCGCAGGTGTCGATCACCGCGTCGAAGTGCCGGCCCGCCAAAGGCGCGAGGCTGGAGCGTCGGTCGCCCACCAGGGGCTCCACCTCGATCGGCCAGCGGTCGCGCGAGCGCCCGCGGTTGAACACCGTCACCGAGTGCCCGGCCTGCACCGCGGCCTCGACCAGCGCGCGCCCGAGAAACACCCCGCCACCGAGGATCAGCAGTTCCATCGCACCTCTCGCCCAGGCTTGTGCAGCCCCGCTGTCATAATCCGCTTCCGGTTCACCGCCCCGTGCCGCATGCCCGTCCCGCCCGCCCCCGCGGCCTTCTCGCGCGCCGATCTTGCCCGTGCCCAGCGCGACCTGATGCGCGACGGACGCTGGGCCAACGCGCGGGTCGAGCGGGTCACGCTCGACGGCGTGCAATGGACTCTAAAGGACTTCTCGGGCCGGCCGCTGCTGGTGCGCAACACGCTGGGCCGCTTTCTGCTGCGCCGCGAACTGCGCGCGCTGCAGCGCCTGGCGGGCATCCACGGCGTACCGGGCGAGGCCTTCCGGGTCGACGGCCATGCGATCGCCGCGCGCTACCTGCCCGGGACCATCCTGGCCAAGCTGCCCGGCGAGCGCATCAGCCCGCAGTTCCTCGAGGCGCTCGAGGCGCTGCTGGAGCGCATCCACCAGCGCGGCATCGTGCACCTGGACACGCGCGGCGGCAGCAACATGCTCATGTTGCCCGACGGCAGCCCGGGCCTGTTCGATTTCCAGGCGGCGCTGTCCACGCGCTGGATGCCTGCGGCGATGCGGCGCGTGCTGGAGTCGCTCGACCTGGGCGGGGTGTACAAGAAGTGGGCGCTGTGGCAGCCGCAGGCGATGGGCGCCGAGCGCCGCGAGAAGTTCGAGCACGCCAACCGCTGGCGCCGCGCGTGGGTGCTGCGCGGCTACTTCGGCATGAAGAAGAAGCACCGTCCCGGCAGCCACGGCGCCGGGTCCTGAAAGGCTGACATGAAAGAAACCTCCGGCGGACTGTTCCAGCATCCCGGCCTGCGCCGCTTCCTGGTGCGCATGCGCGCGCCCATCGTGATTGTCGTGCTGTTGCTGCTCGCGCAGTTCGTCAAGCGCGAGTGGCTGGTGGCCGGCTTCCTGGTGTCGATGTTCGGCGAGTTCATCCAGATCTGGTGCTTCGCGTCGCTCGACAAGAACTCCACGCTCACCGCGCGCGGGCCCTACACCATGGTGCGCAACCCCATGTACCTGGGCCGCTACTTCATCCTGCTGGGCTTCCTCATGCTGCTGGGCAACGTGTGGCTGCTGGCGGCCTTCACGGTGATCTACTGGCTCTACATGGACGCCCGAGTGCAGCGCGAGGAGGCGCACCTGCGCCCCATCTTCGGCGCGGCCTACGAGGACTATTGCCGCACCGTGCGCCGCTTCCTGCCCACCTTGCCCGCCACCGGCCAGCCCGTGGCCTACTGGAACTGGACGTTGTTCAAGCAGAACAACGCCGGCTTCAACCTGATTGCCACGCTGGTGGTCTGGGCCGCGGTGGCCGCCTGGACGATCTGGGGCCTGCCGCTCATCGGCCGCTGAACGCACGGCCGGTAAGGAAGAGGGGCTGCCGCCCTCGCGGGCGGCAGCCCCTTCCTGCATCAGGCGTGTTCGCTCAGGCGGCGCCGAAGATCATGCGCACCCAGGGCAGGCCGATGATCATCAGCGCGGCGATGAACACCACGCCGAAGATCGCGCCCAGCAGCCAGAACTTGCTCGAGGGGATGTAGCCCGAGCCGTAGTACACGGGCGAGGGTCCGGTGGCGTAAGGCGTGAGGATGCCCATGATGCCCAGGGTCATGAGCAGCATGATGGTGTACTGCTTCATGTCCAGGCCGGGCATCGCCGCGCCCACGCTCAGGAACACCGGCAGCAGCGCGGTGACGTGCGCAGTGATGCTCGCGAACATGTAGTGCAGGAAGTAGAAGGCGAGTACCAGCACGATCATCACCGTGAGCGGCTCGAAGCCCGTCATGTGCGCGCCGATCACGCCGGCGAGCCACTTCACGAAGCCCACCTGCGACAGACCCGCCGCCAGCGCCACGAGCGTGGCGAACCACGCCAGGGTGTTCCAGGCCTGCTTGTTCGAGATCACGTCGTCCCAGCTGATCACGCCGGTGACCAGCATCAGCGCGATCGTCACCAGGGCCACGGTGGTGGCGTCGATGAAGCTGCCGCCGAAGATCCACAGCGCCAGGGCCAGCAGGACCAGGATCGCCAGTTCAATCTCGCGGCTCGAGAGCTTGCCCATCTTCTCGAGTTCCTTGCCGGCCCAGGTCGGCACCTCGTTGCCCGACTTCACCGCCGGCGGCGCGAGCACCCAGGTCAGCAGCGGCACGAGGATCAGCAGCACCACGCCCACCGGCAGGAAGGCTTGCAGCCATTCGCCCCAGGTCACGCTCACCTTGGCCGTCTTTTGCGCCAGCTCGAGAGCGAGCAGGTTGGGCGCGAGCCCGGTGAGGAACATCGAGCTCGTGACGCAGGTGGTGGCGAGCGCCGTCCACATCAGGTAGGTGCCGATGCGCGAGGCGGACGGGTCGTTGGGCTTGGAGTCATACAGCCCCGGCAGGTTGCGGATCACCGGGAAGATGGTGCCGGCCGAGCGCGCGGTGTTCGAGGGAGTGAAGGGCGCGAGCACGGTGTCGGCCACCGTCACCGCGTAGCCCAGGGTCAGCGTGCGCCGGCCCATGAGCTTGACCAGCACGAGGGCGATGCGCCGCCCCAGGCCGGTCTTCTCGTAGCCCAGCGCGAACATGAAGGCGCCGAAGATCAGCCACACGGTGGTGTTCGAGAAGCCCGATAGCGCCCATCGGATCGCCTCGGCCGGCCACTTGCTGCCTGCCTTGGCGAGCGCGTCCGGCGCGAGGTACACAAAGGGCGCGAGCACGGTGACCACGGCCACGCCGATCAGGCCGATGGCGCCGCCAGGCAGAGGTTCGAGCACCAGGCCGAGGATCACCCCGGCAAAGATGGCGAAGTACCACCAGGCGTGCTGGGGCAGTCCGTCCGGGGGAGGTATGACGGCGAGCGCGATCGCCAGTGCGATCGGCGCCAGGGCTTTCCAGAGCTTCATTTGAGGACCTTTTGGAGCGGAGCCGCCGTGGCGCGTGCCTCCGGGTGGGGGGCGCGACCGAGGCGGGGTCCGGGGAGCGGCGGGAGGAGGGTGCACCGCCCCCGACCGCTCGGCGGCGGCTGGGTGCGACTTGAGGCAGGTGCGGATCGGATGGGCATCTTGGGCGTCCCGTCGGCGCCCTAGCGCGGCGGGGCCGCGTGGCGGACGCTATTTGGCCGCGGGGCGTCCGGGCCGTGCTTGACTGCCATCAAGCGTGCGGGCGCTGGTCGCGGCGCCGCGTCGCTTGCGAGCGCGCGGCTTGTCCTGCGGCAAGGGAAAGGGCTGGGGTAAACGCGAGGGCCGTGCTCAGGCGAGCAGCGCGGCGCGCTCCGGGTGGCGGCGCGCCCAGGCCGCGACGTACGAACAGAGCGGCCGGATCTTCAGGCCCTGGGCCTGCGCGTGGTCGAAGGCGGCCTGCACCAGACGGCTGGCGATGCCGCGACCCTCCAGCGCCGCGGGCACCTCGGTGTGCACCATGGCCATCACCTGGCCGTCGAGGCGGTAGGCCGCCACTGCGAGTTCGCCTTCGACGCGCGTCTCGAAGCGTTGCGCCGGCTGGTTGTGGATCACCTCGATGTCCATGCTCATGCGCCTCTCCTGCAGCGGCCGGTGCGCGGCCCGTTCAAGGTCCGCTCACAGACCGATGTTCACGCCCGCCAGCACGGCCACGCCGATCAGGGCAAAGATCACCGCCGCCACGCCGTGCACCGTGCGCACCGGCAGCTTCTCGGCGGCCACGTTGCCCAGCAGCACCGCGGGGATGTTGGCCAGCATCATGCCCACCGTGGTGCCCGCGACCACGGCGGCGAGCGCGTCGTACTTGGCCGCCAGCGCCACCGTGGCGATCTGCGTCTTGTCGCCGATCTCCACCAGGAAGAAGCTCACCAGCGTGGTCATGAAGGCGCCGCGCGCCATGCGCGCGCCGCTGTCCTCGTCGAGCTTGTCGGGGATCAGCATCCAGGCGGCCATCGCCAGGAACGAGATGCCCAGGATCCAGCGCATCGCCTCGGGGCCGAGCGTGGAGGTAAGCCACACCCCGACCACGCCGGCCAAAAAGTGATTGGCCAGCGTGGCGAAGAAGATCCCGGCGATGATCGGCCAGGGCTTGCGGAACTTGGCCGCGAGCACGAGCGCAAGCAACTGGGTCTTGTCGCCGATCTCGGCGAGCGCGACGACGCCGACCGAGACGGCAAAAGCGGTGAGTTCGAGGGACACGGAGCGAGGGGCCGCACGGGGCGGCGCGGGGCAGGTCAGCGCGAATTATAGAAACGCGCGCCGAGTGGGCCGGGCCGTCGCCGTTTCGCGACGGCTGGCCGCGTCCTCGCCACACATGCGCATCGCGCTGCACGCTCCTCACTGCGCGCGCGGGCAAACCCGTTGCCCCACCGCGTAGGCATCGCTGGCGGCACCCACGATTTCCCTCGCAAGCGCGTGAGGGCGGTCACGCGGGCGGGATTGCCTGCCATGCGCAGCGGATAATCCGTCCGAAGCGGCCGGACCTGCCGGCCCGCGAGGTGTGCATGTTCAAGTCGATGTGGGCGCGGGGACGCGAGGCGCTGTTTCCCGGGCGGCTGCGCGTGGTGGGTCTGGCGCTTGCGCTGGTGATCGTGGTGAGTTTGGTCACGCGCCTGGGCCTCGCGGTGTTCAACGGTGACACCAGCCTGCTCGTGCCCTGGCGGCTCGCGCCCGCGCTGGCCATCGGCCTGGTCTACGACCTGGCCACGGCGCTGTGGTTCGTGCTTCCCTTGGCGCTGCTCGTGTGGCTGTGGCCGGCGCGCCGCGCGCCGCGCGCCCTGGCGGCGGTGGTGCTGCTGTTCGCGGCGGTGCTGTGCGGCGCGCTGGTGTTCACCGCCGCGTCCGAGTTCGTGTTCTGGAACGAATTCTCGGCGCGCTTCAACTTCATCGCGGTCGATTACCTGATCTACACCCGCGAGGTGATCGGCAATATCCGCGAGTCCTACCCCGTGGGCTGGCTGCTGGCTGGTCTGGCGGCAGCCACGGGCGTGCTGCTCGCTTTGGTGCTGCGGCCGCTGGTGCGCGCGGCACGGGCGCCGGGCCCGGGCCTGGCGCGGCGCACGGCTTTCACCGCCGGCCTGGTGGCGAGCGCCCTGCTGGGCTTCGCGCTGGTGCCGGCCGCGCTCAAGGAGCGCGTCTCGCGCAACGCCGAGGCGCAGCAACTGGCGGCCAACGGCCCCTGGGAGTTCTTCCACGCCTTCCGCACCAACGAGATCGACTACGACCGCTACTACCGCACCGTGCCCATCGAGCAGGCCTACGCCCAGGTGCGCAGCGAGTTCGAGGACGCCGGCCCGGTGCACTTCACCGGCAGCAAGACCCTGCCGATCGAGCGCGTGGTCACCGGCCACGGCCCCGAGAAGCGTCTCAACGTGGTGCTGATCTCGGTCGAGTCGCTCTCGGCCGACTACCTGGGCGCCTTCGGCAACCCCAAGGGGCTCACGCCCGCGCTCGACAAGCTGGCCGCAGAGGGCCTGCTCTTCACGCGCCTGTACGCCACCGGCACGCGCACGGTGCGCGGGCTCGAGGCCCTGGCGCTGTCGCTGCCGCCCACGCCCGGCCACTCGGTGGTCAAGCGGCCGAACAACGACAACCTCTACACCGTGGGCGAGGTCTTCGCCGAGAAGGGCTACGAGCCGCTCTACCTCTACGGCGGCTACGGCTACTTCGACAACATGCAGGCCTTCTTCGGCGGCAACGGCTACACCGTGATCGACCGCAGCGCCCTCGAGAAGAAAGACATCCACTACGAGAACATCTGGGGCGTGGCCGACGAGGACCTGTTCACCCTCACGCTGCGCGAGCTCGACGCGCGCCACGCGAAGAACAAGCCCTTCTTCGCGCACGTCATGACCACCTCGAACCACCGGCCCTACACCTACCCGGCCGGGCGCATCGACATTGCCTCCGCCACCGGCCCCGACGGCGCGGTCAAGTACACCGACTGGGCGATCGGCGACTTCATCGCCCGGGCGCGCGCCAAGCCCTGGTTCAAGGACACGGTGTTCGTGATCGTGGCCGACCACTGCGCGGCGGCGCGCGGCAAGACCGATCTGCCGCTCGAGCGCTTCCATATTCCGATGATCATCTACGCCCCGGCCCACGTCGCGCCGGCGCGCATCGACACCATCGCCTCGCAGATCGACGTCGGCCCCACCGTGCTGGCCCTGCTCAACTTCGCCTACACCTCACGCTTCTTCGGTCAGGACATCCTCGAAGAGGGGCGCAGCCACCAGCGCGCGCTGATGGCCAACTACCAGACCGTGGGCTACTACGAGAACGGCCTGGTGGTGGAACTGCGGCCGCAGCGGCGCGTGCGCGTGCTCGACGCCGCCAGCGGTCGCGAGCTGCCCTTGCAGGGCGAGGCCGCCCACTTCGCCGACGAGGCGGTGGGCTACTACCAGGGCGCGGCGGCGGCGTTTCGCAGCGGCGCGCTGCGCCAGCCCACGCACTGAGGCGCGTCCGTCGGGCAGCCCGTCGCGCGCGCCGGCGCGCATCGGGTCTTGGTGCTTGCACCCACGCAGCGCGAAGTCCCGACCGCGGCCAGTAGAATCACGCCCCTTCGCGCCCGCACGGCGCGCCACCCCGCACCGCATTCAAGGCCATGGCCCAATACGTCTTCACGATGAACCGCGTGGGCAAGATCGTCCCGCCCAAGCGCCAGATCCTCAAGGACATCTCGCTGTCGTTCTTCCCCGGCGCCAAGATCGGCGTGCTGGGCTTGAACGGCGCGGGCAAGTCCACCCTGCTCAGGATCATGGCCGGGGTCGACACGGAGATCGAAGGCGAGGCCGTGCCCATGCCCGACCTCAAGATCGGCTACCTGCAGCAGGAGCCCAAGCTCGATGCCGCGCAGACCGTGCGCGAGGCGGTGGAAGAGGGCATGGGCGAGGTGATGCAGGCGCGCACCAAGCTCGAGCAGGTCTACGCGGCCTACGCCGAGCCCGACGCCGACTTCGACGCGCTCGCCGCCGAGCAGGCGCGGCTCGAGGCCATCATCGCCGCCTCCGGCACCAACGCCGAGACGCAGATGGAGATCGCCGCCGACGCGCTCAACCTGCCGCCCTGGGACGCCACGATCGGCAATCTGTCGGGCGGCGAGAAGCGGCGCGTCGCGCTGTGCCGGCTGCTGCTCTCGAAGCCCGACATGCTGCTGCTCGACGAGCCCACCAACCACCTCGACGCCGAGAGCGTCGACTGGCTCGAGCAGTTCCTCACCCGCTTCCCGGGCACGGTGGTGGCGGTGACCCACGACCGCTACTTCCTCGACAACGCCGCCGAGTGGATCCTCGAGCTCGACCGCGGCGCCGGCATCCCCTACAAGGGCAACTACTCCGCCTGGCTCGACCAGAAGGAGAAGCGCCTCGAGCAGGAGCAGAAGAAGGAGGACGCGCGCATCAGGGCCATGAAGCACGAGCTCGAGTGGGTGCGCCAGAACGCCAAGGGCCGCCAGGCCAAGAGCAAGGCGCGCCTGAACCGCTTCGAGGAACTGTCCAGCTACGAGTACCAGACCCGCAACGAGACCAACGAGATCTTCATCCCGGTGGCCGAGCGCCTGGGCAACAAGGTGATCGAGTTCAAGAACGTCAGCAAGGCCTTCGGCGACCGCCTGCTGATCGACGACCTCAGCTTCCAGATCCCGCCCGGCGCCATCGTCGGCGTGATCGGTCCCAACGGCGCGGGCAAGTCGACCCTGTTCAAGATGATCATGGGCCGTGAGCAGCCCGACTCCGGCGAGATCGTCGTCGGCCCGACGGTCAACATCAGCTCGGTGGACCAGAGCCGCGAGTCGCTGCCCGACGACAAGAACGTCTGGGAGGCGATCTCCGGCGGGCTCGACATCCTGCAGGTGGGCCGCTTCGAGATGCCCAGCCGCGCCTACCTGGGCCGCTTCAACTTCAAGGGCGGCGACCAGCAGAAGCTGGTGGGCAACCTCTCGGGCGGCGAGCGCGGCCGGCTGCACCTGGCCAAGACCCTGCTCAACGGCGGCAACGTGCTGCTGCTCGACGAGCCCTCCAACGACCTCGACGTCGAGACCCTGCGCGCGCTCGAAGAAGCCCTGCTCGAATTCGCCGGCAGCGCGCTGGTGATCAGCCACGACCGCTGGTTCCTCGACCGCATCGCCACCCACATCCTGGCCTTCGAGGGCGACTCCAAGGTGGTCTTCTTCAACGGCAACTACCACGAGTACGAGGCCGACAAGAAGAAGCGCCTGGGCGAGGAGGCGGCCGCGCCGCACCGCCTGCGCTTCAAGCCGCTCAAGGGCTGAGGTCGGCGGGCCGCCGCGCACGCCGCGCAGGCGCCTCGCCGCCGACTCGCACGCATGAAGCTGCGCCCCGCGCTCATCACGCGCGAGCCCGGGGGCGCGCCCTTCGCGCCCGACTACGGCGACGTCTACGCCAACCGCGCGGGCGCGGCGGCGCAGGCGCGCCACGTGTTCCTGGCCGGCAGCGGCCTGCCGGCGCGCTGGGCGCACCGTGCCGAGTTCGTGGTGCTCGAAAACGGCTTCGGCCTGGGCGCGAACTTCCTCGCCACGCTCGCCGCCTGGCGCGCCGACCCCGCGCGCTGCGCGCGCCTGCACTACGTGGCGCTCGAGGCGCACCCGCCCACGGCCGCGCAGCTCGTCGAGTTCGCCGACCCCGAACTCGCATCGCTCGCCGCGCAACTCGCCGCGCGCTGGCCCTTGCCGCTGCCCGGTCTGCACCGCATCGAGTTCGACGATGGCCGCGTCGTCCTCACGCTGGCCTTGGGCGAGGCGCAGACCCTGGCGCCGCGTCTCGCGCTGGGCTTCGACGCGCTCTACCTCGACGGCTTCGCGCCCGAGCGCAACCCGGCGATGTGGGAGCCCGGCCTCGTCAAGTCCCTCGCGCGTCTGGCGCGCCCCGACGCGACCGCCGCCACCTGGTGCACGGCGCGCGTGCTCAAGGACGCGCTCGCCGAGGCCGGTTTCGCCTTCGAGTTGCGCCCGGGCTACGCCGGCAAGCGCGAGATGCTGGCTGCGCGCTACGCGCCGCGCTGGGCCTCACGCCGCCACGAGCCGCCCTGCGCCTACCGTGGCGGGCGCCGCGCGCTGGTGATCGGCGCGGGGCTGGCGGGCAGCCTTGCGGCGCGCGCCCTGGCCGCGCGCGGCTGGACGGTGCAGGTGCTTGACGCCGGGCCGGTGCCGGGCAGCGGTGCCTCGGCACTGGCCTGGGGACTGCTGCACCCGCAGGTCTCGGCCGACGACAACCGCCTTGCGCGCCTCACGCGAGCGGGCTGCGCGGCGGCGCTGCGAGCGCTGCCGGCGGGCGATGCCTCACTCGTGCAGCGCCGCGGCGTGTTCCAGATCGCGCAGGACGAGGCCGAGCTCGAACACTGGCGCGCGATCGCGGCCGCCCTTGAGCTGCCCGCCGAGCATGCGCGGCTGGTGGAGGGCGCACAGGCTGAGCCGCTGCTGGGCCTCGCCCCGCGCCGCGGCGGCTGGTGGTTCGCGCAGGGCGCGCTGGTGGCGGCGGGGCGTTGGTGCCGTCACGCACTGGCCGCGCCGGGCGTGCAGTTCCGCGGCGCGACCGAAGTCGCAAGCCTCGCGCAGCGCGAGGGCGAGTGGTGCGCGCTCGACGCGGCCGGTCGGGTGCTGGCCCAGGCCCCGGTGGCGATCCTGGCCAACGCGGCCGATGCACCGAGGCTGGCGGGGCTGGTGCACGCGCCCGTGGCGCCGGTGCGCGGGCGCATCAGCCTGCTCGCCGAGCACGATCTGGCCGGACTGCGCGCAGGTCTGGCCGGCGACGGCTACGCCGTGCGCGGCGGCGACGGCTGGGTGGGCGTGGGCGCGAGCTACGAGCGCGGCCCCGAGGCCGTACCGGCCGAGCGCGTTCACGCCGGCAATCTGCAACGCTTGGCGCGCCTGCTGGCCGATCCGCCCGCGGTGCTGCCGGTGGGCTTCTACGCCGGCGTGCGCGCGGTCAGCCGCGATCGGCTGCCGCTGGTGGGGCCGGTGGCCGACGAGGCCGCAGCGCTCGCCCAGCCCGCGCTGCGCGGCGCGCGCTTGCACGAACTGCCGCGCTTGCCGGGCTTGCACGCCGCCTTCGGCTTCGGATCGCGCGGGCTGGCGCTAGCCGCGCTCGCGGCCGAACTGCTCGCCGCGCAGATCGAGGGCGAGCCCTGGCCGATCGAGACCGATCTGGCGGCCTCGCTCGACCCGGCGCGCTTCCTGGCCGCGCATCTGCGGCGCCAGGGCTGAGGCCGGGCACCACGCAAGAGGGTCAGGCCGCGCCCGTTTGCCTGTGGGGCGTCACGTGCGGCCTAGAGCAGATCGCCGTCGAGATAGAACCAGCGCCCGCCTTCGCGCACGAAGCGGCTGCGCTCGTGCAGGCGATGTGCGCGTCCGCCGAGCTTGCTGCGCGCCACGAACTCCACCTCGCCCGCGTCGCCCGTGGGCGCCGGCGCGGCGCGCACCGTGAGCCCCAGCCAGCGCAGGCCGGGCGGGTCGGGCTCGATCGCCGCCGGGCGCGTGCTCGGGTGCCAGGTGGCGAGCAGGTAGTCCGCGAGGCCCAGCACGTAGGCGCAGTAGCGCGAGCGCATCAGCGCCTCGGGGCTGGGCGCGGCCAGAGGCTCCGGCCCTGCGTGATGGCGCCCGCAACAGCGCTCATAGCTCGCGCCGCTGCCGCAGGGGCAGTCCTCGCCGGGCCGGAGGGGCAAGTTCAGATCGCTCGCGTGCGCTCGGCAAGCCAGGCGGCGGCGCGGCCGCTCACCAGCGGCCCCACGCGGCGCGCTACCTCGGCGTGGTAGGCGTTGAGCCAGGCGAGCTCGTCGGCGCGCATCAGTTCAGGGTCGATCAGCCGCGTGTCGATCGGGCACAGGGTGAGCGTCTCGAACTTCAGGAACTCGCCGAACTCGGTCGTCTCCGCAGCCACGTTGAGCACCAGGTTCTCGATGCGCACGCCCCAGCGGCCCGGGCGATAGATGCCGGGCTCGTTGCTGGTGACCATGCCGGGTTCCATGGCGGTGTGCGGCTCGGGCGGCAGGTGCGGGGTGATGCCGTGCGGGCCTTCGTGCACGTTGAGGAAGTAGCCCACGCCGTGGCCGGTGCCGTGGCCGTAGTCGATGCCCGCCGCCCAGATCGGCGCGCGCGCCAGCGCATCCAGCGTGGGGCTGCGCGTGCCGCGCGGGAACACGGCCATCGACAGGTTGATCATCCCCTTGAGCACGCGCGTGTAGTCGGCCTTCATCGCGGCGCTTGCCGCGCCCACCGGCACCACGCGGGTGATGTCGGTGGTGCCGGTGGTGTACTGGCCGCCGGAGTCGATCAAGAGCATGCCGTCGCCGGCGATGGCTGCGTGGGACTCGGGCGTGGCGCGGTAGTGCGGCAAGGCGCCGTTGGCGTTGAAGCCCGCGATGGTCGTGAAGCTCGGGCTCACGAAGCCGGGCCGGCGCGCGCGTGCGGCGCAGACCTGCTCGTCGATGGTGAGCTCGGTCATGGGCGTGCCGGCAGCCAGCGCGTCCTCGAACCAGGCAAAGAACTCGGCCAGCGCCGCGCCGTCCTGCTCCATCGCGCCGCGGATGTGCGCCGCTTCCTCGGGCGACTTGCGACTCTTGAGCAGGGTCGAGGGGTTGAGCCGCTCGATCACGCCCACGGTGTCCGGCAAGGCCTGGCGCAGACCCAGGGTGACGCGCTTGGGATCGAGCAGCACCTGCGTGCCCGCCGGCAGCGCGGCCAGGCGCTCGCGCGCCTGCGCGTAGGGGGCGAGCTTCACGCCATCGGCCTCGAGGCGCGCGGCCAGTTCCGCCGGCACCTTGCCCGCGCCCACGAACAGCGTGGCGCTGTCCGCGCCGAGCAGCAGGTGCGCGATGAACACCGGGTTGTAGGGCACGTCGCCGCCGCGCAGGTTGAGCAGCCAGGCGATGTCGTCGAGCGTCGAGATGAAGTGCGCTTGTGCGCCGGCCTCGAGCAAGGCCTCGCGCACCGCGGCGAGCTTGGCCGCGCGCGTGGTGGGCGCGAGCGCGTGTTCGTAGACGCGCTCGGCGGGCAGCTCGGGGCGCGGCTGCCATACCGCGTCGATCAGATCCAGATCGGTGCGCAGCGCAATGCCGCGCGCGGCGAGCTTGTCGGCCAGCGCCTGGTGCGTGGCCAGGCCCAGCACCGTGCCGTCGGCGCCGGCGGTGGCGCCGCGCGGCAGCGTCTGCGCGAGCCATTCCATCCAGAGCACGCCGCCGGCGGCTCCCATCTTGTGCAGCTCGATGCCCGTGCCGGCGAGCTGGGCCTCGGCCTGCTCCCAGTAGCGGCTGTCGGTCCACAGGCCGGCGTGATCTGCGGTGACTAGCAGAACGCCGGCCGAGCCGTCGAAGCCCGACAGCCAGGCGCGCGCCTGCCAGCGCTCGGGCAGGTACTCCGAGAGGTGCGGGTCGGTCGAGGGCACGATCCAGGCGGCGAGTCCGGCGGCCTTCATGGCCGCGCGCAGTCCGGCGACGCGGCCGCGCACGCTGGCGCGTTGTTGTTCGAGGGTGTCCATGGCGAGGCGGATCCGGGGAGGGCGGAGGGCGCGAGTTTAGTCGCGTGGCCGCCGCTTCGCGGCACCGCCGGGCATGCTGGTGGCGTGGCAGCCGCGGCCGCGCGCGGACGGCGTGCCGCGGCCGCGCCGTGCGCCCCGCTCAGGCGCGGGTGCGCAGTCCGCGCGCGCGCAGGTCCTGGTCGGCGCGGCGCAGGGTCTGCTCGGTGCTGTCCCAGGCGATGCACGCGTCGGTCACCGACACGCCGTAGCGCAGCTGGGCCAGATCCTGCGGGATCGCCTGGTTGCCGGCCTCGAGGTTGCTCTCGAGCATCAGGCCCACGATCGAGCGGTTGCCCTCGAGGATCTGGTGCACGCAGTCGTGGAACACCAGCGGCTGCAGCGCCGGGTCCTTCATGCTGTTGGCGTGCGAGCAGTCGATCACCAGCTTCGCCGGCAGGCCGGCCTTGGCCAGCGCGGTCTCGGCCAGGCGCACGCTCACGGTGTCGTAGTTCGGGCGGCCGCCGCCGCCGCGCAACACCACGTGGCCGTGGCGGTTGCCGCGGGTGCGCACGATGGCGGTCTCGCCCTGCTCGTCGATGCCCAGGAAGCTGTGCGCGGTGGCGGCCGAGCGCACGGCGTTGATGGCTACTGCTAGCCCGCCGTCCGTGCCGTTCTTGAAGCCCACCGGCGCCGACAGGCCGCTGGCCATCTCGCGGTGGGTCTGGCTCTCGGTGGTGCGCGCGCCGATCGCGTACCAGCTCACCAGGTCGCCCAGGTACTGGGGGCTGAGCGGGTCGAGCGCCTCGGTGGCCGCGGGCAGGCCCAGCTCGGCGATCGCCAGCAGCAGCTCGCGCGCGCGCCGCATGCCCTGGTCGATGCGGAAGCTGTCGTCCATGTGGGGGTCGTTGATGTAGCCCTTCCACCCCGCCACCGTGCGCGGCTTCTCGAAGTACACGCGCATCACCAGCAGCAGCGTGCCGGCCACTTCCTGCGCCAGCGTGTGGAGGCGGCGCGCATAGTCCATCGCCGCGCGCGGATCGTGGATCGAGCAGGGCCCCACCACCACCATCAGGCGCGGGTCGCGCCGCTCGAGGATCTCGACGATCGCGCTGCGCCCGCGCGCCACGGTGGCCGCGGCAGACTCGGTGAGCGGCAGTTGCGCCTTGACCTCGGCCGGCGTGGGCATGGGCTCGAAGCCGGCGACGTTGAGGTCTTCGAGGCGGGCGGTGGCGATCGGCATGATGGGCGGGGTGGCGTGCGGCAGGTGCCCCGATTCTAGGCGGCGGCGCGGGGTGCCCCCTCGTGCGCGCCCTGCGGGCGCGGCGCGCGCATACTCGTGGGCATGGTCG
>ERZ795055.1246-NODE-1246-length-20917-cov-4.320775_pt1 | contig 20917 bp, 13 predicted proteins | sample MGYA00375139_ERZ795055 | MGnify/ENA primary metagenome ERZ795055 (study PRJEB30184, sample SAMN05720283) | anaerobic digester metagenome | isolation source: active sludge of municipal wastewater-treating anaerobic digesters | place: USA | collected 2015-01-23 ... | reverse complement strand
TAGGCCGCGTGCCCCCACGCGGCGCAAGGACAGACATCGGTGCAGGCGCCGGGTCAGGGGACCCGGCCTACAAGCTGAGGATGTCCATTCTGTAGGCCGCGTGCCCTCACGCGGCGCAGATCCGATTCCTACCAACAGCATCCAGATACACTGACCGGCGCGGAAAACTCACGGTGTTTTGACGGTGTTTTGACGGTGTTTTGAGCGGTGTTTTGAGTTGACGGCCCAGCTCGCCGACGCACAGAGTGCAGCTCAGCCACTGGGGCAGGGACTGACTCGATCCATGAACGCCATGACACTTCACCAACGGATTCTGCCTGCGACGTCCATCCTCACAACCGCCGCAGCCCTAATCGCTTGCACCCCGCTGGCCGAGGCGGCCACAGTCGCCCACTGGCGATTCGAGGAAGGCCCGGCCGACGCGCAAATGACCCATGTCTCCGGCACCAGCGGGGTTTGGTCGGCAGATGTCGCCGATGCCTCCGGCAACGGCAACGCCCTGTCGGTCTGGACCGGGGAGGGTTGGGCGGGTTACGCTTACAAGGCCGATGTGGCCGCCCCCATCGTCCCGCCCGCGGGCCTCGAGAACAATTTCAGTGTCAAGAATACCGGCGGCTACCCGGGAATGTGGAACAACACCCTCCGGACCTGGACGCCCTCGGCGTTCACAATCGAGGCGTCGTTCAAGCCTGAAACCGGCGGTTGGCGGACAATCGTCGGCCGCGACAGCCTCGGGGCCGGCACACAGCCGGGTGCCGATGCGCTCGCATCGGCCCTCTATTTCCAGATCCAACCCGACAACAACGTCGCCATCACCTTCCAGGATGTGACGGGCTTTCAGTACACCGCCGTGTCCGCCCCGAATGCGGTGCAGGGATTCGATTGGAGCACGGATCCCGATGGCCTCACGGGCAAATGGTACAGCCTGGCGGGCGTGAGCGACGGCGAAACACTCTCTCTCTATCTCAACGAAATCGCGACCGGCACAGGCTATCACCTGGTCGCCCAGACCGATTTGACCGCCCAGGGCAGCGCAAACACGGCCTTCACGGCCGGTCTGGGCAGCGGCGGCGACTGGACCGCGGGCGATTTCACGGTGGGTCGTGGCATGTACAACGGCGGCCATGGCGACCGCGCTTACGGGTTTATCGACGAAGTGCGCCTCTCGGACGGCGCGTTGACGCCTGACCAGTTCCTCTTCGCAATCCCCGAACCGAGCACCTTCGCCCTTGTCCTCCTGGGCGGCCTGACACTCGTCTTCCGCCGCCGCGTCGCGCGCTGAACCGAATCCTGAGGAAGACTCCCGGAGACGTGCGGGCACGCGAGACGCGTGCAGGACGTTGTCATTCCCTGATCGGCCTCAAGACGAGTCTCATGCGGGCCGGAGCGGTGCGCGTTTCGCGGCCACCAACCCCTGCTTGCGGCGCAACAACTCGAGCCGCTGGGCATCGCTGAGCGCGCTGTCCGCGATCTGCCGGTTCACCTGCACGATCTCCCGGTCCAGGGCCGTGTCCCGCAACCGCCTCATCACGTCCTGCAAAAGCCTCTCCGGATCCGCCATTCCAAGGGTTTCAGACACCGCCTCGGTGATGAGCTGCCGACTCCGCGCATCCTCGAATTGGCCGAGAAAGACAGCCACTCCGCGCCACGTCCCGCCCGCCTCCGCCTCGAGACGGCGGCTGATCAGGTCGCGCACCGCGGCGTGCTGCAACCAGTTCAAGTCCAGGCGATCGGCCGCCAGCGGGACCAAAGCGTCGTTGCCCAAAAGCAGCCGGAGCAGCCACAATTCCTGCGGAGCCGGACGCGCCGCCGCCGGCTCGGACGATGGCGACGCGTCGTTTGTCTCGCGTCGGGCGGGCAAGGGTCTGGGACCCTTCCGGAATTCGGCCCGCACCGCCTCGATGCTGACGCCAAGGCGCTGCGCGGTCTTTTGAGCATAGGTGTCGACGAGCACCGCGTTGCCGGTCTTGTGGAGGTTCTCGGCCATGCCGCGCACGATCGCCATGCGGCCGCGGTCCGTGGCCCCGTCATTGGTTCCCACCAGGCGGTCGAGCAGGTAATCGAAAAAACCCTGGGCGTTCTCGATCAGGTTCCGGAACGCCTCGGCCCCCCGATCTCTGATGAAGCTGTCCGGATCGTGAGGGGCGGGGATAGTGGCGACACGGATGGCCAGGCCTGACTGCAGCAAATCGTCCAACGCCCGCAACGCCGCGTTCTGCCCGGCAACGTCCGAATCGAAGCACAGCACGGCTTCGTCGACATACCGCTTGAGAACGTGGCAGTGGTCGCCGGTCAGGGCCGTGCCCTGAGGCGCCACGACGTTTTGCACCCCGGCCATGTAGCAGGCCATCAGATCCAACTGCCCCTCGCAGACGATGACCCGCCCGGCGTCCAGAATCGCCCGCTTCGATTTGTCGAGCCCAAAGAGCACCCGTCCCTTGGTGAAGATCGGCGTCTCGGGGGAGTTGACGTACTTCGCCGTCTTCTCATCCCCGCTCAAGATGCGTCCGCTGAACGCAATCACCCGCCCCTGTTCGTCGCAAATCGGGAACATCAACCGCCCGCGGAACCGGTCGTAATGCCGTCCGAACGTCCCTCCCTCGCCCGGTTTGCGGGTGATCAGGCCCGCCTCCTCGACGATCGCCGGATCGTAACCCTTGCTCTTCGCCCAGTTGACGGTGTCATCCCAGGCGTCCGGAGCGTACCCGAGCCGGAAGAGCCGGACGGCCTCGGCCGTCACACGGCGCCGAATCAGGTAATCCCGCGCGACCTGGCCGGCGGCGTCGTTGTTGAGAACCGCCTGCCAGCGCTGGGTGATCTGCTCGTGCATCTCGAGCAGGGTGTCCTTGCGAAACCGCCTCTGGCGCTCGCCGGGCTCCTGCTCGAACTCGATCGGTATCCGCGCCCGCTCCGCCAGCCGGCGCACAGCCTCGATGAAGCTCAAACTCTCGTATTCGCGCACAAACGTGAATACGTCCCCCCCCTTCTGGCAGCCGAAACAATGAAAGATCTGCCGCTGCGGGTTGACGTGAAAACTCGGCGTCTTCTCACGGTGAAACGGACAGAGAGCCACGAAATTCGCCCCGGCCCGCTTCAGCGGCAGATACCCGCCCACCACATCGACGATGTCGCTGGCGGCGCGGATCTGCTCGATCAACTGCGGCGAGATGAGACCAGTCATGGACCTCTCAACCCGAGCGGGCGCGCCGCCGCCCTTTGTGCGCGCATGTGCCCCGAGCCTCGAACTCGACACACGCCCCGGTCAGGTGAAGCTTCTGACCGGTCACCGCAAACCCCAGTTTCCGGCCAATGTCCTCGGCCAGCCGGGCGATCTCCTCGCTCTCGAACTCGATGATCCGATCGCAGTTCTCGCAGATGAGATGGTTGTGATTCGGATGATCCGCGTAGTTGGGATCGAACACCTGGCGGTTCTTCCCCAGATCCAGCGCCCGCACCAGCCCGCTCCCGGTCAACAAGGGCAGCGTCCGATACACCGTCGCCCGCGACACCGACCGATCCAACGCCCGCGCCCAAACCAGCAACTCATCGGCTGTAAAGTGCTGATGCGTCCCGAACACCGCATCGAGAATCGCGCGGCGCTGGGCGGTGAGTCGAAGCCCGCGTTGGGCCAGGAACGCCACAAAACGCCCGATTGCACATGACTTCCCGGTGGCGGCCATGTCCGCACTATAAAGAGAGGCAATCCCAAGTCAACGCGCCGCGTCGCCAAACCGACAGGTCTCTTGACTCATTTGCCACGGATTTCATCCGGGGAGTAAATCTGATCCGGTAATTTGGCGCGCTTCGTGAGGAACCGTATGCACAGCAACTTTTTTCGTGAGATCTTCGCGGCAGTCGAATAATCTCCCAATCATGCCCCAACGGCAAAGCGAACCGCCCGCCGGGAAATCGGTTTGGGACAATCGAAGCGGCGCGCGCAATCGAGGCGCATCATGCGCCCCTGGGAATCAGCCGACGCAATCCATGTCCGAGGCAGCGCCACCAGGCCCGCCTGCCGCCCGTGACGCAGCCGACACCGCGCGGGAACGCCTGCCAGCCCTGCCCACGCCCGAGGAAATCCGGGAGCGGGTGGTCGAAGTCATGCGGCAGGTTTATCCGCCAGCCCGAGCGAGTGGGAGCGCCGCGGCCAATCGGACGGTACAAGAGCCGGCGGGCACCGACGCCAACGCTTCGCCCCCGACTCGCCACTCCGCGCGATCGGACGCGAGGACGCCGGCCGACGTGATCCCCGCCCGCATGCTCAACGGGTTCGTCTATTGTCCGCGGCTGTTCTACTACAAGTTTGTCGAAGGCGTGTTCGTCGAGAGTGCGGACACCCTGCGCGGCAAGGGACTGCATCGGCGGGTGGACAAAGGCAACGGCGCCCTGCCGCCGGCGGCGACTGGCGCGTCCAAGGACGAACGCTCAACGTCCAACGTCCAACGCTCAACATGCAAAGGCCAAGGCGCGGAAAGCGCGGCACCGGCGACCGCGACCGCCGACACCGGCGAACCATCAACCATCAACCACGAACCATCAACCGACGACGTCATTCATTCCCGCTCGGTGCAGATGGGCTCGGCCCGCCTGGGCGCCACGGCGAAGATGGACCTGATCGAGGCCCGCACGGGAGGTGACGACCTCTTCCGCGCGCTCGAAGTCTGCCCGGTGGACTACAAGGCGGGAGCGCCCAGGGAAGGTGCCGATGGCAACGAGCTGTGGGATGCCGACAAGATGCAGCTTGGGGTGCAAGCGCTGATCCTCCGCGACAACGGCTACACCTGTTCCGAGGGAGTTACGTACTTCTCGATGGGCGGCTGGTTCTACGGCATCACCCGCGGGCACGAGTTGAAGAACGTCTTCCTGCGCATCGAGCAGTTCCGTCGGGTCCGCGACGACGCCTTCGCGCTCGAACTGAGCCGCCAGTTCGTCCACGGCAAGATCCGCAATCACCGCACGATGCTCATGCGGAATCACCTCGAACCGCCTCCCAGCGTGGTCACCCAACTCAAGCACCTCGCGGACAAAGCGCTGACGGCCACCAGCCGCGAGGAACTCCTCGGCCTCGAAGGCGCCGCCGCCGCCGCCTACTTCGCCGAGTTCAACGGGATGCTCAAGGTCGCCGATGAACTGGCCGACGCGCGTGATCCCTGGGATGGTCAGTTGAGATTTAACTTCGAGCACCGGAACCGGCGTCCGCCGACCGATCCCGTCAACGCGCTGCTGTCGCTCGGTTACAGCCTACCGGTTCCGCAAGGCCCTGCACCTCCAGCCTGGAGACGAGGTTTCTTTGCCATCGAGGGCGAGAAACTCGTTTTGCAACCCGGCCAACCGGCACGCGCCGGACTGTTGCCCTGCAAGTTGAGTTGACGGAGTTGACAGAAGCCTTCAGTGACGACTAGAAGGAGCACATGCGAGCGACGGCCCGACTCAACCGCACCTCGACTCTGACCGCGCGTCGGAAGGGAGGGGATTCCGCCTTGGCGCTTGCGACGGATGAGGCGCGAAGGAAGGCTAACGGCATTCACTACACTCCTCCCTTGCTGGCGGCATACTTGGCCGAGCAAGTCATGAAGGGCCTGATAGCGGGCAGGACGCCAATCGGTGAGATTGCGGTCCTCGATCCGGCTTGCGGCGAAGGAGAATTGCTCAAGGCCATTGTCGATGCCGCTCCGCACACATGGAGAGCACGTCTTCGCCTGACGGGTTTTGACATGGATGAAAACGCTTTGGCGCGCACCCGCAGCCTGCTCGAAGATTCTGGCGTCGCCTCTGTTGACCTGCACGCGGAAGACTTTCTGTCGCATGTGGACCGCATCGAGGGTGCGTCACAAATGGACTTCCTGCGGCCGCCCGTACGGCGCGAGCAGATTCTGTTTGATGCGGCCATCTCCAATCCCCCGTACGTTCGCACTCAGATTCTGGGTTCAGTTTCGGCCCGCGAACTTGCGGCGCGGTTCGACCTGACCGGGCGTGTGGACCTGTATCACGCCTTCGTCAAGGCGATGACGTTGCTCCTTCGGGAGGGTGGAATCCTTGGCCTTCTCACATCCAACCGATTTCTCACGGTCCAGTCGGGTTACTCGATGCGGGACTGGCTCGCCAGCCAATTCAGACTTCGTCGTTTGGTTGACCTCGGCGACACCAAGCTCTTCGATGCGGCGGTATTGCCGGCGATCGTCGTCGCTGAACGCACGAGCAGTGCTGGCCCGCAGAATTGCGAGTTCATCCGTGTTTACGAGTCACCGCAATCCGGTGCTCCGGACGGCAGGGAGGAACTCTCGATTCTCGATGTCCTCGATGGGACGTATTCGGGGCTCGTTCAGGCTGGAGGAACGCGTTTTCGGGTTGAGACAGGGAAGCTGCGAATTGCGGCAGACAGCAGAACGCCGTGGGCCATGCACAGTCGCGGGGTAGATGCGTGGCTGGCGCAGGTGAAAGCCAATTCAGCGTGTGTGTTCGCTGATGTGGCAAGAATCTGCGTCGGCATCAAGACCACCGCGGATTCCGTCTTTGTCCGTGATGACTGGGAGTCGTTGCCGAGTTCCCAACGCCCCGAGCCCGAACTACTCCGGCCACTGGTCACGCATCACCTCGCCACGCGCTGGCATTTGCCAGAGAACACCGTCCGCGCCAGGCAGGTGCTTTACCCCTACGTCCGCAATGCCACCGAGCGCCAACCGGTTGACTTGGCAGACTATCCCTGCGCCCGCGCCTATCTGCTCAAGCACCGGGAACGCCTGGAAAGCAGAAGTTACGTCACGGGGGCAGGTCGGCGGTGGTATGAGGTCTGGGTCCCACACCGGCCCAGCGATTGGACTCACCCCAAACTCGCATTCCCCGACATCAGTGAATCAAACAAGTTCTTCCTTGCTGACCCGGGCTGGATCGTGAACGGAGATTGCTACTGGACCAAACTCCTGCCGGGCAAGGACTGGTCGTGGCTCATGCTCATGCTCGCCGTGGCGAATTCCTCGTTCGCGCTCACATTTTACGACACAGTTTTCCACAACAAGCTTTACTCGGGTCGCCGGCGGTTCATGAGCCAATACGTGAGCCGCTTCCCCTTGCCGAAGATGACCCGCGCGCAGGGTGTCGTCGATTTCATGCCTTCGGTCCTTGCGGCAGCAAGGCGCGAGAACTCGTTGGAATTGGCGAGGCTTGAGCGAGATCTCGATGCGCTGGTGTGGGAAGCATTTGGACTATCCAAAGAAGTCGCGCGGTAGCGGAATCTGGAGCTTCGCATTGACCACCTTGCCCTCAAACCGCTGGAAGAACGAGAAGAAGTCAGCACCGCGAGCCAACACCAGGTGTTCGATTTCCACTTCGTCTCCAACGGACCTTCCGTAGAACACTGCGTAACGAATGTCGCAATGCCGCACCCGCGAAAACCACTCCAGCGGTGTCGCGTCATCCGGCGACACCAAACCCAGGTCGATTGTCGTGGCTGTTTGCAGTTTCACTTCCGTCAACTGTTCCAGCACGTCCGGGAAACTGCCGCTGTCTGCGGATTCCGCCATGCCAAGCGTCGCGCACACCGCCCGGTGCAACGCGGCTCCCCGGTTGCGCTCTTGGTCAAGACCGGGATCTGACAGTCGCGTGCCCACCAGCCTCAGCAACTGCCTGTAAAGGGCTTCAGCAGGAAGGAACACGTTGAAGTCCACCTCAGAGTGTCGATTGGTGCGCCGGGGCAACTTCAATTTGCGATTGGGCAACGCCGCAATTGCGTCTTGAACGGAATACGCATCCGATCGTGAAACCAACACCGATTCCGTGATCGGAGCGCGGCTCTTGGCTTGGTACTTCCGTGTCAGCGTTCCCGTGGTGTCCAGCTTCGCCAACATTTCACCCGTTACGACTCGGACGCCCACGACCTTCGAGACCTCATCCAGCCGGATGATGACATACCGCCGTGTCGGCACGACTTCCTCATTCCAGATTTGCAGGTTGTTGGACTTCTGAACGTAAGTGTCAAAGTCCTGTCCGGGAAATCGCGGTTTGGACTTCCGGAAGGACTGTGGGACTGGATACCCAAGAATCTCGCAGATCCTGGATTTCAAGACCTTGGAGCGCGTGCGCAGCGGGTAGTTCAAGTCCAGTCCGGCCAACCCAACGCGCAGAACCGCTTCCAAGTCGCCGCCCGCGAGGAAGAAATCAGGCGTGTCATGCAGTGCATCGTAGATGCTCTTGCCAGACCTGGCGATGCAACCGCTACTACCGACGACGGACGAGCAATCTGGCATCACGTGTCACTCCTTGGTCAGCAAGGCCACGGGTGAGACACCAAAAGCAGATGCGATGGTATCGAGCGTGGCGAGAGTGATGTTCCGCTCACCGCGTTCCACGGCACCGATGTATGTCCGGTGCAAGTCGCATTCTTCAGCGCAGACCTCCTGCGACCATTTCCTCTGGAGCCTGAGCCGCTTCACATTTGCGGCCACAATGCTGGCAGAATTCTGACGTGGCATGTCGGCTTTATGCCGGAATGATGACTTTATAGCTACAGACTAGAAGTAGCAGAGACAGGCCGTAGAGAAACCCCGCAGAGTCAGCAACGGACGGTAGGAAATGTGGTGGAACGCGGCGGTGTTCACCGCCAAGGCGGGCGGCAAGTGCGGGCTGTTCATTCACGAACTCGCGAAGGGGCGGATGCCAACTTGATCCCTTTTCTTGCCGAATCAACGATCCAGCGGCGTGACACCGTGCCACTGCGAGGGGTGCGTCCTGGCCCACGGGACCCCTTTCCGGTGATTGGTCTCGTTCGGCACGTCAGCGCGGCCCCGTTGAAACCATCGCTTCCAGATGCGATCGGAGCCTTGGCCCACGGCCTCTCCGCGCTCACGTGAGCGCGGCGACCGACACCCTATCGGGGCCAGACGCTGACGACATCGTTGGCGCGGGAGGAGGGGGTGATTTTCAGACGTTCCAGGCGGCCCTGGCGATAGACGCCTTCGACGGTGGTCTGGAACGGGGCGTGGAGTTTGAAGGCGACATCCCAGTCCTCGGGCCAGGCCGGCAAGAGCAGAATGCGCCGTCCTTCGCATTGGAGCAGCATGGTCTGGAGCGCCATCAGCCCGTTCGCCCCGTGATCCTGGTCGGGAATCCAGTCGAAGTTGGGTCCCCAGAAGGCGGGAAAGCGGCTGCCGTCATGTTTGGTGGCGAGGCGATTGACGAGCATCCGCCGCGCTTCCCCGGTCAAGCCCAGGTACGCCGCCTGGGTCTCGTCCTGCTGCCACCCGCGGTTGCCCTTGAACAGGCGGGCGGCGAAGGTGCGCCGGGCCACTTCGAGTTCGGGCTTGCCCAATCCGAACGCGCGGAATGGGAAGATGGCGTAAAGCTCGGGATTCTCCATGTTCGACCGCACGGCGAACGTCTGGGCCGGCGCGATCAGGTCCTGATCGTCAAGCTGCCGTCGGGGAATGGGCGGCAGCGCGGCCCGGAGCGATTGCCAGGCGGTGCGGCGGGACGTTCCCACGACCTCGGAGGGGAGGCTCAGCAGCCGATCAAGCGTCACGTGCAGACCGGCGATCTCGGGTGTCGGGTTTTCGCATTCCCACCATGTCTCCAGGGCCTGGGAGGGCTTGAGCCACAGGCGGCCACCCGCATCGCGCGGATAATGGCGGTCGTAAAATCCAATCACGGCCTCGGCGTGATCGAGCAGCGTGTGGCGCAGGAACTCGTCATCCCCCGTGAACGCGTGGTAATCGAGCATCAGGGCGAGCAGTTCCAACCCGCTGGACCAGTGGTAACGGATGTAGCGGTTCTCGGTGACGCCGAGCGGCAGGTCGGCGCGATTCCAGCCGTAGCCCATGCCCCCGTTGTGATAGACGCCCCAGAAGTGCATCGTCTCCGGAAAGAAAGCGCCGTCGTGCTGGTGATAGACCCGTGTGCGCGCGCGGGCCAGCGGGAGGGCGTCCCGGTACATCCTGAAGAGCGGTTGCAGCAGATCGAAGTCGCCGCTGGCCAGCATGGGCCAGTAGAGGAGGCGGGTATTCTGGAACCAGTAACATCCACCCCACTGACGGTAGTCGGGGTCGAACTGGCCCGGCACCTCGACGGTGAAGAGCGAGCCGTTGAACTTGATCGGCAACGCGCCGCGTCCGGCACAGGCCTGGAGGAAGCGCTGGAGGGTGTAGCCGCGCGTCACGGTCTCATGCTCCGGCGCCGCCGGCGGCTGGGTCTGACCCGAGGCGACCATCTGGCCATCGAGATAGAGTCTCTTCTCGCCGGTGCGCGCATCAAAGATACCGGCCACGTGCGACCAGCGGTTCGTGGGCAGCTTGGCGTCGTAAGCCAGCGCCCCGTCGGCGACGATCAACCGCAGCGAGTTGCCGGGGTGAGTGTCGAGGAGGTACCCGTTTGACGTCCCGGCCTGCGATTTGTCGAGGATCCGCGCCCCCCCGCCAGGCAATGCCTCGGGCCGCACCCACGCGGCGAGGGTGACGGCATCGACGAGATCGAGCCCGGGGCCGTGGGCGGCTTCGAGAAAGCCCTGGCCGGAGAAGCGCAGCGCCGGTGAGCCCGCTGAGTCGGAGGCGGCGACTGTTTCCAGGGAGCCGACGACACGCATCGGCAATGGAGCGGGTCCCCGACTCGGCAGCACTCCTTCGGTTGGCGGGCAGCCCTCCCATTCGGCGACGCACCCGGTCAGGTCGGATGCGCAAACCGACGGGGACTCGGCCAGGCGCCGCACCTCGTCAGCCGTCAAGGCGCGCCTGAAGACGGTCGCCCGCGCGATCTCCCCCTGGAACCGATTCGCACCTTCGCTGTCGGCGCCGAGACGCAACGGAAGCTCGTTGCGCTCGAGCTGCCGCGCGACAGCCGTTCCCGCCGGACCGCCCGCACGGTGCGCGTCGCGCGAACCGGTCACCCGAATCCAACTGCGCTCCCAGAACGCGGCCCACCAATCGGCGTGTTCGGCGCGGGCCTTGTCCAGCGACACCGCCTCCGCGCGCGCGACGGTTTCGTCGAGTTGCCGTGTCCAGGCGTCGGCCGAGTCCGTTTGCGCGGTCAGGGCGACAATCGAAATGGCGAAGCGCCGTCCAGGCCGTTCGGACTGCAGGGTGGTTGCGCCTGTTTTGACTAGGCCGGTCCCGCGCAGGACGCCGCCGAAGGTGCGCCCGAGCAGAGGGTCGGTGAATTGCGGGATCAGGCTTTCGAGGTCTTGATGCTCGAGCGTCGCCGGCCAGATCGAGCGCTCGTTGCGATGATACCAGACGATGGCGTCGCCGGGTTCGCCGAGCACGGTGTCCGGGTAGACCCGGTGCGGTTCGTCCGCGGCGAACTGATCGGCGCCGGAGGCTTCCGCGGCGCTCAACACCCTTTCCGCGGCGCGCCATACCTCAAGTTCTGTGCGCAATGCAAATGGGCGTCGGCCGGCCAACTCGACATGGACGACCGGGCGGTGGGCATCGACCCACACCCGGACACCGACCGGCGCATCCGCTTCGCCGGCGCGGATGGCGATCTCGCCTGTGCGCAGCTTGAGTTCCTGATGGAAGGGCGCGCCCTGGCGGAAGGGATTCGGTTCGAGATGGACGCGGACGCGGCCCAGCTTGAGCAGTTCGTCCTTGTGATCACGGGCGTCGGACTTGCTGATGTAGAAAAGCAGGTCGCCGTCCGCCTCGACCCAGAGGTTGAGCGCGAGGTCGCCGTTGCCCAACGGCATCGAGCCGGACGCGTTCGTGCTCGGGGTGGACCAGACGACGTTGCAGGCATCGAGCGAATGCGGCGCGCCGAGGCACAGGACAGAGGCGGCGACCGCCAGCGCCACGGTGAGGAGCGCGGGTGTGTTCATGGAGTGTGCGAACTGGACTGAGCGGCATGAATCAACAACGCCGGGTCAGGGGACCCAGCCCACAGGGCTTTGTAGGCCGCGTGCCCTCACGCGGCGTTCCTTCTGAGTTTGTGTGTCGCGGGAAGCGACAGGTTCGTCGGCGAAACGCACCGACCACCGGACTTCGCGATTCGCAGGAGCACCCAGGGTGACGCGGACCAGCCCACCATCCTCCTTCAGGGACGCCGTCGCACCGGCTTCGCGGTCGGCTGAGGCGACGTCCGCGGCCACTGGTTTCCACGCACCGCGCGTCGAGGCCAGGGCAATGCGCAGTTCCGTCGGGTCGCCCCCCACCACCTTGCATGTCCCCGAGAGAACCGGGCGGGTCCATTGGTCCGCTCCCACATCGACGAAGCACTGGGCGATGTGACGGGAGGTGCCGAGGAGTTGGGGACGGTCGCGGAGCGGGGCGAGCGCGACAATGCCGCAGCCCGAGGGCGGGAGTTCGACCGAGAGGGCAGCGCCGTCGATGGGGACCGGCCCGCCGCTCCAGTAGTCCACGCCGACGAATCGCGCGCCGGCGGTTTCGAGGCCGAGTTGTTCGAGTTTCACGCGGGCGGTGATGGGCTTGCCGGCGTCCCAGTTGAAGAGGCCCACCACGTGGCGTTGTCCGTCGGTCAGATGCCAGACCCGGGCGGGCATGTTCTCGAACAGGTCGAGCGGACGGGCTGCCAGGCCGGTGTTTGGCATCGAGCGCTTGATGCAGTCGATGCGGTCGGCGGGCAGCCCGGGCAGCCATTCGCTGACCAGATTGAGCGAACCGGAAACGGCGATCCACGACGCGAAGGAGCGGGCCTGGGTCAGGGTCAACGGCGCGCGGACCATCAGGCAATCGGGATCGTTGTGCCAGACGCGGTTGTGGAGGAAGTAGAGGCGGGTGCCCAGATGAAAGTTCGGCAGGACCGCGCCCCAGTCGGCGCCGGTGTCGGGACCGATCCGCATCGCATCCACCAGGCCGATGGAACCTCCCATCGAGCGGAAGTTCTGGGCCACGTTGCACGCGGCGATGTAGGTGTCCGGCCCCGCCGCGGCGCGCAGCGTGCGAAGCCCGGCGCGATACGCTTCGAGGTTGGTCTGGTAAGGATCGCCAAACACGGCGTCGCCGAACTGGTCGTCCACGTAGGCCGTGCCCGGGTAGGTGCATTTGGCCGCCAGGCCGCACCACATCGCGTCCGGCTTCAGGTAACGGTACCCCCAGTCCCGCGTGATCCGGAGGATGGCGTCCGACAGAAAGGCGCGGGCCTCGGGCCGGGTCATGTCCAGGCACCAACCGGCCCAGAGCACTTCGTACAAGGAACCGTCCGTCTTCTTCACGAACCAGTCCTGATGGTCGCGGAACAACGGATCGCGCGGGTCCCACGAGAAGGGGGTGAACCACAACCCCGGACGCAGTCCGTGTCGTGCGAGTTGGTCGGCGTTGGCCTTCATGCCGGACGGATAGGGGCCTTGGGGATCGTGCCGGGTGAAGTTGCCCGTGGGGCCGCTCCCGATGATCCCGCCCTTCCTGATGGCGGGCCCCTGCCACTGGTCGTCCACCAGAATCGTGTCGAATCCGTATCGGGTCAGCTCCTTCGCGCAGAACGCGGCGAGTTCGGCCAACGCCTTTTCGTCGGACGCACCGCCATGCGGCTGCGAATACCAGGTGCAGTAGCCGTTGGGAATCCGCGGCAGCGTGATCCGGTGCGTTTGGGCAATGGCGTCGGCGTAGGCCTCGAGTCCGCGCCGCGCGTCGGCAAACCGACCCAGCACAAACGCGTCGGTGACGACCCTCTGGCCGGGCTTGAGACGCAGCCGGCCGAACTCGAGGCGGGCCGTAATGACGAGCCCCGAGGCGTTGGTGCGGCTGTGGACACTGCCGCTGCCGCGTTCCTGCGTGAGCCAACCCCCCACCGCCCCGTCGGTGGCGTCGGGACGGGCCACGCCCAGGAACAAGTAGCTCGCCGCGGGCGCTTCAGCCCCTTTCAAGCCGTCTACACCAAGCGTGCGATACGCCGAGGCGGGCGCGTCGAGGGGCACTTCCCGAATGAACTCGACCATGCGGACCTCGCGGTCGGCGGCGCCCGGGTTGCGGAGTTCGCGCCGGTAGCTTGTAAATGGCGTTCCCGCCAGCGGTTCGATGAGGTCAATGTCGCCATCCGGGCGCGGCATCCGTTCGCCGGCGTTCGAGGCGGCAAGAGGCGACAGCAGAAGGACAAAAGCGAGGGTGCGAGACGTAGCATTCATGGTTCGACGGGTTCGGGGCAGATTTCATCCATTGAGGACATAGGCGTTCATGCCGTCAGGTAGTCGCTTGGGAACTTCCAGGGCGCGCGGTATTCCGGAATCGCCCGACGGGCCGCTTCGTCGTCGCCAACGATGCGCTCGCCTTCCGGATCGAAGCGGACCGAGCGGCCCAATTGCAGCGAGAGCAGGCTGAGCACGATCGGAACATCCACCTTGACGTGGTGGAAGACGCTGCAACTGGGCTGCTGACGCGACATGATGCAGTCGAGCCACTCGCGCTCCTGGCCGGGGGAAGGAGGGATGGACATTGGCGGGACGGGCTTGCCCTTCAAGGCTTCACCCTCGGGCACCAGTGTCGAGGCGCCGAGGTAATCGGCGTAGAACGTGCCGTTGGCTCCATGGAAATACACGCCCAGGCGCGTCCGCGGCTTGGGGTCGCCCTGCAGATCAAAACCATAACTGTTGGTGAGCGACATCATCCAGGTGAGCGTGAGGTTGGGGTAGCGCCAAAGCACCTCCTGATGATCATAGGCGTCGCCGTCGTCGCGCACCACGAAACGACCGCCGGAGGCGCTGGTCACCAGCGGGTAACCCAAGTCCAGCGCCGTGATCGGAAGATCGAGCATGTGCGGCCCGTTGCCGGGAGTCCAACCGCCGCTGAAATCCATCCAGGAACAGTGATGATACGCGTCCATCGCCAGCAACCGGTTGTAAGGCACAAGCGGCCCGGGTCCGCACCACAGATCCCAGTCCATCCCTTCCGGAACGTTCTGTTGGCCCCCGGACCCGATCCCGCGAGGCGTCTGGTTCATGACGTTGAACGCACGCGCCACGCCGATCGGTCCGAGGTTCCCGGACCGGACGTATTCAATGACACGGTGATGCTCTTCCCGGGCGTGGTGCTGGGTGCCCACCTGGCTGATGCGCCCGTGTTTCCTGATGGCGTTGCGGACCGCAAGGCTTTCGGCCAGATGCAAGGTCATCGGTTTCTGAATGTAAATGTCCTTGCCCGCCTCGCAGGCGGCGATGGCCTGGAGCGCATGCCAGTGCGGCAGCGTGCCGATGATCACCGCATCGAGATCCTTCCGTTCGAGCATCTCGCGGTAGTCCCGGTACCCGCGGCAACCCTTGAACCGGTCGACAACCGGTTCGAGTCGGTTCTCGTCCACATCACAAACCGCGGTCACCACCACGTCCGGATGCACGGCGCAGTTGCTCAGATTCACGCGCCCCATGTTGCCGCAGCCAATCAGACCGACGTGAATCCGGCTGTTTGGACGTGGCCTGGCCGAGGGCGTCGGATCGGCCGCCGAGGCCAAATGCGGCGCGGCAAAGCCGATGGCCGTGATGGTGGCGGCCTTCTGGATAAAGGCGCGGCGCGGAACGGAGGAGGCGGTGTTCATAGCAGGGTGCTTGGCTCGTGCATGATCGAGTTCATCAGACATGGCGCATGGGCGCCGCATCGGCCGGCAGTCTCGCGTTCGGCTGCCCTCACCGCAAGCCCCAATGCCCGCGCCCGGCCGCCGCCGGCTGAAGGCAAAGGGCGTTGACGGTCCGGCGCGTCATGATAGTTTACCTATCATGAAAACCGCCACGGTTGCCGATTTGCGGAACAAGTTCGCCACCGTCTCGAAGTGGATTCAGGATGGGCAAGCCATCACGATCACGAAGCGAGGACTCCCCTTTGCCACGCTCGTCCCGGCACGGCGGAGAAGCGTGCCGCACCCGCCGATTGACCGGCTGGCCCGGCTACGCCGCATGTTCCCTGGCGGTCCGGCCAGCGGTGATGTGCAATCCGTGATTGACTACGACCGGGGGAATACATGATCGCCGAGACCTACATTGACACCGGAATCATGGTCAAGAGCTACGTGTTCGAGGCCGATTCCCCCGCGGCCATTGCCATCATCGAGGCAGCGGGCGAACCTCTGATCTTCTCCCATGTTCACGCTCTGGACATACCCAACGCGATCCGCCTGAAGCGATTTCGTGGAGAGATCACGGCGGGCGAAGAAACGGCGGCGGTCCGGGCTTTCCGGGCGGATGTGGACGCGGGAAGGCTGGCCCGGCTCGACTATGACTTGGCGGCGGTCTTCATCCGGGCGGAGGCGCTGTCGGCCAAGCACTCCGGCGGCATCGGAAGTCGGAGCCTTGACCTGTTGCACGTGGCCGAGGCCTTGGAAGCCGGTTGCACCGCGTTCGCCTCTTTCGATGACCGGCAACGCAAGCTCGCCGCCCTGGCCGACCTGAAACTCATTCCCGCCAAGCACGTCGCACCCGCCACGGTTCGCTGATCCGCACCAGGACCAGGCAGGCCAGTGAAGTCGGACATCATGCCACGGGACGACAACCATGAGCTTGGCTGAGATGCTTCCTGGTGCCAAAGCGCGCACGCCCGGTCGGCGCCCATCCGCTCCCAGAGCCTCGTTTGTCTGGCAGGCGGCGCTCATCATCCTTCCCGTGGTGATCCTGACCGTGCTCGGCCTGCTCTCTCTCCGTCAAGACCGCCTGCTGGCCGAGCAGGCCGCCCGCGAGCGCGCAGGACGGCTCGCCCGGGAAGTCGCCGACCGGGTTTTCGGGATGCTCTTCGAGTCCGACCCGGCGCCGCCAACAAACCGGACAACCGTCAGTCCCGGAATCGACCTCGACCGCCCGGTCTTCGAGATCACGCCGCAACTCGAACTCGCCTGGCCGCGGCCGATGGAATCGCCCCCGCGACCGCGACCGCTCGACCCCACCGAATTGTCGGAGCCCTCGCGCGCCGCCTGGGAATCCGCCCGACGCGCCACTCTCGATGGAGACGCCGCCGTCGTGTCGAGAAGCTGGGCGGATTTTCTCGCCTCCGAACCTCCGGCGGAGTTTGCGGCCTGTGCCCAGTTCGAGTGGGCGCAGACCGCGGTTCGTGCAGGGCAAACAAATGAAGCCGCGGACCGCTTCGAGCAACTGGCCGCCGCATTCCCCGACGCCACGCTCGAAAGCGGTTTGCCAGTCGCGCCTTTGGCGGCATGGAAGGCGGCGGAGCTAAGGCTGGCCTTGGCGACGAACTCGACCGACCGGATCACCGCGGTGCTGCGCGCCTGCTCGAACCTGGTCTTCCAGCCCAGCGCGCTGACCCCGGACCTGCTCGACCGGCTCGAAGAACTCACCAGCCACCCGCGTGACCAGGGCCTTCTTCCCGCGCAGCGGGAGGACGGCGGTTCGGATCTGCGGGTGTGGCGAGGGCGCGCTTCGATTCTCGCCTGGCGGCAGCTCTGGGAAACCACGGAGATCTCGCGCGGGCTGTTCGGTGCTGCGCGATATGCTTGGCAAACGCGCGGCCTGATCCGTGCCACCGAAGCGGGCGGCATCGAGTTCTCGACTCGAACCGCCGCGCCGATCTGGGTGGACTTGCCGGTTCCCGAATCCTCGAGCACGCCCAACCCGGGCTGCGTGAGTTCCGTCTGGCTGCTCACGCGGTTCCCTCCCGACAGCCTCCGCTTTCACGGTTGGACCGAGTGCCAGGTGACGAATCTGCTGGCCCGCGCCCGGAGCCAACTGGCGGAATGGCCATCGTATTTCGGTCTGGTCGTCTCCATCGCCGGCCGCGCGCTGCCGGCGCCGTCGACCCTGCCGTTGCTGGCGGAGCGGGCCGCGGGTGGCCCGGTTGCACCCGGGCTCGAGGGGCCGGCGGTCAGCGCCGCCGTGTACCTCGCGGACGCCCCGGCTCTGTATGCCCACCAGCGGCAGCGCACCTGGTGGTTCGTGGCGGTGGTGCTGGCCGCGGCGGCAACGGCGGGGATCGGCCTGCTCGCCGCCCATCGCGCCTTCCGACGCCAACTCCGGCTCAGCGAGATGAAATCGAACTTCGTGTCGAGTGTGTCGCACGAACTGCGCGCGCCCATCGCCTCCGTGCGCCTCCTGGCCGAGAGCCTGGATCGGGGCCGGATCACCGAGGAAACGAAGCGGCGCGAGTACTTTCGGCTGATTGGCCAGGAATGTCGGCGGCTGTCGGCTTTGGTCGAGAACGTGCTCGATTTTTCGCGCATCGATCAGGGGCGCAAACAATATGAGTTCGAGCCGACCGATCTGCCCGCTCTCGTCACCCAAACCGTCAAGCTGATGCAGCCGTATGCGGCGGAGCGCCAGGTCGCCCTGGAAGCGCTCCTCCCCGCCGCCCTCGGCGCGCAACCCACTCTCGACGGCAAAGCCATCCAGCAGGCGCTGGTCAACCTGATCGACAACGCCGTCAAGCACGCCCCCGCCGGCACCGTCGTCAGTGTCGCGCTCTCGTGTCCGGCGCCCCCCCAGCCAGGCCGCAACGCCACTCCCGATGCCCCGGCGGTCGCCTCACCGGCCGCGGATCCTGCGGCACGGTCCACGGACGACGGCTCGCGCCTCGCTCTCTCCGTGACCGACGAAGGCCCGGGCATTCCCGCCGCCGAACACGCGCGCATTTTCGAGCCGTTCTACCGCCGCGGATCCGAGCTGCGCCGCGAGACGAGCGGGGTGGGCATCGGGCTGACCATTGTGAAGCACGTCGTCGACGCCCACGGCGGCGCGGTGCGTGTTGAAAGCGAGTTGGGCAAAGGCAGCCGCTTTGTGATCGAACTCCCCGTATGTCACGCATCCTGATTGTCGAAGACGAGCTGGCCATGCGCACCGCCTTGGCTGATGTGCTCGAAGACGAAGGCTATCGGGTCATCACCGCCGCGGACGGCGCGGCGGGCCTGGATCGGGCGATCAAGGAGAAGCCCGATCTCGTGCTCCTGGACATCATGATGCCCAAGCTCGACGGCTTCGCCGTGTGCGCCGAACTGCGCCGCCTCGGGCACACCGAGCCGATCCTCATGCTCACCGCGAAAGGACAGGTCGAGGACCGTGTCACCGGCCTCGATGTTGGCGCCGACGACTACCTGGTCAAGCCGTTCAGCACGGATGAGCTCCTGGCCCGGGTCCGGGCCGCGCTGCGCCGCACGCAGCGTCAGGCCAAAACCGTGCGTGAACTGCAGCTCGGCCCGACGCGAATCGATCTCCTCCTCCAGCGCGCCTGGCGCGGCGCGGAAGAACTGCATCTCACCGCCAAAGAGTTCGCCATGCTCCGCCTGCTGGCCGAAGCCGAGGGCGAACCGATCACACGCGAGCGCTTCCTCGATTTGGTCTGGGGCTACGGCGCCTTCCCCACCACGCGCACGGTGGACAACCACATCGCCAGCCTCCGCGCCAAGCTCGAGCCGGACCCGGCCCAACCGCGCTGGATCAAGACCGTTCACGGCGTGGGCTATCGCCTCGAACTTGCAGAATGGTGACAACTCGCCCCCTTGGCTCTTGATTAAAGTCGCCGCATGAAGACCGTATTCTCACTCTCCCTTCTGTGTGTTTCGCGTGTTTCGTGGTTCCTCTCCCTGGTTCCGTGCCTCCTCTGCGCCCTGGCAGCCGACCCTTTGACCGAGTCGTTCCAGAAGGGCCTGCTCGAAGAGGACGTGAACCGCGATCTCGAGGCCGCGGCCCAGGCCTACGAAAGCGCCGTCAAACAGTCGGATCTCCAGCGCCGCACCGCGGCCACAGCCCTGTTCCGTCTCGCCGAAGTCTACCACAAGCTCGGACGCACCAACGAGGCCGCCGCCCAGTACGAACGCGTGCTCATGGACTTCGCCGACCAGACCAATCTCGTGTCGCTGGCCCGACAGAACCTGATCGCCTCGGGCTCGGGTTTCGCTGCCGCAGGCAGGGTCCCGGATTTCCAGCGGGCGGCGCTCGATCGCGAGGTGGCCCTGCAGACAGCCGAACTCACGCGCCTGACGGCTCTACGAAACCAGTTGGCCAGTCTCCCGCCCGGCGAACTGGCACCGGCTCTGTCGGTTGCCACACCGGATACCCAACTGGCCGGCTTGCTCGAGCGGCGCGCCAAGGAACAACAACAGCTCGCAGTCTTGCGGACGCGGTATGCCGAGGATCACCCGACGATGAAGGAGACCCAGCTTCTCCTCAGCCGGCTCGAGGAACAGATCGGTGAACGCGCCAACGCGGTCTTGACCGGGTTGCAGGCCAAAGCCGAGGCGCTCAAGGCCAGCGTCGATCTCATCCTCAAGACCCAGCAAGCGCGCCTGCAAGCGATCGAGACCGAAGCCGCCCTGGCCTCCGCCGCCACGCCCACGGGCGGCGTGCTGACCTCCGCGGCCCAACGCCAAAGAGAACTCCTCGAACAGGAGCTGGCCCTGGTCGACGAGCAGTTGAAGCACAAGAAGCTCCTGTTCGACAGCGGTCGTGCCCCGAAGGATGATCTCCTCGCCCTGCAACGCGAGGCATTGTCTCTCAAACGGCAAATGGCCGCGATCGAGTCTCAAGGCCGTCTTTTGGACATCGTCCTGCCCGCGTCTGAGTCGACCGCCGCTCCGGCACCCGCGGTCTCGACCAGCTTCGCTCCAACCATCGATCCGGCCGATGCCGAATCGCTGCGCGAGGAAATCAAGCTGGTCGAAGAGGAGCTGCAGGTGGTGCGCAAGAAGCTCGAGAACGGCAAGGCCGACGAGGCCGAGGTGCGCCGCGTGCGGCGCGAGTCGTTGCGACTTCAGCGCAAGCTGCCCGAAAACGCCCTCATCGACCGCCAGATCGCCTTGCTCCAGGAAGAGCTGAAGCTCGCCGAGGACAGCCTGACCGAGGTCCGCAAGAAGATCCAGGTAGGGGTGGCGCCGCCGCTCGATGAGATCGCCGTGCGCCGCGAGCTGCTCGGGGTGCAGAGGGAGGTGGCAGCGGCGGAACGGGCCGCGACCGCGCTCCGCCAGTCCGACTCGTCCGAGCGCCCGGCCGCTCGAAACGGAGCGGGCGCCGCCCCGGCCACCAACGAAGAAGCCGCCGAAATCCAGCGCATCCATGTCGGCA
>ERZ795055.1245-NODE-1245-length-20925-cov-5.099329_pt1 | contig 20925 bp, 17 predicted proteins | sample MGYA00375139_ERZ795055 | MGnify/ENA primary metagenome ERZ795055 (study PRJEB30184, sample SAMN05720283) | anaerobic digester metagenome | isolation source: active sludge of municipal wastewater-treating anaerobic digesters | place: USA | collected 2015-01-23 ... | reverse complement strand
TCCTGATAGACATTACTGCTGATATAATTAAGATCAGCCTTAACAGGATCGAAAACATCGCTTGTATAATCTGTCTGCACCCTCCCGGGCAGAGTGGACGAATTAAGGTAAAGGTCGGAGTTTTTAGCGTATACTGTTCCGCTTGCAGTGACGATCTCAAAATTATGATCGCTTTTAGCACTTGCATAGGGCTGGAAACCGCTGTAAGCATTTACATCTTCAAGTTTCTGACCCATTGATGAATAGAAGATACCTGACTGTATTGTAAACCTTCCCGAGATCTTATAAGCAAGTCCAAGACCTCCGGAATAGGAAACCTTCGATTTATCCGAGCTGATAATATCCCTGGCAAACTGGTTGCCTGAAGAAGTGAACTGGGAATAGAAGGTTGGAGATGCAAGAGCAGATAACGACCATCTTTCGTTATCCACAGTCTGGGAATTGGCCTGAATTATGTCATAAACCAAAGGCTGAAATGAAGGAATTGAAACCTTTGGATACTTGATAATGAATGGATCCTGTATCCCCGGTAAAAGATTATAATCAGCAGTAATAAACTCAGTTACATTCTTCCCTGCTTCATTCGCGTCAACTTCAGGTATTGCAGCCTCACGCATAATGAACTGATCGGGTACAGATTCTGCTTTATTTTCCGGAGGAAGTACTGAAATAGCAGGTGGCTTCATTACATCAAATGGCTCATTAACAAGCACATAACCACCCTGTTGATATGAAGCAATGGTATCTGAGAACTGGTTTTTTGTCACTTCACTGCCCCATCTGTAAGCAGCATAACTTGTTACAGCCATAAGGAGGGCAGCAGCGGCCACCTTCATAAACGGCAAGACCCTGGTACCTGTACTGATCGAAGGTTTTATCCCCTCCCAGGCATCAGCAGGCGGAAGAACCTCATAATCCCTGAGTCCGTTCCTGAAAATCAGATCAATATTTCCTATGTGATCATCCATTTGCAACTTTCTTCCTTATACCTGTATATGAACCCATACGTCTCTGTAAAATCATTCTGGCCCTTGAGAGGTTTGACTTGGAAGTTCCCTCTGATATATTTACCATTTTGGAAATTTCCTTATGAGAGAAACCTTCCAGGGCATACAGGTTAAAAACCATCCTGTATTTTGGCGGCAGTTCCCTGATTATTTCAAGCAGGTCGGCTGCCTCCAGCCCGGTGTAATCTTCACCGTCCGGTTCTGCTTCCGTTTCAGCAATCTGATCAATATCCTCAACTTTATAAAGGTTATTTCTGCTGCGGTATTTTTCCAGAGCGGTGTTTACAACTATTCTTCTCATCCAGCCTTCAAAAGAACCTTCAAACTTGTAACTATGCAGGTTTTCAAAAATCTTTATAAAACCTTCCTGCAATATATCCTTTGCCTCATCATCATTGCCGGAATACTGGAGACAGACTGCATATAACCTTGCAGAATGCTTCCTGTACAGGAGTTCCTGATCTCTCCTGCTTCCCTTAAGACAACCTTTTATAATTTCTTCTACTCCAGCCAATGTGTCTGACTTTGAACAGATAAAATTATAAAATTATTATCTCAAAAACCAGAATTTCCTAAAAGATTGATGATTTTAACAATAAAAAGGTTGCGTCACTTTTCAGAGATGAATTACCTCATCATAGGCAGCAGCTGCAGCCTCCATTATAGCCTCCGACATTGTCGGATGCGGATGAACAGCCTTAATTATTTCATGTGCAGTGGTTTCAAGCTTACGTGCCAGAACAAGTTCTGCAATCATCTCGGTAACATTTGCCCCAATCATGTGAGCACCAAGCAGTTCTCCGTATTCAGCATCAAACACAAGCTTTATGAAACCATCCTTGCTGCCCGATGCGCTTGCCTTACCCGATGCTGTATAGGGGAATTTGCCAACCTTCACTTTATAACCTTTTTCCCTGGCGGCAGCTTCTGTTAGTCCTACCGAAGCAATCTCCGGACTTGTATATGTACAACCCGGTATGTTGCCATAATCAAGTGGCTCAGGATTCAGTCCTGCTATTTTTTCAACACAGATAATTCCTTCAGCTGAAGCTACATGTGCCAGTGCTGGTCCGTGAACAATATCACCTATTGCATAAACTCCCTTAACATTTGTAGAATAATAATCGTCAACAACAACCTTTGATTTTTCTGTCTTAACACCCGCTTTTTCAAGACCCAGATTTTCGATATTAGTTGTTACACCTACAGCGGAAAGAACAACATCAGCTTCAATAACCTCCTGACCTTTAGGTGTTTTAATAAGCACTTTGCATTTTTCACCCTTTGTATCAACAGACTCAACCGATGAATCAGTCATCACTTTCATCTTCATCTTTTTAAATGACCGTTCAAGCTGTTTCGATACTTCTTCATCTTCATTCGGAACTATCCTTGGAAGAAATTCGACAAGGGTAACCTGACTGCCTATAGTCTGATAGAAGTTTGCAAACTCGCTGCCTATAGCTCCTGATCCGACAACAACTATTGATGCAGGCTGTTCCTTAAGTGTCATTGCCTCACGGTAGCCAATAATCTTCTTCCCGTCCTGCTTCAGGTTAGGAAGTTCTTTTGACCTGGCACCGGTAGCAAGAATTATATTTTTGGCTGTATAGGTCTTTTTTGCACCTGCTTCTTCCTCAACTTCAACCGATCCTGCCGATACAAGTCGTCCGTATCCCTTAATATGGGTAATATTGTTTTTCCTGAAAAGGAACTGGATTCCCTTGCTCATACCTTCAGCCACGCTCCTGCTCCTTGAAATAATCGCACTGAAATCAGGCTTAACATCTCCGTTAATTGTAATTCCATACTCTGAAGCATGAGTCATGTATTCAAATACCTGTGCACTTTTAAGTAGTGATTTTGTTGGTATGCAGCCCCAGTTGAGGCAAATACCTCCGAGTTCGGCCTTTTCAACAACTGCCACTTTCATTTTTAGCTGGGATGCCCTTATGGCAGCAACATAACCGCCAGGTCCGCTTCCTATTATTATAAGATCAAAATCCATTGTTTTATGATTTATTACGTTTAGTTGTTAATTGTCTGATAAGTTTTGCAATCACCCAGAGAATTACAAGGGTAAAAATTATTGTAGCACCCACGGGGATACCTGCAAAGAATGATATTGTATAACCTGCGGCGGTGCCAATGAAGCCAGAAACTATTGACCAAAGCACAATCCTGAAATATACTCTTGTGAAGATCATTGCAATATTGGGAGGAATAGTTAACAGCGACAGAACAAGCACCACACCGGCCATACGGATATTCAATACGATTGTAAGCGCCATCAGCGATATTGTGGTGTACTTTATTACATCCACATAAGATGAGTAAGTGCGGGCATACGATTCATCAAAGGAGATGTAAAGTATTGTCCTGTAGAATATTGAAAAATAAAGTATCAGCACTACCGAAAGGATCCCGAGAGCAATAATATCTGCATTTGTAACAGTAAGTATGCTTCCGAACAGGTAGCTCATAAGGTTTGGGCTGTAACCAGGTGTAAGGTAAATAAATATTATCCCGATAGCCATTCCGAAAGCCCACAGGATGCCAATTGCAGAATCCTCCCTTATCCTCTGCCGGACTGAGAGATACTCAACCCCGAGCGCCGACAGTATGCCAAAAACAGCAGCTCCGATAACAGGGTTTATTCCTGCGAAATAACCTATGCCTATTCCTCCGAATGATGCATGTGTTATTCCTCCGCTAAGGAAAACGAGCCTTCTTGAAACTATATATGTACCGGCAAGACCTGCAGTAATACTTGCAAAGAGCGCCCCCAACAGCCCCTTAATTATGAAATCATATTGAAAAATACTTTGTTCCACTAGCGGTGAGTTTTTAATACTGTGTGAGGCACTTCGCCGTGAGTTATCAGCTGTATGGGACAACCATAAGACATCAGGTCATCGTTTGTTATTTCATGCGAAGGGTGATAATGAAGCTTTTTGTTGACACAGGCATACGATTTGATATGCTGCGAGATAGTCCCTACATCATGTGAAACCATCAGAATTGCTATCCTTGTATTGAGCTCTTTTAGCTTCTCGTAGAAATCGTTCTCAAATGATGAATCGACAAAATTACCCGGCTCATCAAGAAGAAGCAGGCGGGGATTTCCTATTAGAGCCCTGCCCAGAAAAACCCTCTGCAGCTGTCCGCCGGAAAGTTCATTCAGCGATGCCCCGGAAAAGTCGCTTAAGCCTAATTCCTCAATAACAGCCGATGCTTTCATTTTGTCCTCCCGTGACATTCTTGATACTATGCCCTTCGTTATCATCAGTCCTGAGAGAACAATGTCCTTAACAGTGACCGGATAGTTAATGTCGCCGGTCGATATCTGAGGAAGATATCCTATGCTGTTTGGCTTCAGCAGTTCATCATTGAATGAGATTGTGCCGGCAGATGGCTTAAGCAATCCCAGGATAACCCTGAGCAACGTTGTTTTTCCTCCTCCATTGGGACCAATTACACCAATGAAGTCATTTTCCTGCACATAAAAGCTTACATCTTCAAGCACAGGATTGCCTCCATAAGAAGCTGAAACAGAATTCATTTCAAAAAGTCGTGCCATTCCTTACTAATTTTCGCCTGAAGCAAGGCTTTGATGAACAGCATTGATAATATCAGTTACGGAATGCTCCCAGTCCTCCGAAAGCGGGTCTATAATCCTTATTACTGCTCCTGTTTCGGAAGCTATCGCCTGTGCATTCCTTGTATCATACTCTTTCTGTACGAAAATAGTTCTTATATTTTCCTTCCGTGCCCTGTCAATAAGATATTTCATCCTTGAAGGAGGAGGTTCCTTGCCCTCATATTCAACAGAAATCTCTTCCAGTCCGTAATCTCTTGCAAGGTAACCAAGGTTTGGATGATAAATCATTATGGCTTTCGGGCCGGCACCGGCAAAATAATTTTCAGCAGTATTTCCTACAGATTTAATAATCGAATCAAGAGTTAAGTAGTTATTCTCAAATTGTTCCTTCATGTCCGGCTTCAGCTCAATGAGAAAATCTTTCAGCGAGCTGGCCATTATCCCTGCGCATGAAGGTGAAACCCAGTAATGAGGATCAGCACTTTCAGTATGCCCTTCCTCATGATGATGCTCCGATTCAAGCGGTTCTATTTTCTCACCTAGCGACAGTTTCTTCATATTCCTGTTCACTTCATAAAAACGGTCAAGCCACGTCATTTCAAAACCCAGGTAACCATTTGAAACATAAGCCACCGACTTCTGAAGTTTCGTAATCTGCTCGGGATATGGCTCGTAAATATGAGGATTTGCACCAGCGGGAACCATAACATTCACTGCAAATGCATCTCCGGCAATCTTTTCAATGAAGTATTTGAATGGAGGTATGCTTACAGTAATTACAGGTTTTTCATCTGCCCTCTTTTGATTTCCGCACGAAACAAGTGACAGAACAGTAAAAAGAATAAATAGTTTTCTGACCATCAGGATAAGATATCATTGAAGCTACAAATTTAACAGATAAGATAACATTAAGTTTAGTGTTGCAAATAAAATAATATAAGCTATTTTTGATATGAATTTAGTAATTCCTTCCCCCGGCTGATGAAGAATAAAGGCGAACTACTTGCTTCTGTTTTACTGGATTTTAAAGAGTGCTACTTCTTTCTTCATAACACCAAGGAGTTCAATACTGTCGAAAAAATCATGACTGAGGGCTTCGTGTTCGAAAGCCAGCTGTCGCACTCCACCGACAGGGTAAATCCCAATGAGCCTATTGAAATAACATACTTCCTGATCCAGAGAAAGGATTATGGGACCTATACAATGATCATTGCAATCCCGAAACTGATATATGAGATATACAGCGCTGTATCAAATGAATACGAGATACAGATAGAAGATGTCATGACTATAAATGATCCGATAACAAGTGATAATGATGAGCCTGTTTATACAGTCTCTCCAAAGCATATCCTTGGATATTTCAACCAGAAGACTAATGAATTTTACAAGAATAAAAACTGGGATCCCTTTTTCAATAATTGCCGTTTCAGACCTCCTGCCGGAAGAATTGAAAGACCGGGTAAAAACACTGTATAACTACTGACTAACCCTTCAAACATATAAAAAAACATGAAAATAGTAACCAAATTGCTGTGCCTGGCAATCCTTGAACTGCTTCTGGCAATGCAGCTCCCTGCACAGCTGAAATACCGTGATTTTAAAACCTTGTCGGCAGATATCCAGAGCCTTGCATCCAGGTATCAGTCGCTATGCACGTATAAATCTCTTGCCAAAACTCATGACGGCAAGGATATATGGGTACTTACAATCGGAACGGGCGACATAGAGCAAAAACCGGGAGTCGCTGTATTCGGAACTGTTGAAGGAAACTATATTGCTGGAAGGGAAATGGCTCTCGGCTTTGCAGAAAACATACTCAGGGATTCTGAATCAGCTGATGTGAAAAACCTTCTTGAAAGCCTCACTTTCTATGTTTTCCCTGATATTGCACCCGATGCTGCCGAACAATATTTTGCTCAGCTTAAATATGAAAGAAAGGTGAATTCAGGCAGCACCGACGATGACAGGGATTTTCAGACTGATGAAGATCCTTACGAAGACCTTAATAATGACGGTCTTATAACCCTTATTCGCATACTTGATCCAACAGGAAACTACATAGAAAGTACTGATGATAAACGCATTATGGCAGTTGCTGATATCTCAAAGGGTCAGACAGGAGCTTACCTTGTTTTTTCAGAAGGCATTGACAATGACAAGGATGGAAAATTTAATGAGGATGGTCCCGGTGGTGTAAATGCGAACAGGAATTTTACATATAACTTCGAAGAATATGGCCTTAATACAGGTTATCATGCTATGTCGGAGCCTGAGACAAAGGCTGTTGCCGATTTCCTCTTCGATCATTTCAACATCTACATGACAATTGCATTTGGCCCGCAGGATAACCTTGGCCAGCCCATGAAAGAATCAGAGAGGCAGAATGATCCAGTTCTGGCCGATCCGTTTGAAGCCGGAAGGGGATTCGTGGGAGGCTCAGGACGCGGATTCACAAGGGAGCCTGCCGACAGAAGACTGACAAGTATTACAAAAAAAGATGCTGTAATAAACAAGCTTGCATCTGACAAGTATCATGAAATCACAGGCGCCAAAGGAAATCCTCAGCCAGCTCAGGCACCTGGGAACTTTATGGAATGGGCATATTTCCATTATGGAAGATACAGTTTCAGCACACCCGGATGGTGGATCGCAGCCGATAAAGGGAAAAGTGCCGAAGCATCTTTCCTTGCCTTTGCCGCAAAAAAACAGCTTCCTGATGTTTTCATTCCATGGACAGAAATCAAACATCCTGATTTCCCCGGGAAAAAAGCTGAAGCCGGCGGCATCAGGCCCTTTGTAATGTATACTCCTCCGGCTGATACTCTGAAAGATGTTGTGCTGGCAAACTATAAATTCGTTAAAGCTCTTGCTGACATGCATCCTGAACTTGAATTCCTTGATCTGAAAACTGAAAATGCAGGTGAAAACATTTTCAGGGTCACTTTAAAAGTGCATAATAAAGGTATTTTTGCCACCATGGCTGAAGCCGGACTCACAAACCAGTGGACAAGACTGATGAAAATTACTGCCGAGCCGGGTAAAGGTCAGACAATAATAAGCGGTCAGAAGATTCAGAGGATACAGCGGCTTGACGGAGGAGCTGCTGCAGAGTTCAGCTGGCTTGTTTCAGGAAGAGGCACACTTGCCGTAACGGCAGGAGCCGTAAATACAGGAATTATCAGGACAAACATAGACGTTAAGTAATTAATCTTCTAAGAAATACCCGAATGAAAAATTATTTTTCCAAAACAATATTTCTTCTTCTGTTGCTTGCTGTCCCGGTATATTCCTGGTCGCAGACAGATAAGTTTTTCTATAAAGCAGCAGGATCTCCTGTCAACCCGAAGGTTAAGGCATCCTGGAACAAGTACTACACAAACCAGGGTGTTAACGACCTTTGTACACAATTGTCAAAGGCTTATCCCGACCTTGTATCTCTTGAAGTAATAGGTAAATCCTACCAGGGACGCGATATCGTTCTTCTTACGATAAGTGACAAAAAAGCAAAAGATCCTTCCGGCAAACCCGGATACTGGATTGACGGAAATATCCATTCCGTTGAGCTGCAGGGTACAGAAATGGCGCTTTACACTGCCTGGTATCTGTGCGAGATGTACGCTGATAATGAATTCATCAAAAAACTCCTTGCCGAAAAGACCTTTTATATTGCACCCACAATCAATCCTGATGGCCGTGAATTTTTCACTTCGCAGACAGTACCTCCCAGATCCGGTCTGGCTCCAAGAGACAATGACAGGGACGGATTGTTTGATGAAGACGGCTTTGATGATCTGAACGGTGATGGTGAGGTAAGCATCATGCGTATCAAAAGCACATCAGGAACAATGAGGACTGATCCCTCCGATCCAAGGAAAATGATAAGGGTAAAACCTGGAGAAACAGGCGAATATGACTACCTTGGAATAGAAGGCATTGACAACGACGGAGACGGGCTTATAAATGAAGATACTCCGGGCGGGTATGACGGAAACCGCGACTGGGGATTTAACTGGGAACCAAATTATGTTCAGAACGGCGCTGACAAATACCCCTTCACCTTTCCTGAAAACCAGGCAGTAAGGGACTTTGTTGCCAGACATCCCAATATTTCAGGATCTCAGTCATTCCATAACACAGGAGGAATGATACTCAGGGGACCTTCAATCAAAGGAGGTGGTGCCGAGGTATACAGCAGGCAGGATGATGAAGTCATCAATTCAATAGGAGAAATTGGTGAAAAGATAATTCCCGGCTACAGGCTACTTACAATCTGGAAGGACATGTACACAGTATGGGGCGGAGAGCTCGACTGGATGCATGGAAACGGCATCTTTGTATTCTCAAATGAATTGTGGAATCCTTACCTCATGTTTTACGATACTGCCAATACCGATCAGTACGACTTTGACAGGCTTCTGCTATTTGATGATGCCTTTGTACCGTGGCAGAAAGTAAATCACCCGCAGTACGGGGAAATTGAAATTGGCGGTTTTAAAAAGAACTTCGGAAGGCTTCATCCTGGTTTTATGCTCGAAACCGATGCCCACAGAAATGCAGCATTCTGTATTTACAACGCCAATCAGCTTCCCGTTCTTGAAATAAAAGATATAAGTATAAAAAACATTGATGGCGGATTGAAGGAAGTATCAGCAACTGTTGCCAATACAAGGGCAATTCCCACACACTCGGCTTCCAACATGAAGTTCAGAATCGACCATCCAGTATACGTAACACTTGAAGGAGGCTCTGTAATAGCAGCTATGATAGTGAACGACAAACTACTGAATAATACAACTGAGCAGAAAAAGAATCCAAAACGGCTCGAAATAAAGAATATCGCCGGCAATTCACAGGTTGACCTAAGATGGATAGTAAAAGGAGGCAGTGAATTTACCGTGAAGGTTGAAAGCGAAAAAGGTGGTAATACAAGTGCAAAGGCAAAATAGGAAAGGGGCCGCAGAAGGCCCCTTACATCTCAGGAATGAAAACTTAACTAATTGGTCTGAAGCGATATCTTGAAGTATCCTGTAGCTTTTGACGCGGAAATCTGATATTTCCATTCACCTGCCTTGTCCTGATTTTCAGTGTCGGTAATCGAGAATGACTTTCTCCAGTTAAGGCTGCCTGACTCATCAATAAGAATCTCAGAATATGTCTTTCCGTTGGGCATGGTGATCTTTATCCTGATCTCGCCATCCTTGCAGTCGCCGTTAACTGACATTACAACTGACTTTGCTGTTTTCTCAATATCAAAACCGTACTCCTTCGAGAAGCTTCCCTCTTTTATATTCTTCGAGAATTCCCATCTTGTCATCTGGGCATTGTCGCCATAGGTGAAAGTATGAAAGTTCCCGGGACCGGGTGAAGACCACACCATAGGCTGCTCGAACCTGAATGACCTGTCTCCCCTTCTTCCGATAACCCTCATGACATCTCCGTCATCACCGCCTTCAATATCCTCGGTTATAACTTCAATATCCATATCCTTCATCGATTCTTCAAGTTCCTTCTGTGCTTCTTTCTGAGCCTTCTGAGCTTCTTTCAGAGCATCCTCCTGGGCCTTATACTGCTCTGACATTGTCTTCTTCTGCTGCTCAATTTCCATCTGGATCTTTTTCTCCTTCTCCTTGTCCGATTCGCCCTTCTGGGCATTAACCTGCTGCATAAACAAAGGTGAAACAAGAAGAAGAACTGCTATTAAAACTGAATTTGACTTTTTCATGGCTGCTGCATTTAATATTATAGTGTAAAGATAAGGCCACTGAAAATCATGCAGTGTTAATACCGGGTTAACACAGGGTTAATGTTATAGGCCCGGGTAATGAATATTAAATAAATGAATAATTTTGAAGAAGATAAACTTCAATGATGAGAAAGAGGAATAGTGTCCTGATACTTGGAATAGCTTCAATCATAATACTTACGTCAGTTCAGGTTATTATTGTGGGCGGCATCTGGAAGCAGAAGAATGAGATGTTCGGATTAAGATACACAATGAGATCCCAGGAAGCCCTCTACTTCATAAACAGACGACTTGGCTCAGATGGTTTCGATACAGTAAGGTATGTTCTAAGCAAGTATTCTGACCAGGCTGCCAGAGAATTATCTGATGCAAAGGACTCAGCTGCTCTTTATAATAAAAAACAGGAGATACTGAAATATTTTACAATCGCACTTGATAAGGAACAGGATCTTTCGGCAATGCTTGCCGCTTATTTTGAAAGAAGAAGGTGGGATAAAAACTTCGTCCATTCAATAGTAATCAATGATCTTGAATTTATTGCCTCAGACACAATTCCTGTAATCCACAGGAGAACGGGACCTGCTATTCCAGGAAATGAGGCAAGAGGCAGAACAGGACTGAGTGAGGTGAACGGTTCAAAGATCCTTGTCAACTGGTTCAGCATGGAAGACAATAACTACCGCCTCCGTTTTGAATATTTCATCGATTTTTCCGACAAACAGCAGTATATACTCCGCGAGTCTGCAGCAACCTTGCTGCTCAGTATATTCAGCATTATAGTGGTTGTTACCATTTTCATTATTACATACAGGAACCTGATGGAGGAGAAAAGGCTTTCAAACCTTAAAACCGACTTCATAAATAACATGACCCACGAGCTGAAAACGCCCCTGTCTACAATAACTGTGGCCGGTAAAACCCTTGAAATGCCACTTATAAGAAGCAACGATGAAAAGATAGTCGAAACAGCCAGGCTTATAGGAAAACAGAGTGTACATCTCAACCAGCTCATAAACATGATACTCGAAATCAGCATGTGGGAAAGAACACAGTTTGAGCTCGAAAAGAAAAATGTTGATATTGAAGAGCTTATGGATGACATTGTCGGTAGTTTCAGGACAGGAGGCGGAAATAATGCACAAATTATAAAGAAATATGACCTGAAGGGAATAAAAGCCGAGCTCGATGTGGTCTATTTTACGACAATGCTGAATAACCTGCTTTCAAATGCCGTAAAATACTCCGATAAGCAGCCGGTGATAGAAGTTGAAGGCTTCAGATCGGAGGAAGGCATATTCATTAAGGTCAATGACAATGGTATTGGTATTAATAAAAACGACCAGAAGCATATCTTTGACAAGTTTTACAGGGCTCACACTGGCAATATTCACAAATTCAAAGGCTTAGGACTGGGCCTTTACTATGTGAAGAAAATAGCCGAGGCACATGGAGGAGATGTCAGTGTAAACAGCAAACCGGGAAAAGGAAGTACATTTACAATAAACATACCTTATTAATTTATACAAGATGAAAGTTCTTTTGGCTGAAGATGACAGGGATTTTGGAACCATCCTTGCCCAGTATGTCTCAATTAACGGCTTTGTTGTCAAACATGCACACGATGGCAAAGAAGCCTGGGAAATGTTCCAGGCCGATAAACCCGATATCTGCGTTCTTGATGTGATGATGCCCGAAATGGATGGGTTCTCTCTTGCAGAAAAAATAAAGGAAAAGGATATTGATATCCCGATAATCTTTCTTACTGCCAGGAGCCTGAAGGAAGATATAGTGCGTGGTTTGAAAATAGGAGCTGACGATTACATAACAAAACCATTTGATCCTGAAATACTTATCCTCCGTCTTAATAATATCCTTAAAAGGGCTTATTCATCATCAAACGATGAATACACAGTATCAGGTACTGTTCTCAAATTCAACACCCTGGAACTGGTATGCGGTGATACGAAAGAGAAGCTCACACTTAAAGAAGCCCAGCTTCTCAAATATTTCATGATAAATAAGAATAAAATACTTGCAAGAGAGGATATTCTTACTGAAATTTGGGGAGAAGATGACTATTTTCTGGGAAGAAGCATGGATGTTTTCATCAGCAGGCTCAGGAAATATGTACAGAATGACAGAAACATTGATATCAGGACTGTCAGGGGAACAGGATTTATCCTGGAGGTGCTGAACGAACAATGATGAGAAGGCAGCGGGATCAGGGCTCTGTTAATTAATTAACAGTACACTAACAATTAAACCCGATACCATGCATCGCAGAGAATTCATCAGGCAGGGCGCCATTGCCACTGTTTCCGGTCCTGCAATAATCAACGGACTGTATATGAACAAGCTGTTCGAAAGTTCAACAGGGATTCCCGTTCAAATCGATATTCCAAGTCCGTATCTTGACAAGCTTATTGTAAAACCTGTAATGACTGCCATGTACCATACAGCCGTATGGGAAGGGCACAATGGCTGTCAATCACAGTGTTCCGGGCATAAAGATGAATGGTTTTGACAAACCAGGACTTCCCTATCAGCTTTCACATTTTGTTGACTCGGGCTGGGGAACAAAGGTCATTGTCGATTTTATGAAAAATGACACAAAGGACATTACTGTTGCAAGAATGAATCCTCACGGTACAGGTATCCTTGTTCTCAAAGGAGTCCTTACCGGCTCCAAGGGCTGGGATGATGAGACCATAGGCTGCCACGACATAGCCTACATGGTTGGCAAAGATAGCGGCACAGCAAGAGAGTTTGTCAGAAAGCAGTCAGATTACGGCAACCATCTGCCATGGGTTTATGGCGATTATTCCGGACAGCTTGTAAAGCTGTGCAGAATGCTGAATATTGAGATTGAGGTAATAAGCTGAAAAAAATCAAAAAAAAAGTCTTGATAGCTATCAGGACTTTTTGATCTTTGTGGTTAAAAAGAGCTTACTTGCTTTCCAGAATCTCTTTAACCTTGTTATACAGGTCTTCTCCCCTGAGGTTCTTTCCTATAATGGTTCCTGTTTCGTCAAGCAGAAAATTTGAAGGAATTGAGCTGACTGCATAAGTTTTTGCAGCTGAATTGCTCCAGTACTGAAGGTCCGATACATGAGTCCATGTCAGTTTATCGTCTTCAATTGCCTTCAGCCAGTCTTCCTTTTTCTGGTCGAGCGACACTCCGAATACATCAAATCCTTTCTTATTGAATTCCGCATAAACTTTTACGACATTCGGATTCTCCCTTCTGCAGGGACCGCACCATGCTGCCCAGAAGTCAATCAGAAGAAGTTTTGAACCTACTTTTGAATACAGGGAAACAGGGTTACCGTCAACATCGTTCATTGTGAAGTCAGGAGCTTTCTGTCCTGTTGCCACGGTCTTCATATTGATCACCCTTTCCTTAAGGGCCTTCATCTGCGGAAGAGCTGCGATAGCAGTGTCAAGCTTGTTTATCATACCTTCAATTTCTTCAGCTTCCATATCGTAGCTGATACTTGAAAGGATTGAAGGAGTAACATAAGAGGCAGGATGATCAGAAATAAAATTCTTCTGGTTCTTAAGCATCTCATTCTGAACTGAATCAGCTTTCCTTTCAATTACTGAAAGTAGTGCTGAATTTCCATCCTTTGAAGCCTGCTGGTATTCAGCTATTATGCCTGAGTAAATGTCTGTCAGCGATTTATTTGCATCAATCAGAGTCCTGTACTCATCCTGGGCTGCCGATCCGCTTATCTCAGCTTTGAACAGTGAATCAAGTGTTCCTTCTATTTTAATAACTGAATTCTCAAGATAGAACGAAGTCCTTTTCCTGGTATCGCCTGCAACAAGCTGAACAAGCTGAGGATATTCAACCGCCCCGCCCTTGAATGTAAAGCTTCCGTTTTTTGAAACTGCAGAGTCGATATTAACAAGCTTACCAGCTTCACGTTTCTGTAGATAGAATGTGATACTGTCTGATCCATCTATTTTTCCCTTTACGAGGTAATGATTTTCTGAAGAACATGAAGCCAGAAGTAAAAGTACTGAGAGCAGATAAACAATCTTTTTCATTTTATAAATCTTTGAATGTATAACCGTTTATGGTTTAAAAAGTTCGTGCAAATATAACGAAAAATCAACATCCTCTTCCGCTGCAGTATTTATCTATCAGTATTTTGGCAGCTTTATACGAGGTTATTGAACCCTCAAAAAGTTTCTTCTCAACTTCTGCCTTCAGAATCCTTATCTCAGGATCGTTATAGAAGTTGCCTGTAAGGTACTCTGAGATTGTATCATGCATCCTCAGAACAGACTGTTGCTTCCTGAGATCACTGAAGAAACCTGATTCTTTTGTGAAGTTGTAATATTCTGTTATTGAATCCCATAGCTCTTTGATACCCTCATTCATGCGTGCTGAGCATGTCTGCACCCGGGGTTTCCAGCCTGAGGGGTTGGGAGGAAACAGGTGGAGTGCGTTTTCATACAGGGCTCTGGCAGTGAGAGCATTCATTTTGTTCTGGCCGTCGGCTTTTGTAATTGCGATTATATCAGCCATTTCCATTATGCCTCTTTTTATTCCCTGCAGCTCATCACCGGCACCGGCAAGCATTAGCAGGAGAAACACATCAACCATTGAATGCACACTTGTTTCAGACTGCCCTACCCCGACTGTTTCAACAAGTATTGTATCGAAACCTGCTGCTTCACAAAGGATAATTGTCTCTCGCGTTTTTCTGGCCACTCCGCCAAGTGTTCCCGCTGAAGGAGAAGGCCGTATATAGGCATCGGGATGTACACTGAGCTGTTCCATTCTTGTCTTGTCGCCCAGTATGCTTCCTTTTGTCTTTGCACTGCTTGGATCTATGGCGAGGACGGCAGGCTTGCGTCCCTGTTGTATCAGATAAAGACCAAAGCTTTCAATAAAAGTACTTTTCCCTGCTCCGGGAACTCCGGTTATTCCTATCCTGAGAGAGTTTGAGCTGTACTGAAGGCACCTTTCAATAATAAGCTGGGCTTCTTCATTGTGTTTTGGCAGGGAACTCTCGATAAGTGTTATTGCCTGGCTGAGCACTGTCCGGTTTCCTGACAGAATACCGTCAACAAAATCCTCAACCTTGTATTTTCTTTTGCTTCTGAGAGCCGCTTTTTTCAGAAGATCGGGATTTATGCTTGGAGGCTGGCTGATTCCCTGCTGCACATTTAGTGCGCTTTTATTTTCCTTTTCCATATTTCAGCCCCTAAATTACAAAAAAAGGGTGTAAGACAGCATGTCCACACCCTTAGTATTTGCTTATTAAGTCTTTACTTAGTTGCTGTAGGCTGCTCAACTTCAGCATTAATCATAAGTACTATTTCGGAATTTTTCGGATCGTTTGTATAAACATAGATTGCCTTTGTAACCTTACCCTTATATCCGCCGGAGCTGAAAGTAGCTTTGATTGAGCTTGACTCGCCCGGCTTTATGCCTACTCCCTGGTTACCCTGCTGTACTGCTGTACATCCGCATGTGGAACGGATATGCCTGATTACCAGATCACGTTTACCTTCATTTTTGAATTTGAATTCTACTTCATTCTGGGTTGATCCTTTTATTTTACCAAGATCAAAAGTATTTGAGGAAATCCTGAATACTGGGGCATTAAGCATGTCTTCCTTTGAAAGGCCTGAAAAATCTTCCACAAGATTAGCTGAGATATAATAATATACATTCTCCTGGGCCACATCATTAACCTTCATCCTGATCATATCGCTTACGTTTCCCCATCCGGCATTTTTAGTGGCATCATAGCTTCCTTCAACAAGTCCTTTCTGACCAGGCTTCAGAACCTCAGGAGTTATTTTGAGGGAAAGATGGGCAGGAAGATTAAGGAATTCAACCTTTGCATCCTTGTCAGAGGTATTTACTATCTGCATAACCCTTATTTTCTTTTCTGTCTTCTTGATATTGGTGAAAGCCATGTGATTGCTTTCAAACCTCACCCCTGCAACCGGGAAGGTAAATAATTCCTCAACAGTTTTCTCACGTGGAATTACCTCTCCCTTTATAGTCAGGACAACAACAGAATTCTGTGAATTGCTGTAAACAGAAAGAGTCTTGTTAAACGGACCCGGTCTGTCTTTAGGATCATATATTGCTGTTATTTTTCCCTGTCCGCCGGCAGGTATAGGTGACCGTGTCCATTCAGGTGTGGTACAACCGCATGAAGCAACAATATTCTGAATAACAAGAGGATCAGTACCTATATTTTTCACAACGAAATCATAAGTCTGCCTTCCTGCCTCTTCCTTGAATTTACCAAAATCATGTTCTGTTTCAAGCAGCTGCATCTTTGACTGAGCCTGCTGTGCATTCAGTGACATAACAAAGGCCACGCAGGCAAGCAATAAAACTATTCTTTTCATATTCATGTTATTTTAACGCTTTATGAAGATTTGCAAAATTACTAATTTTTAAAGTCCGCTATTCCCTAATAACAAAATCTTTGAAGGATTAGTTGCATCACAAGGTGCAAAAACCAGACCGAAAAATATTTTTCTACTTAAAACAATAAAAAATTAAACTTTGAACGTTTTATAATGTTTAAAGTAAGATTATCATTAGTTTTGCCTTCCGGACTTATTGTTTGGAATAGTATTTGTTGCAAATAATGATCCGGAAACGTCAGTAATTTAAGATGGCTTTTATAAGAAAACTAATATTTTCCACTATCGCCATTCTTCTGTATATCAATGCAGAAGGACAGTTCTACAACGGCCATCAGATGACCTTCGGCAAAAACAAGGTTCAATACTTCGACTATTACTGGCAGTATTACCGCTTCGATGATTTTGATTGCTACTTCAACGAGTATGGTCGCGACATAGCCCAGTTCACTGCAAACTATGCAATGAAAAAGCTCGAAGAGATAGAAGATTACTTCGACTATACTCTTGAGAAAAGGATGATCTTCATCATATACAACAAAAGCGCCGAATACAAGCAATCAAATATCGGCCTTGTCACATTTGATGAAGATTCGTATAACATAGGCGGTTTCAGCAGGATAATAAAGAACAAGGTCATGCTCTATTATGAGGGTGACCATATTGCATTCCAGAACCAGATAGCTGCTTCAATTGCGGAAGTTGTTATAAACGAAATGCTTTACAATGCCGAGACACGCGACAGGGTGTCAAGTTCACAGACTATCAACATGCCCGACTGGTATATAAAGGGCCTGATAAAATATTCCTCCCACAGGTGGGACTATGAGGCTGAAAACAGGGTTAAGGACGGGCTGAAATCAGGCAAGTACCGCAATATAAACAACCTTGAATATGAGGACGCTGTTGATGCCGGCCAGTCATTCTGGAGATTCATCGGCAAGGAATATGGCGATGCAATTATCCCGAACATCCTGTACCTGACAAAAATATACAAGAATATAGACGATGGTTTTCAATATGTTATTGGCAAGGATCTCAAAGAACTGCTGAAGGACTGGAAAGAATTCTACAGGGAAACTTACGCTGAAGACAAAGCCCTTCCGGGAGATGATGGAAAAACTATCAGGAAATCACGCAAGGATCAGATCATCCAGCAGGTAAAGGTCAGTCCCGGAGGAGATTATATAGCATACGTAACAAACGACTGGGGACGAAAACGGATCTGGCTCTATAATAATGCTACCGGGAAACAGAAGATAATATTCAGGAAGGAACCAAAATTTGAACAGTTCACCGATGCTACTTACCCGGTTATTGCATGGCACCCCAATGGCAGGATTTTAACCTTTGTGAACGAAGAAAAGGCAGAGCTTAAAATGTACTTTTACCGCCTTAATGAAAAAACAACAGAAACGAGGAACCTTCTTTACTTTGACAAAATCCTTGATTTCTCCTATTCTCCCGAGGGTTCAAGGCTGGTTCTTTCAGCCGTTAAGGATGGTATAACAGACATTTATATCCATACAATTTCATCCGGCACAAATGAACAGATAACAAGAGACGTGCCTGATGATCTTAATCCGTCATTTCTGAAAGACTCACCCGGTGAAATCATATTTTCATCGAACAGGCTTTCGGATACTCTTGTAAATGATGCAAGTCCCTATGAAAAACCAGGAAGTGTATATGATTTATTCACATATAACCTTAACAAAAGAAACAATGTTCTTACAAGGCTGCCTGAAGACAGGTTTACTGACAGGTTCCAGGCAATCCCGTTTTCAAAAAACAAGCTGACATACATTGGCGATCAGAACGGAGTGTTCAACAGGTATGTAGGCACCTTCGACAGTACAATAAGCTATATCGATACAATATCGCATTACAGGTATTTCATAAAGTCGTATCCTGTAACTAATTACGACAGGAACATACTAAACCAGTCCGTAGCAAACGGACCAGGTACTTTCAGCGAGGTGCTCTTCAGTAAAAGGAAATTCAACCTCAGGAAAGGAGAATTCGGAGACCAGTCAAGAATACCTGAAAGTGAGATACTTACAACTGAATACAGGAAAGACAAGACAAAGATGCTTCACAAGGCTGACAGCATTGAACAACTGCGTCAGCGCCTGATAATCGAGGACAAAAAGAGACGGGATACGCTTACAAAGCCCATCTATGAGTACTATGCTAAAAATGAACCGATAAACATATCGCACTATATTTTTGAGAAGGAGAAGGAGAACTATTATGAGCAGCTCTGGAGAAAGGATTATATGGATATTGACCTGGACACTGCAAAACTTGAATTCCCGCTGATAAGGATCTATGAAACTTCTTTCTACAATAATTATATAGTGGGCCAGATCGATTTCAGCTTCCTCAATAACTCCTACCAGGTTTACAGCGGAGGCGCACCATATTATAATCCGGGATTCAATATACTTACAAGGTTCGGAACAGTAGACCTGTTTGAGAATTACAGAGTGACAGGGGGCTTCAGGCTCGCTGGAAACTTTGACAGCAATGAGTATCTTTTCAGCGTAGAGAACCTGAAGGGAGTTTTCGATAAGCAGCTTATCTACCACAGTCAGGCTTTCTTCAGTTACAACGACACCTCTCTTTTCAAAACGCATTCAAATAACCTGTACCTGACATTCTCCAAACCGCTTACTCCTGTTCTTGCACTCAAGGGAACCGTATCATACAGGTACGACAAACATGTATTCCTTGCAACAGATGTTGCCACGCTCACTTACAAAACCATTTCACAACACTGGGCAAGCCTGAAGGGAGAAGCTATCTACGACAATACCCGGAAAAGAGCAATAAACATATATTACGGAGCCAGGGCAAAGATCTTCGGAGAATATTACAAGCAGCTTAACAGGGCTAAATCCGACATGTTTGTCGTTGGCGTCGACTTCAGAAAATATATAAAGATCCACAGGGAACTTATCTGGGCAAACAGGTTTGCAGCAAGTTCTTCATTCGGCCCCACAAAGCTTCTTTATTACCTCGGGGGAGTAGACAACTGGATGGGTTATCTTTTCAACAGCGCCCAGATGTTCGATCAGAGCACTCCGGTAACTCCAAACCAGAATTACAGCTTTCAGGCTCTTGCAACAAACATGAGAGGCTTCTCACAGAATGTCCGCAATGGAAATAACTTTGCACTGATTAACAGTGAATTACGATGGCCGATTGTAAGGTATCTTGTAGGTCATCCGCTGAGGTCCAATTTCCTGAACAGCCTGCAGGTTGTGGGTTTCGGCGATGTCGGATCGGCATGGACAGGAGTCTCGCCTTGGAAGAGTGACAATGGTTATGACAGGGAAGTAATCACAAATGGCCCGGTGCAGGTAACCCTCGATTCAAACCGTTCGCCGATTGTTGCAGGATTCGGATTCGGAGCCAGGGCTCAGCTAATGGGTTATTTTGTCAGGGCCGACTGGGCATGGGGAGTTGAAAACGGATATGTGCTTCCAAAAATATTCTATCTCTCTTTCAGTCTCGACTTCTGAAATGTCCTCCATAAAAGAAATAATCATTAAACGATCTGAAGAGCTTCATGGTGAAGTAATTAAATTCAGAAGGGATCTGCATAAACAACCTGAATTGTCATACAGGGAATTCCGGACAGCAGACTACATTCGTAACTGGCTCATAGCAAATAACATAAGCTTCAGGGATAACATTGCAGGCACAGGCATTATAGGTGTTCTTCATGGCAACGGTAAAGGATCAGGTGTAATTGCAGTAAGGGCTGAAATGGACGCCCTGCCTGTTACAGAGAAGAACAATACTGATTATTCCAGCCTTAATCCAGGCTTAATGCATGCCTGTGGGCATGATGCTCACATGGCAATATTAATGGGAAGTGCCATGCTTCTGAAATCTGTTTCCGAAGAATTTGGCGGCACCGTCCTGCTTGTTTTTCAACCCGGAGAGGAGAAGTCCCCCGGCGGTGCAAAAATGATGATTGAAGCCGGAGCCTTCAGCGAAATAAAGCCTGATATTATTATCGGCACACATAATCTGCCGGAACTTTCAGCCGGCAAGGCAGGTTTTAAACCTGGCAGATACCTTGCCTCCTGTGATGAAATATACTTAACTGTGAAAGGAACCGGCGGCCATGCTGCATTGCCGGGACTGACAACCGATCA
>ERZ795055.1239-NODE-1239-length-20997-cov-5.164072_pt1 | contig 20997 bp, 19 predicted proteins | sample MGYA00375139_ERZ795055 | MGnify/ENA primary metagenome ERZ795055 (study PRJEB30184, sample SAMN05720283) | anaerobic digester metagenome | isolation source: active sludge of municipal wastewater-treating anaerobic digesters | place: USA | collected 2015-01-23 ... | reverse complement strand
TCCTAATTCCATTAATTGGGCCTCATCAACCAACGACGGAGCATCCGTCATAAGGCAGCTGCCCTTCTGTGTCTTGGGAAACGCGATCGTGTCCCGGATCGAATCAAGGCCCGTCAAGATCGCTGTCATACGGTCAATTCCATACGCCACACCGGCGTGCGGCGGGGCTCCGTATTCAAAAGCCCTTAACAAAAATCCAAACCGTTTTTCCGCCTCTTGCGGATCAAGCCCGATAATATCAAAAATTTTCTTCTGAATATGCCGGTCATGAATACGGATCGATCCGCTCCCGATCTCATTCCCATTCAAGACCAGATCATACGAGCGGGACCGAACCTTGCCAAAATCGCCTTTCTCAAAAGCATCCATGTCATCTTTATTAAAAGAGGTGAACGGATGATGCTCGCTTTCCCAACGTTTGTCTTCCTCATTATATTTGAATAATGGAAAATCCACAACCCAAAGAAACGCAAATTCACTTTTATCTGTTTTGTCCTTTCGAACGTCCGGTTTGTCGCTTTTATAACGTTGCATTGCCTCCGCATGCGTCATCCGGGGAAAAGGCGTCTTTAAATCGATCCCCTTGACCTCCTTCAAAACCGCTTTAAACAACCTCTCTGTCAAAGCGAAAATGTCCTCTTCTTCAACAAAAGACATTTCCATATCAAGCTGGGTGAATTCCGGCTGGCGGTCGGCGCGCAGGTCCTCATCACGGAAGCACTTAACGATCTGATAATATTTATCCATGCCGGAGACCATCAGCATCTGCTTAAACAGCTGTGGCGATTGCGGCAGGGCGAAGAACGTTCCGGGATTTAAACGGCAGGGAACCAGAAAATCGCGCGCCCCTTCGGGCGTTGACTTGGTCAAGACCGGCGTTTCAATATTCAAGAATCCTTCCTCATCCAAAAAACGGTGTATGCTGGCGCACATCTTGTGACGGAATTTCAAAGCACTGGAGACCTTTTCACGCCTCAGGTCAAGATAACGATGGGCCAAACGCAACTCTTCTCCGACCTCAGTCTCGCTGTCTATTTCAAAGACCGGGACCTTGGACGTATTTAAAACCGTAAGGGCGCTGGCGCAAAGCTCGATCTCCCCGGTGGGTATCTCCGTGTTCACGTTCTTGGCGGAACGTCCCACAACCTCGCCTGTGACCTGAATAACATATTCCGGCCCCAATGTCTGAGCCACATCATGCGCCTCTTTAGAAACCGACGGAACGAACACGACCTGCGTGACCCCATAACGGTCCCGCACGTCAATAAAGATCAGCTTCCCATGATCGCGGCGGCGGTGGACCCATCCACACAGGGTCACGACTTGTTTTTCATGGCTCTTGCGCAATTCTCCGCATGTATGCGTTCTTAACATCCTAACTCCTTCTCTCAAAATATTGATCGAGGCCCAATATTATAAGTTAATTTTCTGATTTATTGCTTCGAATTTTAGAAACAATTTCTTCAAACGCTCCAAGCCGGAATTTTTCCTGAACTCCCTGTTTCATATCCTTAAGGGTGACCTCGCCGGCTTTCAGTTCTTCCTCTCCCAGGATCAGAACGAAACGGGCCTTGGCCTTATCCGCCTGGCGCATCTGGCTTTTCATAGATCCTGGACGAAGGTTCATGTCCGCTGAAACTCCCCTCGCCCGCAGATCCTGTAAAAGCTTAAATACTTTTAAAAGTCCTTCTTCCTGCAAACAGACAACAAAAGCATCCAGGCCAGCCTGAAGTTCAGCGCCTTCTTTGGCCGTGGCCAAAAGGATCCGTTCCATTCCCAACGCAAACCCCACAGCATCCGCGACCGGTCCACCCAATTGTTCCACCAGATTATTATACCGGCCTCCGGCCCCGACCGCGTCCTGACTGCCTAAACGCTGACAAGAAAACTCAAAAACCGTATGTGTGTAATAATCCAACCCGCGGACAAGCTTGGGGTCTTCAACATAGGTAATTTCCAGGGCGTCCAGGGCTTTTTTAACGGCTTCAAAATATTCTTTACTTTTTGGCGATAAATATTCGCAATTCCGCCAAAAATTTAACCCTTCAACGACCGATCGACACTCTTTATTCTTACAATCAAGGACCCGAAGCACATTGCGATCATAACGGTTTTGGCAATCCGGACATAAATTTCGTATCTTATCCTGCAAGCTGTCTTTTAAAATACCCGAGAAGGCACCTTTATCCTCTAACGTTCCTAATGTGTTTATTCGCAACACAAAGTCATTCAGCCCCAATTGCTTTAAAAGATTCGTTCCGAGCGCAATGACCTCAGCATCCAAGAACGGCGAAGCAGAATCAGGACCGATCGCCTCCACCCCGATCTGATGAAACTGGCGCAACCGCCCCTTTTGTGGCCGTTCCCCACGGAACATCGGCCCAATATAAAAAAGTTTCGAGAGTTTTTCTTTCTTATCTAAACGGTTTTGAATATAGCTGCGGACAATGGAAGCGGTCCCTTCCGGGCGCAAAGACAATGATGTGCTTTTATCGTTCTCTTGCGCCTCAGTTTGCGCGGCAAGATTCAGCATCTGTTTCTGGACAATATCAGAAGTCTGCCCAACTGAGCGGGCAAAAAGATCCGTCTCTTCAAAAAACGGCGTACGGATTTCCTGATATCCATAAACTCCAAACACTGTGCGCGCTTGAGACTCCATGGCCTGCCAAAGCAACGCTTCTTCAGGCAAAATATCAGCCGTTCCTCGCGGCAAAGAAATAAATTGATCCATATCCCCTCTTTTAATCTGAAAGGCGGAGGGTTTGCGTCCTCCGCCTTCTAGACTCTATAGACCATAACCATAAAATCCTTAACCTCATTACAAGCAAGACGTTATGGTTATTTTATTTTCTGTTTCATTTCAAGACCGGGCTTGAACACTACCACTTTACGCGGCGGGACAGGAACGCTGTCACCAGTTCGAGGATTGCGTCCAAATCGCGCTTTACGTTCTTTGATCTTAAAAACGCCAAAATTGCGCAATTCCACTTTTTCACTGCGGACTAAACTCTCAACGATCACGTCAAAAGTGGCTTGGACAATGGTCTTGACATCCACTTGCTTAATTCCGGTTGAATCCGTAATTTTAAGCACAATGTCTTTCTTGGTCATGAGATTCACCTCCCCTTGTCGTAAATATCGTATCAACAAGGGTTTACGGTGTCAAGCATTTTTTAAAAGAGCTTTTCTCGCAAATTTCGAGATTTTTTTCTAAATAAACGTCTATTCTTTATTCTACTTATAGTTATTCTACTATTAAGGCTCCATCACCCGGACCAGCGGGATACCATTATCCCCTGACGGAATATAAACCGTCGTGTGATTCGGATTTGTGGCCATTATCATCTGAGCCTGAATAGCTTCATGCTGTAAATAGGCCTGAGTCAAAGTCTTATTGATGATCTCTTGAGCCTTAGCGATCCCTTACGCTTCTATCACTCGACGCTCTGCCTCTTTGCGTTCTTTTTCCAGAACGAACTTCATTTGTTCAGCCTCCTGCTCTGCTTTCAATTTCATTTCAATAGCATGAGCGACCGTTGGCGGAAGCTGGATCTCGCGCAGTAAAACATTCTCCAAAACTATACCGCGGGCCTCCAAAAGTCCTTTCAAATCCTGAAAGATCCGTGAAGCCATTTCATCCCGGCCGGATGTATAAAGGGCTTTGGCCTCATAGTTGACCGTTACTCCCCGGCTTACAGAGCGAAATTGAGGAAGCAGAACAATATTGCGATAATGCTCCCCCACTGTCTTATAAATATCCGCAGCCTGATCCGCCTCAACTCGATAAAGGAGCGAAACATCCAGCTTAATGGTCAAACCTTCCTTAGACGGAACGACCATGACTTCTTTGACCTCTTCGGTCTTTGTGTTAAAAATGACCAGCTTGGCGAACGGGTTCACCAGGTTCAGGCCCGGTTTACGCTCGGTTTCTGAAACTTTACCAAAAAGATCCACGATCCCCACGGTACCAGCCGGCACGATACGGATAAAGCTGAAAATGATCAAAAAGGCCGCGGCCACAATAAAAACAGTGCCAATAACGTTGGTGCTCTTGTCATAATCCTTGTGCTGCATCCGTGTCGCCACTAAACCGATCCCCAAAACCAGGGCAATGATCCCAAAAATAAAATTACCATGCATAACAGCCTCCTTTTTTTCATTGCTCAAATTCTATAAAACAGTCTGTTGTGGCTCAATTATAAAATCAACTCCTTTTTAGAGCAGCTTTCACGTTATTAAGAAACCGTCAAAGCAAAATTGTCCTCGCCGACCATTTCTTTAATGTCATTCAAGAGCATTTCACTGGGATGCACATAAAGGTCCTTGCCGACCAGGATCTGGACGCTTTTATATTTTTGTGTGTCGAGCTGCAAATAGACCGGAACTTCCCCGGGAAAATGGAGCAGTTTCTTTTTAAAACGCGCCAATGCATCCTGGTCCATTCCGATCAGATTGACCCGAACGGCCTTGATCGTGTCATAGATCTCGGATATCGGCCGGATATCATCGCAGAGGATGTTCGCTGTCCCTTCCCGCAAGGCCACTTTTCCCATCACAATAACGACCTGACCAGCCTGGATCTTTTCAGAAACCTTTTGATAGACAGAAGGAAACACGACCGCTTCTGTCTGCCCATACATATCTTCGACCGTTAGGATCGCCATTCGCTCACCGGTCTTGCGGGTCGCCGTCAGCTTAATACCCATGATGATCGCGATCATTTTGGCGACCGTTCCGTCACCGAGTCTTACCAAGCTTTGGGTGGAACAGTTGGCGAATTTTTTGATCTCGAACTTATACTGCTCCAGAGGATGCCCTGAAATATAAAAACCCAGGACCTCCTTTTCATAGGCCAGCTTCTGGTTCGGCGGCCAGTCCGGAAGATCCGGCAGAGCACCAACATCATCCTTAAATCCGTTTTCCTGAACCCCCATATCAAACAAAGAGAGCTGGCCAGAAGCGCGTTCTTTTTGGCGGTTCCCGCCCCGGTCCAGGGCGTTATCGCAAACGGCCATTAACTGCGAGCGCTTGACACTAAAACAGTCCAGAGCCCCGCACTTGACCAAACTTTCCAAGACCTTACGGTTGACCAACCGCAAATCGACCCGCTCGCACAGATCGAAGATAGACTGAAAAAGCCCGCTTTCCTGGCGTTGAGCGACGATGGATTCGACTGCCAAGGTCCCGATATTTTTCACCGCCAAAAGCCCGAACCGTAAACGCTTATTGTCAGCAACGCTGAACTCCAGAAGGCTTTCATTGATGTTGGGGGGCAAAACAGCAATGCCCATATGTTCGCACTCTTTGACATACTCAACGACCTTCTCTGTGTTGTCCCGTTCGCAGGTTAAAAGGGCGCACATGAATTCGACCGGATAATTCGCTTTCATATACGCTGTCTGATAAGAGACAAGAGCGTAAGCTGCCGAATGGCTTTTGTTAAAACCATATCCTGAGAAATAATCGATCAAATCAAAAAGACGGTTGGCTTCCCCTTCCTCGATCTGACTGTGCTCCTTGCAGCCAGCCACGAAATCCTCCCTCATCTTGAGCATAACCTCGACCTTCTTTTTGCTCATGGCCCGCCTGAGATTATCGGCCTGCGCCATGGTAAATCCCGCCAAGATGCTGGCCGTCTGCATGACCTGTTCCTGATAAACGATCATGCCGAAGGTCTCTTTCAGGATCGTTTCCAATTTAGGATGAAGGTATTCAACGATCGCCTCTCCGCGCTTGCGTTTGATATAATCATCCAGCATACCGCTTCCCATCGGGCCTGGACGATAAAGCGCCAGGATCGAGATCAAGTCTTCAAATCGTGAGGGGTGGCTCTTGCGCAGAAGGTCCCGCATTCCGGAACTTTCCAGCTGAAAAATTCCGGCCGTGTGCGCCTCACAGAACAACTGGAACGTCTTAGGGTCCTCCAGAGAGATCTTTTCAATATCAATACTGATGCCACGGGTCTTCTTCACAAGATCGACGGCCTTGGAAATGACCGTTAAGGTCCTTAAACCCAAAAAATCCATCTTCAAAAGCCCCATCTGCGCGATCCCGTCCATGGTATAACCCGTGGTGATCTGCCCGTCGGATGTCTTATAAAGCGGCACATACTCGGTCAGAGGCTTGTCAGAGATCACGACCCCGGCGGCATGGATCGAAGCGTGACGGTTCAAACCCTCCAGGATCTGCGCCATATCAATGATGTCTTTCGCCGTCTTATCCTGTTGGCATAATTTGACAAGCTCCGGTTCCACATCCAACGCCTTTTCAATGGTCATTCCCAAATCCGGCGGAATGGTCTTGGCAATGCGGTCAACATCATCATAAGAGACCCCCATAACACGCCCAACGTCACGCACTGCCGCGCGCGCCTTCATTTTTCCGAATGTGATGATCTGGGCGACGTTCTTTTCCCCGTATTTTTGAGTCACGTATTCAATGACCTCAGGTCTCCTGTCGAAACAGAAATCAATATCAATATCCGGCATCCCGGCGCGATTGGGGTTCAAAAATCGCTCAAAGAGCAAACCGTAGCGCAACGGATCAAGGTCCGTGATCCCCAATAGATACGAAACAATACTTCCTGCCGCTGAACCGCGCCCGGGCCCTACCGGGATCCCATGACCTTTGGCGTAATGAACAAAATCCCAGACGATCAAAAAATAGGCGACAAAACCCATTTGTTTGATCCCCTCAAATTCATACTCAAGGCGGTTCACGACCTCTGGCGGCACGGAAGCGCCATAACGGGCCCGTAGACCATCCAGACATAATTCCCAGAGATGCTCTTCCTGTGTCTTTCCTCTCGGAGGGTCAAAACGCGGCAAGTGATATGTGTCAAAATCAAATTTGAGGTTGCATTGCTGGGCGATCTCGATCGTGTTGGACAACGCCTGCGGGATCCAGGAAAAGACCTGCTCCATTTCCTGAAACGATTTGAAATAAAACTGATCTGTCGCCATGCGCATACGGTTCTGATCGCTCAAGAACGCCTGGGTTTGAATACAAAGCAATGCGTCATGCGCCCTCCACTGCGACTGTTCAACGTAATGCACGTCATTACTCGCCACGACAGGGATCCTTAAGTCTTCGGAAATACGGACCAGCCCCTCATTTACCGCTTTTTGCTCGGCGATCCCGTGATCCATAAGCTCAAGATAAAAATTCCCTTTACCCAGGATCTGGGATAGGTCGTCCGCCTCTTTCAAGGCCTGCTCATAATTGCCGCAGGATAGCTGATAAGCAACCTCTCCTTTTAAGCACGCGGACGTGGCGATCAATCCCTTGGAATGACTGGCAAGAAGTTCTTTATCAATGCGCGGCTTGTAATAAAATCCTTCGAGATACCCTGCTGAGGAAAGCTGGACAAGGTTCTTATACCCTTCATAATCCTTGCATAACAGCACCAGATGGCCATTCCCACCAGGCTTCCCCCCTTTTTCCATCCGGCTGGTCTTTGCAACATAGGTCTCAATGCCGATGATCGGCTTGATGCCGAACTTCGAAACGGTCTGGTAAAATTCGACCGCTCCGAACATGTTGCCGTGGTCGGTCATCGCAACGGCCGGCATTTGCATATCAACCGCTTTTTGCGCAAGGTCCTTGATACGGCAGGCGCCGTCTAAAAGGCTGTATTCCGTGTGAACATGAAGGTGGACGAATTGATTTCTCATAATGAAGGGTACAACGTGGACCGTGAAAAAGAAAAGTCTTTTTGATCATTCAGACCATTCTTCCTCACTGTCCACAAAAATTTATTTATTCCCACTCGATCGTTGAGGGCGGCTTGGAGCTGATATCATAGACCACACGATTAACACCGCTGACCTCATTAATAATGCGGTTAGCCATTTTCCCCAAGAGCGGGTAAGGCAGCTCGACCCAATCAGCGGTCATCCCATCCTGGCTTGTGACGCAGCGAATTGCGATCACGTTTTCATAGGTCCGTTGATCACCCATGACCCCGACGGTCTTGACCGGCAAAAGGACTGCGAACGACTGCCAGACCTGTTCATAAAGGCCGGCCTTTTTGATCTCTTCCAGCACGCGCTCATCCGCCTGCCGCAGGATCTCCAGGCGTTCCTCGGTCACGTCACCCAGGATACGCACCGCCAGGCCTGGGCCGGGAAACGGCTGACGCTGCAGAACGCTATCCGGAAGACCCAAGTGCTTTCCGATCTTGCGCACCTCATCCTTGAACAACTCCCGCAAAGGCTCAAGCAACTCGAGCTTCATGTTCTTCGGCAATCCACCGACATTGTGATGGCTCTTGATCGTAGCTGACGGGCCGCCCAAAGGAGAGATCGACTCGATCACATCCGGGTATAATGTCCCCTGCGCCAGAAAATCAACATTCTTCAGTTTCTGAGCGGCTTCCTGAAAAACCTTAACAAATTCATCGCCGATGATCTTGCGTTTTTCTTCCGGATCAACTACATTCGACAGCCGCTTTAAAAATCTCTTGCTGGCGTCAACGACCGTCAAATTCATTTTAAAGGCGCCTTTGAACATCTTCTCAACATTGGCCGCTTCATTGTTTCGCAACAGCCCGTTGTCGACAAAGATACAATGCAGCTTACGGCCGATCGCTTTCTGGATCAAGACCGCCGCGACCGACGAATCCACTCCGCCGCTCAAACCCAGAACGACCTTTTTGTTACCGACCCGCTCCTTGATCTGTTTGATCGAACTATTGATGAAACGGTCCATGGTCCATCGAGGGAAACAATTGCAGATCTGAAAAACGAAATTATTGAGGATGTCCACCCCGTGCTGGGTATGAACGACTTCCGGATGAAACTGGACTCCAAAGATCTTCTTGCGCGGATGCCCGATCGCCGCGACCGGGGCATTCAGCGTATGCGCCAGCACATTGTAACCCTTCGGGAGCTGTGTCGTCATGTCCGAATGGCTCATCCAACAGGTAATGTTCGCCGGCAAGTTTAAGAACAGATCGCGGTTGCGGTCAACAAAAAGTTCGGAACGGCCGAATTCCCGTTCTTTGCTGCGCTGGATCTTTCCTCCGAAAAGGTGCACGATGGCCTGCAAACCATAGCAGATCCCTAAAACCGGAATACCCATCTCGAAAATTTCCGCCTTAGGAAGCGGCGCCCCTTCATCATAAACGCTTAAAGGCCCTCCTGAAAGGATCAAACCTTTCGGGTTTTCCTTGCAGATATCTTCCGCTGAGATATTGAACGGGACGATCTTGCAAAACACCTTGCTCTCACGGATGCGACGCGCGATAAGCTGAGTGTATTGCGAACCGAAATCCAAAATAAGGATCACATCTTTATACCTCTGTTTGGAAACACGGATCGACAATTTTGAACGCCCACGAGGGATCTTGATCGCCTTGGCTTCGCCTTTTTTAAGTTTACTGTGTTTTACAGATGCAGTCTTTTTGGTTGTTTTCTTAACCGTGGCTTTTTTAGCGGTGTTCTTGAGTTTTGGCATGATACCCACCTGTTTTTTAATTACCCTACGAGATTGACCCGATACAACGCCTATTTCCCCATCCCAACACGCTGCCCGACCTGGAACGCCTTTCCTTCTGTTTGAATCGAAGGGGCAATAATGATTTCCACGTCATGCATCTCCTTTATCGTTTGAGCCCCTAAGGCGCCCATTGATGCTTTTAACGCACCAACCAAATTTTGTGAACCGTCATCTACCCTGGCCGGACCTAATAGGATCTGCTCCAGAGTCCCTGTGGTTCCGACCCAGATCCTCGTTCCGCGAGGCAAATGAGAATGAGGCATGGCCATGCCCCAGTGATACCCGCGGCCTGGGGCCTCTTCAGCCCTGGCAAACGCAGAACCGACCATGCAGACATCAGCGCCGGCGGCGAACGCTTTGCAGATCTCGCCTCCGATGCGCATCCCGCCATCGGTGATGATCGGAACATATTTTCCTGTCTTTTTGTAAAAATGATCGCGTGCGGCAGCGGCGTCCACGGTGGAAGTGATCTGCGGCACTCCAATGCCCAACACCCCGCGGGTCGTGCAAGCAGCTCCGGGCCCAACCCCGATCAAGACCGCGCTGGCTCCCAGTTCCATGAGTTCCATGGTCATTTTATAAGTGACAACATTGCCAATAGCGACCGGGATCTTCAAAGAACGGCATAATTCGCCATAATCACAAACTTTATATTCGGTCGAGATATGTTTAGCGGACGAGACCTGCGACTGGACAAAAATACACGACGCCCCGGCCTCCTGGGCCAAGGCTCCAAAACGCTCTGCGGTCTGCGGAACACAGCCGACCACAGCCGGAACTCCGGCTTTTGTGATCTGCTCAATCCGCTTGGACACAAGCGATTCTTTGACAGGCAACTGATATAATTTTTGAAGTAATTCGGTGGCTTTTTCAGGAGAAGATTCGGCGATCTCATTCAGGACTTCACTGGGGTCATCATAGCGGGTCTGAACACCATCGAGATTTAAGACTGCGATCCCGCCCAATTTCCCCATCGCAATGGCAAAATTCACATCGACAACTCCATCCATTGAAGCTGCCACGATCGGAATGTTCAACTTTATCCCCGCAAATTCCCAGGATATCTGGACTTCATTGGGATTTACGGTCTGCATACCCGGAACAAGCGCCACTTCATCAAATCCATAGCAACGGCGTGCCCGGCGGTCAATTCCGATCCATTCTGCCATCTACACTCCTCCTGTTATAAACCCTTTTAAAATCAAAAAATTTATCCAAAAAATATAAATTTTTTGCAAATTTTTTAATTTTTTACCAAAAAATAGCAATATATAAAGATTTAATATATATAATTTATATAGAAAAGTCAAATAAAATAAACAGGCGGCAGAACAAAATGTTCTGCCGCCTGTTTGATCAAACCAAACCACCTTTTTCTGAACAAATTACATCATGCCACCCATACCACCCATGCCGCCTGGCATCTGAGGCATCGGAGCTTCTTTTTCAGGTATATCAGTGATCAATGTTTCAGTGGTCAATAACAACCCTGCAATACTGGCCGCGTTCTGAAGCGCCGTGCGGGTCACTTTTGCCGGATCAATAACACCACTTTCCAGCATGTCCACATAATCATCTTTGTTGATGTCATAACCGACATTGACTTTTTCTTTTTTCAACCGTTCCACAATGACCGAACCTTCCAACCCGGCGTTCCCAACAAGCTGACGGACCGGAGATTCCAATGCCCGGCGAACGATATCGACACCGGTCTTTTCATCCCCTTCGAGCTTCAGAGTGTCCAGCGCTTCGATGGCGCGTAACAAGGCCACGCCGCCTCCGGGAACGATTCCTTCTTCGATCGCTGCGCGTGTCGCGTGAAGAGCGTCCTCAACGCGGGCTTTCTTTTCTTTCATCTCGGTCTCTGTCGCCGCACCGATATTGATGATAGCAACCCCGCCGGAAAGTTTGGCCAAACGTTCCTGAAGTTTTTCCTTATCATAGGAAGAATCCGTCTTTTCGATCTGATTCTTGATCTGATTGATACGGCCCTTGATCGCATCCGTATCGCCTGCGCCTTCAACGATCGTGGTGTTCTCTTTATCGATCTTGACCTTCTTGGCGCGGCCGAGATCCTTGATGTCGATATTCTCAAGCTTGACCCCGAGATCTTCACTGATCGCACGGCCACCAGTAAGGACTGCAATATCCTCAAGCATGGCCTTGCGGCGATCACCGTAACCGGGAGCCTTAACGGCAGCGCAGACAAGCGTTTTTCTCATATTATTAACGACCAGCGTTGCCAAGGCTTCACCTTCAACATCTTCGCTGATGATCAAAAGAGGACGACCTGACTTGGCGACCTTCTCCAAAACAGGAAGGATGTCTTTAATATTGGTGATCTTCTTTTCATAAATAAGGATGAACGGATCTTCAAGCTCACATTCCATCTTCTCAAAATTGGTGGAAAAATACGGAGAAAGATATCCCTGATCGAACTGCATCCCCTCCACGATCTTCAGTTCCGTGTTGATCGTCTTGGATTCTTCAACCGTGATCGGAGCATCCGTTCCAACAGCCTCGAACGCCTCAGCGATCTTTTTACCGATCAGCGTGTCACTGTTAGCAGCGATGGTCGCCACCTGCTCAACTTCCTTGCTCTTTTTAAGATCCACTTTCTTGGAAAGCGTGCTGATCTTCTCGACGACCTTTTCCACGGCCTTGTCAATACCGCGCTTCAAAGACATCGGGTTGGCGCCAGCTGTGACGTTCTTTAAGCCCTCACGATAAATCGCCTCAGCCAGAACCGTAGCGGTCGTGGTTCCGTCACCGGCGTTATCAGACGTTTTCTCCGCGACCTCTTTGACCATCTGAGCGCCCATATTTTCAAATGGATCTTCAAGATCGATCTCTTTCGCGACCGAAACGCCGTCTTTCGTAACTGTCGGGGAACCAAATTTCTTATCCAGGACAACATTGCGGCCCTTAGGACCTAAGGTGACCTTAACCGCATTGGCGAGTTTTTCCACGCCGGCAAGGATCGAACGTCTTGCCTCATCACCAAATTGTAATTGTTTTGCCATTTCTTTCCTCCATTTTATAGATCATGTTCTCACATGAATACTTATTTGGTTTTAATGATCGCCAAAACATCATCCTCTTTCATGATCAAAACTTCTTCTCCGTCCTTCGTCGAAATCTCCGTGCCGCTGTATTTCCCATAAAGCACATGATCTCCAACTTTCAGTGTTAACGGCTGAATTGTTCCATTTTCCAAACGGCGGCCCTCACCAACCGCGACGACTTGTCCTTCCTGCGGCTTCTCTTTGGCCGTATCCGGCAGAACGATTCCGCCCTTGGTCACTTCCTCTGCCTCCAACGGCCTTACGATCACTCTGTCTGCTAGTGGTTTAATGTTCACGTTCCTACCTCCTGTTTTGAAAATGTTGAACGTTTTAAAAAGAAAATTTTGAATTAGCACTTGCTCTCTAAGAGTGCTAATTTTACAAATTTTGCCGATTTTGTCAAGAGGAAAAATTTTAGAAAACCATTTTCAGGAAGGATCCTAACGCCTGCTACTTGCAAACCCGATCCCTTTAAAAACCAAATCCTTGTCAATAATACACTTATGTTCCGGGATGTAGCTCTTCATCAACTCCGCGTATCCCCCGGTGACAACGATCACCGGATCAGCATGAACCTGTTTTTTAAGAAGCTTTATCAGGCCGTTGATCATCTCTCCGTAACCATAAAAAATGCCGCTTAAAATACTTTCATCCGTACTTTTACCGATCACACGTTTGGGCCGGGCTACCTTGACCTTGGGAAGAAGCGCGGTCTGGTTAAAAAGCGTTTCAACAGACAGACGGATCCCGGGAGCAATGATCCCGCCCAAATATTCTCCTTTAGAAGAAACCACGTCAAATGTGATCGCCGTTCCCAAATCCACCACCACGGACGGCGCCCCGTAAAGTTCCCATGCCGCATAAGCGCAGACCAAACGGTCCTGCCCGACCTGAGCTGGATCAGCATATTTATTGACCATGGGAACAGCCACGTCCTTACCGATCACCCGGACGGGAAAATGCAGCTCTGCGCCAGCCCGTTTAAACAACGCAAGAACGCGCGGGACCACGCTGCAGACCGTCGCTTCGTCAACTGAATATCCTTTGACCGTTTTATGAATGACCCGTTTTATCTTCCCGAAAAGGATCCCCTCTTTTGTTTTGGTCTCCAGAACATCCAGCGGGATGACTTTTGAACCGCTGATCACCGCACAGCGAACGGTTGTGTTTCCGATATCAATGGCCAGTTGCATCCAGAACCCCCTTCAATTCTTTAATACGGTCGCGCAAGGCCGCCGCCCTCTCAAAATCCAGATTGCGGGCAGCCAGCTCCATCTCTCGTTCCAACTCGGAAATATATTTAGAAAACTCATACCCCTCTTCGTCCTGTTCAACCGCGCCGCGCAATATTTCTTCCGGATCTTCCTCGTCCTGCAACTCCTCGATCCCCTGCTGAAAAGCCTTCTCAATGGTCCGCGGGGTGATGCCATGCTTTTTGTTGAACTCCAACTGGATCGCCCTGCGGCGCTCACATTCAAAAATTGCTTCGCGCATGGCAGAGCTTAAAGAATCCGCATACATAATGACCATTCCATGAATATTGCGGGCCGCTCTCCCTCCCACCTGAATTAGCGAGGTCTTTGAACGAAGAAAGCCCTGCTTATCCGCATCAAAAATAGCCACCAGCGTCACCTCCGGCAGGTCCAGCCCTTCACGCAAAAGGTTGACCCCGACCAGGACATCGAATGTTTTCAGCCGCAAGCCCTGCAAAATCTTCGTGCGGTCGATCGTCTTGATATCCGAATGGAGATATTTCACCCGCAGCCCCTTGTCCTCTAAAAATTGCGTCAAATCTTCCGACATGCGTTTTGTCAATGTGGTCACCAGCACCCGCTCATTACGCGCGGCGCGTTGTTGGCATTCGCGGATCAGGTCATCCACCTGCCCTTTGGTCGGACGCACCTCAATGGGCGGGTCCACAATACCCGTCGGGCGGACGATCTGTTCAGCGACATGCTGAGCGCTTCTTTTCAATTCATAGTCACCCGGCGTGGCGGAAACGAACACGCACTGTTTGGCCAGTTCCTCGAACTCCGGAAATTTCAGAGGGCGGTTATCCAAACAGGACGGCAGACGAAACCCGTGTTCAACAAGCGTTTCTTTTCTGGAGCGGTCCCCTTCATACATGCCGCGGATTTGCGGAACGGTCACATGAGATTCATCGATCAGGACCAAAAGATCCGGCGGAAAATAATCCAGAAGGCAGAACGGCTTCGCCCCTGGCGGACGCCCCGAAAGGGCCCGGGAATAATTCTCAATCCCGTGGCAATACCCCATTTCCTTGAGCATCTCCATGTCAAAACGCGTCCTGGAATTCAAGCGCTGCGCTTCCAAAAGCTTCCCCTGCCCATTCAGCTCTTTAAGACGCCGCTCGAGTTCTTCTTCGATCTCGATCAGTGCCTGTTCAACACGCGGCTGCGTCGTAATAAAATGCTTCGCCGGATAAACGGCCGTTTTATCAAGGATCGCAATGACATCCCCTGAAACAGGATCGATCTGGCTGATCGCGTCGATCTCATCCCCAAAAAATTCGATCCGCAACGCGTCCTGCCGGTAAGACGGAAAGATCTCCACCACATCTCCGCGCACACGGATCTTCCCCCTGCTGAACTCATAATCATTGCGCTCATATTGAATATCGATCAAAGCCCGTATCATCCGGTCCCGGTCCCATGCGCTTCCACGTTCAATAAAGACCAAGCAGGATTCATAATCCTGCGGCGATCCCAGATTATAAATACAGGAGACACTGGCCACGATCAGAACATCCCTCCGGGACATTAGCGACGTCGTTGCCGCCAGCCTTAAACGGTCCAAGCGGTCATTGATCGAAGCATCCTTTTCAATATACATATCCGTTTGAGGAATGTAGGCCTCAGGCTGATAATAATCATAATACGAAACAAAATATTCCACGGCATTGTGCGGGAAGAAATGCTTAAACTCGCTGTAAAGCTGGGCTGCCAGTGTTTTATTATGGGAGATCATCAGGGTCGGACGGTTGACCTGTTCGATCAGGTTCGCTAACGTAAAGGTCTTGCCGCTTCCCGTGACACCCAAAAGCGTCTGGGCGGGGACTCCAGACCTGGCCCCTTTTACCAGTTCCTCGACGGCCCTGGATTGGTCGACAACCGGCTGAAACGGACTAACGAGTTCAAAATGGTCCATGATCAAGATCCACGATCTGTCTAAGATCGGTTATTTTCAGATCATCAAAAATTCCGCTCGATCAGCTCAAAAAATCTCCTGGAAAAATTTTCATCACCATAACTGCGCTTTTTGGAAAAGAACAGTGTGCTGACCTTCATATAACGCAATTCCACTTCGGAGACCTCTCCATTGGAACGAATATAAACGTTCATGCGCGCATAACGCGTTCCGATAAAGAACGAGGTCTGACGGATCACGGAGATCATCAGGACCTCCTGTTGGACCCCCTGCCTCGGAGAGACTTCGTAAACTTCGGGCAAGACCTCATCTTCGACCTCCCACCCTAATTCAGCTAAAGCACGGCGCACCGCCTGGGACGTGCGTTCAAACCCGCCATAGAACTGCCTGACAGAAGGTTTTTTATCCTGCAAATAGCCGGGGATCTGGATGCTGGCGCACCCTACGCAAAAAACCGTCAAAAGCAGCGATAAAAGAATCGTTCGGCGCATGCTCACTCCTTTCGCCCCAACATTTTTTTTATATCTGAAGGCCATTCAGCCTCCACGACAATGTTCTTTCCAGTCTTTATGTCCGGCCATGACATTTGACAGCAGTGAAGGGCCAGCCGTTTAAAACGAACATCGAAATCTTTGCGGAACGCGTAGATCCGCTCGCCGAGGATCGGGTTTCCCATCCGGGCGAAATGGATCCGGATCTGATGGGTCCGGCCGGTTTGCGGCCTGGCCTCGATCAGCGTGAACCCATTGCAATATTTCAGGACCCGAAAACGCGTGACCGCCATCTTTCCGGAGCTCCTGCCGGCATACTGACGCTGATAGGTGTCCTGTATTTTTGAACGCAGCGTGCCTTCCCGCTCCTTGACCCGCCCTCTGACCAAAGCGATATATTTTTTGGAAACCTTATCTTCATGGAACAACGACATGATCCGCTGCTGGTTCTGTTTTCCCCAGGCATAAATGATGACGCCCGACGTCTCTTTGTCCAGCCGATGACAGGGATGAAGCCGCGTGGAACCTTCAGAAGCATACTGGTCGTTGACAATATCGGTCAGGGTCTTTTGATCCTGATGAGGGGCAGGCGTAACGATCAATCCGGATGGCTTATCAAAAACCGCGCAATGCTCGTCCTGATATAAAACCTTAATCTGTCGCATGAAGAACCCAACAGGTGATTGGCTTGGAGACACGCCGTTTACAGCTCAGAAGAAGATTCCTCCTCCTCATCCTGATAAACCTGTATCTCCAAAAGATTGCTGATATGATTTAATTTCCGCAAAATAAGCAAAGGGAAAAACACAACCAGCCACAACTGAACAGCAACGATCAATATTTGCTGAGCTGGTGTTAATGTCAAAACACTTTCCATGGGTAAACCCTCGATCATTCGTTCTCTTTTTGATCTTTTGCCATGCCCATTTGTATAAAATCCGAAATGGCGTCGGCATCTTTCTCATTGATGTCGTTGAAAAAGATCGCCACATAATATCCTTTTTGGTCCTTACCGACAGGTTCGGAACGCACAACGACCCCATCGCAAGCGACCTTCTTTGTCTGCAATCTTTTGCCTTTACGGACAGATAAGAGCAATTGGACCTTGAGTTTCGTCATCGGTTCAATATAATCTTCAACCCGGCAAAAAGCTCCCGCACGGCTCACGTTCTGGGTTTCAGTGACTGCGTCAAACTCGTCCCCACAGATCTTGACCGGGATATTTCCGCTTAGCCTTGGAAATTTTCGTCGCTCTTCAAAATTTCCCTTGGATTGAGTCATAAACACACCGCCTTCTTAAGGTCGCTGTTTATTCACTAACGCAATTATGACGCCGCCTGCTCCGCATCGCCGCCTTTTTTCTCGGCTGCTTTTTTACGCCAGCAATTCTCATTGCAATAATATCGGCCATTCCGATAAAAACGTTTTGCGCGCTTGACGTTCTTTCCGCAAGCCCCGCATTTTCTCATTTCTTCACTTAGTTGAACCGCCATACCGCTTCAAACTCCTTTCCAATTTACAAAAACTTAACCTTTTTTCACGAATTTACGAATCTCTGATAAAAAAAAGAGATTTTCTTCATTTTCATCAAATTGCAAACCCGCTTGATAAGAATCCGCATGAGGAACCTTTTGAACCCACGCCACCTTCCCTTGAATAGTCAAAAGCTGATTATTGCAACAGGAAAATTGGATGGAAACCAGGCTGCCAACCGGCAGAAATTCATCAGTCCGCAAACGAATCCCGCCAGCGCTCAGATCAAAGGTTAGGCTTGCCCCTAATAACTCCCCTTTACGCGTGGCCAACTGATAAGGTTCACGAAAAACAACACGTTTATAACGTCTTTGTTCCTGCACGTCCACTCCGCAGTTTGCGCCTTGAATCATTAGGGTGAATTATAGCACATTCTTATGGCTTAACAATGTTTTTTTGGGCGCAAGAACCATATTTTGCTTTGCCCAAAAGCCACAAAATGTTATAATCCAACCATGTATAATGATTTCTACGGCTTTAAAGAAAGTCCTTTTAACGTCACATCTGATCCGGAGTTCTTTTTCCCAAGCGCGAACCATGAAGAAGCGTTCTCACATCTGATCTTCGGGATCCGGCAGCGCAAAGGGATCTTGGCCATCACCGGAGAAATCGGCACCGGCAAAACCACCTTATGCCGAACCCTTCTGAACCGTCTGGACAAAAATATTAAATCCGCCCTGATCCTCAACCCCTATTTTTCGGAAATCCAGCTTTTGCAACTGATCGTCAAAGACTTAGGGATCGAGGGCAATTTCCGCAACAAACTCCAGCTGATCGAAGCCTTGAACCAATATTTGATCGACCAGGCGCTGGAAGGGAACACCGTCGTTGTTATTATTGATGAGGCCCAAAACCTCAAGATCAGGCAGCTCGAACAAATCCGCCTGTTATCGAACCTGGAAACAGAAAAAACAAAACTTCTGCAGATCATCCTCGTTGGACAACCGGAGCTGCTGGACAAACTCAGGCTCGATTCGTTACGCCAACTGAACCAGCGGATTTCCGTGCGCTATCACATCCTCCCTCTAAAAAAAGAGGAACTGCAACAGTATATCGACCATCGCATCCATATCGCCCGAAAAGATCCCAACAGCCACCCGGGAGTCCAATTTTCCAACGAAGCGGTTGACGCCATCTTTCATTTTTCACACGGCACGCCGCGCCTCATCAACATTTTATGCGACCGGGCCCTTTTGAACGGGTTTGTACAAGAGACCCGCCTTATTGACCAGCCTATGGTCTGCAAATGCGCCAAAGAAGCGATCAACGTTTAACTTGAGGAGTTTACGGATGAGCACGATCCATGATGCCTTAAAAAAGATCCAAAACAATAATCCTGATCCTGAGCCTTCCAAGCCCCAGATCAATCCTGTGACCGGACAGCCCGTAAAGCCAGCTCCAACAGCAGCGCAGTTTAAACCTCCACAAGCGAAAAGTTCAAAGACCCAAAAGACCATCTCAACGATTTTGGGCCAGCTCGTGTTCTTGACGGTCCTTATCGCAGCCTGCTTTATTGCAGCGAAATATTACGGACTGCTGGACCGTTTCCATATGCCGAAATTCAAAATCTCTTTTCCGACTTTTAAAAAAGCTGATCAGCCGAACTCCGCTTATCCCGTAAAAATGCCCAAAGATAAATCACAGCCTCTTCCTACAAGACTCTCCGATCTTCAGATCAGCGGGACCATCTCTTTGGACGGGCGGACTTTGGCACTGATCAACGGGAATATTTATGAGGCCGGCGACAAGGTCCTCAATGCTGAGATCGTTTCGATATCCAACGATAAGATCGTTTTTTCGGAAAACGGAATGGAACGGATCATTTACATCAAAAAGTAGATCCCAACAGGACTTTTGGGCGGGAGTCCCTTGTGTTTTGAAAAGCCGCTCCTGACGGACCGGCTCAACTTCAGCTGTTACCAGAATATTTTTCGATGGCGGATTGAATGATCTGAGGATCGATTCCTTCTCTCACCTTGACGCTTCCCAAGCCTGTCATAAGCACAAATCGGTTATTGCCTGATTTGAACTTCTTATCATGGCGCATGCGATTTAAGATTTCCGGCAGCCTCGGACCTTCGATCCTTTCGGGAAGACCGACACGGCTTAAAAGATGATTAAGACGGTTCACATCATCCTCTTTCGCCAGCCGCATCTGCAGAGAGATCTCCGCCACGATCCGCATCCCCAGGGCGATCGCCTCCCCGTGGTGATATTCCTGATAATCACAAGCCGCTTCAATGGCATGGCCGACCGTATGACCAAAATTCAGGATGACCCTTAAGCCCTTTTCCTCCCGTTCATCACGGCTGACAATATTGGATTTGATACGGCTGCATTGATAGACGATCTCCGTGAGGACTTTTTCATTGCATCCCAATAACGCCTCAACATTGGACTCAATAAAGAAAAAAACATTCTTATCACAGATCACACCATATTTGACAGCTTCCGCCAGACCGTTACGGATCTGGCGTTTGTCCAGCGTCAACAAGGTCGTGATATCACTGTAGACGACCTTGGGATGATAAAAAGCCCCCACCAGATTCTTTCCAAAAGGAAGGTCAACGGCCACTTTGCCGCCAATGGCAGAATCGATCTGCGCCAAAAACGTGGTCGGGACCTGAATATATGGAATCCCCCGACGATAAGCGGAGGCCACATATCCGGCCAGGTCCCCCACAACCCCTCCGCCAAACGCGACAATAAAAACATCCTTTCCGGCATGATGCTCAGCGATCTTGGCGATCAGCTCAAAGGCGACCACCGCGGATTTGCTTTCCTCCCCGCTGGGCACTTCCAAGACCTCCACTTCAAAACCCGCTTCTCTAAGACTGGAAAGAAGGGTATTGCCGTGGTGCTTACGCACGATCGGATTGGTCACGACCACAGCGTGAGTGCCGATCTTCAACTTCTGCAGGAAGCTTCCGATGTTTTTCAAATGTCCGCTCTTGATCTCAATAGGATATGTGATCGTTTCTCGACTGACGTCAACGCGAAGAGGAAGCATGCGCACGCCTTTCTTTTAAATAAGATTAATACCCATCCACCGCGCCAAGACCGCGGCGATCGCAATGATCACCTCAAACAGACCGACGTTCAAAAGGATCAGCACAATAATGATACCAAAACGTTCCCATTTTGCATAATGATAAGCCAACTGATTGGGCATCATTCCCATGATGATCTTCGAGCCATCCAGCGGTGGAATAGGCAACGCGTTAAAGATGGCCAGGACCAGA
>ERZ795055.1236-NODE-1236-length-21019-cov-4.427829_pt1 | contig 21019 bp, 15 predicted proteins | sample MGYA00375139_ERZ795055 | MGnify/ENA primary metagenome ERZ795055 (study PRJEB30184, sample SAMN05720283) | anaerobic digester metagenome | isolation source: active sludge of municipal wastewater-treating anaerobic digesters | place: USA | collected 2015-01-23 ... | reverse complement strand
GAATCGGCTATCGAACGGGTTAATGCAGCAGCTTCGTTTCGTCTTGGTCGGGATGCCTCTTCGCCACCTGAGCGCGAAGGCCAGTGATTGACAATGACATGAATTTTTTCACCTTGTAAATAACCACTTACCATCAATTGGTCGCGCGTTGGACTTCTGAAAAGTGGTGAGTTGATGCGATAAGATTTGCTGTTGGTTACAATAAATAATTTTGGATTGTAGAGCAAACCCACATCCACCCCACGAAAATCAGGACTGTCGTAGTGAACAATTTCGTAACCGCGATCGGCAATTGCTGGTTGTTTTACAAGATCTTCAAGTACCATGCGATTTTCAATTTCGCTGACTCCGATTAAAGCTGCTCCCACTGATGAATAATCCAGACCCAACTGCGAAATTGCATAGGACATGTTTTTTAATTTGGAATTGTATTTTATCGAATTCCACTTGATGGCACCGTTAGGCAGAAATTCCTCATCGTTATTCGCCTGATTTATAGTATCAAATAAATTTTCGAGATTATAAAACGCTACACAACTTAATTGAACGTTAATTTTTGCATCGCTTTTTACATCATTTGTTATTTTGTTTTTCGGAGTGCAAGACATTGCAACAAACATTACCATGAATGTAATTGCAGAAAACAGAATTTTTTGTTTCATAAAAAATTTTATTTAAAGTTTTTTTTATACGAACAACAAAAGTGAGAAAAAATTGTGAAACTAAAAAACCTTAATACAAAAATAACAGATTTTTAAATGAAAGTTTCAAAATTCGTTTATCAAAGAGTATTTTCTAAACCCGAATGCTACTTTTTACTTCTTTGTATTTGTTAAACCCAAAAAATGAATTCTACGAAACGAATATCTATTTTATTTCAAATAAAAGAAAATCAATTCAATACGATGTTAAAAAAAGAGTTATGATGATTTCATAGATTAATAAATAAAAATTTTCGGAAGAAAATGCAAAAGTTTGACAAAAAGATAGTAAATTGCAGGCCTTTTACCCTAAAAAAAAATGAGGATGAAAGAAGAGATATTAGAACAAATTATTAATAATCAGTTTATGAGAAAACTATCGTTGCTATTAATTACAACTGTCATTTCGCTGACAGGTTTATTTGCGCAAACTACACTAAAAGGTGTTGTTAGGTCGGCCGATACTGACAATCCTTTGCCGGGAGCAAAAATTACATTGTTACAACAAAACATTTCGACACAAACGAATGCTGAAGGAGAATTTGCTTTAATAAATATCGAATCAGGAAATGAGGAAATCAGTATTTCAAGAAGCGGTTACATAACTCAGATTAAACTTATCAATATTAAAGATAAAATCCTGACAAATCTGGGAATAATCGTTATGAAACCTGATGTGCAAACAGATGCAAAGCAGGAAGTAGTTTTACAATTAAGCGAATCGCAGTTTAGTTCCGACGAAAATGTAAGCCAAAATACCTCTGGAGCTTTGAATACAAAAGATGTTTATTCATCCCAAACGAGTTATTCGTTTAGTGCAATGCGTTTTCGTACCCGTGGCTACGAAAACAAGTACGAATCGACTTACATAAATGGTGTGCATTTTATTGATTCTGAGCGCGGTGGCTTTAATTATTCTTCGTTAGGCGGATTAAACAATGCGTTCCGAAACAAAGATGTGGCTTGGGGATTTACACCCAACTCGTATAATTATGGTAATTTGGGGAACAATACAAATATTACTGCCAAAGCCGGTTCTTATGCAACCGGTTCTCATGCCAATATGGCTTTTTCGAACCGATCGTATAGAGTTCGCGGACAATTTACACACGGAACCGGAATGCTCAACAACGGATGGGCTTTTGCAATATCAGGAGTGGTACGCTGGGCAACCGGCGACGGAATTTTGAAAAGCAATGTGGATGGTAATTTCTATAATTCAGGCGGGCTGTTTCTGTCGGCTGAGAAAAAAATTAATGACAAACACAGTATTTCGTTATCAGCTTTTGGAGCTCCTACACGTAGGGCAGGCCAATCGGCAATTACCAGCGAAGTTCATAATTTAGTGGGAGGATCTGTTTATTATAATCCTTACTGGGGCTATCAAAACGGACAAATTCGCAACTCAAGGATCGTGAATTCTTTTGACCCCACTGCCATTCTAGCTCACGAATGGAAAATAAGCGAAACACAAAATCTACGTACTGGTTTAGGTTTTCATCACAGCTGGTATAGCAATTCGGCTTTTTCGTACGATGGTTTAAATCCCGGACCTGACTATTACCGCAATATGCCAAGTTTTATTTCTGATGATGAAGTTGCCAAAAGCCAGTTGAAAAACCTTTGGGAAACGGATGAATATACCCAACAAACGAAATGGGATGAGATTTATCGTGCCAATAAAGTGAATAACGAAGATAATCCCAACGGTCAGGCCCGGTACATTTTGGAGCGTCGACACAATAATTTGATGGAATCGATTTTGAATTCGGTTTACACCAATCAGATCAATAAAAATTTAAAACTGTCGGCCGGTGTTGAAGCCCGTGCATCAAAAGGAATGCATTATGTTACCATTGACGATATGTTGGGCGCTAACAAATATATCGACAAAGATACCTATGCCGAACGTGATTTGGTAGGTGGAACATTACAGGATGCCGATCCACGTATTATCGAAAATGACATTAACGACCCTGAAAAAAATAAAACCACAGGCGATATTATTCGTTATAATTATGATATGAACGTGAGCACTGCCAATGTTTTTGCTCAGGTTGATTGGAAATATTCACAGTTTAATCTCTTTGCAGGAACAAAAGCAACATATACCCAGTTTTATCGTTTTGGACACATGGAAAACGGTCGTGCCTGGTATTTGCGCGAAAAAGAAGGTAAAGATGTAAATTCTTATGGAAAAAGTCAAACCTGGTTTTTTACCGATCCTTCAGTCAAAGCCGGTTTTTCCTATAATATTGATAACAGAAGCAACATTATTTTAAATGTTCTTGCCGAAACAAGAGCACCTTTGGTACAGGATGCATATGTGTCGGAACGTATAAAAGATGTGCTGGCTAAAAACTTAACCAGTGAAAAAATTCTCACCTACGATTTGAGTTATACATTTAATTACAAGGCAGTTCGCGGTCGTTTAACCGGTTTCCGTACGCATGTAAATGATGCAGTTGAAAAGCTTGGTTATTACGATGATGAATACAGAACATTTATTAATCACCTGTTAAGTGGAGTAGATAAAATTTATCAGGGTGTTGAGTTAGGAGTTTCAGTTCCACTTAATTCAATGTTTACCATTTCAGCAGCAGGTACTTATGCCGATTATCATTATACAAGTAATGCTACCGGAATTAAAAGTTACGAAAATGGAGCGGTTGATGATATTACTGAAACTGTATTAACAAAAGGCTTACACATTAATTCGGGTCCTCAATTGGCTGCAAACATGACACTCGATTTCTTTTATGATCTTTGGTTTGCCGACATTACGCTGAATTATTACGATAACAATTACCTCGATTTTGCTCCAAACCGATTCACCGAGAGTAATCAGCAAAATTTGAAAGCTTTTCCTGAACTTTACGAAAAAATAGGAAAACAGGAAAAACTTCCGGGCGGATTTATGCTCGATGCTTCAATTGGTAAGCTTATTTATTTAAAAAACAGAAAATCATTGAATTTCAATTTAAGTATGAGTAATATTTTGAATAATACCAATATGATTACCGGCGGTTATCAACAAGCCCGAATACCGATTAGCAGTGGAGCTATCAATCCCAAAGGTGCAGATTGGTTTCCGAACAAATATTATTATGCATGGGGATTAAATTTGTTTTTCCATGTTGGATATAAATTTTAATTATAAATTGAAGTATGAAAACTACATTTAAAATCGCGATAACAGCAGCTTTGACTTTTGCATTAGTAAGTTGCTCACAAGATAATTTTGAGCCCGAAACGGGTGTGACGAAGGGAACAAAAATTGAATCAACAATAACTATTGCTCAATTGAGAACCCAATACATGACATCGACTGAGTTTTTTACAGCCGATAGAATTACTTCCAGTAATCAACTTGTTATCAATGGAATAGTAACCAGCACCGACATTGAAGGTAACGTTTACAAATACATTGCCGTAAAAGAAGAAACACCCAATGGTAGATCTTTACGCGTATCGGTCGATGCTTCGGGAATATCTTCAATATATCCTATCGGTCAGCGTGTTTCGGTAATTCTAAACGATTTGTGCATTGGAAAATACGGTGACAGTCCACAATTAGGTATATATTATTCGCGTCCCAAAGATGGAAGAATTTCTCCCGGTGCAATTCCGATGCCCATTGCCCGTCAGAAAATTATACCTTACGGTGAGCCTGATCCTCAGGCTGTTGTTCCTGATACAATGACCATTGCTCAAATTCTTTCTGCGCCGCGTGATAACATGCATTATCGACTTGTATGTATTAAAAACGCATGGTTTACCGGAAAAGGTTTCGATTTTGGACAGCCTGCAACTATTGCCGATAAAGATAAAATATTTGCACCCGGTACAGGTGGAATTGGCTATCCTCAATCGAGAGAAATTCAGGATGGAACCGGAAGCACAGTTATTGCCACCAGCGAATTCGCCAAATTTGCACAACACCGCCTGCCTGCTGCAACTTACAAAGGAAATATTACCGTAATTGTAAGCTGGTATCGCGATAAATCATCGTCAGCCGGTAATTATCAGCTTACACTGCGTACTTTGGGCGACTTAGGCACGGGATTTGATGGTTATTTAAGTGCTGTAAAGTACACAAGACAATAAATTCAGTATTATTAAATATTTAAATATTAAGCTTTTATGAAAAAAACAAAATTTTTAGGATGGCTGCTGTTTGCATTTGCAATGAGTTTCGCAGCATGTACCAATGTTAAAGATCCGGATGATCCAACAGATGAAAATAAACTGCCTTTTTCCGAAACTTTTGATACAAGTTTAGGCAAATTTACAGCTCAAAGTGTTACAGGTGATCAGGTTTGGGCTTTTGATACCCATAAGTATGCCATGATTACCGGTTATGTGGCTACAGTGAACAACGCTAACGAAGACTGGCTCATTTCACCTGAAATAAGTTTGGTGGGCCAAACTGCGGCTAAACTATCATTCGATCATGTAGCCCGTTATTTTACGGATGTAAAAAACGAAGCAACTGTTTGGATCTCTGAAAACTATGTAGCTGGTTTACCTTCTACAGCTACCTGGACAAAACTTACAACAAAAACTTTCGTAAATGCAGCTGACTGGACTTTGGTTTCGTCTGGCGAAATAAGTCTGACACCTTATGCTGGAAAGAAAGTGAAAATTGCGTTCAAATACATTTCTACTTCCACCAAAGCCGGAACCTGGGAAATTAAAAACTTCAAAGTTGAAGCAGGTGAAGCAACTGTAGAACAAGAGCCACAATTAACTGGAGATGGAACTAAAACGAATCCTTATACAGTAGCCGATGTAAAATTATTAAACCCAACAAGCACCACCGAAGCAGTTAAAACCGGTGTTTGGACCAAAGGTTTTATTGTCGGATACTACAACAGTAATCCTAATCCGGCTATTGTTGAAGCAGTTGCACCATTTACTGATGATGTAAATATTATGTTAGCTGCAAGTGCTACCGAAACTGATAAAACCAAAATGTTGTCAATTCAGTTGCCCGCAGGTGCGGTTCGTACTGCTTTAGGACTTAAAACAACTCCCGCAAATTTCGGTAAAGAAATTTTAATTTATGGTGATCTTTTGATGTACAATACTTTTCCGGGTGTTAAAAACGGAAGTGCATACTGGTATGTTGCAACAAATACAGGCATTGAGCCACCTGCAGCAGGAGACTTTGGTGTTCCCGAAATGACGATTGCAGAGCTAAGAACCCAATGGACAGGTACCATGAAAACGATTACCGACAAAAAGAAAATTGTTGGTGTTGTAATTACTGATCTTGTAGGCGGTAACAGCGGTTCACTGAAAAACCTGACCATCGCATCTGCCGATAATTCAGCAGGTATCATGGTACGATTGTTAGAAAACAGTACCTATAGTTTGGGCGATAAAATAGAAATTGCACTTGATGGTTTGGAATTAAATCAATATGGTTTAGCAGTTCAGTTAAACAATGTTCCAACAATTAAAACACGCAGAATTGCTACAGATGTAGTTGTTACGCCTAAAGCGACTACGATAACGGATGTACGAGCCAATTATGCTACTTACGAATCGAGATTGGTAACAGTTTCAGGTACAGTAACTTCACCGAACGGTTTTTGGGGAAGTGCAAGTGCTAATCAGAACAATACTTTGACAAGTGGTACTGAAACCCTGGTACTTTATGTTGCAAAATATGCGACTTTTGTAACTCAGGCCATTCCTACCGGTGTGAAATCTGTAACGGGTATTGTTGGTCAATTCTCAACATCAACAGTAACTACTTATCAACTTATTGTGCGTAATATGTCTGATATCAAGTAATTATAAAAAGTATAATAACAGAAAACTCCCGTTTGAAGATTCAAACGGGAGTTTTTTATATTATAACATTCCAAACATCAAACCTTCATAGGAAGACGCAATACATTTCGTCTCTACATTAAATACTGTTCGCTGATCGATTTGTTTTCCTGAACCCGATAAATTGTATCAGCAAACATATCGGCAATACTAAGTATCCGAACTTTCGAACATTTACCGCAATCATACGGGATTGAATCTGTGAATGCAATTTCAGTCAAAGCTGAATTTAAAATTCTTTCGGATGCACTTCCTGACATTACTCCATGCGAAACTATTGCTCTAACGCTGTTTGCGCCTTTAGCCAGCATTAAATCAGCTGCTTTACAAAGTGTTCCCGCAGTATCAGCCATGTCGTCGGTAATAATTACATCTTTGCCCGTTACGTCACCAATGATAGTCATTTCACCTATAACATTTGCTTTCTCACGTGTTTTATAACAAACTACCATCGGAACTTCAAGATGTTTAGAGTACGATCCGGCACGTTTTGAACCTCCAACATCGGGCGATGCAATGACAAGATTTTTTAGATTCAACGATTTAATATAAGGTACAAAAATAGTTGAGCCGTAAAGATGATCAACCGGTACATTGAAAAAACCCTGAATCTGATCGGCATGTAAATCCATGGTAATGACGCGATCGACACCTGCTACACTTAGCATATCCGCAATCAATTTTGCTCCAATGGAAACACGGGGTTTGTCCTTTCTGTCCTGTCGTGCCCATCCAAAATACGGTATTACTGCTATTATTTTGTAGGCCGATGCACGTTTTGCAGCATCGATCATCAACAATAACTCCATTAAATTGTCCGAATTTGGAAATGTAGATTGAATCAAGTAAATGTATTGTCCACGAATGGATTCCTCGTAAGAAACCGAAAATTCACCATCGGAGAAATGCTCAATTTTCATGTTTCCCAGGGGACATCCTAAACTTTTACAAATTTTTTCTGCTAAATAACGACTATTTGTTCCGGAAAAAACCTTGAAGTGATTAGAAAATGCTGTCATGGATTAAATCTGTTTTTTTTTAGTTACAGAAATTTTTTGCAAAAGTACGGAAATATATTTAAAAAAATATCAGTTCTTTCAGATTTAAAAAAGTAAAACAAATTTAATGGAAATGTATTAATGATATCAAAATGTTATGTAAGTAAATGAAAATAAGATATTTAATAAAATTTTTAATTTGTAAAATACTTATATTCCGATAGCAATAAACATTATTTTATCGTACAGTAACATTCAGATTTAAAGCTTTGTAACCTGCAACATTTTGGTGAAAATTTTTTTTTGTAGTTTCGTATTTTCACGACCAAAATAATATCAATATAAAATCAGATGGTACGTTCTATCCTGTTTTTTTTACATGATCTACAATATCCGTCTTGTCAATTAAGTCCCGAGCAGGTTACTATATTTGTTTATAAAAATGCTTACTCCTGAAATTTTATATCAGCGGGTATCACAAATTTTTCAGCCGGCACATCAGCATTTTCAGTTATTTTTGTTGCCTCAAGTAACATTTTCATTCCTCCCAAATCTACATCTGTTTTAAGTGGAATACCTTTCCAAACTAAATAACTTCCTTTCATACGGAGTTTTTCGTTATTAATGCTGAATTTGGTGCAATTTTTATCTAAAAACTTTTCCGATCCTATTTTTTCAATTTTCATTTCCTTTTGAATTTCTTCAGTCAGATTCTCGAAATCAATATTGTCGTTTCTACCTGTCAGACTGGTTTTAGTTCCGGTTTTTTTATCCGGATCGTAGTTATACGAAAATCCATCTTTCATTACAGTAATGGTGTGAACTTTAAAACCCATTACTTCCATGGCAACATCCTGATTTTCCTTTGCCCCGTAATCGTCAAAGCACATGGTTTGAGTAGCTTCCATGCCCATTACCTGGGTTTTATATTCCACCAAACCCGATTTTATAGCATATTTACCTTTCCCGATTTTTAAACCTGTTTCCGTTTGTCCGCTTTCCGACGAAGGTTTGCTATTGCAGGAAAGCATGAGTATTGCAATTATTCCAAAAAAATATATTTTTCTCATATTATTTAAATTATTAGAATTTATAATTTTGAAAAGTAGTGACGTAATTGGTGTTAAAATCGTAAAAATATTGCCCCGAAAATTGCTCCCAAAACGGCATAAACAACAATTACTGCAATAATACTTACCACAAAATAGCTCGTTTTTTTATCGTCGGTGCATTTCATTAATGGTTGTAATCCGATGTATAAAAGGTACAAACCGTATAAACCTGCTATTGTAACTAAAATTGAAAGCGATGGGATAATGAATAAAATACCGGCCACCAACATAGGTGTGTACGAGTAAGTTACCAATTTAAATGCTTGATTGAAATTTTTCTGAGCTCCAAAATTAGTTGCCAGATAATCAATTACATAAGCAGTAAGAAAAGCGCCTAGTATGGTGCTAATCAAACTGGTTAATGACTGTCTGATTCCAAAGCCAAATGAACCAATGTGCATGCCCATTACATTTTGACCTATTAATCCAAAGCCAATAAACGAAGCGATGGCAGGTATTAGCGCTAAAGGCAGGAGATAGGTAAGCGTAAGTGTTTTAGAATCAGTTTGTTCCGGTTCGATAATTTCCCACTCAGTTTTCGGATTGAGTAGCATGTTTTTGATACGATCAATTAGTTTCATTTTCAATTTAATTTAAAGTTAATATTAATAATTGAGAAAAGTTAGAATTTTGAAAGCATTAATAATGAATGTTTTATAATTTTATAAATTCAACTCTTCGGTTCAATGCTTTATTTGCAGGAGTGTTGTTTGGAGCTACCGTTTGGCTTTCGCCCATGCCATCCGATTCGAGCCTGGAGGCATCGATGCCAAATGTTTTTACAAGTTCATTTTTAACCGAAGCGCCTCGCCGTTTCGATAGATCCAGATTTGAAACATCGCTGCCATCGCTGTCGGTATGACCTACAATTTTTACTCTAACATTCGGATTTTCTTTCAGTACATCAGCGATGCCTTTCAGTGTGCCATACGATTCGGCTTTTACCACATCTTTATTTACATCGAAATAAATACCGTAACTAACGAGTTTTCCTTCGGTCAGGAGTTTGCTCCGCATGTCGGGCAGCCCGGTTGCAATTCTGAAATTGGTAAACATGACTGTTCCTCTGTCGAATCTGACCATATTGAATTTATAGTTTTTCGACATGGCTTTGGGTAAATCAAAAACTTTGGTTTCGTCAACATAAAGACGTATACGTTCTTTTTGTACCCAAATTGATATCTTGTATTTTTTATCGGCTAATAACCTGATTTTATCTGTATTCCCACTGAGTTCGGGAGTGCCATCGCGGTAATACGAATGATAATAAGTAGTATAAGCAAAATCGAAACGGATGGCAGCATCTCCGGGGCGGGCTAAACCATAGTCAATATCTTTGGGTTTAGAGGTGCTAAGAACATTAAATGACCAGGCGACATTATTTCCGTTATCCTGATTTTTTTGTGGAACTACATCAAATTCAATGGTGTAATTTTCGGGTAGAGTAATGGGTTGATCTAAAACTGTAGCTCCGTCACCATTCGTGATATTGAACCAGCGGCCATCGAAGAGGTTGTTTGTAACCACTTCTCCAGATCCTGTAGTGTTCCATAAAACCGGGAAATCACCTATATTTCCATCAGTAAAATCGTCATAGAAAATTACCTTTTCACCCGGAACAAAATCGAATTTTGAATAAGTTTGAAATGAAGTTTTTTCCCCTGAAACATTGTCTTGGTTTGTTTCATTTGATGTTTGGGAGTTGTTTCCAGACTGATTTTGATTGGAATTTGTGGTTGGTGCAGACTTATTCTTGTCTTTTCCTGTAATTTTTTTCTCAACGGAATCTAATTGTTGATTTATGGCCTTGTCTATCCGATTCGAAACACGATTGTCGACTGCCCTTTTTACGCGGTTCAATACATTAAATTGAGAACTAGCTGAAATTGAATACATTAATAGACCCGAAAGTAATATTAATGTGGAAGTTTTGGTTTTCATATTGGTAACTTTTTCAGTGAATATATTAATTAAGATGATCTTACAATATTTATAGCTCACATTGTTAATCCAGAACATAATGATCACATTATGAGTTAGATTACGAAAAGTACAACACAATTCAACAGGTATTTCAACGAAAGGAATTATTAATGCAAATATAGAAGTAACTTTTTGAATTATTCACTATTTTAGCTAAATATTTATATTAAAACTTAAAAATATTTATTTGTAAAATAATGTTCCGCAAACGTTTGAGGTCTTTTTTCGCAATTTAATAATGACATAAATTATTTATTGAAATGATATGATGTACTTTTGAAATAAAATATAAAAGTTAATCTTTTTTACTATAAAAACACAGGCTCTTATGAAAATTCTATTCAAAATATCATATTATACAGTTTGGGGACAGCAAATTTTGGTTACAGGTAATATTCCTGAACTTGGAAATGGTGATTTGTCAAAAGCGCTGCCTTTGAATTTTCGCAACCAGGAAGATTGGGTAGGTGAAATTGATGTTAATTTACAGGCTTCTGTCACCCCGACTTATAAATATGTTTTATATACAGAACAGACCGGTCAATATTTTGAAGAATGGAATGACAATAGAACGATAATTGCCGATCCGTCTAAAACAGACTATTTTTTCTGTTATGACAATTGGAATTCGCCAGCAGCCGTCGAAAATACATTTCTGACTGCTCCTTTTCAGAATGTTTTGCTTCGCGAACAACATGAAAATGAAGAAGTTAAAACTATTGTAAAATATTCGCATGTTTTTCGGATAAAAGCCCCGTTAATCAATAAAAATCAGGTGGTTTGCATCATTGGCGATTGTAAAGAGCTCGGAAACTGGTCAACAATAAATCCCCGACTTTTGCATTTTTGCGCCGATGGTTTTTGGCAAACTGAGCTCGATTTAAGTAAAATTCAAGGCGATGCGCATTATAAATACGGTTTATACGATTTAACCGAAAAGATTTTCAATAATTTTGAGGATGGCCCGGATCGAATTGCACCGGTTGTAAATTCCAAAAAAACAATTATAAAATTAACCGATGGATTTATTCGGATTTCTTCACAAACATGGCGTGGAGCAGGTGTGGGTTTGCCGGTTTTCAGTATTCGTACCCGGAAAAGTTTCGGAGTAGGCGATTTTGGCGATTTGAAGTTGTTTATCGACTGGGCGCAACGTGTAGGGCTCAAACTTATTCAGGTTTTACCATTGAACGATACGATTGGAACTCATACCGATGCCGATGTCTTGCCTTATGCAGCCATTTCTGCTTTTGCCCTGAATCCTTTATTTCTGAATCTTCCGGCCATCGGAAAACTACCTGCTGATAATCCATTGCAAAAAGTATATGAAACAAAGCAGGCCGAACTCAATGACCTTGAGTTGATTGCGTTTTTGGATGTAATAAATTTTAAGCTCGAATATGCGAAGGAATTATACCTAATGCAGAAGGATGATTTTTTAAATAACAAAGATTTTTACAGGTTTTTTGAAAAAAATAAATTTTGGTTAGTGCCTTATGCAGCCTATTGTCTGTTGCGCGACCGGAATAAAACTTCTGATTATCGTCAGTGGAAAGATTTTGATAAATATGATGCAACTAAAATTGCCGAATTTACTGCACCTCAACAAACGCATTACGACGAAATAGCTTTAAACTACTTCATTCAGTATCATTTACATGTGCAGTTGTCAAAAGCTGCCGATTATGCTCATCAATGTGGTGTAGTTTTGAAAGGTGATATCCCAATTGGAGTAAACCGTAATAGCGTGGATACCTGGGTTTCGCCGGAGCTTTTTCACATGCATATGCAAGCCGGCGCTCCACCTGATATGTTTGCCGTAAAGGGTCAGAACTGGGAATTGCCTACTTATAACTGGGATGCGATTAAACGTTCCGGCTTCGATTGGTGGAAAAAACGTTTCGCTCAAATGTCGAATTATTTCGATACATTCCGCATCGATCATATCCTCGGATTTTTCCGCATCTGGGAAATTCCCACAAATCATGTTGAGGGCATCATGGGACACCTTAATCCTTCAACACCGATTCATATAAATGAATTTTCCGAAAAAGGACTTTGGTTCGATTATAATCGGTATTGTAAACCTTATATAACGGATACCATTTTATGGGATTTCTTTGGAGATGAGGCTTCTTATGTAAAAACAAACTGCCTGCAAATTGAAGATGGTTGGGTTTTGCGATTAAAAACGCCTTATCAAAACCAGGCCTCCATCGAAAAAATGTTTGAAGAAGGTAAAATATCTGAAAAAGTTAAATGGGGTTTGTTCGATTTAATTTCGAATGTGCTTTTATTTGAAGTAGAAGGCTCGAACGGATCATTGTTTTATCCGCGTTATGGTTTTGAAAGTTTACGAACTTTCCGCGATCTCGACGATTACACAAAGAATAAATTGCGCGAATTGTATGTCGATTATTTCTATCGCCGTCAGGATGCACATTGGTATCAGTCGGGCATGGAAAAACTTCCGGCACTGAAACGAGCAACTAACATGCTTATTTGTGGTGAAGATTTGGGCATGATGACGCATTGTGTAACAACGGTAATGAACGAATTGGGCATCTTAAGTCTCGAAGTACAGCGTGCTCCGAAGTCAGATAAACTGGAGTTCTTTCATCCGGCAGATGCTCCGTATTTATCAGTCGTAACTCCTTCAACTCACGATATGAGCACGATACGCGGCTGGTGGGAAGAAGATCGTGATGTAACGCAGCGTTTTTACAATTCGCAGTTAGGACATTGGGGCGAAGCACCGTGGTTTTGCGATTGGTGGATTTGCCGCGACATTCTATTGCAACATTTGTATTCGCCGGCCATGTGGGCAATTTTCCAAATGCAGGATTTATTGAGTATTTCAGAGTCGGTTCGACGCGAAAATCCTCACGAAGAGCGCATTAACGTGCCTTCAAATTCAAAATTCAGTTGGCGTTTCAGGTTACATTTTAATATGGAAGACTTGCTAAAAAATGATGATTTTAACAATGAATTGAAAAATTACATCATTCAGTCCGGACGATAAAAAACCAATTATTCTGATAAAAACAGCATTTACTTTTCGATAAGTATTATGCTGTTTTTTGTTTAAATATTTAGTTGATTAAAAATGCAAATAAACATACATTTTGTAAGGAAAAATACCGGAATTCTTAACTACTTATAAATAATTGAATTTCAATAATATAAATTTGCAGAGTCATTAACTTTTTGAGTCTTTGCCTTCAAAAATCTATCAAAGAATACGTCCAATAATATTATGTTAATAATTAATTTAAAATTTGAAGTTATTATCAACAAATATTTTCAACTATTTCAGATATATTTTGTTACTTTGTAAAAAAATAAAAAATTTATGGAAAAGAAACTTCGTCGGTCAAAGAACCAAATGATTTCGGGTGTATGTGCAGGAATTGCAGAGTATTTTAATATGGATCCAACAATAGTTCGGGTTGCTTATGTGTTGCTTTCTGTTCTATCTGCCGGATTTCCGGGAATAATTGTTTATCTTATTTTGATGTTAGTAATGCCGGTTGAAAATTAATTGTAAGTAGTTTTTGTGACCTGTTATCATTTTAGTAAGCTTTTTTTTTATTTTAGATAATGCAGAAATTCAATGGTTTACAAAAAAAATGATAACTCAAATATTAATCAATGGCATTTAAATTAACCTCAACTTATCGTCCTACGGGTGATCAACCTGAAGCAATCAGGCAACTTGTAGATGGACTGAATCTGGATATTCCTTTTCAGACCTTGTTGGGCGTTACAGGTTCAGGAAAAACATTTACCATTGCCAATGTCATTAACGAAGTTCAACGGCCAACCCTGGTATTAAGCCATAATAAAACCCTTGCTGCACAACTTTATAGCGAATTCAAATCTTTTTTTCCCGACAATGCCGTTGAGTATTTCGTATCCTATTACGATTATTATCAACCCGAAGCTTATTTGCCCGTTTCGGATGTTTATATAGAAAAAGATTTATCCATTAATCAGGAAATTGAAAAATTGCGACTTTCTGCCACTTCTTCTTTATTGTCGGGTAGGAGGGATGTAATAGTAATTTCTTCTGTTTCATGTCTTTATGGTATTGGTAATCCCGAAGATTTTACGAGTAATTTAATTGAAATATATCGAGGTCAGAAATTAGTCCGGAATGTATTTTTGCGCAGTTTAGTTGATAGTTTATACTCCCGCAATGAAATTGAATTGAATCGTGGAAACTTTCGGGTAAAAGGTGATACTGTTGATATTTTCCCGGCTTATACCGATTTTTTGCTGCGGGTAGTTTTCTGGGGCGACGAAATAGATGAAATTCTCACCATCGAACCGGTTAATTTTCATGTCATTGAAAAATTCGATGCTTATAAAATATATCCTGCCAGCATTTTTGTAACTACCAAAGAGCGAATTGCCTCTGCGATTGGAATTATAGAGTCTGACCGCGATTTGCAGGCTGAATATTTCCGTTCGGTGGGTAAGGATTACGAGGCCAAACGTATTTACGAGCGGGTAAGTTACGACCTGGAAATGATTAAAGAGCTTGGCTATTGTTCCGGAATCGAAAATTATTCGCGATATTTTGATGGGCGTCTACCCGGAACTCGTCCATTTTGCCTGCTCGATTATTTTCCTCAGGATTATTTAATGGTAATTGACGAAAGTCATGTAACTATTCCACAAATTCGTGCCATGTATGGTGGTGATGCTGCCCGCAAGCTTAATCTGGTAGAATATGGCTTTCGTCTGCCTGCAGCGAAGGATAACCGACCGCTTCAGTTCGACGAGTTTGAAAAACTTACCCCTCAAACAATTTATGTTAGCGCTACACCAGCCGATTACGAATTAGCCAAAAGCGAAGGAATTGTGATTGATCAGCTAATTCGACCAACAGGATTGCTCGATCCTATCATCGATGTGCGTCCGAGTTTGAATCAGATTGATGATTTGTTGGAAGAAATAACGCTGCGGACAGAAAAAGAAGAAAGAACATTGGTTACAACTTTAACCAAAAGAATGGCTGAGGAACTTACCGACTATCTTGCAAAATTAGGTGTAAGGTGCAATTATATTCATTCAGATGTTACAACACTTGACCGGGTTCAGATTATGGAAGATCTGCGTAGAGGCGTTTACGATGTGTTAGTGGGAGTTAATCTGCTCCGCGAAGGGTTGGATTTGCCCGAAGTGTCGTTAGTTGCCATTCTTGATGCCGACAAGGAAGGATTTTTGCGATCACACAGGTCACTTACCCAAACGGCGGGTCGTGCTGCCCGAAACCTGAATGGAAGAGTAATTATGTATGCCGACAGAATCACCGACAGCATGGAAAAAACCATAAGCGAAACCAATCGGCGCCGCGAAAAACAGTTAGCATATAATATTGAACACGATATTACGCCACAAGCTATTATAAAAGGGGAACGAAATTCGTTTAGTAAAGCTGAGCCCAATGCTTATATTGAACCGGAACTTTCACAGGGCATTGCAGCCGATCCTGTTGTGCAATATATGTCGAAACCGGCACTCGAAAAAGCCATTGCAAAAACAAAAAAGGCGATGCAAGAGGCGGCAAAAAAATTAGATTTTCTTGAAGCAGCACAATTTCGGGATGAATTGCTAAAATTAGAAGACTTACTTAAACAAAAATGAATTTAGTTTGTTTCATCCAATAGGAACATTTAAAACATCATTTTTTCATAAAAAAACGGTTTAGATGAAGAAAAATATCATTTTTTAGTAAGAAATGCAAAAAAACACTATCAAAAATTTTTTTATTAAAAAAAGTATTTCTATTTTTGCGAAATATATAATTGATTAAACAATACATTATTATAATTTACTAACAAAAAAAACATAACTTATGAAACAAATTTTATTTTCTTTATTATGCGTATTAGTACCATTATTTGCAATGGCACAGGCTCCGGATTATTCTAAAGCCAAAGATTATTCGCATTGGTCAATTGTTGGCGGTGTGGGTGCAAATGTATTTGATGGTGATGTTACTCAAACCGTTGATGCAGATGGAATCCCAAACTTAGCAAATACTAATTTTGCATTTGGATTAGGTATAGAATATGCCTTTTCTCCAATTTGGGGTGCTTCTTTGGAATATTACAATTTGCCTTTTTCGGGTAATTTAAGTGATGGAAAATGGAGTTTCCTTGCAAATTCTTACGCTTTCAAAACAAAAGCACACACTATTGATTTGAATGCTACTATTAATTTTACGAAATTCATTTTTCCACAATTAGTAACTAAATGGCATGTAAACGGATCTTTAGGATTTGGACCAACATTTTATAAATATGGTACCACCATGCGCGAATTTGACAATACAACTAAAAAGATTGTTGGATTTCTTACAAGTGCACAATATGATGCCGTTAGTTTAACAAAAGTATACGATAGGAATCCTACCGCAATGACAATTCCTTTAAGTATATCAACCGAGTATAATTTTACAAAATCATTTGCACTGGGAGCTAAATTCCAATGGCGCATGTTTAATAAAGATGATTTTGAAGGATTTAATTTTATCGATGAAGTAAACGGAATTAATCCAAAAAATGCTCTTGAAGCAAATGTTTCAAGAAAACCTTGGAGAGGTGTTACAAACGATATGGCCGAAGTTGCAACTATTTATTTGCGTTATAAAATAAATGCTGTTAATAAAGATCATTTAAGAAACATTTCTTTGAAAGATTATACAGCTAATGATGATTTGATTAAACTTCAGGGTGAAGTAGATGGTTTGAAAGGTAAATTAAATGATGTTGATGGTAAAGTGAATAACTTGGTACCAAGAGTTGAAAAACTTGAAAAAACATTATCAAATGATGGTCCTGACAGTGATGGTGATGGAGTTCCAGATCACAGAGATTTAGAGCCAAACACACCTCCTAATACACCTGTAGATTTCTGGGGTAGAACTATCAAATTATTACAAGCTCCACAAGCAGGAGTAGATGTTGATGATATGCCAGCTGTATTCTTTGATTTTGATAGAACAGAACTTGATGCAACAGCATTAGAAGCAATTAAAAAAGTTTCTGCAAAAATGAAAGCTGATCCAAGTTTAATGGTAGAAGTTAGAGGTTTCTGCGATTACATGGGTAATGTACCTTACAATGAAGCGTTAAGTCAACGTCGTGCTGATAAAGTTAAAAATCAGATGATTAAAGAATGGGGTATTGATGGAAACCGTATCATTGCCAATGGTAAAGGTAGAATTATTGAACCACAGACTAAGTTCAGACCAAACCGTAGATGTGATTTCTTCTTCAGCAAATAAATTGAAATAAGAAGATATAAATAATAAAAAAAGCTGTTCAATTTTGAATAGCTTTTTTTAATTTAAATTGAATATGATTATCCGCGTAATGTCCAAATTAATGTATTTCGAGTTGGGTCTCGCGCCTACCTGCTGTAGGCGCAAGACCCACTTCAGCTCACTTTAATCCAGCGGATAAAAACAGTAGGTTGTTTTGTGGATCATCAAAAAAAATACGAACCGGAAATTTTCCGTTTCGTATTTTTTTTGAAATCATGAATGCTGGTTTAAATATTCGCCAGTCTTTTAATGTCATTAATGATAGCTTTAGCAAAATTTTCAGCATTTTCAGGAGTATCAGCTTCTGAGTAAATCCGAATTATTGCTTCTGTATTCGATTTACGTAAATGAACCCAACCGGTTGGAAAGTCAATTTTAACTCCGTCAATATCATTTACTTCATACATGGAATAACTTTGTTTAATCGATTGAAGTATTTCATCCACATTAATGGCGGGTGTGAGTTCAATTTTATTTTTTGAAATAAAATATTGTGGATATGATTTTCGGATTTCGGATACTTTACCCCCGTTTTTGGCCATTAGGGTCAAAAATAATGCGATTCCAACTAAGGCATCGCGTCCATAATGGCTTTCAGGATAAATCACTCCACCATTTCCTTCACCGCCAATCACTGCATTAGTAGCTTTCATGGTTGTTACAACATTTACTTCGCCTACAGCAGCAGCTGAATACAGGCTGTTGTATTTGTTGGTTACATCGCGCAATGCACGGGTAGAACTTAAATTCGAAACTGTGTTTCCCGGCGTATTTTGCAGAACGTAGTCGGCAATTGATACAAGTGTGTATTCTTCACCAAACATGCTACCATCTTCACAAATAATAGCTAAACGATCAACATCCGGATCAACAACAAAACCAACATCGGCATTTGTTTTTTTCATCAATGAAGAAATGTCAGTTAAATGCTCTGGAAGTGGTTCCGGGTTGTGTGGAAAAAGCCCATTCGGTTCGCAGTATAATTTTTCAATTTGTGTAACCCCTAAAGCTTCTAACAGAGCCGGAATGGCAATACCACCAACCGAATTTACACAATCAATCGCCACTTTAAAATTAGCCGCCTTAATAGCATTTACATCAACTAATTGAAGTGCCAAAACACTTTCAATGTGTTTTTCGGTATAGGTATTGTCTTCAGTTATTTTTCCAAGATTTTCAACTTCAGAAAAGGTGAACGATTCTTCAGAAGCTATTTTTAAAACATTTTCACCGGCTTGCGCATTGAGGAATTCACCTTGCTCGTTCAGTAACTTTAATGCATTCCACTGTTTTGGATTGTGGCTGGCGGTTAGAATTATTCCTCCGGCAGCTTTTTCCATAATAACTGCAATTTCGGTGGTAGGTGTAGTTGCAAGTCCAATATTCACAACATCAAAGCCCATACCCAGCAAAGTTCCGATGACTACCTGATTAACCATTTCACCCGATACACGAGCGTCTCGGCCAACTATAATTTTATTGGATTGCACCGTTTTGTGTGTTCTGATATATGTTGCATAAGCAGCGGTGAAACGAACAATGTCAACCGGATTTAAGCCATCACCAACTTTTCCGCCGATTGTTCCGCGAATACCTGAAATTGATTTAATTAATGTCATAATTTTAATGAGATAAGTTTATAAAAAAAGTACCTTAACATTTTAAAGCAAGGTACTTATGATATTTCATGAGAAGTATTTTATTTCTGAAACTGAATTTTTAATTTATAACCTATCGGAGTTGCAGTGCTCATATAGGTTTGAAAGCCTAATTTGGAAGTCACAATAATCTGGGCTTCCGATTCATTTCTTTTCATGTACGAAACAACTTCATGCCATGCTTTGCAAGCCTGTGAATAATCCATAAAGTTAAATGACGTAGGGTATGGAGAATCGATGGTATTCCAACTGGAAATAGTATCCGCTTTCTCGGTTAATGTATATTGAATGTATCTTACAGCTACCTTATCATTGGTTTCAACTGAATCAGCGTTTGGTGAATTATCACCTGCGTTAAGTATTCGATAGTATAAACCGGAAGCCGTTTTTACATACACGTTCTCTGGCCAAATTTTTGGTTCCTCTGAAACAACCTGAATATTATTTCTTTTGATGTAATCGGCAATGGTAACTTTTTCATCTTTCAGAAGTTCAGCATAGGTTTTAGTATCATCACATGAAACCATTGTGGCTATAACAGTGATAATAAGCAAAATAAGAAAAGTATATTGTTTCATTTTTATTTTATGAATTTGAAATGCAAATATCCGATTAAAATCCCGAAATTAAAAGTTAAGAAAAATGAATTAGAAATCAAACTGTTTAATAATTTACAAATTAATCGATTTAAAATTTACTTATTCAGTTGAAACGCTAATGTTTGCGATTAATGAGGTGTATGGTTTAATTTCTGATTTGTTCCCTTCTAGGCCATAAGCCAGGTACCAGGGAATTATTATTGTTGCATTATCACCTTTGTTCATCAATTTCAGACCTTCTTCAATTCCCGAAATTATTTCTTTTTTACCAATGGTAATATTTGTATTGTCATTTAAAAGTAAATTTCCATTAAGTGTTGATAAACTGTATTTTACAGAACATATTTCTTTTTCCCTGATTAATTTTCCGGACGTTTTATGTTCAATTTTGTACCAAAATCCAAGTTTGCTTTTTTTGAAATCAGGATATTTAGCATTAACTAATACATTTAAAATACTGTCTTCGCTTTTAGCTAAATTTTTATTTATTTGTATAAGTGCTGTTGAAACAGTATCAATATTAATTCCTTTATTTGAAGGGATTTGAGGTGTTGGCTTTGTACACGAAAACCCAACAAAACCGATTATTAAAAGAAAATGCCATTTCATATTTATTCAAATAATAATCGATTTTATCGTTTCCATTTATAATAACCTCAGAATAAATAATTTATCTGATATTTGCAATGCTGATAATATCAGAAAACACGCCGGCGGCAGTTACGCTTGCACCTGCACCATATCCTTTAATCATCATCGGAAATTCATTGTATCTTTCGGTAGTGATTAAA